>WBZM01004030.1_pt1 | contig 10995 bp, 9 predicted proteins | sample 5204271 | NCBI WGS metagenome assembly WBZM01 (sample SAMN12344346, study PRJNA552823) | activated sludge metagenome | biome: Activated sludge suspended growth; feature: Nitrification reactor; material: Wastewater; isolation source: activated sludge from nitrification reactor of wastewater treatment...
CGCCGTCAGCTCGCGGCGGCGCGGTACTCCTCGAGCGCCGTGCCGTACTCCCCGAGGCCGTAGGCCGTGTGGCGACCGACCCCGCTCAGCGAGAGCGCGTGGAGCAGCGGCCCCAACGCGGCCACGCCGTCTCCTTCCACCGCGAGCGAGCCCACGTAGCCCTCCAGCGGCTGCCGTTGCTCCTGCCGGTGGCTGTAGCGTGACGACGTCCACCACGACCACGGAGCCCCCACGCGCCGCACGTCCGTGAGCGTCGGCCAGGCCACGCGCGGCGGCGCCGACACGCCGCTCACCCGCAGCAACGCGTCCAGGCGCCGAACGCCGGCCCGCACGAGCAGGCCCAGCTCGGGGACGCCCGGACACAGCGCCGTCGCCGCCTCGAGGTTGCCGCGCAGCGACAGCGGCGAGCGGGCGACGATCGTGACGCGCGGGCCGAAGGGGGCGGGCGCGGTCCACGGGGGCGTGTCGGCGCGCGTCGGCCCGAGGAGGTTGGGGGGGCGATGCTTGTCGCCGACGCGCGCGAGGGCGTCGCGAAGCGCGACGTCGAGGTACGGGAGCGCGGGGTCGTCGGCGCTCCAGGTGCAAAGCGAGGCTTCGAAGGGCGCGTCGGTCACGGCCGCTTCGTGGGTGACGCCCTGGAGCCAGAAGGCCCGCGTCTCCTGCGCGTCATGGGCGCGGTCGAAGAGCCGGTGGTGATCGCAGCGCGCGGCCTCGGGGCAGCCCTCGCAGGCCGGCGCGCCAGTGAGGCAGCGCAGCTCGCGGAGGCGCTCCCCGAGGAGGCCGCGCACGACCGCCCCGACGGGCGCGTCGAGGCGGCCGGGGCGACGCGGCGTCACCTCGACGCGCAGCCGGCAGACGCGCACGCCGTCGAGCGCGGTGAGCCAGCGGTCGAGGGGGAGCCGCTCGGGCGAGTCGATGGGGGTCACGGCGGGGGGCGTATCACCCCCGACGACCGTAGGATGGCATCTGCCCCACCCACGGCGGCTCGGGCTTTCCTGCAACGTAGTGGGGCGAAGGGAGCACCGGGCGATCTTTGAACTCGTTGTCCTTGCCGAAGCGTTTTGTGTCCCCACCCTCGATGCGCATTGCGCGGGTGGACTCCGGCGGCGGTCGCCCCTCCCAGTCGAGCATGGTGTAGAGGGCGTCGATGCGTGCGATCCCCGCCAGCCCGGAGCGCCCCGCGATCATGGTCTCACCATGTTGCTCTGCGTGCTTTCGCATCGTCGCTTCGAACGCCAACGTGAACCCGGTGCCGCCGACGGCCGTCGGCGCGCCGCCTTGCCACGTCAGGTAGCGCGCCGCGCGGTCGACGAGGTGGAGCTTCGCGTTGACTCGGACGCTCCCGAGGCCCAGCGGCTTTGCCATGCCGATCTTGTGAGCTCCCCCTTCCGGCAGTTGGAGGGCCATGAGCAGCGCGCCGAGTTCGATGTCCGTGAGGTTGTCGAAACGGACACGCCCGCGAAAGCGTACCCCCGCCTTGACCGGCCGGATCACCGTGCACTGCGTGTCGTCGACCTTTGTCCCCGTGAGATCGACCAACTTCGTGGCGTGCTCAGGGTGCTTCGCCTCGGCGAGCAGGTTCGCTCCGCCTCGGTGCCAGTAGAGCTTGTGGCCCCGAAGGGTGGTCTTGTCGTCGTCGAAGTAGGCCGTGAGGCCATCAGAATGAACCGTTCCGTCTTGCGTCAGATAGTGCTGAAACGTCGTCACCTTCGGCGCGGAGAGCACCGCAGGCACCATCGCCGACAGCAGCCACCCGTCCGCAGGCGCGTTGCCGACCGCGGCTGCGTCTTCGAACCGGAGGCGCCCACGGATCGCGACGCCATCAGCATTCCCATGGGTCACCCGCCCGAACAGAAGTTCCGTGAGGTCGTACGGCCCCTCCTCACGCTCGATCTGCTTCCTGGCGAGCGACCGCGGGCTCCGGTCGTAGGGGAAGCGGAACATCCCTGCCCGCCCGAAGAAGAGCAGCCCATCAGGATTGTCCGCCGCGTGGGCTGCTCCGTCTGCCCGCGGGCCGCACAGGTAGAATACCGGCTCTCCGTCGCACAGATGCCCGTTCGCCCGTCGCGCCCGCGGCTCGGGAGCGTCGCGCGGGAATGCCTTCTCCTGCCACTGACTGACCTGGTCCTCGTCGTGGAAGCGTTCGGCCAACGCCTCGGGCATGGTGATCGCGGGCCCGCCCCCGCGCACGAAGACGAACTCACGCTTCTTGTTCCCCATGCTTCCGGTCAGCACGAGGACGCCTTCCTCCCAGCCGGCGCCCGGTGAGGTGTCACCGAGCGCGAGTTGCGCAACGCGGTACCGCTTCGCCTCCCGGACGAACCAGCAGCGATGGTGCTGGAGCTTCCAGTCCGGATGGTAGTTGGGCTTCTTCTCGTACTTGAGACCGGGGATCCGTCCGTGTTCTACGCGGAGCACCTCGCGCGCAGGTTCGATCTCCCATCCTCCGTCACTCTTCTTGCGTGCGAAGCCCCCGGGCGGCGCCTCGCGTCCACGCACGAGGAGCCTGCGGTAGAGCTTCCCGATGCGCTCGTCTCCGACGCTGCGGAAGAAGGGCTGCGCGTCCGTGACGAAGGCCAGCCGCGAGAACGAAAGGATCTCCACCAGCGTCCGCGTCATGCCACGCAGGCTCGACCCCGGAAGCATTGGCCGCCCGTCGGGGGTCATCGCCGGGTCCGGGCGGAGCCTCGCCGCCCGCGCGTCCCACGGCCCGGCCTTCGGCTCCGACACCGCGCCGCGGATGAACACCGGCGTCAGCGCCTCGATGTCGAGTTCGATGTAGCCGCTGTGCAGCCCCGGCGCGTAGCGGTCGTGACCACCACGCGCTGCCGCCTCCGCGCGACTGTCCGTCGGCGTGTAGATCGCGCGTGGGAGCGGGACGAAGTTGTACGGCGCCAGCGCGGTGCGCTTGGGTTCCGTCGGGTTGACGTGCTTGTACATCCCTCAGCCCTCCGTCACAGCGACGAGGCGACTCGCGGCCACGCGCACCGCGCCGCTCTCTCCATCACGCTCGAAGTAGTGGCGCACCCGAAGCGTCGGGTGCCTCCCCTTCTTGACCTGGGCGAACGGAACCGCCTGCCTCGCCCCGGTCGCGTCTTCGAGCAGCGTGAAGCACCCGACCGACTCCCTGCTCTCCCCGAGCAGCAGCCGCTCCTCGTCAGCGGGGCGCATCGCCGCCGGCACATCGCCGCCCTGCTCGGCGAGCCAACGCGCACGCAACTCGCCGTCATGACGCCAGACCAGCAGTTCTCCCTCCTCACCAAACACGCGTAGCTGTTGCACGCCGTGCCGTGTGAGCGCGGGCGACACGCGGGGGAAGGCGCTCCCCGACAGCGCCCACCGGTCGCCGTCGCGACGGCCCCACACCACCCCCTCGTCGCAGTGCGCGAGGAGCCAGGCCCCCTTCACATCGACGGGCGGTGCCCCCTCGCAGATCCAGGCGAAGAGCGCGGCGATGTCGCCCGTCCAGGGGGCGAGCTGCGCATGGAGATCCCGCTCGCGCTTCACGACATCTGCTCCTCGGCGCGCGCCTTCGTCACGAACGCGGTGACGGCCGCGTTCACGCGGTCGAGATCATGCGGCGGCAGCGCCTGCTGGGGGTCTAGCTTCACCGGGCTGGGCCACGTCGGGACACGCAGCGTAGCGCTCCCGACGCACGCGCCGCGCCCCACCGCCACCGAACCGCCCAGCGGGATGTCGCCCGACGTGAGGTCCTTGAGCAACAGGATCAGCAGGCCGAGCTGCGCCGCGTCCACGCTCCGGAGCTCCAGCGTGAGCTTCACGGCGACGCCGACGACCGGCTCCTCCTCGAAGAGGGCTCCAGCAGCGACGCCCTGCGTGAAGCGATCGATGCGGATGCGGGTCGTCCGCGACGCACGCGCGTTCACCACGCTCTCCGCCACCCGCAGGCGCGAGGCGAAGGGCTTCGACGCGCCGCCCTTCCCCAGCCGCGGCCCGAAGAGCCCATCCACGATGGCGTCGACGCGATCGTCATGGTCTCCAGCCACGCTCCGCGCGATGCGACGCGCTTGAAGCCGAAGCGCTCCAGCGACGCTCGTCCCAGGGAGGACGGCTCGCCCCCTCGACCGCAGGTGAACCACATCGGGCGCGTCGGCAGAAGCCGCAGGGCTCCGCACCAACAGCCCTCCAGGGAGGGTGAGCGTGACCTCTGCCTTGACGCTCTCCCGTTGGTCACCCAGCGCCGCGAGCGGGGACTTGATCTTGGCGCGCTTCAACACTTCGAGCAGGACGGCGCGGGCCGACAACTTCACCGGCGTGTTCTTCTCCATGGGAAGGCGGTGGCTGGAGGTGAGCCACTCCATCCAACCGCGCGCGCTCGTCAGGTCGAAACGGCGCGCGCACCACGCCAGTGTCTCGAAGGCGCCGAGCCCCCGCGAGCGCCTCGCCCCGAGCGCGATGGCACCACCTTGAAGACCGTCGAGCGCGGCGGCGAGCTGCGCGAGGAGAGGGAGCTCCTCCGCCTTCGTCCCCACGAGGAGCTCGAAGCGCAGCGGGAACGTAGTCCCCGGCGGAAGCAGCTCCAGGTCGTACTTCAGGTGGTCGTCCGCGGTGCCCGTCCGCGGGTCGAGGGCGACGCCGTCGCGGAGTTCCGCACCTCCAGACGGTATGGCGCCGAGCGAATCGAAGACGATCAACGGGCTCTGCGCCCCTTCGTCGTGGCCCCGGTCGCCACCAAAGAGCGCCTCGACCTGCCGCGCCTCCTCCGTATGAAAGCCCGCGACCACGTCGAGCAGGTGGCTCCTCAGCGCGCCCGCGAGCGTCGTCCCCGGCAGCAGGGGAACGCCCTCGCGGGCGTCTCGGAGCAACGCCATGTCGGTCGCCCCGGTTGCCTCGCCGCCGAGGTGACACGCGGTGGTGAGGACAAGGTCCGCCGTGACGACCCAGCGGCTCACGAGAGGGCGCACGCGCCCGGGGCCGACCATCGATTCATCCAGGCTCACGCGTCACCTCCTCCGGGCGCTGCTTCCGCGCGATGGCCGCGAGCGTCAGATCGAGGAGACGCACGCGAGACGCCGCCTCCCGATCGTGGAACCAGGCCAGCGCGGACGCCTCGCTCACGATGCGCCACCGCTGCGCCAGGGCGGCGACATCGAGCGCCTTCAGCGCCTCCTTCTCGTCGATGAGCTGACCGATCCACTGGGAGAGCGGGACGCGAGCCGAAGGGGCCCCGACCCGACAACGATCGAGCTGCCGACGGGCGGGCCGCCGTAGCGCGTGGTCGCCGTCTCCGAGCCAGCTCCGCAGCGTCTTCAGCGCAAGGGAAGGGTCTCCCCGGAGCGGCACGCGAAGCCGCCCGAGGAGGCTGCGGGTGGGCGGGAGGCTTGCGCTGTCCGCGACCTCTGCACCGCGCTCTTCGATGTGCGCGTCGAGCGCCTGCGCCAGGAGGCGGGCCTCCAGCCACGACACGAGCGCGGGGGGCGGCCCCGAGGGCGTCGGACTGACGGGGGTTCGCAGGTCGGGCTTCGCGACGAAGCAGGTCTCCGTCGCCTCCGTCAGGAAGCACACGCGACCGAAGCCCTCCACGCGCCGCTCGCCCAAGCCCTCGTGCTCGACGTCGACGAGCGTCTCCAGAGGGATGTCCTCGATCGCTTCGAGCACCAGAACGGAGCCCGCCCTCACGGCCAGCGCCTGCGGCAGCTCCAGGCCCCAGTGGCGGTTGAAGCCGCCGACCCGCGTGAAGCCCCAGCGTCGACGGAGCACGCGCGCCCGGCCGCCGAGGCGCGCCGCGAGCTGCTCAGGGAGCCCGCGCGGGTCAACCTGCCCGCTCTGCTCCGAGCGCGCGATGCAGGGGGACGTGAGGAGGGCACGAAACTCCTGTCCGGCCTGCACGGGCGCGCTGAGGATGCCGACGCCGGTGTGCTCCCGACGGCGCGGCGCCTCCCAGATGACCTCCGCGTCACCGCCGTAGCCCGCGCGACGCGAACGTCCCAGGAGCAACGGCGTTCGGAGCGCGCCCCGCACGCGGTGGAGGTGTGCATCACAGGCTTCGTCGGTGTCGCCGCGCACGAGCACGACCCCGGCGAAGCTCTGCCCGGCGTCGAGAGACTCGTAGGTGAAGATGGTCCCGACGGCCTCCTCTCTCCCCGCGATGCGGCGTGTCCAGGCCCGCCCCCTGATCCGGTCGCGCTGTTGATGCACACGCGACGAGCGCTCCACCTCGACCCGGCGGAGCGGCGAGGCGCCGAGGGTCGCGCACCCGGCTGGGGCATCCGAGAGCTGCACCTCGGGCCACACCGGCCCCACGTCGTGGTCCTCGCCCGGCCTCCCGTCCCAGTACGCCAGGTCATGGAGCGTCTCCGCCTCCACCGTCCCCTTCTCGGCGCGGAGCGACAGGGGCATCGGCACACTACGCCGTCCTCCCAATGCTGGCCACGCGTGCAGGTAGCGGACGGTACCATCGAGCACCAGCGCGTCGAAGGTCGCGCGGTCTCGTTGAGCATCGAGGCTACTGGCGACGGCGCCCCGCAACACGGAGCCCGGGATGTGATCGAGGGTGAAGGCGCTGTTGGGGTCCCCGTCGAGGCCCGTGAGGAGCGCTGGGGCGCGGAGCGTGAGGACGAACGGGTGATACCAGACGACCATCAGCGAGCCTCCCGGGCGAGCTTCGTGGTGAACGCGTCGTTCCCGTTCAGCAGGACGCGCACATGCCCGCGCCCCCGGTTGCGTGAGAGCCCGGCGTGGCGAACGCCCAACGCGCAGAGCGCGAGACATTGGAGCGCGGGAGCGTCGGGCGGCTTCAACCAGGTGAGCGGCGCGGAGAGCGTCGTCCCGCGCACCAGCACCCGTACCGCGCGGAGAGAGCCGGTCTCGGGGGCTCCGCTGCTGCGCGCTTGAGCGGTCTGGCGGCGCACCTCGGTGAATGCACGGAGGACGGCCGCCCGATCGAGCGGGTGGTCGGCGCGGGTCATCGCGGCACGGATCCAGGCCTGGGTGTCGGCGTCGACGGAGGCGTCGCCAACTCGAACGATGGATGACTCGTCGAGTTCCCGGGCCCGCCCGAGCACCTGGACGGCCGCCCCCTGGAGCGTGGGGAAGGCCGTCGCCATGGAGAGCCACGCATCACGGAGGAGGCCGTGCACCGTCTTCCCGCCGACGTAGGGGATGCCGTCCGGGTGGTGCTCGACCTCCACGTCGACCTCAGCCGCGGTGCCTTCCCCGCGGCCGAAGGTGGTGTCGGAGAGGAGCTCGATGGTGAGGTGCGTCGCGCTCATGGCGTCCCCACTTCGCGCGGCAGCAGCGGCAGGTGCACGTCCATGAGTTCGATTGCGTCGAGGACTGGAGTGCGAGTGCCAAGGGTGGTGTGCGGCGGCAGCCCCAGGCGACCGTCCACGCGTCGCCACGCCGCGAGGGTGCGCTCGACGGACTGTTCCCCCTCGCGCAGCGCCTCGCGCAAGGCCTTTACCTTGTTGCGACGCTCCGTCCAGACCTCCCCCCGGAGCGAGTGCGACCCGTCGCGTGAGAGGAGCTCCGCGTCGAGCCAGCGCCAGCTCGAGCGGGTCGCGACGTCACCGAGGAGCATCGGTCGCGCGGTGAGCTTCTGGTCTTTGTATTGTCGTCGACGCAGCGCCGCGACGGACTCTCCCGGCCGGACCTCACCGAGGTGCCAGTCGAGCGCGCAGCCGCTACCATCGCCCTGTGCCCAGCGGGTCTTGGCGCTGCGGCAGAGGGCTTCAGAGAGCTCATAGGCGCGGGCGAAGGGCGCGTGCGAACGGACGATCGCCACTCCGGCAGAACCCGTCACCCGGCCCAGCTCGCGGACCGTGGTCTCTTCGAAAGCGTTGAGGGCGGTGACGGTGAGGTCGAGGGCGATGCGACCGTCGCACACGAAGGTGACGTCATCGCCCCCCACCAGCACCGGCCACACAGGCAGACACTGCCCCGCCTCGTCCCCCTGCGCGGCGTCTGCCTGCGCCCGCCGCAGCGTGAAGGACAGATCGGGGAAGGTCCCACGCAGCGCGAACTCCTCGCCTTCGACTTCTTGGATCGAGCGGGCGACCCGCTCCATCACCCGCGTCATCGCGGTCGTCGCGAGCGCGTCGAGGTCTTCCGAGAGCGCGCCGAAGCGCCCCCACACTTCCTCGTCCTGGCGGCTGCTCTGCGCGCCGAGCCACTGCGTGATGCGCGCCCCGATTCGGTTACCGTCGAGGTGCACCACCGCCAGGAGGCTCGTATCCTCGCGGCTCCGGCCGAGGTCATCGAGCTCTCGGGGCGGCTGCAATGGGCACCTCGCCAGCTTCGAGAGGTTTGGGAGAGCGGCCATCCACCGCGAGCTCTGGCGGGCCTCCGACCAGGCCGTGCGAGCGCGCTGCGTCGCCCGGGAGACGGGCACCTCCCGTCCGCCGAAGGAGACGACGCGCTCGGCGGGATGCCCGGTCTCCTGGCAGGTCTCCGTCACGGAGAGCCCCAACATCGGCGCCGTCGGGAGGCACTCGGTCTTGGTGCGGACGAGGTCGACCTGAAGCGCCGCGATCGCGCGGGCGAGCTCCCCCGAGCGGTACCGGCGATGCGCGATCGACGCCTCCAGGCCCGGCGCATCGTCGTGGAGCTCGCGGGTGAACTCGGCGGCGAATCGACGGGCCAGGTCGATGTCTTCGAAGCGGAGGAGGGCGTTGCCCCCGGCGGCGAGCAACACCTCACCCTGTTGCGCTGCGGCGCGGCGGGTGATCGCCTCCCGCGAGCACACCTTCGCGACGAGGAGCGAGGCGCCGATCACATCGCGGAGGCGCCTCGACGCGAAGACGAAGCGCTGGATCCCGAGGAGGTCAACGGCGGTGAGGACGGGCATCGGTGACGGCGCCTCAGCCCTGGATCCAACGTTCGAGCGAGCTGAGGTCGACGGGCCCGTCGAGGCCGCACCACGCGCGGAGGTGGGAGTGATCGAAGACCTCCGGGGTGTTGCGCTCGCCCCAACTGGCCGTGACGTCGGCGCGCACCTTGTCGGCGTCGGCGCCGGGCGCGAGGAAGCACGCGAGCGCGCAGCGTGCGAGGTCGCCGCCGATCTGCTGGGCGCGCAGGGCCGCCTCGAAGAGCTTGCTCTTGCACATCGAGACGGTGCGATCGGTGGTACACGACACGAGATGGAGGCGGTGCCCACGGATCAGGAGGACGTCGAGCTCCGTGTCGCGCTCGAAATGCTGGTGGAGGCGGAGGTTGACCCCGACGTGGATGGCGCACTCCTTCGCGACCTCACGGAGCTTCGCACCCACCCATTGGTCCAGCCACTGCCCGCCCAGAAACTCGATCCAGCGCTTGCCCTCCTCCGGCGTCCAACCGTCGCCGGGGAGGCGCGCACGCGAGGGAAACACGGGCTCCATGAGGGGCTGGTGCTGGAAATCCTTGAAGCTGAGGCGAACCCGCTTGCCCTTCTTGTTCTCTGGGTTGGTGAAGCCGTAGAGCGTGGCAGCCCGCGACGGGTCGTCGAGCGTCCAACGGGCGAGTACGTCCGCGTCGTTGTCGGTCGGATCGTGGGGGAGTTGCTCGTGTCCCGGCATCGGGGCGACCCCGTGGAGGGCGAGGAGCGTAGGGAGATTGAGCGCGCTGCTCAGGAGCGGGATCGTCCGGCTCTCGTCGTCGAAGCGAAGTCGCCCGTCGCTCTCGTCGACGTAGGAGGCGTCCTTGGGGTCGCCGCCGTTCTCGCCGAAGACCATCCGGGCGACGGCCGCCATCACCTTGGTGCCGCCTGTGTAGTTGAGGTGCGCGTCGGTAAACTGCCCCTTGCACGCGTAGCGCACACTCGCGGCGCTCCCAGCGTCTTCGATCTGACGCTCATCGACCGTCGCGACGCCGAGACGCTCTTGAAGGGCACGCGTCAGGCGCTCCTTCGGTCGCAGTGTTGCCGGGGTGAACAACAACACCACCCGCGCCGGCTTCAGCGTCGCCGCGGCGAGGTAGTTTGGCAGCGGGTTCGACCCCACCAGCAGCACCAGCGTCTTCTTCCCGTTCATCTCGCACGCATCGCAATTTCTGGGGCCACGATCGCCCCTCCTTCAGCATCGTCGAATCCTCGCCGCGGTGTCCAGGACAAACACACCGTTCCCTCCCATCGACGCCCGCGTTGGTCGGAGGTAGCTCGCCGTTCATTCGCGTTTCGCTTTCGTTCGTTGCGCCAACCGCCGTCGTCGCTCGAACCGACGTGCGCGTCCATCCGCGCTTCGGTTCGGTTCGTCGTCGCTTCGTTTTCGTCCGTCGCGCCTTCGCGCACCGAACTCGCAACGGACGGATTCGTCGCTCGAACCTTCGCGCGCATCGGTCGGACGTTCAGACGCGTCGGTCGAACGGACGCGCGGCGGCGTACGGCGTCGTCCGGGCCTCATGCCGGGCGGCGGAGCGGCCGTTGAAAGAACCAGCGGCGACGAAGCAGGGTGCCCGGCGATGGTCGGCGGGCGCCCCGCGTCGGTCGCGGCGAGAGAGGAGGATGTTCTCATGAAGAAGGACAACGAATCGAAGGCGGAGGCCGGCAAGGCCAGCGCGGCGGAGATGCACAAGGCCACGCTCGACCCGGAGGAGGTCGCGCTGCTCAACGGCCTGGCGACGGGCGCGGCGCGGGCCGAGCGGGCGAAGGTGGTGCAGGCGGAGACGCTGATGGACGACGAGACCCTCGACGGGCTGCGGCGCTACCAGGGCTTCTTCGAGTCGGCGGACGTCGACGTGTCGGAGGCGCTCACCGCGCTCCCCCACGCCATCGCGCTCCGCGCGCTCAAGCTCCGGCTGGAGAGCGCGACCGCAATCGTCCAGCGGCGCCTCGCGGACACGGTCGAGCCGATCGCGACCGTGTCGTCGGAGGTGCACCGTCTCGTGGTGGCGGCGCCAGAGCACAGCAAGATGCGCGCGGCGTTCGGGCTGATGGAGAAGCGCTGGCAGGAGACCTGGCGGGGCGGACGCCCGGGCAAGGCCGCCAGCGCCGAGGCCGCCGAGAAGACCGCGACCACCGACAAGACCGACCCGTCCCCGAAGCCCGCCTGAACGAGAGCCGTC
>WBZM01004031.1_pt1 | contig 10991 bp, 12 predicted proteins | sample 5204271 | NCBI WGS metagenome assembly WBZM01 (sample SAMN12344346, study PRJNA552823) | activated sludge metagenome | biome: Activated sludge suspended growth; feature: Nitrification reactor; material: Wastewater; isolation source: activated sludge from nitrification reactor of wastewater...
CCTGGAATCGGGCCATCCTGACTTTGTGGGCAGAGCGCGGCGATTAACATTGGCAGGGCGGCTGATGACCATTATCATTAGCCTATGTCCACGCCTATTATTGCTCTTTATGGTTCATGGGAATCACCCATTACAACTGACCTGCTGCTGGGCGGCACGGTTAATTTGTCGCAGCCTCAAATTGATGGCGAATTCGTTTACTGGATTGAGGGGCGGCCGCAAGAGGGCGGCCGCAGCGTCATTGTGCGCTGGTCGGCGGCCGGCGGCCGGCAGGACGTTACCCCGCTCGATTTCAACGCCCGCACGCGGGTGCATGAATATGGCGGCGGCGACTACACCGTCCGCAACGGCGTCATCTACTTCACCCACTACGCCGACCAGCGAATTTACCGCCAGCGACCGGACGAGGCGCCCGAGGCCATCACCCCCGAGGGGCCGTGGCGCTACGCCGATTTTATCGTCGATGCAACACGCGGTCGCCTGATTTGCATTCGCGAAGACCACGGAGCCGGCGAACACGAGGTCGCCAACACCCTCGTGGCCGTGCCGCTGGATGGCGGGACGCAGCGCGTCCTGGCCGAGGGCAATGATTTTTATGCCACGCCGCGCCTCAGCCCCGACGGCCGCCGTCTGGCCTGGTTAACCTGGCATCATCCCAATATGCCCTGGGACGGCACCGAATTGTGGCAGGCCGATATCGATAGCGACGGTTCACTGGCCAACTCGCGGCTGATGGCTGGGGGGCGCCATGAGTCCATCTTCCAGCCGGAATGGGCGCCGGACGGGATGCTTTACTTCGTCTCCGACCGCACCGGGTGGTGGAACCTCTATCGCCTCAACGCGGGTGAAGCCGAGCCGCTTGTCCCCATGGAGGCGGAGTTCGGGCTGCCGCAGTGGGTCTTCGGCATGTCGACCTATGCCTTCACTGCCCCGACCGAGATCGTCTGCACTTACACGCGCGACGGCGTCCGCGCCACGGCACGGCTGGATACGTCCACCGGCGAGCTCAAGACACTCGATGTACCCTATCAGGGTATCAACTTTCGCGCCGGCAGCGGCCGGGTTGTATACGTCGGCTCGTCGCCCACGCTTCCGGTGGCCGTCATTCGCCTTGATCCGGCCACCGGTGCGCACGAGGTCTTGCACCGCTCCAGCGAGATCAGCATCGATGCGGGCTATATCTCCATTGCCCAACCGGTCGAGTTCCCCACCGAAAACGGCCTGACTGCCCACGGCTATTACTACCCGCCGCGCAATCGCGACTATGCCCCGCCGGCGGGCGAATTGCCCCCCCTGATCGTCACCAGCCACGGCGGCCCGACCTCGGCCACGAGCGGCGATTTCAGCCTGGCCCGCCAGTATTGGACCAGCCGCGGCTTTGCCATTCTCGACGTTAATTATGGCGGCAGTACCGGCTACGGCCGCGCCTACCGCGAGCGCCTCAACGGCAACTGGGGCATCGTCGACGTCGATGATTGCGCCAACGGCGCGCGTTATCTTGTCGCCCAGGGTTTGGTCGACGGCGACCGGCTGATCATTCGTGGCGGCAGCGCGGGCGGCTATACGACCCTCTGCGCCATCACATATCGCGATGTATTCAAGGCCGCCGCCAGCTATTACGGCGTCAGTGACGCTGAAGCGCTGGCCGCGGACACCCACAAGTTCGAATCACGCTACCTGGATAATCTCATCGGCCCCTATCCCGAGCGGCGCGACGTCTATATCGAGCGCTCGCCTATCCACGTGGCCGATAACTGCACCGCGGCCTTGATCCTCTTTCAAGGGTTAGAGGACAAGGTAGTGCCGCCGAGCCAATCGGAGGCCATGTTCATCGCCGCGCGCAACAAGGAGTTGCCGGTGGCTTATGTCGCCTTCGAGGGCGAGGGCCACGGCTTTCGGCAGGCGCGGAATATCAAGCGGGCGATGGAGGCGGAGTTTTACTTTTATGGCCGTGTCTTTGGTTTCTTCCCGGCCGACGAGATCGAACCGGTGATGATAGAAAACCTGTGAGATCGGAGTTTAGGCCCGTCGTTGAGCGGCCCTGGCCGGCGACGACGGGACAGGGCTCATTTGGGGCAGAGGCGTTGGGGGGAGCAAAGGTTCTTCTTCTTGTTGGCGACACGGCCGCAACTCAGGCAGACAAACCGCGGCTGATTGACCAGCAAGATATAGGAGGGCAGATCGCCCTTCAGCGATTTCTTCAGCTTGCACAATTCGGCGCTCATTCAACTGATCTCCGGATCAATACCCTGTCGATTCCATATTCCGATGGCGGATCACTTGCCGCCCCTGATGGCGGCGACGCTCGTGGCGGAAACCCCGCCGACTCCGGACTATTATCGGCGGCGGTTGAATCGCCACAAGATCCACCCGTTAACTCACGATTGGAGCATGGTTAATCAAAATTGTGCAGCCGGTCACTTTGAATTGAACCGCAATTAAACCTGGGCCACGGAAGGGAGCCACGCACATGACAGCTGGAGCCTTGGGTAACCTCCGAATTATCGACCTGTCTCGCGTCCTGGCGGGTCCGTACTGTGCCATGCTATTGGCCGACTACGGGGCCGACGTCATCAAGATCGAGCAGCCCGCCGGCGGCGATCCGACGCGCCAATGGGGGCCGCCGTGGTTTGCCGAGCAAGACCTATCGGGTCTAGAAACACCAGACGGTGTTCAAGCCCCTGATCGGTCCGAAACGGGCGAGAGCGCTTACTATCTGACCGCCAACCGCAACAAGCGCGGCCTGACGCTGAACCTGAAGTCGGCTGAGGGTCAGGCCATCGCCCGCCGCCTCATCGCCACGGCCGACATCGTCATCGAGAACTTCATGCCCGGTACGATGGCCCAGTTCGGCCTGGACTACGCCACCCTGTCGGCCGCGCAGCCCGGGCTGATCTACTGCTCCATCACCGGCTATGGTCAGAATGGGCCGTATCGCGATCGGCCGGGCTACGACTTCATGATCCAGGCTGAGGGGGGCATCATGTCGATCACCGGTCCGGCCGATGGCGAGCCGCACAAGGTCGGCGTGGCCATCGTCGACATCAGCGCCGGGCTATACGCGGCCACGGCAATTCTGGCGGCGCTGCATCATCGCACGCTTACTGGCCGCGGCCAGTGGATCGACGTGGCTTTGTTCGACGCCCAACTCGGCTGGCTGGCGAATGTGGCGTCCAACTATCTGGTCAGCGGTGAGCCACCGCAACGTTATGGGAATGCCCACCCCAACATCGTGCCCTATGAGACGTTCTCCACAGCCGATGGCCGCATCGCCGTGGGCATCGGCAGCGATGAGCAGTGGCGGCGATTCTGCGCGCTGGCCGCGCGACCCGACCTGGCCGCGGAGCCGCGCTATGCCACCAACGCGGGTCGGGTGGCGGCGCGCGAGGAACTCATCCCGCTGTTGCGCGATGTATTCCGCAAGCGGCCGTCGGTCGAATGGCTGGCCGCGTTACGGGTGGCGCGCATTCCCGCCGCGCCCATCAACGACATCCCTGCGGCGCTCAACGATCCTCAGGCCCAGGCCCGCGACATGGTGCAGACGGTGGCCCACCCCAATGGACCGCTGGCGATGGTCGGGCCGGTGGCCAAGTTGAGCGAGACCCCGGCGACGGTGCGTGTCGCGCCGCCGCTGCTGGGGGAGCATACCGAGGTGCTCTTGCGCGAATTAGGCTACCGGCCGAATGAGATCGACTCCCTGCGCGTGGAAGGAGTTATTTAAGCCGTTGAAATTCGGCGCGCAGTCGCTTATTATTGTGACTATGACCACGACTATGACCACACCCACCATCTCTAAGGGGAAACTCAAGGCGCGCATGCTGGAGATCTTTCGCGAGATCGAGGCCGGTGGCCAGGAGTGGATTGTTACTGATAACGGCAAGCCGGTGCTGAAAATTGTGCCTATCATGAAAGATGCGACGGTGGAGGAGATTTTCGGCCATCTACGTGACAAGGTCATGATCTATGAAGACTTGACGCTGCCGACGATTGACGAGTGGGACGAAGCTTAAGTGATCGTTCTCGATACGGTTACCCTGATTTATTGGACAGTGCGCCCTGAGCGTCTATCCGCTGTTGCTGCACGGGAGATCGAAAGCGCCGAAAGACTTACGATCAGCTCGATTTCCATTTGGGAGCTCGCTGTTAAGTCCAGGAAAGGTCACATCGATTTGACCATACCACTGAAAGAGTATTTGGGGGGCCTGGAGCAGATATCCAAGCTTCAAATTCGCTCTGTCGATGCGGCCACGTGGCTGCGCTCGGCCGAACTGGATTGGTCTCATCACGACCCGGTCGACCGCGTGATCGTGGCCACCGCGATGCTCCTCGACTGTCCTCTAATCACGCCCGACCGGGTGATAGGGGATTATTACGCCGCCACTTTCTGGTGACGGCGTTGGGGCTTATCTCTAGTCGGCCGGGGCTTCGGTCGCTCGCTCGCTCACCGCGTCCAGCCGCGCCAGTCCGCGCCGGGCAATGCTCCATAGCTCGATGGCCACCGGTATGATCGCCATCGTCCACAGCGCGTAGGCGATAGCGTGGAGGGTTGGCCCCAGCGGCTCGCTGAAGATGCTGGCCCACAGGAACACGCCGCCCAGATTCACCGCCGCCAGGCTGAACCAGTTGCCGCCCAGCCGGGCCGGCTCGCCCGGCAAGAAGGCTCGCCGGAACAGGAAAGGCAGCAGAGCGAAGCCGAACTGGAAGACCCAGCCATAAATCAGAGCTTGCGGGGCGTTGGCCTCGATGGTTGGGCCGGGCACGCCGCGAATGCCCAGCAGAATGAGCGGCGCCACCAGCACCGGAGCCGAGATCCACAAATATGAGGTGATGATGTGCCACGGGCCAGGCTGTGATAGGATGCGCCGGTCGCTCCACAGCGGCTTGATGACGTTGATCAACAACCAGAACGTGGCTGTCTGGTGCATGAGCAGCCCCGGCACGGTGAACCACCGTGAATTGAACCACGGCCCCAGCACCAATCCCAACGCGCCGAAGGTCATCAGCCAGAAGATGGGCCTGATGGAGCGCGGCCAAGCCAGCGGCCGTCCGGCCCACAGCGGGTATGTATCGACAAGCAGCCCGGCGAACACCAGCGACATCAGCCCCCAGCTATTGGCGTGGATGTGGGCTTCCAGCGGGACGCTGATGGATAACCACTCGGCCCAATTGAACCACAGTCCGGTGCCGATAATGATGCCCAGCAGGAAGAAGCTCAGGCCGGATATATAAAAAGGGCGGCCGTCGTGTTCGGCCGTGGCGGCTTTGCCGCCGCGCGCGGGGCGCATGCCCCACAACTGGGCTATCAATAGACTAGCCGCAATGAACACCAGCGTCCCGCCGGCGTAGATGAGCGCCATATTGATGATGGGGATGCCGACCAGGAGCATCAGAATGCCGATGTTGAGCGACAGCCAGATGTCCCAGCGGAAGGGCGGTCGCGGTCGATTGTGGCGGATGGCGACGAGTTGGGGCAGCGTGCCGAAGATCGCCTCGGTCATCGCGCCTAGCGTGATCAGATGAACGCGCACCCAGCGCAGACCGTTGAACCACGGCAACAGGTCGAAGCTCGTCAGCGAAGCGTCGGCCGCCGCCAGGATGGCCGCGCCGACGAATAGAGCCGTCATCAAGTAATATAGATTCATGGGCGTTTTTCCTCTCGTAAATGATTGCGCCGAAATAAGCGGCGAGAGCCGGTCATGCGATACGCGTCGCCAGAAAGGCCAGTTGCGTCTCCGCCTCCAGCCCGCGAACGGAACCGGCCGGCATGGCGATGGTCGTTCCCGCCGTCACGGCCAGCCGCTCGCCATTCACGGTCATCCATCCGGAGCCGGTCAGAAAATGGTAGATAGATGTCGCCTCCGGATGTTCCGGGATTCTCTGGCCCGGATTTAGTCCGGCCATGATGACCTTGAACTTATCGTCGGCCATCAGGATCGTGGGCTGCGGCCCGTCGGTTCCATAGGTTACGTGTTGTTGCCAATCGGGAATGTATTTCACTTCAGTCACGGGTGTGCTCTCCTTGAGCCTATTCAGTCACTTGATTTAGGGCACGTGCTGCGGCAGCGCATCCCACGCGCCCAACTCCAAACACAGGCATATTTTGTCCGGGTGCGCCGCCGTCACAATTGCCACCGGGGCCAACCGGTAGTCGCCGGTGAGCGGCAGGCGGCCGATTAACAGGTGCAGGGCGCTCGCGTTTTCTTCTCCAACCATGATGCCGGCGACGATACCTATTTCTTGCCCCGTCTCATCAACGACGCGCATCCCGCGGTGGATTTCAATAGATTCGTAGCGACCGCTCACCATCAGGTGGGCCGGGTGTTCATTTTGCGCGGGCATGATGGTACGGTTCCTCAAGCGCCGGGCTTACGCCTGCCCACCATAGCGCCGGTAACCGGCCAACAACACGCCGACGATCACCGCCGCGGCCACGACGTGGAGAAGGGCGGTGATGGTGCTGGCCAGCAGCGTTTTGTCCGGCACGGGCAGGATGTAGTCGGGGATGATGCTGAGGAGCAGCACCACCGCCGAGATACGGACGAAAGCGCGCGCGGGATTGGGCCGTCGCCCCGCCAGCCAGGCGAAGAGCGCCGTCGCGCCGAAAGCAGGAATGATCGTGAATAGAGCTGTACGGGCATAGCTGTCCAGCGGCTTGAAGAGCGCGGCGTCGGGCCAGATGGACAGAGCTAGCCATTGGACGGCCAGGACGGCCGCCGCAGCCAGCACGGCGGCCATGGCCCCCAGGGTCAGCCACTGCCCCATTGCGGGTCTTGATTGGGTCGGAGCGCTAAAAGTGGTCATGAGTTTTTCTCCTGCCGGCGATAATTTTGTATCTGCCATACAGGATAGCCCCGAACGGGGCAGGGGGTCGCCGACTTTTGTCGGGTCGTGAAGGGGTCAGGCGGCGAGGGCTTCCAGAGCGGGACGATTCAGAATGTAAATTTGTTGCCGTTCGACGGCGATAAGACTATCGGTTTCCAGTCCTCGCAAGGAGCGCTGGACGACGTCGGGAACGGTTCCAAGCCGCGCCGCCAGTTCAGCCTGCGTGAACCAGCGCGGCCGCTGCACCACATCGTCCGCGGCGCTATCGAGCAGCAGCCGCGCCAGCCGTCCCGTCACTGGCCGCAGCGACAGGTCGGTGACGAGAGAGACAAGGAAAAGCATGCGCTCGGCCAATTGTTCGATGACACTCTGGGCGAAGTCGGGTCGCTCGCGCATGAGCCGCGACAGACTATCGCGAGGGATGAGCCAGACGGCGGACGATTCCAGGGCGATGGCTGTGGCCGGGTTGGGTCGCCGCGTGAAGACCCCTATCTCATTGAACGTGTCTCCAGGCTCCAGAACGCGCAGCGTTTGCTCGCGGCCTGCGGGGGAGAACTTGACCGCCTTGACGTAGCCGTGGGCCAGGAAGTAGAGACCGGGCTGGGCTTCGCCTTCCAGGACGATGACCTCCCCCGCCGTATATTCGCGCGATTGTGTTTCGCGGGCCAGCAGGGCCATTGTCGTGTCGTCCAGCGCTTTGAGCAGGGGAACGGCGCGCAATCGCCGGGCGATCTGATCGGTGGTGGGGGCAGGCATAGGCGGCATTATATCACCTCACCGCCCGGAACCGCAGCGAAAATGAAAACGGCCTGCTGATTAGGCAGGCCGCATTGTAGTTACAATACGCGCGGATCCAACGCCGTTGAACCCGGAAACAGTAGAGATCGCCTTTACCGATTAGTTGACGCTATAGGTCTCGACAACGCTGTTCATCGTGCCGTGCTCGTTCGGCACGTACTTGTCGGCCGCGTCGTCATTCACCCATTCGGAGTTGTTGACAAGGTAGCGATACTGATAGCTACCGTTGGCCGGCAGACGCAGCTTGGCCGCGAACGTGCCCTTGCTCTTTTTCATCGCCACCGGCTCCCAGCCGTTGGCCTCGCACACCAGGGTGACTTCCTTCGCCTCGGTCGGCAGCTCAAAAGTAACTTCGTATTCGTCTTTCGCCTTCACATACTTCTTCTTCAACATGATCATATCTCCTTCAAGAAAGGTAGGTTGGTTCCTTAGTTTTGAAAATTCTTCGGGATTGGCCGGACTGTTCCGGCGGGTGAAACCTTTCTGATTATAAGAATCCGCCGGGCAGTGTCAATACGCCGGGTGGCATCGGATCAACAATAACCCCCATTCTCTCAGGTAATTATCACGCAACCAGCCTGTTCCGGCGTGATTTGAGAGGATTTATGGAAAAAGCATCCACTTTAGACGCTTTGTTGATTAGAAGTCGCGGATGTCGGCCGTGGGCTAAAGACGCTGCCAACCGTCAGACCGCGCGGCTTATTCCGGCGTGTAGAAGGCCGATGCCTTGCCGGAGGCCGGCTGATTGCCGAACCCCTCCGGCACGCAGCGAACCGCCCGAACGTTAACCAGCGCCTCGATTTGGTGCAGGATGCGGACCATTTGTCGGGGGCTGGTCACTTCCAGTTCGATTTCGATATACAACTCCCCATCCACGGGTTGTTGGAAGGTGCAGATGTGGCGGATGTTGACGTCTTTTTCTTGCATCAATTGGGTCATCTCGTGCAGCAATCCGGGCCGATCATAGACGTCGACGTGCAGCGGCACGATTCGCGCTTCGCGTTTGTCCACCTCGCCCCACCCCAATTTAAGCAAGCGCGTGTTGATCTCCGGCCGGCCGCGATCGACGTTCAGCGTCCGGCACCCGTCGCGATGGACGGTGAGGATGCCGTCCTGGCGCAGGTAGCCGACAATGGGGTCGCGCGGCCGCGGGTCGCACGTCGCGCACAGGTGGAGCTTGCTGTGGTTGGCGTTGATAATGATGTAGGTCGAACCGTCGGCGGCGGCAACAATGTTACCCTTTGGCAGCGAGCGGCCGTCGGCCCAATGGTCAGACATGATGCGGGTCGAGAGAACAGTCGGCAAGAGTTCGGCGCGGCCGAGATTATAGTACAACTCTGTTGCGTCCTCATAATCGAACAGCGCGGCGATGGCCTGGTGATCCAGATTCGTCAGGCCCAGCATCTTCAACTCGTGGTTGAGAATGTCCTGGCCTTGCTGGATGGCTTCCGTCTCCGACAGCTTGCGGAACCACCGCCGGGCATAGGCGCGCGCATAGGTGGTGGTGATATAACCCAGATCCTCATCCAACCAGGCCCTCCGGGGCTGCACGCGCACATTCTTGATAATGCGCACCTGGTCACCGTTTTTCAATGGCTTGTTCAGCGGGAACGGCAGGTCGTTGACCAGAACGTCGCGACACTGGTTGCCCAATGCGGAGTGGACTTTATAGGCAAAATCCAGTGGCGTACTACCCTGTGGCAGTTCATAAGGGTCGCCGTCTTTAGAATAGACGCGGATCTGGGCGCTCAGGACGTCTTCGACGACGTTGCGCGCGCCCATCGCCAAATCGAGCGGCTCAATGCTGATCGTCTGCGATATATTGTTAACGAATTCCTGAACCCGATCGGCCAGACCCGTGGACCAAAGCGGCGTACCGGCATAATACCACTTTGCCAGAACGCCCATTTGCGCGATTCGTTCCATATCGACCGTGCGGAGACGAACCTTGAGTGGCTGACCTTCGGAATGTACCAGGGTGGTATGAAGAGATTGATAGAGGTTTTCGCGGCGGACAGAGATGTAATCATCGAAGCGGTGCGGGACGACGGGCCAAAGGTGATGGATATACCCCATGGCGGTGTAACAGTGGATCGGATCCTCCAGCAAGATGGTCACCCGCAACATCCGATCGACATCGCGATAGCCGGTGTCTTGCTTCTCCAGGTCCTTGTAGACCGTATAGATATTTTCCGGGGACATTTTGACATCATTCACCGGCAAGCCATTGCTCGTCAGGCAATCGATGATTTGAGCGCGGACGACCTCGAAGAGAGGCTGTTGCGCGCGACCTAACCTCTCCAATTCGGCGCGTATGGATTCATAGATGTTGGGTTCCAGGACTTTCAGCGACAGTCCTTCCAGTTCGCTCTTGACCTCCCACATGCCCAGACGATAGGCCAGCGGCGCGAAGACGGACAAAGTCTCCTTGGCCTTGGCCCTCTGCTTGCTCGGGGACACGCCGTGGATGGTGCGCATATTGTGCAGACGGTCGAAGAGCTTGATAATGACTGTGCGCACGTCGCTGGTCATTGCCTGGAGGAGTTTATTCAGGGTGGCCTGCTGCAAATCCTCTCGAGAAAGCGTCTGGATTTCCTGGGCCACACCGCGCGTCACTTCCTTCAACTTGGTGACGCCGTCGACCAACTGTGCCACCTCCGGCCCGTACTCTTCGCTGATCTCTTCGATCGAGATGCGCGTGTCCTCGGCGATATCATGGAGCAAAGCGGCCGAGATGGTCGCCGCGTCCAGCCGGTAGCCGGCCAGATAGGTCGCGACCGTCAACGGGTGAGTAAAAAAAAGCTCGCCGGTTTTTCGGCGTTGCGTGCCATGTTCCCGGCGAGCGAGTTCGAACGCTTCCATTACCTGAAGGCGGTCGGTGGTGTCAAGATACGTATTGGTAAGAGCAAATAATTGCTCGGCGTCGGCAACCAGAAGTTCACGATCGACCATAGAAAGTTTCTTACCCAACGATTGCCTAAGAGACGCCGCTAGTGGGACGGCGGGATGCAAGCGCGTAGGTATATCCCCTCATTATACCGTTTTATGGGGTGTGCCAGCAAGGGGTGCGGCGATTTGGGCGATCGTATTCGGAAACAACCGAGCACGGAGGACATGGATATGTCGGACAAGTCCTGGCATTCGTTCACGTCCAGCCAACGAATCCGCATCATCCGCGTTTTGTGCTGGTTCGTGGGCGGGAAGCCTATTTCTTGAAATCGACAAACCGGTAGCCGACGCCCCGTTCCGTCAGGATGTATTGGGGGTCGGCCGGGTCTTCTTCAATCTTTTTACGCAGGTAGTTGATGTAGAGGCGCAAATAGTGAGTCTCATCGCGATATTCATAGCCCCACACCTTGGCCAGCAGCGTG
>WBZM01004032.1_pt1 | contig 10991 bp, 10 predicted proteins | sample 5204271 | NCBI WGS metagenome assembly WBZM01 (sample SAMN12344346, study PRJNA552823) | activated sludge metagenome | biome: Activated sludge suspended growth; feature: Nitrification reactor; material: Wastewater; isolation source: activated sludge from nitrification reactor of wastewater...
GGGGGTCTTCAGGAGCTCAGGGAGTTGACAACCCCTGATGTGTGAAGCGTGATGAGTGACCAAAAAGGTTTCACGCTTCACGTACCACAAATCAGGCCAAACCCCATGAAACCCCCAAAAAACCTTAAGAGCTAAAGCCATATCGCTCTGCAAGCAAGGCAGCCAGTTTTAGTTGACCCCGGCGAACCAATCCAAAAGCAGCTTCCCTTGCGCATCGAGATGTCTCTCGGCGGCTTCACGGTAAGCATCCATATACGGTTTCATAACTTCAGCCGGCATTCGATAATGAAAATTGACCAGCAAGCCATTCACCCACTCCAGATCGTTGTTTAATAAGTTGATGTCTCCCAGGCTCAACGCCGCCTGGATGTTATCGCCCAGGTTGTGGTTGGCGTTTTTCAGGTAGCGAATGGGTACATCCAGGCCGGACAAAGATTCCAAAATGTCAGCTTCGATGGCGGTGCGCTGCGCGGCGTATTGTTCTAAGGCCAATTCGTAGACTGGGGAGGCGAGCTGCGCCGGGGGCGCCGGCTGCGGATTGTTTAGCAGGTGGTCTACCACCTGGGGAACAGCGCGCAAATCGTTGCCCAAAAAGTGCGCCGGAATGTGGGACACAATATCGCTAATAAAGGTGAAGACGCCGCCGCCATAGGCCATGGGCGTGCCTGTTTTTTGCGCCAGCAGGGCGATGGCAGGCACGCGGCCGGCCGTGTGCAAAGTTTGGGCGGTGATGATGAGCAGTTGGGGATGCACGGCCGTTAACATGGCCTCCAATCGATCCGGCGGCACATCCGCGCCCAGGTAGATCACTTCCAGCCCACGCTGGCGCAGGAGCAAGGTGATCAGCAGGGCGCTGAAGGTATGCTGTTCTTCCGGAGCGCAGGCGACCACCACACGGGCGCTGCGCGTCGGCGGCGGGGCGGCGTTTAACAATGCTTCCAGCTGGCGAATGGCCAGCGCCGAGGCAAAATGCTCTTGCTGCACGGTAATGCGCCCCTCATACCAGCCTTCGCCAATTTCGCCTAACGCTTTTTGCAGCAGCTCGAAACACACCATTTCCAACGAAAAGAGGGCAAACGCCTGCGCTAGAATTTGGCGGGCCAAAAGTTCGTTAAATGCCAGGCAGGCGGCTATCCAATCTGCGCGCAGTTGGTTAACCGATTGACCTGTTACCATTAGCACGGTGGGGTCGTCTTCCTCACGGCCGTATGTCTCAATCGGCGACTCGCCTTCCGATTCTAACTGCTGCCATAAATCGACAGCCCGGCTGATGCTCAGCCCTTCCTCCTGGCGAGCCAGAAGCCACTTCAACATGTCGATGTCGTACTGCGAATACAGGCGATGGCCGCCACTCGTGCGATCAGGCTGCGGCAAGCCATACCGCCGCTCCCAGGCGCGAAGCGTATCTGGCTTAATTCCGGTCTCCTGAACAACAGCTTTCAGATTAAACGTGGGGTTTTTTTGTGGGTCTGTCAAAACTTTCCTCGGTATTCAAAATATACGCCCATCTTTTGTAACAGTCGCCAAGCGCGCAGCGTGCGTTCGAAGCAGCTCCCCACGCACTTTGTGTTCTTTGCGATTCAACCCAGACAGGCCGGGTAACCAAATTGTGTGAGTGATTTTAACACAATTGTTTAGGTTTTGTCTATATTTCTCAATGGATTTTTAAAGCGTCGAGCTTTGCCGGATGGCACTTCTTGTCACAAATTAAATTGCCTGTTGAAAATTTAGAACGCATGTGCTATTATCTGTCACAGATACAGGTGGAAAGTGCCTTGCAACGCCATACTTTTTATCCGGCGCGCGGCAGTTCCCCCATACGGAGGCAGTAATGACGCGATTGATCTTTTCCGGTGCAGCTGGTTTACACATCCCTTCCCCAAGTGTGCTGCGCTTTTTAGAGCGCCAGGTGGATTTTGTGGTGTACGAAGTGAGCGGGTTTGGGCAGGACTTGCTTTTTTTGGATTATCGGGAAGGCCAGCAAACGGCCGTCTGGCGATCAGGCAGCGCCCTGTCACAGTTGGCGCCGGAGTTTGAACGGCCGTCACATCTGGAAATCTGGGAATTTGGCCCCCAACACCTGCAAATTGAACTACACGACACGATCCAGAACAAAGCGCCCTGGCAGCTTTCGCTTATCCCGGCGCACGACAAACTGCGGCTTAATCACCGCGCTTTTTACCAACGGCTGCCCACCACGGCCGTCGAACCGGGCGCAGTCATCACCCTGGAACGCCAGCGGCGAGCCACGGCCGTGCCCAAAACCAATACGCTCCCGGCCGTGCCCCAATTCGTGTAAGCCGCCGACTACAAACCACTGGCGGCTAGAGAAGCCACGCGCCTTCCAGGCGCAGCAGCCACGCCTTGGTATCCAGGCCGCCGGGGCCGCCATAACCATGCAAACGGCCGTCGCTGCCCAGCACGCGATGACAGGGAATGATAATGGGTATGGGGTTGGTCGCATTGGCCCGGCCCACGGCGCGCACGGCTTTCGGCTGCCCAATCTGCTGCGCCACGTCGGCATAGGTGAGGTAACGGCCGTAAGGAATGGCATACACGGCCCGCAGCGCCATCTGCTGAAAAGGCGTCATCACCGACCAGTCGATAGGCGCAGCAAAATCTCGCCATTGACCCTGAAAGTAAGCATCCAGTTCATCCAAAACACCGGCAACTTGCGCCGCTGCGTACACCGGCTGCCGTCCGGTCAGCTTCGCCACTTCGGCTGCAAACTTTTCACGCTCCGGCCATAAGCTGACGGCTACCACGCCGACCGCCGAAACGGCCGTCCACACCGCCCCAAACCGTTCGTTCTCTCGTTCACCCATCCAAATCGTCTGTTCAGCCATCATTCACCCTGTCAAACGCCAGGTCGCCAGGTAGTAAGCCGCCACGGCAAAAGCGGAAGCCACGTTAAGCGATTGTTTTACGCCCTGCATGGGAATGTAGACCACTTGATCGCACATCGCCAGGATGCCGGGGTCCACGCCGGCGATTTCGTTGCCCACAACCAGGAGGATGGGCGCATCCGGGGACACGGCCGTTTGCAGCAATGGCTGCGCGTCCGGCGTGCCTTCCAAAGCCCACACCCGATACCCACGCCGCTGCAAGGCAACGGCCGTGTCCAGCCCGTTCGCGCAGCGCGTCCACCCCACCGACTGCTCCGCGCCCAGAGCCGTCTTGGCAACCTTGGGATGATCTGGCGGCGGGGTGATGCCGCCCATGTAAAGATGGCGCACACCGGCGCCATCGGCCGTGCGCAGCATGGACCCGACGTTGTAAATGCTGCGCACATTGTCCAGCAGCGCTTCTACATGTTGGCGTCCGGGTAAAGTTGGAGGTGGATTTCCGGTGGCGTAGACGGCCGTTAACGCCGCCGCCGCGCCGCACACCGGGCATATTTCGCCGGACACACGGTTATCGGTCAGGGGGAAACGAAAGCGGCAGGTCTCGTTGGTGCATTGGCGCAGTTGGAACGGGGGCACAGGCGCAGCGGCAGGTTTTCCGGACATTCAGGCTGCCTGTTTACTGGCCACCATCAAGGTGATGTCATCGAATTGAGGCGCTTGCCCGACGAAGGTTTGTAAGGCGGTTAACACGGCCGTTTCCATTGCCTTCGCGCTGCCATTTGCGCAGCCAGCCACAGCCGCCAGCAGCCGCGCCTCGCCAAATTCAGCCGACACTGCGTTCTGAGCTTCGGAAACGCCATCGGTATACATCACCAACACGCTGCCCGGAGCCATGTGGACCACTTCATGCCGCCAGGCCATGCCGGGAAACATGCCCAGCGGAATGCCGGTTTGCCCCAGCGATTGTGGTTCCTGACGGCCGTGCGAATCGAGTAAAAAAGCGGGGTTATGCCCGGCATTGCTGTAAGTCAGGGTGTTGGCGGCGGGGTCGAGCACGCCATAAAACAGCGTCACAAACTGGTCCGATTCAGTGTCGGCGAGGATGCGCTCGTTGGCCGCTTGCAGCACGCGCTCCGGCGCGTCCGGGTATTCGGTGGCGTAGGTGCGCAGCAAGGTGCGGCTGAGCGCCATATAGAGCGCGGCCCCGGTGCCTTTGTCGGCGACGTCGGCGACCAAAAGCCCCAAACGGCCGTCATCCAATTCAATAAAATCATAAAAATCACCCGACGTTTGCCGCGCCGGAACCAGTGTAGCCGCCAGATCCCAGCCGGGCACAACCGGCACGCTGCGGGGCAGAAAGCTGGCCTGAATGCGCCCGGCAAATTCCAATTCCTGAGCCACTTTTTGATGCGCCAGGGTTTCCTGATGCACCCGCGCCCGGTAGAGAGCCGCGCCAATTTGGTTAGCCAGAGCTTGCACGGCCGTTAACGAATCCAACGTATGCGCGCTGCGGCGATGACGCAGCAAATACACGCCGCCCAGGCACACCCCTTCCGCTGCTTCTCGTCCAGGGACAATCTCCATGATTTTTACCAGGACTGCATGGCCATACGTGGCGCGCATACCGGGCAGCACCACATCGTGCTGCACCAGATAAGCGGCAGCCGCCTGGCGCATTTCCGACCAGTCGGCCTCTGCCAGCGGCGGTTTGGTAGGAGGATGAGCCGCCCGCCAGAGCATCTGGTTGGCGGGAGGAATGCCGCCGTCAGGGCTGTTGTCCACAGCCCACAGACACACTTCGACCAGATCATAGGCATCCGGAAACATGCGCGGCAAATGCTCGCTCAGGATATCCGGCAGGTTGACGGCGTCTGGCGGCGCCTGTAAAAGCGCTTCGCTGAGCGCTTCCAGGCGGGCCAATTCGCGGGTGCGCTGGCGGCTGCGTTCGGCTATGTGACTGAGGGTGACGGCCAGCATATTGATCAGAATGATGCCGATGATGAAAAAGATGAACGCGGGCAGGCCGCTGTTGACATAAGCCAGAGCTATCAGGACGGAAAACGGGGACATGATGAGCGACATGGCCGTGACCTGAGCGATGAATTGCAAGGAACCGGCACGGGAAAACTGCCGCTGCAGCAGCCTGCCAACGTGAAGCATAGGCGGCAGCAAGACAATGCCCGGCAAAATTGCCGATACGATCATGGCGGCAAATGCTGCGCCCCAAGAGGCAAAGGTAACGGCCGTTAGCGGATAATCGCCGCCCAACAAGCCATAAACCAGCAAAGCCACCAGCGGCGAAAACACATCCACAAACAAATCCTGGGCCAAAAACGACAGCGATTCCCACACGGGGTTCTGGTTGTATTGGTAAAGCTGCCAGGCCATCCAGCTGCGATTGATCAGGGCGACCAGCAAAGGCAGCCATAAAATAGTTGGCCCTACAACCAGAATTCCGGCCCACAACGCCAGATTAGACAGCGAGCTAATAAGGGTAACGCCACTATCGTCATCCAGGGCAAAAACCAGGTTGAATGTCTGGCGGCTCATGGCCAACAAAGCCAACAGGATGATGAGCAGCGCCGGCCAGCGCCGGACAATTAACGACCAATCGCTCGCAGCCGCCAACCAGACCAGCCCCACAACGACGAACGGGCCAAGATATATCGACAGCAAAATATATTCATAGGTGCGCAGAAACGAGGCACTGTCCTGATCGACGAGATCGGGGTAGAGGCGCAGGATCAGGCGAGTGAGGACGCCTGGGTTTTGGAGGGTGCGGTCTTTCATAGAGGGCTTAGAGGGCGAAATGAGGGTGGGAAACGGCCGTTGCCTACTCCCAACTCTCCCAATGCAGAACCTCAGACAAAGGACGGCGATTTGCGGGCTGAAAACCCTCGCCAGTGTAATAAGCCACCGGCAGCAAAGCTGCCTGGGTGATGTACTTGGGCAATCCTAGCAGCGCCGCCACTTCTTGCTCATAGCGCAAGTGCAGCGTGGTCCAGGCTGCGCCCAAACCACGCGCCCGCAAAGCGAGCATAAAAGACCAGGATGCCGGCAAAATCGAGCCATACAACCCGGCCTGAGCCATTTGCCCGGCGTTTTCCACCCGGCCTTCAATGCAGGGAATCACCATGACCGGCGCGCGGTGCATGTTATTGGCCAAATGCACCGAAGAACTGACCACGCGCTGCATCTGTTCGGCCGGCGCATAACGCTGGCGTGGCTGTTCGTTTCTATCATTGGCATAGATAAAAAAGGATTGGCGGTAATACTCGCCGATAGCCGCGCGTTTGGCCGCGTCGGTGACGACGAGGAAATGCCAGCCCTGGGCATTGCTGCCGGTGGGCGCCTGGATGGCAATGCTCAGGCAGCGCTCAATCACGTCACGTTCAACGGGTCGGTCAAAATCGAGCCGTTTGCGCACGGTACGCGTGGTGGTTAATAATGCATCAACAGTCTGCAAATCCATGGGAAACCTCCGAGAATCAATCTACGCTGGGCGCCATGCACCCCATTGCGGAATCCGGCTATTTTAAAATCGATCCCACGATGGTATCTCTCCAGGTTTCGCTGGCAAGACCCCAAGGGTTTAGAGACGCAAAGCCCTGGAGTCTGTATAGATACCACGCGTTTATTTGAAGCGACGACGCAAAATGAGTTGGGCCACAATGCCGAGTAAAACCAGAAAGCCGTATAAGAATGAAGCTGTGGCAACATCTGCCTGGAGCGAAGTGACGATAATGGCCGCGCCGGTAACTGAGGAAATGAAGATTTTGGCGAAATCATTGGCAAATAGGGCCATTAACAGGCCAATGATACCACCGATCAGGAAGGTGACGAGGGTGGAGCCGACGTTCCAATCCAGGTAAGCAAACAACTGAACCAGGATAATGCCACCGACGAGAAATCCGGCGATGTTCAGGACCAGGGCGGTGATGAAAACGGCCGTAAACGCCCCCACCGCCCCAAACACCAGCCCCAACACAATCGCCGACCCGGTAAGCGCTCCGCCAGACGGCGCACTGCCGATATTCAGCCCAAACAAAAAGCCTATCCCACCGGCAATCAACCAATAATACCTGTACCCCAGAAACAACAACGCCGCGCCAACGACAAGCGGAAAAAGATTCATGCAAACGCCTCACAATTCATGATTAACGGTTTTGATTTGCCGCAAGGTGTCTAACGAGGCTAAAACCAGCAAAAAATCCCCGACGCATAATTTTTGGTCCGGATCGGGGTGCATATCGCCATGGGTATTGCTGCGATAGAACACAATCGAGAGATTGTACGCTTGTTGCAGCTCGGTAACGGTTTGCCCGGCGAGCGGCGAATTGGGCTGGATGGTCATCTCGCTAAGATTGAGCAGGTCTTCGCCTACGTAAAAGGAATGTTTGATGTCCAGGCGCATGGCGGCGGCGGCGAAGATGGGCGCCGCCAAAGCCGAGCCGCTGAACGCGGTGTGGATGCCAAACCCTTTTTCGACGCGGCGCGCCAGGTCGCTGTCGAACATGCGCAGGACCACTTTGATGTTGGGGTTGATTTCGCGGGCATCCAGAGCAATGTCCAGGTTGGCCAGTTCGTCGTCGGTGCAGGGGATGATGGCGTCGGCGCGTTCGATGCCTGCTTTGAGGATGTTTTCGGAGCGGCGGGCGTCGCCGATGAGCAGCGGGACGCCGAGGGCGCGCATTTTTTCGACGAAACGGCCGTTTTCATTCACCTCAATTGCGACCACGTCACGGCCGTATTTCAGCAGTTCCTGTGTCACCCGGTAACCTATTTTGCCCGTGCCGCACACGATAATGTGGTTGCTATACGTTGATGCCATCGCCACCTGCCATTTTTGCCCGCGAGCTTGCTTGTTGATGAGCGCCGTGCCAAACCGCAGGACGCCATCGGCCACAGCCACCAGCCCGACCACGGGGATGATAAAAAAAAGAATTTGCAGATACCAGGGTTCCGGAAAAGGGAGCAGCGTCTCAAAAAAGATCAGCGAAAAAGTTGCATAAATCGCTTCGCTAAAACCGGGCGACTGACCGGCGCGTTCGGCGCTGGCTGGAAAGGTGTAAAACAAATGAAAAATGGTCGCCCCGCCCACAACGACCGTCAAAAAAAGAAGCATCGACGAGCCGGATTCGCCCAACAAGACACGCATGTCGCGGATTTGGGCGCGGATTTGGCGGCGAAGCTGGCGTTTCTTTTTCATGGCGGCGTATTTTACGACAGATTCCCAAAGTCGGGCAGGCTTTTGTTATCTCGGCGCAATTCACCTTCCTCGGCTACAATGAGGCCATGACAACAACTTACGACACAATGACCGATTTGCACGCGGCGATGCGCGGCTGCCGCCGCTGCCTGGAGCAGGGCCACGCCATTACGCCTGGAGCCATTTTTAGCGGTCAGGCCGCCGCCCAGGTGATGTTGATTGGCCAGGCGCCCGGCGTAACCGAAGTGGAGGCCAAACGGCCGTTCAACGCCAGCAGCGGCCGCCGACTCTTTCAATGGTTGGAACAGGCCGGCTGGCAAGAAGACGACTTTCGCGCCCGGCAGTATATGACGGCCGTTACCAAATGCTACCCCGGCAAAGACAAATCCGGCAAAGGCGACCGCGTACCCACCAAAACCGAGCAGGCGCTCTGCCGCCCCTTTCTGGCGCAAGAAATCGCCTTCGTGCGCCCCCGGCTGCTCATCCTGGTCGGCGGGCTGGCGATCAAGCTGCTTTACCCGGCCAACGCCCGCCTGCAAGAAGTGATCGGCACGGCCGTTTACTTTCCGCCCGCCGCTTTGCATAACCCGGTGCAGTTTGACCTGAGCCAGGGACAACAGCTGACCGCGTTTGCTCCGGCGCAAGACGGCAACGGCCGTTGGGTCGTCCCTTTGCCCCACCCATCCGGCGCCAGCCTGTGGCCCAACAAACCGGCCAACCAGGCGCTCATCAACCGCGCCATCGACCTCCTGAGCGCCATCCGCGAACATGGGGCGTTCTAAACGCCCCGCCGCCCCGCCGCCCCGGCCCCGGCTGAAATGCCACTTTGCAACTCACCCAACATGACGTACCATTGGCCGCTATGTACCGTCGAGATTATTTTATGCGCCTGATTGAAGAAGCAACGGCCGTTCTGAGCCGGGTGCTCAAACTCAATCAAACCCGCGACTACGCCGAAGCTATCGCCGTTACCAACGGCTCGCTGCGCCAGCTGACCGGCCTGAGCAGCGAAGCCCTGCTGCGCCTGGACACCCAGGACCTGGTCGCCCAGCTCTCCATGCGCGACGAACTGGGCTGGATTGAAACCGGCCTCACCATCGTCACTGTTTTAGACCAGGAAGGTAACAGTTACGCCCTGCAAGGCGACGAGGAAGCCGCTTACCGGCGACATCTCAAGGCGCTGGAACTGCTGCTAGCGGTGCAAATTCGCCACCCGCAGCTAGATTTGCCAGACATTGTGCCCGGCGTAGACACGCTGCTGCCCAAAGTAGCGGACATAGTCTGGCCGGAAGACACCTGCGCCAATTTTGTAAGATATTACGAGCAGCACGGCGAATTTGCGCAGGCCGAAGACATCATTTTTAGCTGGCGCGACATGCACCCCACCAGCCCTGCGCCTATCGAAGCAGGTATTGCGTTTTACGAACGCTTGATCGAGAAATCCGACGCGGAACTAACGGCCGGTAATTTGCCCCGCGACGAAGTGGAAGCCAGTCTGGCCGAACTGTTGGAGGAATCGACTTAGTCAGCAGTAACCAAACGGCCGTTTCTTCCCATTGTCAAATACCATCAAACTCTATAAAACTATCTGGTAGAGGCTAAAAATTACCATGCAGCAATCGCTCAAAAAGACACGGACGGCCGTCTTTCACAACCGACCACCTACGCTGCCAAGCAATGTCACTTACCACCCAATCCCCCACCACCCAGACGCCGACCAACCCGACAATCCAACCATCTGGCGCATACGCCTGAGCCTGGTCACGGATCTCAGCCAGGAAATTGCCCTGGAAATCCATGACGAAGCCATTTTAGGCCGCGACGCCGATCTGCCGAACATGATCGACCTGACGCTTTTCGACGCGGTGAATTTGGGCGTTTCGCGGCAGCACGCCATTTTACGGCCGTCGGCAAACAATTTGTTTATTTTGGATTTGGGCAGCACCAACGGCACATTCCGCAACGGCCGTACCGTGGGCCACAGCCCAGAACGCCTGCTTACCGACGACATCATCACGCTGGGACACCTCCAACTCCTCGTTCAAATCGACGAACGACCGAATTTCCAGACGGCCGTTCTCAACAAACCGCCAGACCTGGCCTCTATTTTGGCCCAAATCGCCCAGGCTATCACCTCCCAACTAGACCTCGACGAAGTCCTCAACCAGGTTACCGAAGCGGCTATTACGCTGACAACGGCCGTCCAGACCGCCATCTGGCTGAACGACGCCAACACCGGGCACCTGATCCTGGAAGCTTCCTACGGCATTGATGAAAGCAAACTAAGCCGCTACCACGAGCCAGACCCGCAAACCTCGCCAGTCGCTCAGGTTATCCAGGCCGGCCGGTCGCTGATGGTTACGCTGCCTTTGGAACCAGATGAAGAAGATACGGCCGTTGCCGACGCCGCTCAGACCCAAACCGAAACGCACCTCTACTTACCCATCACCCAGGGCGGCGTCGTGCTGGGCGTGCTGGGCGTGGTCCAACGCCAGGGCAACACCACCTTTAGCGAGCGCGACGACCAACTCCTCAGAACCATCGCCGACTTTGCCGCCATTGCCATTCAAAATGTGCGCTTATATCGCAGCGTCGAAGAATACAACCGCATCCTGGAACAAAAAGTAGAGCAGCGCACGGCCGAATTGGCCGCCGCCACCAAAAAAGCCGAAGAAGCCCGCGCAGCCGCCGAAGAAGCCAACCGCACCAAAAGCGATTTCCTGGCCATGATGAGCCACGAAATCCGCACGCCCATGAACGGCGTCATCGGCATGACCACTTTGCTGCAAGACACGCCGCTCACCCCGGAGCAGCGCGAATTTACCAACACCATCCAATACAGCGGCGAAGCGCTGCTGGCCATCATCAACGACATTTTGGACTTCTCGAAAATTGAGGCCGGCAAAATGGAGTTGGAGGCACGGCCGTTTGACCTT
>WBZM01003683.1_pt1 | contig 10985 bp, 12 predicted proteins | sample 5204271 | NCBI WGS metagenome assembly WBZM01 (sample SAMN12344346, study PRJNA552823) | activated sludge metagenome | biome: Activated sludge suspended growth; feature: Nitrification reactor; material: Wastewater; isolation source: activated sludge from nitrification reactor of wastewater...
GAGTCTTACTCTTTCATCCAATATCATATCTCTTACAACATCGTATTGCAAATCGCTGTAATAAGCACTGGTCAATTTTTTTGTAAGCGAAGGAACCTCTTCTCCTTCTGCAAGTTTCAAATCCGACTTAATATATTCCTGCAATTCATCATGAACAGCTGCAAAACGATCGCTACGTTCATGTTTACTCAACTGTCCTTTGGCTATTTCATACACCTTTGGCTGCGCAAATGCATATACTTTTTCTTTTAATGCTTCATCCGTGGCCGGTTTTGTATAATCTCTTTTACCCTTCACTCCTTTCAGGTCACGCAGTTCTTCCTGTGCTTTTACTTGAATACGAATGGCTTCATGTGCTATTTCCAAAGCTTTCACCAGATCAGCCTCACTACATTCTTTGGCTTCACCTTCTACCATCATCAGGTTTTTATCGGTAGCTGCTATAATGAAGTCCATATCGGATTTCTCCATTTCGCTTCGGTAAGGATTTACAATAAAGTTTCCGTTTACTCTTGATACTCTTACTTCAGAAATAATTTCTTTGATAGGAATATCAGAAACTGCTAAAGCCGCTGAGGCTGCCAGACAAGCAAGTGCATCTGGCATTACTTCAGGATCGCTTGAGATCAATGTTAGTAATACCTGTACATCGCAGAAATAATCTTCAGGAAACAAAGGACGCAATGCTCGATCAATCAAACGACTGGTGAGCACTTCATAATCATTCAATTTTGCTTCTCTTTTAAAAAACGAACCGGGGATACGACCGGCTGATGCAAATTTTTCCTGATAGTCAACCGACAATGGGAAAAAGCTTTGCCCTTCTCTGGGCTCTTTATTGGCACATACGGTTGCCAGTATCATACAATTGCCCTGGCTTACTGTAACGGAGCCATCGGCCTGACGGGCAAGGCGACCGGTTTCTATAGTAACCATGCGGCCGCCGCCAATATCAAATGATTTACGAATAGATTGTTGTAACATATCAAATTATTTTTTTTGGGCAAAGCCCTTTGTAAAATTTATTGTAACCGGTTTTTAAACAGTTATCAGTATTATCTCCACAATCAAAATTTTGTTTCTCAGCTTTTAGAACTAAAGAGTAATTGATTGTTTTATATTGATTAATACTAACTGAACAAAAATGATAATTCCCAACATCTGTGTGAGTTGGGAATTGCTTATATCTTAATTTCTGTATTTAGAAACTTTAGAAATAAAATCTATTCCTAACTCCAATGCAGGAGTAGGGATTATTTTCTTAAACCAAGTTTCTCGATCAACTGACGGTAGCCGGTCAGGTTGTGCTTTTGCAAATAGTTCAACAGGCGCTTACGCTTACCTACAAGTTGCATCAAGCCACGGTGCGTTGAGAAATCTTTTTTGTTAACCTGAAGGTGACTACTGATTTGACTGATTCTTTCTGTAAGTAATGCAATTTGTCCTTCAATAGACCCGGTGTTTGTGGCTTTGCCACCAAAATTGTTAATGACTTCAGCTTTTTTTTCTTTTGTTAGAGGCATCTTTTTTTGTTTTTTAAGTTTACCGAAATTTTCATCTCGGGGCATCCGATTTTTTCTATCAAATATTTAAGGCCGCAAAGGTAAGGCCGAAAACGCTAACTACAAAAAGCTTGAGCATCTTTTTTGCACCCAATTATGGCTCGTTAGTCCTTGATTTTCAGAAAAGTACTGTGATTTTCACACAAATCGGTAAGGTACTTTTGTTTTGTATCAGTACAAATAGCAATTCATTCAATAAAATGAAACCAAACAAAAGCGGTACCTGTATTTCAATGTAGCCACTGTTGATAACATTAGAAAGTTCAATTTCATTTTCGCCTATCAGTTATTTTTGATAAATGGATTACTCACAAGACACAAAAAATATACTGGGGCTACAATTACCCACCGATCCTCGCTGGGTAAATCTTGCCGAAATGTCGATTGAAGAAATACTTACCGATCATGCTTTTTGTGAACAGAAAGCCGCCACTTCATGTATCTCACTTATACAACGATATAGTTCAAAAGAAAAATTAGTTACTGCACTATCGCCCATTGTTACCGAGGAATGGGGCCACTTCAGGCTGGTACTTGCCGAATTACATAAAAGAAATCAGAAACTGGGAAAGCAAAGAAAAGATGAATATGTAGCCGCCCTTATAGATTTTCAACAGAAAGGGGGCGATGCCGAAGGCCGATTATTAGACCAGTTATTGACAATGGCCTTGATAGAAGCCCGCAGTTGCGAAAGATTTAAAAGATTAAGCGAAGGATTGAACGATACATATATGCAAAATTTTTATCGCCGATTTATGGAAAGCGAAGCAGGACACTACACCATTTTTATAGAACTGGCCGAAACCTACATTGATAAAGATAAAGTAAGAAAACGCTGGAGCGAATGGCTGCAATACGAAGCAAAAATCATTAGTAATTTAACGGTACGTGGAGACCGGATTCATTGACAATTTACCGCAAACGATTGAAGACATTTCGCAGCTACATTCCTTTTATTTTTAAAGCCTGATGAATCCTAATGTACCGCAGGAAGTTATTGATGCTTTTAACAGCTATACACCGGGCCTGCCCTATCATGAAGCCGGCACCACAACGGTTGATGTCATTGGCGACGGACTAATCAATAATACTTATAAGGTGACTTGCGAGTTGAAAACCAATTTTCTGTTACAGAAAATCAATACACAGGTGTTCAAAAACCCAGCGCAAGTTCAGCATAACTGTACCTATTTATCTACCTATGCAGAAATGGAGTTTACCGGCATCCGGATTCCATACATTAGAGAATTTGCAAAGGAGCAATCCTTATATAAAGACAAAAACGGTGATTTTTGGCGTGCTTTTGAATTTGTAGAAGACGGCTATTCAATTTCCATTGCACAAAATCCACAACAGGCCAAAGCAACTGCCATCTGCTTTGCAAAATTTTCGGCAGCATTTGATGATATGAATGTTGACCAGCTTTTTGAGACCATTCCCAATTTTCACAATCTCAACTATCGTTACCAGCAGTTTGAAGATGCACTGCAAAGCAATGTAGCTGAAAGAAAAGCAAAGGCGCATGTCATAACGGAAGATCTGATAAGCAGAAACAAATACAAAAAGATGTATGATGAAATAGCGAACTATGCCGATTTTCCACAAAGAGTCGTTCATCATGATGCAAAAATTTCTAATGTGCTTTTCAGTAAAAAAACAGGAAAAGTAATTTGTCCGGTTGACCTGGATACTACCATGCCCGGCTATTTTTTTTCCGACCCCGGCGATTTGATACGTAGCATGGCCTGCTCGGCTGATGAAAACAGTATTGATTTTAAAAACCTGCACATTCGCAAAGAATATTATCAGGCTATTACAGATGGTTATTATGCTGTGATGGAAAAATCTTTTACAACTGCCGAGAAAAAACATTTTCATTGCTCAGGCTTGCTGATCATTTACATGCAGGCACTCCGTTTTATTACCGACTATCTGAATGGCGATATTTATTATAAAACAAAATACGCTGAGCACAATTTTGACCGAGCCATGAATCAGCTTTGTTTATTAAAAAGCTTGGAAAACTTTTTAGAAAAGGAATACAGATTTAGCTGCTAATTTCCCGAACACCAGCAGCCGCAGTTGCTGAAAAAATTTCCGGTGCGTATCCCATTTTATTTTCGTAAACAACTGTTAGCTCATTTTGAAATGCAGTAAATCTTGGCTGCTTTATTAATGCAATAGCACAACCACCAAAACCGGCTCCTGTCATTCGGGCGCCTATGCAGCCCGAAAATGATTTACAAAAATCTACAATTGTATTCAGCTCCACCCCTGTCACTTCATAGTCTTCATCTAATGATTGGTGAGATGCATACATCAATTTTCCGAATGTGAACATATCTTTCATTTGCAATGCAATGACGGCATCTTTTACACGCTGGTTTTCACTAATCACATGCCGTGCTCTTTTTCTTAATACAGGATCCTTAATTTCATTTTCAGATATCTCAAATGTTGCCGGGTCAATGTCGCAAAGAGTATTGACATCCAGTTTTCTTTTTAAAATGCCAAGCGCTTCGCCACATTCCGTGAATCGCTCATTATACTTTGAATCTACCAGCGTTCTATGTTTATTGGAATTGATGATGGTTAATACATAATCATCTGTGTAAAAAGGCAGATATTCGTAATCAAGCGTATCACAGTTTAAAAGTATTGCTTCATGCTCTTTTCCCATGGCCACTGCAAACTGATCCATAATACCACAGTTGACACCAATAAATTTATTTTCCACTTGTTTACCCAATAAAGCAATTTCCTTTCTATCAATTTCAATTCCATAAATAGATGATAGAGCAAAACCCGTAAGCACTTCAATAGAAGCCGAGGAAGACAAACCCGCCCCAACGGGCAAATTTCCGCTAAACAACATATCAAGACCCGAAAGATTATGACCATTTGCCAGATACGCATTGATAACACCTAATGGATAATTGAACCATTGCGTACCTGTTTTGGAATAAGATTCCTGCAAATGCAAAGTCGCTGTTTCAGGAAAATCAAGACATTGAAAGCGAAATAATTTTTCTTTATTTCTGCCAATGGCCAGATAGGTGCCTCTTGAAATAGCACATGGCAAAACGCTGCCGCCGTTGTAATCTAAGTGCTCCCCTATCAAATTTACCCGTCCCGGGCAAAAGAAAAAATGCTCGGGTTCGTATTGAAAACGATTGCGGAATTCCTGTTTCAATTGTGCTGTCTTCATGTTTTTTAAAATACTTTTAAAGGATGAATCGCATAACAAGAAAATGGCTGCTTACTCATTCTACAGGTGAAGATATTTATTTGTTTACACTGCGCAATGCACAGGGCATGGAAGTGAGTATAACCAATTATGGAGCTATCATCACATCGCACAAAATAAAAAAAAGAGACGGAACGGTGATGGATGTGGTATTGGGATTTGATGCCATAGCAGATTACTGGTCGCCGGGCTATCTTGAAAATTATCCATGGTTTGGCGCAGCCGTTGGCAGATATGCAAATAGGATTGCAAATGCAGGATTTCCTTTAGAAGGAAAAACCATTCAGTTGACTGATAACAGGAATGGCGATCATTTGCATGGAGGCATTGAAGGATTTGATAAAAAGCTATGGCACATTGTGGGGTTTGGTCATGCTCCGGAATTGTATCTGGAATTACAATATACAAGTGTAGATGGCGAAGAAGGATATCCGGGAAACTTAGCAGTAACCCTTCGTTTTGAACTAAACGATGAAAACGAATTGAGTTATCAATATAAAGCAACAACTGATAAAGCTACGGCCGTTAACTTAACCCATCATGGTTATTTTAATTTGAATGGAGGAGCACCGGGCATACACAAGCATGAATTAAGAATTGATGCCGATTACATACTGGAACAAGGAAACAACCTGGTTGCTACAGGAAGATTGGAAACCGTAAACAATACGCCATTTGATTTTAAAGACTTCCGGTTGTTGGATGATGGATTAAAAAAAGTGGACGAGTACGATAAAACTTTTGTGCTGAACAATCCAACAAATGAGATGAAACATGCTGCTTCATTAAAATGTACTGCAACAGGATTATTGCTTGACGTTTTTACAACCGAGCCGGTTGTTCATTTTTATTCGGGTAAATGGATTCCCAATGTGAAAGGAAAAAACAATACACAATATGGTTCATTTTCAGGTTTATGTCTTGAAACGCATAAGCATCCCAATGCAGTCAATGTAGCCGCATTTCCCAATACCATTTTAAAGCCGGGAGAGGTTTATTATCAAAAGACTAATTATAAACTATCGGAATTTGTTTAATATATTACGGAAATGATTAATCAGGGGCAATTTTTAATAAGTAAGGTATCTAATTGACCCATATTACTACTTGTGATTATCAGTTTTTGCTGCAATAAACCATACTGTGTAGCTACCTGACAGATAGTATCGGCAAAGTTTGACCAATTAATTCCCAAAGTATCTTTAACATGTACACAAAGCGTATCATTGACTTGTCCATACCTGCAACGGCTTAAGCCTATAAAATAATCTGTTCTGTTTTGACTTATTGCATTATTTAAATCGTGAACAATTTGGCAATCACCTTCACAAGGAAAATTTTTTTTTGTTGCAATAAGAATAAAAGCAAAGAAAATTACTATCCCAAATAGAAATAAATACTTACTTCTTTTCATAAGACCAATATTTAATATTTGCCATAGACAAAATAAACGCTAAAATTGCTACAATCATATCAAACCAGTCAAATGTAAAATATGATTTGAACATTACTTGTGCAGCTTCACATATAATTAGCGTGCAAAGAATTAATAATGGAAGCAATTTTAATCTAATTTGATAGAATTTCCCCCAAATAAGAGTGGCAGAAGTAAATGAATAGCTCCAACAAAAATCTGGAAATACATACAAAAATAATTTAGAAGGGAAACCGATGGGCGGCTTCATAAGAAACTGATCTTTTTGAAAAATATAATAATTGAGCCAGGTATGGTTTCTAAAAAAAAAAGTATATGCTTCCTCCAATTATTAAAGGTAAGAGAACATGCAGGATTACAATGAGACTGTATTTTTTCATTTTAGCTCTGAACTGCTAAAAGCAAGCGGCAATAATAAACTAGCCGATTGAATAAGGAATATTTCACCTTCCATTCCTCCCAAAATCAACCGGATAGGTTTTTGAACTCTTCCTTCGTATTCCAGCAACGCCTGCCTGCACATACCGCAGGGCGAAATGGGGTGGTCGCTTTTTACCTCTTTACTATTGTAGCTAATGGCCATACTTACAATGGGTACCTTTGGATGTAATGTAGCCAATGTACCTAACAAAACTCTTTCGGCGCAGGTACCTACCGGATATGATGCATTTTCCTGATTGGTGCCGGCTACTACTTCTCCGTTTTCAAGAATGGCAACTGCACCTACGTGAAAATTGGAATAAGGTGCATAAGCCTGTTGTGTTACCTGTCTGGCTTCATTGAGCAACCATGCATCTTGCTCATTCAGCTTACTGCTGTCATCATACACTTCGTATGCAAACTCAAATTTCTTTTTATCCATACATTAAGATAGTGAAATTAATAATATTTGCAAAACCCAAAAAGATATGTTTATCAAATGCTATCTTACAAATTTGAAGAACCTGCTCCAGCGGGGCTTTCCATCCCAGCTAAACCATATCATGGATGCCTTGCCTACAACTCTGTCTTCCGGTACAAAACCCCAGAATCTACTGTCTTGTGATTGGTGACGATTATCACCCATCATCCAGTAATAATTCATTTTGAATGTATAGGTTGTTACTTCCTTCCCGTTTAAAATAAATTTTCCATCCTTCATATAGAAATCATTTCTCTCATAAGTTCTGATAACTCTTTGATAGATTGAATAATTTTCGGCAGTTAAGGTAAGTGTAGCGCCTTTTGCAGGTATCCATATTTTTCCAAAATAATCACGGGTCCAGCGATGTGAGGGCAAGGTATCATAAGGAAAAACAACTTTCCCAATATTAATAGGATTTTGAAAAACTTCCTCCGGCGTTTCCAAATCGGGAATGGCACTTACAATGATATTGTCTGCTTTCATTTTCTCAAGTCCGGCATAAGTTAGCAGTATGTTATATGTATTGCCGGACATCCGTTTGATATCATCATCTTGCAAATTGTATTTATCTTTTATTTCTTCCAAGTCAATTACACTCCCTTTAAATGTAATTGCATAATTAATTTGAGAGTGCGGCGGTGTTTTTTCTTTCACACCATTAATATACACATCACCATCTCTTACCTCAAGTGTATCGCCGGCTATAGCAACACATCTTTTAATGTAATTATCCGTTTTATCAACCGGATGTACTACTACCGGAAACTCTGCCGGATTATTGAGCACTTCAGCAGCACTGATCGTTTGATAATTTCCACCACCTGCATCATAATAAACATTATCAAACGGAGGCCCCCACTTGCTTTTGTTTTTTAAATCGTACCAGGGTACTGCTGATTCAAAACCTTTTCTATGAATAACCGTATCACCTTCCGGAAAATTAAAGACTACGGCATCACCCCTTTTTACGGGCGATGCAAACCAGCGAATGTAGGGCAGCTTTATTAACTCGGAATAGGATTTGCCATTGCCAATAGGCATATAGTTGTGTACAAATGGGAACGATAAAGGCGTATTGGGAACACGGGGGCCATAGCTTAGTTTGTTTACAAACAGAAAATCTTTTATCAGTAATGTTTTCTCCATAGAACCCGTAGGAATCGTATAGGCTTCAAAAAAGAAAGTGCGGATTAAAGTAGCTGCTACTACCGCAAAAATGGCGGCATCAACCCATTCACGCCAGCCTTTCTTCTTGTGTTTTTTTACCGCATCTGGGCCAATGTATTTGGGATCTTCTTTATATGCCAGATAGGGAAAATATAAAGGTGCTGCGATAGAAGCAAGCGTGTGCTGACCCAATCCAAACTTGCCAAAAACTTTTGCGAACTCGATAAAAATGCCCGGACTTATAAACCATCCAATCACAGGAATGGCCTGCCAGAAAACCCAATGCTTTGGTCTGCCGGTAAGTTTTTGCATTTCCCATGTATTGTAAAATGGAATATATGCTTTCCAGGGAGCTACGCCTGCTTTGGCAAAAAGCTTTGCAAAACCCGGAGCGGGGAGTAAAACAATTAAAGTTCCAATAAGGTAAACAATCAATAAATGTGAAATGGGCATGAGCCAGAATTTTAGTAAGGGGCAAATTTATCAATATATCTGCCAGTGTTGAGTATAAATTCGTAAACAGTTTGCTAAATGGTGTAAAAAACAGGCTGATTTTTGTATTACTTAGGCATTACATAATTTTTTACATCATCGGCGGTTATGCTTTTGCCGGAGAGAATTACCAAACGCTCTACCACATTTCTGAGTTCACGAATATTGCCTGTCCAGTTATATTGCTTCAATAAACTGATAGCAGCAACATCTATTTCCTTAGTTGCAATTCCATAATCATTGCAAATGTCTTTTAGAAACTGATCTACCAGCATAGGAATATCATCACGACGGTCGTTGAGCGATGGTACATGAATTAAAATAACGCTAAGCCGATGATACAAATCGAGTCTGAAATTTTTTTCTTCTACTTCTTTCAACAAATCCTTATTGGTAGCCGCTATTACTCTTACATCTACATTAATATCTTTATCGGCACCCACACGGGTAATTTTTCCTTCTTGCAAAGCCCGTAACACTTTGGCCTGTGCACTCAGGCTCATATCTCCTATTTCATCTAAGAAAAGTGTGCCGCCGTTTGCAGTTTCAAATTTTCCGATGCGTTGTTTAATAGCGGATGTAAAAGAACCTTTTTCGTGACCGAACAATTCGCTTTCAATTAGCTCGGTAGGTATGGCAGCACAATTTACTTCTACAATGGGGCCGCTAGCCCGGTTACTTTTTTCATGAATCCACCTGGCCACCAGTTCCTTTCCTACTCCATTTTCGCCGGTAACTAAAATACGGGCATCCGTTGGTGCTACTTTATCTATGGTATCTCTTATTTTTTGCATGGGAGCAGAAGCACCTATCATTTCCTGTACCCGGCTTACCTTACGTTTCAGCACTTTAGTTTCGGTAACCAGTTTGCCTTTGTCCATTGCGTTTCTTATGGTAATCAACAAGCGGTTGAGGTCGGGCGGTTTTGAAATAAAATCAAATGCTCCTTTTTTAACTGCCTCTACTGCTGTTTCAATATTGCCATGACCCGAAATCATGATAATAGGAACGTCAGGATTAATTTCTCCGGCTTTTTGTAAAAATTCCAGGCCGTCTAATTTGGGCATTTTTATATCGCAAAGCACCAAATCAAATGCTTTTTCTTTAAATTTTTTTAGGCCTTCTTCCCCATCAGCAGCTTCATCTACTTTGTATCCTTCAAAAGCCAGTATTTCAATCAAAGTTTTGCGGATTGCCTTTTCGTCATCAATGATTAACAGGTCAGCCATGCTAAAGTATTTGTGTAAAAATAGCCGTTTCTTATGTAGCGAAAAATAATAGAGGCCGGGTAGAAACCCAGCCTCGTTTTAAAATCCAATATCCTATGAAAAACCATTACAAAGATGCAGATACCATCTCAATTAGCTGCACGGTCATAAGAAAATATTTTTGGATTAGTAATTCTACGAATTACTAAAAACTATTTGACCAAATAAAGTACTTCTTTTACAAGTTTTACTGTTCTTGGAACATCGGGTAAGGCTGCTGCTACCAAATTTGCAGCATAATGTAAAGGTGCATCGGCAGCCGTTATGCGACGAATGGGAGCATCTAAATAATCAAATCCTTCTTTTTGTATTCTGTATGACAGTTCGGAAGATACTGACCCAAACGGCCATTGCTCTTCTACAATTACCAATCGGTTTGTCTTCTTTACACTTTCCAAAACCGTCATCCAGTCTAATGGACGAATGGTACGAAGGTCTATTACTTCAGCACTGATGCCTTCTTTTTCCAGTTCATCGGCAGCAGCCAATGCCACTTTCATCATTTTATTAAATGATACGATGGTTACATCTCTTCCTGCTCTTTTAATGTCTGCCTTGCCGAGTTCTATATAATACTCCTCGGCAGGAACCTCTATTTTGTCGCCATACATCTGCTCACTTTCCATAAACATTACGGGATCTTCTTCAAAACGAATGGCCTGCTTCAACAATCCTTTGGCATCATAACCATTGCTGGGCGATACTACTTTAATACCCGGAATATTTGCATACAGGCTTTCAAATGCAGTGGAGTGTTGAGCTCCCAGTTGACCGGCTGAAGCGTTTCCTCCTCTAAAAACGATGGGGCAAGATATTTGTCCACCACTCATTGCCAACATTTTAGAAGCTGTATTGAGAATTTGATCTAAAGCAAGAACAGCGAAATTCCAGGTCATAAATTCTACTATTG
>WBZM01004034.1_pt1 | contig 10980 bp, 9 predicted proteins | sample 5204271 | NCBI WGS metagenome assembly WBZM01 (sample SAMN12344346, study PRJNA552823) | activated sludge metagenome | biome: Activated sludge suspended growth; feature: Nitrification reactor; material: Wastewater; isolation source: activated sludge from nitrification reactor of wastewater treatment...
AGGGCGGCGCCGAGCCTGCGCGGGTCGCTGCACCGGAGCGCGACGTGGTGCGGGTGCCGGTCGATGAGCCCGCGGATGGTGTGGACGTCGCCCTGCGCGAGGAGCTGGCCCTTGTAGAGCACGACGATCTCGCGCGTCATCACCTCGACCTCGTCGAGGATGTGGCTCGACACCACCACGGCCTTGCCGCGCGCGCCGAGCTTCTGGATGAGCTCGACCATGTGGGCGCGGGCGAGCGGGTCGAGCCCCGTCATCGGCTCGTCGAGGAGGACCACCTCGGGGTCGTGCAGGAGCGCCTGGGCCAGCTTGGTGCGCTGGCGCATCCCCTTGGAGTACGTGCTCACGCGGCGGTCGAGGGCCTTCTCCAGCCCCACCTCCACCAGCGTCTCCTCGGCGCGCTTCGCCGCGTCGCGCGAGCCCATCCCCGACGCCTCCGCGAGCGCCGTGACGAACTCGCGGGCGGTGAGCTCTTCGAAGAAGACCTCGATCTCGGGCGCGTACCCGATGCGGCGGAAGGCGTCGATCGTCGGCACGCGCTGCCCGAGCACCCGGGCCTCGCCGCGGCTCGGGCGCACCTCGCCGGTGATCACCTTGAGGAAGGTGCTCTTGCCCGCGCCGTTGGGCCCGAGGAGCCCGGTGATGCCGCGCCCGAGGCGCACGGACACCTCGCGGAGCCCGAGCACCGGCCCGTACCACTTCGACACCGCGGCGAGCTCGACCAGGGCCTCGGCGCTCATCCCTTCACCACCTCCACGCTGCGCAGGCGCGCCGCGGTGAGCGCGAGGAAGAGCCCCGTCCACAGCGCGAACGACCCGAGCGACGCCGCCACCGCGGGGCCCCGCGCGGCGCCGCCGAGGAGCTGCTCGGCGAGCATGCGCGACCCGCCCATCACCGACGCGGCCTCGACCCACTCCTTGTTGGTCTGCGCCGCGACGATGCTGGTGAACATCCCCGACCCGACCACCACCGCGGCGAACATCGCCTGCGCGAGCCCGACGCGCCGCGTGAGCGACGAGCACCCGAGGGCCACCGCGCCGAGGGTGACGACGCGCATGCCCGCGGCCGCCGCGCCGACGGCGAGCAGGCGCAGGAGCGCGGAGACGTCGTTGCTGATCGCGGCCCGCTCGACGCACAGGACCCCGAGCGTGCCGAAGGTGAAGAGGGCGGCCCACGCGGTCGCCCCCACCATGCGCCCGAGGACGTAGTGGGCCACGCTCACCGGCCGCGCGAAATGAAATTGGAACGCCCCCGCCTTGAGGTCGGCCGCGACCGACGGGGCGCCGCACACCAGCACGAGGAGGAAGGCCGGCACCCACTGGGCGTTGAGCGCGGCGGTGACGGCGTAGCGCTCGAGCTCGCGGGCGGAGTCCTGCGACACCTCGCCAACGCGGCCCGAGAAGGCCCACATCGCGCCGAGCGCGGCCGCGGTGACGCCGCCGACCAGCAGCGCGCCGAGGAGGAAGAGCTTCACCGCGCGCTGGCGCCACTGCGCCACCAGCGCGTAGCGGGCGATGACGAGGAAGCGGGTCGCGTGCCCGAGGCGCCGGCCCTCGTAGCGCCGGTAGGAGAGGTCGTACACCTGGCCCGCGGGGCGCGGGGGCTGCTCGGCGGGCGCGGTCATGACAGGAGCCTCACGAAGGTCTCGTCGAGCGAGGCGGTGCGGGGCGCGAGGTGGCGCACCTGGGCGCCGGACTCCACCGCGGCGCGCCACACCGCGTCGACCCCGGCGGCGCCGACGGGCGGCACCACCACCCAGGTCGAACGCCCCGCGTCGAGGGGCTTCTCCACGGTGCAGCCGTTGGCCTTCAAGCGCTCGACGAAGGCGTCGGGGTCGCCCTTGATGCGGACGACGTAGCGGCCGTCGTCCTGGCCCATCAGCTCCTTGAGCGGCGCGTCGGCGACGAGGCGGCCCTGGCCGAGGACGAGCACGTGGTCGCAGACGCGCTCGACGTCGCGGAGGATGTGGGTCGAGAGCACCACGTCGCAGCCGCGGCGGGTCTTGAGGTCGGCGACGAGCTGGAGCATCTCCTCGCGCGACGCCGGGTCGAGGCCGTTGGTGGGCTCGTCGAGGAACAGCAGGTCGGGGTCGTGCACGATCGCCGCGGCGAGCTTCGCGCGCTGCTTCAGGCCCGTGGAGTAGCCCTCGACGGGGAGGTAGCGCTTGTCGTCGAGGCCGACGTAGAAGAGGGCGGCGTGGGCGCGCTCCATCGCCTCGCGTGGCGGCAGGCCCGCGAGCTCGGCGCCGTAGGTGCAGAGCTCGACGGCGCTCATGCCGGGGAGGTGGGCGTCGTCCTCGGGCATGTACCCGACGCGCGAACGGACCGCGAGCGGGTCGCGCGCGGGGTCGACGCCGAGCACCTCGACGTGCCCGCTGGAGGCGCGGGTGAGCCCGAGGAGGATCTTGAGCAGCGTGCTCTTGCCCGCGCCGTTGGGCCCGAGGAGCGCCGTGCGGCCGGGCGGCACCGAGAGCGTGACGTCGTCGAGGGCGGTGACCCCCTCGTAGCGTCGCGTGAGCGCGTGGACCCGTACCTGCACGGCGGCGGACGCTACCGCGGGCGGCGCGCGCGGCGTCCAGTTTCGGGGGAGGGTCAGCGGACGCGGGAGGCCGCGAGGGCGGCGAGATAGAGCCCGGCGCCGAAGACGGTGTGCGTCGCGAGGCTCTTGAGGCTGTTGAAGAGGGGCCGCGGCGTCCGCAGCGAGAGGACGCCCGCGCCGAGCGCCGGCTGGAGCACGAAGAGCGGCGCGACGACCGTCACCACGCCGATGAACACCGCCGGCAGCGGCGTCGGCGCGCGCGCCCACCCGAGGCCGAACACCGCGAGCAGCAGCGCCGCGAAGGTGACGCCGATCGCGTAGTGCGCGCCCCACCCGAGCAGGAGCTCGCCCCGCACGGGCGCCGCCTTCGCGATGCTGTCGTGGAGGAGGCGCCCGTCGGGGAGGTGGCCGATCCAGCGCCCGAGGAGCGCGAAGTCGAGCGAGGGGACGCCGAGCCGGCGGAGCGCGGCGGCCCAGAGGTCCATCGTGGCGGTGGCGCCGGCGCCGATGGCGATGCTGCGGAGAACGAATTCCAACCTGACGTCCATACGTGCCTCCTCGGGCGGCGACCTCGCTGCCCTGGTGGCCCCCAATCCTGGCCACGCGCGCCGCGGATTCCATTCGTCGTTTCTGAGGGGGGCCCTCGGCATCGCTGATGGAGGGGCCCTCCGCGAACGTGAGGGCGACCCTCCGGACATACGATTGGATCGCGTTCGTCGCGCGCCGCATGAATCGCGGCATGACAACCCAACCGCTTCCCGCCGTCGGCGCCGTCGCGCCGCGGCCCGCCCCGCTGTGGAGGGAGCTCGCGCCCCTCTGCGCGATGGTGTTCTTGGAGTTCCTCGCGATGGGGCTCCCGCTGTCGGTGCTGCCGGTCCGCGTCCACGAGGGGATCGGCTTCGGCACCTTCGTCGTCGGCCTCACGGTCGGCGCCGCCTCGTGGGCCACGCTGCTCACCCGCCACGCCGCGGGCACCCGCTCCGACCGCCACGGCCCGCGCGGCGCGGCGACCCTGGGCCTCGCCCTCTCCGCGCTCGCGGGGCTGCTCTACGCGCTCTCCAGCGCCGTGCCGGGGCGCGCCGCGAGCCTCGCCGTCCTCCTCGCCGGCCGCGCCGTCCTCGGGCTCGGCGAGAGCCTCGTCGTCACCGGGGCCCTCGCGTGGGGCGTCGCCCTCGCGGGGCGCGAACGCTCGGGCGTCGTGATGGCCTGGGTCGGCATCGCGATGTACGGCGCCCTCGCCGCCGGCGCGCCGCTCGGCGCCGCGCTCGACGCGGGCGCGGGCTTCGTCGGCGTGTCGCTCGCCTCCGCCGTCGCCCCCGCGCTCGGCCTCGCCGCCGCCGCGCTCGTCCGCCCGGTGGAGCCCGCGGGCGGCGCGCGCCTCCCCTTCCACCGCGTCGCCGCGCTCATCGCGATGCCCGGCGCGGGCCTCGCCCTCACCGCGCTCGGCTTCGGCGCCATCGCGGGCTTCGCGACGCTGCGCTTCCGCGAGCAGGGGTGGGCCCACGCGCCGCTCGTGATGAGCGCGTTCGGCGCCGCGTACGTGCTCGCCCGCGTCGCCTTCGGGCGCCTCCCCGACCGCCTCGGCGGCGCGCGCGTCGCGGCCGCGTCGAGCGCCGTCGCCGCGCTCGGCCAGCTCGGCCTGTGGCTCGCGACGTCGGGCGGGCAGGCCGTGGCCGCCGCCGCGCTCACGGGCTTCGGGTTCTCGCTCGCGTTCCCCTCCTTCGGGGTGGAGGCCATCCGCCGCGTGCCGCCGCAGAACCGCGGCGTCGCCCTCGGCGCCTACGCCGCCAGCTTCGACCTCGCGATGGGCGTCGGCGCGCCCCTCCTCGGCGCGGTCGTGGGCGTCTTCGGGGGCTCCGCCGCGTTCGCCGTCGGCGCGCTCGGCGCGGTCGCCTCGCTCGCCGTCGCCCTCTCGCTCACGGCCCGCGCGCCGGCTCCCCCCGCATGATCGCCGCGGCCGCCGCCACCAGCGGGTCGGCCTCGCGGCTCGCCAGCCGCGCGAAGAGCACCCGCACCGCCCCGTCCGCCTCGTAGACCACCGCCACCTCGCCGCGCGCCGCCGCCTCGCGCGCGGCGTCCTCGTGGAGCAGGCCCACGCCCATGCCGCCCGCCACCAGCGCTCGGGTCATCTCCACGCGGTCGACGCTCACCACGCGCTTCGGGCGGAAGCGCCGCGCCGCGAAGATCGCCTCCGCCGTCCGCCCGCAGCACGCGCTCGCCGTGGGGTAGACCCACGTCGCCGCGGCGAGCGCCTCCCAGTCCACGTCGCGCGCGCGCACCATGCCCGGCGGGGCCACCACCTGCACCTTGAAGCGCGACACCTCGGTGACGCGCAGGTCGTCGTCGGGCGCGCCGGGCTCGTTGTAGAAGCCCGCGTCGAGCGAGCCGTTGCGGAGGCCCGCGAGGATCTCCGCCGACGTGCCGTGCTTCAGCGCGACCTCGACCTCCGGGTGGCGCTCGGCGAGCGTCGTGAGGAGCCGGCCGACCGCGGCGTGGTCGGAGTTGCTCCCGGCCCCGAAGCGAAGCTTGCCCGAGAGGCGAGCCCGCGTCCGCGTGGCCTCGTCGAGCAGGTCGCGGTGGGCGGCGAGGGCCTGCTCGGCCTTCACGACGAGCCGGCGGCCGTCGGCGGTGAGGCTCATGCCCTTCGGCGTCCGTTCGAAGAGGGCGAGCCCGAGCGCGTCTTCGAGCGATTTGATGTGGGCGCTCACCGCGGGCTGGCTCAGGTGGAGGCGCTCGGAGGCGCGGGTGACGCTCCCCTCGCGCGCGACGGTGACGAAGGTCTTGAGCTGGTAGAAGTCCATCGGCGCGCCCGCGGGCGATGGGAGCGCGGTGTCGGCGCGCGCGTCAACTGCCGTCAGTGCCGCCGGCGGTGGTGGCGCGAGCCGCCTTCGCGATGTCCCCGATGCGACCCCCGCTCGCGGCGGTGGCGGCCGCGGTGACGACCGCGCGGCGCCTCCTCCTGAACCACCGCGGGGACCGGCGCGCCCGGCACGAACGCCTGCGACGGCCCGGCCACCACGCCGGACGGCGAGGCTGCGGGTGCACCGAAGGTGACCAGCGGCGCGGCGGGCGGCGGCGCGACGACCACCACGGGCGCGGGCGCGGGCGGGGGCGCGGCGACGACCACGGGCGCGGGCTCGACGACGGCGGGCGCGGGCGAGGCGTCGTGGAAGGCGAGCGCGACGGCGAACTGGAGGTAGTGGGCCGCGCCGGGGCCGCCGTTCGAAGTGCCTTCGCTGCCCGCGGGCTGGATCGCGCCGACGCGGACGACGGGCCCGAGGTCGACGCGGTCGCCGAGGCCGAACCACGCGCCGACGCCGCCGCTCCAGGCGAGGCGCGCGTCGGACGTGGCGCCGTTGAGGCTCACCGCGAGGTCGCCCTCGAAGCGAAGGCGCACGCGGCGGGTGAGCTCGGGCTCGACGCTCAAGCCTCCGCCGAGGAGCGCGGTGGCGGCCGAGGCCCCGTCGCCCGACTGCGACGAGCTCGCGGGCCAGCGGAGGTACGCGCCGAAGGCCCGCAGGTGGAGCGGCCCCGCGACGCGGACGCCGACGTCGCCGCGCGCCGCGAAGCCGAGGCCGAAATCGCGCGACTGGGGCGACGAGACGAGCAGCGAGGCGCCGGCCTCGACGCGGGCGGAGAAGCGGCCGGTAGACTGCGCGCGGGCGGCGGGGGAGGCGAGGAGCGCGGCGACGGCGAGGGCGAGGGGGGCGGGGCGGGCGTTCATCGAAGGGACTCCGTCACAGCGGGCCGTTGAGGAGGAAGACCTGGCCGTTGTCGCCCGCGGTCTCGTCGGCGACGGCCCAGGCGTCGACGAGGCGCGCCCGGTGGAGCCCGAGCGGCGCGGCCATCCCCTGCGAGAGCGACGCGGGCGCGGTCGAGCGTCCATCGGCGCCGACGAGCGTGAGCAGCCCGGGGCCGACCGCGGGCGTCGCGGCGGAGACGAGGATCGAGCGCCCGTCGACCGAGTGCGCGAGGCCCGCGGGGTACGACGCGACGAGGCCGCCGGCGAAGAAGACGGGACCGCCCGGCGCCACGGTCACGAGCGAGCCGGCGTTGGGGCCGTTGCGCCGGAGGTCGACGACGACGATGGCGCCCGCGGCCGACTGGGAGATGCCCGACGGGCCCGTGAGGTCGAGCATCGAGGCGGGCGCGCCCGAGCCGGCGCGCGGCGCGCGGAAGACGCCGTGGCTGCGGGTTCCGTCCGGGTTGAGGCGCTGCGCGGAGACGAGGAGGTCGGCCCCGTCGATGGAGAGCGTGACGGACGTCGGGTGGACGACCGCCGCGCCGAGGTTGACGATCGCCGGCGTGCCGCCCGCCGCGGCCACGGAGAACACCGCGCCGAGGCCGAGGGAGGCTTCGTCCGTCCCGCGGTCGGCGGCCATGTCGGCGACGTAGAGCGTGGCGTCGTCGTTGGAGAGGGCGAGGCCGCTCGGGAAGACGAGGCCCATGCCCGCGACGAGCACCGTGGGCGCGACGGGCATCGCGCCGGGCGCGGGGACGGCCGCGCGGAAGATCGCCGGCACGCGCGCCGCGGTGAACGCCGTGAAGTAGACGTTGCGCCCCATCGCGTCGAGCACCGCGTCGAGCGGCCGCGTGCAGACCGCGCCACAGTTGACGATCACCCGCGGGAGCGGCGTCGGCGCGGGCGCGTCGGCGTCGGCCGGGCCGTCGGTGGGCGGCGCGACGTCGGCGTCGACCGCGGCGTCCATCCCGGGGGTGACGTCGGGCGGGCGCGCGTCGGGCGCGGGGACGTCCGCGTCGGCGGTCACCACGGCGTCGGGCGTGTCGTCGGCGACGGTGGCGTCGGGCGTGCGGCGGCCGACGATGGAGACGGTCCCGTCGCAGCCCGCGAGGAGCGCGAGGGTCACGGCGAAGGCCGAAGGAAGGGGGCGCGGGGGCGCGGGCGCGGGGAGGTCCACCGGGGGGGTACGCCCCGGACGGCGCGCTGGATGAGGGGCGCTGCGCCGGCGAGCGGCGGAACCGCAAGGGGCGCAAGGAACGCAAGGGACAGAATGCTGGTGGGCATTCAGGCGCTCCGGCCCTGCACCTTCATCGCCTCGTGGCCCTTGCGCCCCTTGCGCCCTTGCGGTTCCGTCGCTCGTCGGCTCGAGGGCCGCACCCCACGCTACCCGCGGAGCACTTCGAAGCGGATGCCGGCGGCTTGCAGCCGGGCGGTGAGGCGGTCGCCCATGGCGGCGGCGGGCGTGAGGACCCCGTGGCGGTCGGGCAGCGAGTCCCCGTCGACGGCGAGCGTGAGCGCGGACTCGGCGAGCATCTTCGAGGTCTCGCCGTAGCCGGGGTCGCCGCCCGAGACGCGCGTGACCACCGTGCGGCCGCCGCCCCTCCCACGGAAGGTGACGGTGAACCACGACTTCGCGCGCTGGGATTCGTCGGGCCCTTCGCCCGCGGGGCGCAGCGACGCGAGCCACCTGCGCGTGGGGGCGAACTGCGAGAGCGCGACCACCGCGCCGACGCCGACGATGCCGCCCGCGAGGGTCGCGGCGGAGTGGACCTCGGCGTTGTGGGCGTAGCGGAAATCGGGCCCGTACTCGGGCATCACCGCGGCGCTGCGGAGCACCACCGCGGGGTCGATGGTGGGGAGCGGCGCCGTCCACGCGCCGAGGTCGGTGTCGTAGCGGAGGCCGGGGCGGAGGCCCCCGACGCGGCGGCCGTCGGCGGGGCGCGGCGGGCGCAGCGAGCGGGCGGCGTTGCGCATGTCGCCGAAGGCGTGGAGCGCCGACTGCCAGGTGCCGCCGGAGGCCGCGCCGCGGCTGCGGACGAAGCCCTCGACCTCGAGCGGGACGTCCTTCGGGAGGAGGCGCACGGTGAAGAGCGCGCCGAGGTCGTGCGGCACGCTGTCGAAGCCGCAGGTGTTGACGAGGCGGAGGCCCTTGTCGCGCGCGGGCCCGTCGCAGCGGTCGAGGACGGCGGCGACGAACTGGGGCTCGCCCGTGATGTCGGCGTAGTGCGCCCCCTCGGCGACGCAGGCCTCGGCGACGGGGAGACCGTGCTTCGCGTAGGGGCCGACGGTGGTGGCGACGCAGCGGGCCTCGGCGGCCATGCGGGCGAGCGACGCGGGGTCGTCGACGCTGGCCTCGACCACGCCGACGGCCTCGCAGGCGGGGTCGATGGCGACGAGGGCGCGGCGCACCTCGTCGAGCTTCGCGCGGCTCCGGCCCGCGATGGCCCACGGGATCGACGCGCCGACGGTGCGGGCGAGGTACTCCGCGGTGAGGCGGCCGGTGAAGCCCGTCGCGCCGAAGACGGTGACGGTGTGGGGGCGGCTGGTGTTCATTGGGGGCGCGCGAGACTATCGCACCGGCGGGCGGCCGGCGGCGTCGATCTGCGCGCGGAGGGCGTCGAGCGCGTCCGACCGTCCGCGCGCGGCGACGGCGTCGTCGAGGCGGCGGCGCGCGGCGACGATGAGGCGGAGCTCGAGGAGGGCGCGGACGGCCGCGACGTCGCGGGCGGCGGGGTCGCTGGCGGCGTCGATCTGCGCGCGGAGGGCGGCGAGGTGGTCGCGGAGGGCGCGGGCGCCGGCGTTGGCGGGGTCGCGGCGGGCGGCCTCGTCGGCGGCGGAGACGGCGTCGCCCCAGCGGCCGGAGGCGGCGTAGACGAGGGAGAGGTTCTGCCAGGCGAGCCAGGCGTTGGGGGACCCGGTGAGCACGTCGCGGAGCTGGCGCTCGGCCTCGGCGAGGGAGAGCGTGCGGGCGTGGGCGATCGCGCGGACGATGCGGTACGGGAAGAGATGGCGGCGCTGGGCGCGCTCGGCGTCGTTCCATTGGAGGGCGACGCGGAGGCCGCGGGCTTCGAAGCGGATGGGGGCGGGGTCGCCGCGGTCGACGGCGTCGAAGAAGTCCCGCATCCGCACGAGCGTGGCCTGGTCGTCGTCGGGCGTGGCGAGCATCACCGCGGCGGCGAGCTTCATCACCAGCGCGCCGTCGTGCTGCCGGTGGTGGATGGCCCGCGCCGCGCGCACGCCCTCGGCCAGGAGGGCGATGGCGTCCTCGGCGCGGCCCTCCTGCAGCCGAAGCCGCGCGAGCTCGCCGCAGGCGTAGGGGTTGTTGGGGTGGACGGCCCGCTCGTGGAGCCAGAGGTCCTCCTCGGTGATGAAGTCCCCGACGTGTCTCATCGAGGTGACCGCCATCGCCACGCACAGCGCCCCCACCGCGAGCCTCGGCGCGCGCCGATCGCCCGCCGCCAGGAGCCCGCGCGCGACGGCCGAGGCGACCCCGACGAGCGGCAGGTAGAGGAAGCGCTCGGCCGCCAGCACGTCGAGCCGGAGGTCGACGACGTTGACCACCAGCGCGAGCGGCGCGAAATACCGGCACGCGTCGAGGAGCCACGGGCGGAGCGAGGGACGTCGCCACGCGCCCGCGGCGAGCGCGGCGAAGCCCGCGACGGTGACGGCCCCGAGCGCGACGCTCCACGCGGGGAAGACGGGGCGTCCCGCGGCGTCCCACGCGCGGAAGCCGAGCTGCGCGGTCGGGCGCCAGGGCCAGAGCGTGGCGCCGACGTAGTGGCCGAGCGAGGCGAGCGCGCGGGCGACGGTCTCGGCCGGGCCGGTGATCCCGTCGGCGAGCCGGCGCGGGGGAATCATCGCGAAGCGCAGCGCGAGCACGGCGGCCACCACGGCCCACAGGCCCGCGAGCTTCGGGCGGCGGGCGTCGTCGCGCGCCGCGAGCGTCTCGAGCGTGAGGAGCGCGGGCACCACCACGGCGGCCTCCTTGCTCAGGACGCCGAGGCCCACGAGGAGGCCCGCGCCGACGCCGCGGCGGTCGCGGCCGGAGGCGAACACGCGCTCGGCGAGGAGCGCGAAGAGCGTCATCCAGAGGTCGGTGGCGCCGGAGATCCACGTGACCGACTCGGGGCGCGACGGGTGGACGGCGAACACCAGCGCGCCGAGGCCCGCCGCGACGTCGCCGCGCTCGCCCGCGCCCGCGCCCACGCGCCGTCGGAGCAGGCCGAACACCAGCAGCGTGCACGCGAGGTGGAGCGCGAGGTTGACCGCGTGGTACCCGAGCGGCGCGAGGCCGAAGAGCTGAAACTCCAGCGCGTAGGCGAGCGTGACCACCGGGCGCCAGTAGAGCCGCGAGAGGCTCTCGGCCGTCTCGCCCGCGGCGGAGATGTGCCAGAAGTCCGCGCGGAGCAGCGCCGGGAGGTTGGCGAGGTCGCGGAGGTACGCGTTGGAGACGATGAGCCCGTGGTCGTCCCAGACGAAGCGCCCGGGGAGCCCGAGGCCGAACACCAGCAGCACCGCGGCGACGAGGAGGGCCACGAGGCGCGGGCGGACCGGGGCGGGCGCGCTCATGCCGATGCTCCGGGCTCGCGGGAGAGGCGGGCGGATTCGGCCTGCTCCATCTCATGGAGGCGGGGCTCGAGCTGGGCGGTGGAGGTTTCCGGGGAGGAGAGGCGCCAGGCGGGGTCTTCGGGGTCGGCCAGGGC
>WBZM01004035.1_pt1 | contig 10978 bp, 13 predicted proteins | sample 5204271 | NCBI WGS metagenome assembly WBZM01 (sample SAMN12344346, study PRJNA552823) | activated sludge metagenome | biome: Activated sludge suspended growth; feature: Nitrification reactor; material: Wastewater; isolation source: activated sludge from nitrification reactor of wastewater...
CTTCGCAATGTCGGGCGCTGCCAAGAGATCGCTATCATAGGCGACAAAAGCCAGCCCGGCTGCGTAGTTGACCTGGACATGGATCATACCCCCCAAACCAGCGAGCACGTCCGTGAGGCTCGTGGCGGCGTCTGCCGCATTCATACCTAAGACAGGCAGGGTTTCGTGGCGGTAGCGGGCGCTGATCTCCGCCCCCGCCCGCCGGGCCAAGCGGTGAATACTTTGCAGCGACACCAGGTTGGGGTCGAAATGAAGGCACAGGTTGGCCGTGCCGTTTTCACGCGTGATGTGGGCCTTCTCGATGCCCCGCGTTGCCACCAACTCATCGGTCAGTATCTGTACGCAGCGGTCACCGGCATCCATTGTCGGAAGCAACAAATCGAGGTCAATTTGAGTTGTGTCCAAAGAATCAAACCTGTGGCGCTTTGAGGATAAAAAATACATAAGCATGTATTGATAGATTGAGACAAAAAAAGGACTAACCGTGCTCGATGTGCGCCAAACCCTGGCAATACAGATCGTGGATGTGCTGGTCGGTCAGAGTGTAAAACACGTGCTGTCCCTGTTTGCGCGGAGAAACAATGGCCAGATTGCGCAAGATGCGCAAATGATGAGACGTTGCGGGCTGGCTCATACCCAATGCCAGACACAGATCGCCAACACACATCTCCGTATGTGCCAGTAAGCTGATGATGCGAATGCGGGTCGGGTCCGACAACGCCTTGAACAGGTCGGCTACCCGCGTAGCGCGGATGCCATCCAGGAGATATTCCAGGGCAACCCGCGCCAGTGTATCGTTGTCGTGGTCGTCGGTGCAGATGGTGATTTTATCAGGCATAGGCAAAATATATGAGCAACTGTTTATATTTTATTCGTCATGCGTTTCCAGTCAAATTTCCGATGCAACAATGTGATCCAACAACTTGGCGCGGCGCAGAGTCTGTGCGTTGATAGCTACGATGATCGTGCTTAGCGACATGAACAGCGCGCCCAACGCCGGCGACAGCAGGATGCCCAAGGAGGGATAGAGTATGCCGGCGGCCAGCGGAATTGCCACCACGTTGTAGCCGGTCGCCCAGATCAGGTTCTCGATCATTTTGCGATAGCTGGCTTTGCTCAAATCGAAAACCCTGACCACGTCCAGCGGATTGCTTCTTACCAGGATGATGCCGGCCGACTCGATGGCCACGTCCGTGCCGCTGCCGATGGCGATGCCTACGTCGGCGCGCGTCAGGGCCGGCGCATCGTTGACGCCGTCGCCCACCATGGCAACCTTGCGCCCCTCGCGTTGCAGCGCGGCCACCTGCTGGTCCTTGTGCTCAGGCAACACCTCAGCGAAGAAGCTGTCGATGCCCAACTCCGCGGCCACGGCCGCGGCCACCGGCTGGCTGTCGCCGGTCAGCATCACAACCCGGATGCCCAACTCGTGCAGCCGGACCACCGCCTGCCGGCTTTCGGGCCGAATGGCATCGGCCAGCGCGAGTGCGGCCCTGACCTGATCGCCGTCCACCAGGTAGACCACGCTTTTGCCCTTGCTGCCAGCTTCCTCGGCGAATCGACTCAGACCCGAGCCAGGCGCCAGCGCCAGCATCTCCAGCAGCCGCGGTCCACCTACATGAACCATCCGGCCGCCGCTGACCGCACGCACGCCGCGTCCCTTGAGCGCCTCGAAGCTGTTGACGGTCGGCAACACAAGGCCTTTCCGCTCGGCCGATTGGCGAATGGCGCGGGCGATGATGTGCTCTGAGTCGCCTTCGACGGCCGCAATCAGGGCCAGCGCTTCGTCGGGGTTGACGCCGTCCGCCGCGGCCATGTCCACGACGCCGAAATCGCCCTTGGTTAGCGTACCGGTCTTGTCGAAGATTACCGTGTCGATCTCACGCGCCGACTCCAGCGCCAGCCGGTCACGCACGAGGATACCGTTGTTGGCCGCCATGCTGGTCGAGATTGCCACCACCAGCGGGATCGCCAGTCCCAGCGCGTGCGGACAGGCGATCACCAGAACGGTGGCGACCCGCTGCACCACTTCGACGTCGAATCCCTGTGCGACGGTCCAGATGATGGCGGTCAGCAGCGCAGCGGCCAGGGCGATATAGAACAACCAGCCTGCCGCCTTGTCGGCCAGGATCTGGGTGCGCGACTTGCTCTGCTGGGCCTGCTCGACCAGGCGCATGATGCCGGCCAGCGCGGTTTGGTCGCCGGTGGCGGTGACCCGCGCCCGCAGGCTGCGGCTGCCGTTGATGGAGCCGGCGATCACCGGGTCGCCCGGCTGCTTGCTGACCGGCCACGATTCGCCGGTGATCATCGCCTCGTTGACGTCCGAGTCGCCCTCGGTCACCTCGCCGTCAGCCGGAACGCTGGCGCCTGGCCGCACCAGCACCAGGTCTCCCGCCCGCAGCCCGCCGGTAGAGACGGACTCGATGCTGCCGTCAGGCCTGATGCGCTCGGCTGTGTCGGGCATCAGCTTGGCCAGCTCGTTCAGCGCGCCGGAGGCCTGGCGGATGCTGCGCATCTCCATCCAGTGGCCCAGCAGCATCACGTCGATCAACGTCACCAGTTCCCAGAAGAAACCGCTTTTGGGCGCGATGATCAGCGCCGCCAGGCTGTAGATGAATGCAACGCCGATGGCCAGCGAGATCAGGGTCATCATGCCCGGCTGCCGGTTGCGCAGCTCGGGCACAGCCATACGCAGGAACGGCACGCCGCCGATGATGAACACGATCGTGGCGAAGACTGGCTCGATCCATCGGCTGCCAGGGAAGGCCGGCACGCTGAAATTGAGCAACTCCTGCAGCATCGGGCTGTAGAGCAGCACCGGCACGCTCAGAACCAGACAGATCCAGAAGCGGTTGCGGAACATCAGTTCGTGGCCGCTGTGGTCGGTGCCGTGAGCGCCGTGGCCCTGGTGCTCGTCGTGCCGAGGCTGATCGACCGAAGCGCTGCCACTCATGGCGTGGCCAGCGTGCGGGTCGACACGGCCCTGTCCTGGTTGATCAGCAGGTGCGCTGCTGCTCACGGCGTGACTCGTGGGCGCGTTGCCGTGTTGTACGTGATGATTCTCGTGGTCCATGGCCTTGTGGTCGTGTTCGTTCATCAGTCTCTCAGTTTACCGGCATAGAGTAGCAACTGTTACTGCGCTGGCAGCAGCAACGGGTCGTTTTGGCTGGCCAGCCACTGTGTCTGCCTCTCCTGCTCCGGCCAGGTACTCTTGAGGAATTCCAACACAGCTCGTATCTTCGCATCGCTCAACGAACCTGCAAAAGCCGGCATGTTGCTCTTGAAGTCGGGCAAATCAAGGCTCGCGCCACCGTCCCGGATGATCTGGTAGAGCAGGCCATCGCCGTGATGCCAGGTGTGGCCGCTAGCGTCGTGCGGCGGCGCCGGGTAACTGCCGTCCGGTTTGGGCGTTTTCCAGTCGGCCTCGCCCTGGCCGTCAGCGCCGTGGCAACTGGCGCAGGAGTCCTGATAGATTCGTGCGCCTAGCTTCACTGCCTGCTGGTCCAGCGGGGGTAGCGGCGGCGAAGTCGGTCGGGGAATCAACGCTGGCGCTGCTGCTCTCTGGCCGGCTGCGCCGCTGCAGGCAGCCAGAACCAGCAGCAGCGCTATCAGAATGCCAACGCAGGTCGCGCGTGCTCTGGTGCTCACCATCTGTCCTGTCAATTACTGCACCCAGTTGGACACAACGCGCAGTTCTTTGTTCGGCTCATCCGGGTCATTGGATGCCAATATCACCCGAAAGTCGTGTGGGCCCTCCATACCGGCGTGCATGGTAAACTCCATTGAAAGGTTGGTCTCCTGCCCCGGCCTTAATGTCGTCGAACCGACGACAATGCGGGGCGGTCAGCAGCCCTCGACGACTTCAGGAACATTGGGCACGACGACGTTGAGCGCGCCATCGCCCGTGTTGCTGAGCTTAAAACTGGCCTTGACCATCTGGTTTATGGGAACGTCGCCGAAATCGATGGCCGTCTGGTCGACCTGGAGATTGGGCACGCCGCCAGTGTTGGCGGTGTCTGGCGCAGCGCTCCTGTTGTCCTGCCAGGCTAGTACGGCGATGACGGCCAGGAGGCCCACGATTGCCAGGCCAGCCCACAGCAGCCACGGTCGCTTGCTGGCCGGCGGCGCGGCGCGCGACGGGTTCACCTTGGCCGGGTTGAACTTGCGTTTCGTTGACTTGCTCACAACTACTCTCCTTTACTGCACCGGCAGGACAACATCCTGGCGGAGGAGCAGGTTGTTCTGGCTGTCGCGCACCTCGACGGTCACCTTCCAGTCGCCGGCCATGCTGAAGGGCACGAGGGTTGCGTAGCGGCCGTTGCCCTGCTCAGTCGCCTGCCCTTGCATCATGCCCATGCTATGACCCATCATGTCGGCCAGCAGGTTGACCGTCGCGCCGGCCAGCGGTTGGCCGCTGGCATCTTTGACATCGATCACCAGTTCGGTTTCGACCTGGCTGTTGGGCGGATTCGGATTGGTGCTGAGGGTGATCTGCGGCTGACCAGGGCTGGCAGGTGTGGGCACAGCAGCAGGAGGCGCACTGCATGCGCTCGCCAGCGCGACGACGATCAAGAGCACGGCGACAATTGGTATGTTTCGCTGCATGTTGTTCCTCAACCACGTAAAAAGTGCGGCGCGGCGCAACGCTGCAGTTAATGCCCACAGTGCGAGGTGAACGTCAACGTTGCGGCCCGGGCTACAATCGTCAGCTTTCTAACGCAGTGATGACCATCTGGGCGTGCATGATCATGTGTTCGGCGTGCATGGCGTCAATATGGCTGCCCGATTGCGCCTGCGCCTGGTTGATGAAGGCGTTCAGCTTGTTGACGGCCACCGCCGACTGGCCTCGATCCGCGGCAGCCTGCGCGCCATCGAGCTTGGCCAGCAGGGCGTTGGCGACTCCGGCGTTGCTAATATGCCCCATCTCCAGTGCGTGGCTGACGCAGTGGTGCAGCGACTCGATAGTGTTCATGTCATGGGAACACATATGCTCTTCGCCGGCAAAGGCTGGCACGGCAAGAGCCGTGGTGAGCAGGGCAAGGAGGACAACAATGGAGAGAATTCGCTTACGCATGGGTCACGTCCTTATGGGTTAGGAATTGGATGTCGTCGCAGAAAAGCAACGAGCTTAAGGTTGTATGTCGATCATCATCATGAGACCGCCTGGCTCTTCGCCGTCGTTGGTGGTGTGGTGGGAAATGTGACAGTGAAGCATCCACATGCCAGGCTCGGTAGCGGTAAACTCGATGTCGTAGCGCTCGCCCGGCGCCACCGAGACGGTGTCTTTGGTCAGTTGAGCAGCCTCCGGCACGAAATGGCCATCGGTAGCGACGATCTTGAACGGCACGCCGTGCAGGTGCATCGGGTGAATGAACTGGCCGGCTGCGATGAAGCGCAGCCGCACCCTGTCGCCTACTTCGGCAGTGATGGTTTCGGTGGCGGGAAACGCCTTGCCGTTGATGGTGAAGTAGTTCGGATCCATAGCGGACATTGGCATCGCGCCGTAGGTCTGACCGCCGGAGAAGCGCCACTCGTTGAGCACTAACACCTTGTCCACATCGGGCGGGTCAGCTTCGGGCATCGCCGGGTCAATGACGAACGCTCCGTGCAGGCCCGCACCGATCTGGATGTCCGGATCGACGTGGCTGTGATACCAGTAGGTACCAGCCGGTTGGGCCTCGAACTCGTAGATGAAGGTCTCGCCCGGCGCGATGGGCGCCTGGGTCACGTCTGGCACGCCATCCATCGCGTTAGGCACCTCGATGCCGTGCCAGTGGACTGTGGTGTCTTCCGGCAGGTCGTTCCTGACCACAAAGCGCACGCGGTCGCCTTCGGTGACGCGGATCATGGGGCCGGGCACCATGCCGTTGTACGTCCATGCTACCTGCTCCACGCCCTCCATGAACGTCCAGCGCACCGGCTGGGCGGTTAGTTCAAAGACCTTGATGCCATCTTCCATGCGAAAGGCCAACGGTTGGTTGCCTTGGGCGACCGCAGCAGCCGGCACGCCCTCGTCAGGCAGCGCGGCCATCATGTGCGCCATCCCTGGCGAAAGGGTGGGCGCCGTCAGACTGCCAGGGGTCGGCGTAGGCGCTGCAGCCGGCGGCGCCGCCGGGCTACAGGCTGCGACGATGACCGCTGCCAGCAGCAGGATTGTCAACCCGAGTCTTCGATTTCGTAGCATCTTGTCACTCTTTCATCTCGTTTGGGGTGTTCGGACTTGGTTGACTGGCCCAGAAGTGACTGGCTCAGAAGTTTGACTTCTCTGAGAAGTCGAACTTCTGAGCCCCTTCTTCACCCGCAACTCATTTGAACACACTCAGCTCAATAGACCCTTCAGGTGTCTGGCCGATCGCGATCCTGATCAGTTGTCACTCAACGTCCAGGTGAAGCTGCGCAAGGGCGTCCCGGCGAGATTGCGAATCAGCAGGGTTATGGTGGCTGGTCCTTGCAGCACAGTCTGGCCCTGGGCGTCGACGGCTGGAAAGACCAGTGTGCCTGTGACGTGATGGCCGCCGCCAGCCGGCGCCTGCCACTCGGTTGCATTGATTTCCCGGCCGCCTGCCCGCAGGATGGCCATCCGGGCCAGATCGACGCCCAAGTCGACCGTATGAGTGTTCATCGTCACGGCGAAGTTCAACGCGGCCGCCTGCGGGTCGTCCAGGTTGAGCGGCGCAATCTCTACCGTGACGCCGCCGGCCTCAGATGTCCTGGCGTCGGCGCCAGGCGCTGCGAGATTCGCAGCCGGCGCGGAGCCAGTCATGCCGCTGTGATCCATCCCCGGCATCGTACCAGTCATCGGCATGGTGCTAGTCATGCCGCTGCGATCCATCATACCGCCTTCGCCCATCATGGTCTGCATGTGGGTCTGCATCTGGGCCATCATCTGCATCATTTGGTCCATATCGCCCATCACGCCACCCATGTCCATCATGCCACCCTGACCGTCCATCATCGGCATGGTGCCAGTCATGCCGCTGTGATCCATCATACCGCCTTCGCCCATCATGGTCTGCATGTGGGTCTGCATCTGGGCCATCATCTGCATCATTTGGTCCATATCGCCCATCATGCCATCCATGTCCATCATGTCACCCTGACCGTCCATCATCGGCATGGTGCCAGTCATCGGCATCGTACCGGTCATCGGCATCGCACCCATCATGCCGCCCGTGCCCATCATGCCCTGCATCTGGGTCATCATCTGCATCATCTGGTCCATGTCGGCCATCATGGCGTCGTGGCCGGCCATGTGCATTGTGCCGGTCATGGGCATGGTGTGGTCTAAATGGGTTGTGTGGTCTTGCATCATCTGGCGGATCTGGCCCATCATGTCCATCACCTGGCCCATCCGGCGGCCGACCTGTGCCGTATCGGGGTTTGCTGCCGCAGGGGCGCCCTGCAGTTCGCTGACGCGCGTCTCCAGCGTGGCCACCTGCGCCGACACCGCTGCTGTGTCTTGACCGGGATTGGTCTGAACAGGCGCGACGCAGGCCGCCAGCAGGGCGACCAGCGCCAGGGCGCCCAAGGCGCTACCGATGGCAAGAGCTTTGTTCTTCATATTTTGTTCTCCTTGGAACGTGCATAGTTGCCTGCCCGCAGTGACGCGCAGCGGCTCCGGGGCAGAGTGTGTTATTCGAGTAACTTACGTCGCATGTCGTCGTATTCGGCCTGGCTGAGTTCGCCGCGGGCGAAGCGCCGTTTCAGAATATCCAAGGGGCTTTCGACCGTCTCGCCAGGCCGGTCGCCGGACGGATGCGCAGTGAAGCCGGTCACCTGGGGGAACAGCTTGCCCAAAGCCCATATGGCCAACACGATGATGGCCACCCAGAACAGGATCATCAGAACCATACCGAGACCGCCATAGCCCAAGCCCATCATCGTTGCACCTCCTAGTCACCGGCGCGTTCACTAGCGGATTCGACTCCGATCTCCCGGCGTCAGAACAAATCGCCGGCATGTTTGCATTGTAGCCCCCCCCCATGAAGGACGTTTGACGCTGATGTGACAATCGTGTGAAGAATATGCTGTGGGTCAGGCAGCGAGGGGAAGGGAAACGGTGAATGTACTGCCCCGCCCGGCCCCGGGGCTGGCGGCCCAGAGACGGCCGCCATGCGCCTCAATCAGGCGACGGGAGATGGTCAGTCCAATCCCGCTGCCGCCGCCGGCGCGCGAGCGCGATTTGTCCACCCGATAGAAGCGCTCGAAGATGTGCGCCAGATGTTCTGGCTCGATGCCAATCCCCGTATCTTGCACTGCGATCTGCAGCGAGTTGTCCTCGCGCCAGGCGCGCAGGCTGACCTGGCCGCCGGCCGGCGTGTACTGCAATGCGTTGCCCAGCAGGTTGAGCAGCACTTGGGTGATACGACCTGGGTCAACCCAGGCTGCAGGCAGGCTTGGCGGCACATCCACGCCAAGCGCCACACCTTTGTCTTCGAATTGAGGCCGAAGCCGCTCGACGGCAGGAGAGATCAGATCGACGCCACTCACGGCGCGGCGATGGAGGAGAATCTGACCGGCCTCGGCGCGCGACAGTTCCTCCAGATCGTGAACCAAGCGCTGAAGGCGCGCGACTTCGTGTTGAACGCTGAGAAAGGTCGCAGAATCGGGCGGCAGCACCCCATCCACCAGCGCCTCCATGGTGCCTCGAATGCTGGACAACGGTGTGCGTAGCTCGTGGGCGACGTTGCCGATCAGCTCCAGCCGGCGCTGGTCGGTCTGCTCAAGGGCCTCAGCCATCTGGTTGAACGACAGGGCCAAGGCTCCCAACTCGTCCCGGCTTTCCATAGGCACGCGCTGATGGTAGTCCCCACCGGCAATGTGTTGGCTGCCGGCGATCATACTCTGGAGCGGTGTGACGATGCGCCGCACGGTGAACACACTGACAATCACAGACGCGAGGATGGCGACCAACGCAGCCACCGCGATGATCTCGTTGAGAGCAGCGTGCAGGCTTGCGTCCAGGTCCTCGGCGGCGTGGGCTCCATGGAGGAGCGCCTCCTGCATCTCATCTATGTGACGATTCAAGGCCGTGCTGGTGTGAAAATTGGCTGTGCTGGTCAGCACCGCAACGGCTACGGTGACGACCAGCAGATACGAGAAAAACAGTTTCCATCCCAAGCTGCTGCGCAAGCGGGCCATCGGATTCATAATGGAGCATCCTCGAAGCGATAGCCGGCCCCGCGCACAGTAATGATCAGCGCGGGCTCATCCGGGTTGTCCTCGATCTTCTTGCGCAGGCGGCCAATGTGTACGTCCACCACCCGTTCGTCGCTGTAGTAGTCGTAGCCCCACACCTGCTCGATCAACTGCTCGCGGCTGAGGACGCGGCCGGGGTGGCGCGCCAGCGCGTGCAGAATGTCGAACTCGGTGCTGGTCAGGTCGATAGGCTGGTCGTCTTTGCGCACCTGCCTGGCCTCGACGTCGATGCGCAGCCGGCCGAAGCGCAGGGCTGGCTCCTTGGGGTTTGCCCCGCGGCCGCGGCGCAGGATCGCTTTGACGCGCGCGGCCAGCTCGCGCGGGCTGAAGGGCTTGGTCAGGTAGTCGTCCGCGCCCAGGGTCAGGCCTACGATCTTGTCGGCCTCGTCAGCTCTGGCCGTCAGCATCAACACGTAGACGTCCGAGTCCTGGCGCAGTTGGCGCAGGATCTCCAGGCCATCCAAGCCAGGAAGCATGATATCCAGCACGACGAGGTCAGGCTGCCAGGCGCGCGCGGCTTTCAGGCCGGCCGGCCCATCGGCGGCGGTATAGACCGTGTAGCCCTCGCGCTCCAGATAAGCACGGGCGGTCTGCATTATCGCTGGCTCGTCGTCTACCACAAGAATTTTCGTCGGCATCAACTATTCTCGTCGGGGTGAATGACAGGCAACGGGCGCCAAGTCGGCGCAATCGAGCGAGCCAGAGTATACCATGAGGAGCCGGACATGGGAAGCGATAGCGATTCCAAGACACAGACAACTGGCCTTGATCACTGGGGCTCACTTGGCGCTTGTGTACAGCTATCAGGCCGCGTATAATGCCGCAGAAACGACATTCTGGTTGCCTGGCACCTGGCAGTGTTGCGGCGGTGGTCGAGCCCGTGAGCGCACAGATCGCTCGTCGAGGAATCAAATGAAACAATCTTCGCCAGTTGATATCAGCTACGATCTACCTTCGAGCATCGGAAGGCCGGCCACGGGTGCGCTGGCGGCAGCCGGCTACACGCGGCTGGACCAGTTGGTCAGGGCCACCGAGGCGGACATCCTGAAATTACACGGCGTTGGTCCAAAGGCCGTCGGGGTGCTGCGCGACGCGCTCGCCGCGCGCGGCTTGGCCTTCGCTGTTCCTGCCAGTGGCTGAACATGGGCAACCGCGTCGTTTGCTGGGACCGCCGCCAGGAGATTGTCTACGACGAAGCCGCATCAAGACGATCTCGGACGATATCGCTCGGTGGAGCCTGCCAGCCGGCCGCGCCCGCCGGCTGGCCGAGGCGCTGGCTGCCCAGCGCAAGCAGGCGCTGCTCTTTCGCCGCCTGGCCACCCTGCGCCGTGACGCGCCGCTGGCCGAGAGTCTGGACGATCTGGCGCAGCGCGCGCCCGGCCTTCCGGCAATTGTGCGCTGACCTGGGCGCAGACGACCTTCCCGGCCGCGTTGGCCGATGAGATTCAAACCGGATACGACCATGGACACTCCCACCCCAGAAAACTACGAAGTTCACGATCCCCAGGCGCTGGCCCAGGCCCGCGCCATCCTTGATGCCTGCCAGGACGCCCGCGCGATGCAGGAGTCGGTGATCGCTGCCGTGCGGCGCAACGAGACCTGGCGCGGCCAGCAGTGCATCAACCTGCTGGCGCCTGAAGCGCCCACCAGCCCGGCTGTGCGCGCCCTGCTGGCCTCGGAGATCGGCACGCGCGCGGCCGAGGGCCACATCGGCCCGGTCAACCGCTGGTTCGCCGGCACCCGCCACATCGACGAGGTGGAGGCGCTGTGCGTTGAGCTGCTC
>WBZM01004038.1_pt1 | contig 10971 bp, 7 predicted proteins | sample 5204271 | NCBI WGS metagenome assembly WBZM01 (sample SAMN12344346, study PRJNA552823) | activated sludge metagenome | biome: Activated sludge suspended growth; feature: Nitrification reactor; material: Wastewater; isolation source: activated sludge from nitrification reactor of wastewater treatment...
GTGTCGGCTTCGCGCTGGCTGTCGCCGCCACCGCACAGGTGCCCACGTCGCCGTCGGCCTTGATGCCGCCCGGCTGGCTGCGCGCGTTCGACGTGCACGCGGCGACCGTGCAGTCGCTGCACGTGCCGGCCACCGCCGGCGCCACGGCGGCCGTCGACGTGCAGTTCGCCGGTCGAACCGTCACGCTCGACCTCGCGCTCCGCTGGTACGCGCTCGCCTCCTGCGGCCAGTGCCTCACGCCCGACTACTACGCTCCGGGCGGCGTCGGCGCGCTCGGCGTCGTGCTCGGCGTCCACTACGAAGTCCCGGGGGCGGCGCGATGAGGCGCGCGATCGCCGCGGCCCTCGTCGCGCTCGCGTCGTGCGCCAACCTCGACGCGTTCCTGTTCAACCCGACGCCGGTCGACCGGTACGAGCTGGCCTACGACGCCGACGCGCCCGCGTCGTGGCGCGTGCCCGAGGCGCTCCGCGAGGAGGTCGAGGTCACCTCGCGCGACGGCACCCGCGTGTACGGCTACTACCTGCGCCGCCCCGACCCCGAGGCCGCCGCCGCGCCCACCGTCTTCTACAGCCACGGCAACACCCGCAACCTCGACCTCTATTGGACGCGCGCGGGGCACCTCTGGGCCCTCGGCGCCAACGTCCTCATCTACGACTTCCGCGGCTACGGGCGGACGCGGGGGACGCCCTCCGAGCAGGCCATCTACGACGACGCCAACGCCATGCTCGCGTGGCTGCGCGCGGGCCCCCGCGCGGTCCCCGCGGAGCGCCTCTACCTCTACGGCTACTCGCTCGGCGCGGCGATCACCTGCGAGCTCGCGTCGACCACCGCGCCCTTCCGCGCGATGATCCTCGAGGCGCCCTTCGCCTCCGTCGCGGCCCTCGTCGAGGACGGCACCCTCGTCGTCCCCCGCTCGCTCCTCACCACCAACCGCTTCGACAACCGCGCCAAGGTCGCCCGCGCCACGCGCAACGCCGCCCTCGGCACCACCATCTTCCACGGGCTCGACGACGACTTCGTCCAGCCCTCCCACGCGCGGCGCCTCGACGCCGCGATCGGGGACGCCGGCCCCCACGCCCTCGTGCTGCTGGAGGGGGCCGACCACGACACCATCTCCCGCGCGCCGCCCAACGCCGCCTACGAGGCGCGGATGCGCGCGCTCCTCGGGCGCTGATGCCGTAGCATCGCGCGATGATCCACGTCGCCGTCCCCCTCCTCCTCGCGGGCGCCATGCCCTTCGTCCTCACCGCCGTCGCCAAGGTGGGCGCCTTCACCCCGAAGGACAACCACGAGACCCGCAACTGGCAGGCCCACCTCACCGGCTGGCGCCAGCGCGCCCACTGGGCCCACCAGAACTCCTTCGAAGCCTTCCCCCTCTTCGCCGCGTCGCTGCTCGCCGCGCAGGCCGCCGCGCCCGCGAGCCCGGTGCTCCCCGCCGCCGCGTGGGGCTTCATCGCCGCGCGCGTCGCCTACGCCGCCTGCTACCTCGCCGACGTCGCCGCGCTCCGGTCGCTGGTGTGGTTCGCCGGCGTCGGGTGTTGCGCGGCGCTGCTCATCGCCGCGGTGTGACGGGTCACGGCCGCGGGTAGATCGCCAGCCACGCGGCCGTCCCGATGCCCACCGAGAGCTGGCCCAGGCCGAACACCTGCCACGCGGCCGGCATCGACGTCGTCGACGACGTCCCGACGAAGGCCACGGCGCCGTAGCGGTCGAACGCGAGGTCGCCGACCGTGAGCGCCCCGGAGATCCCGCCGGTGCGCGTCAGGCCGGTCGCCGTGGAGCCCGGGCCGACGCCGCGCAGGAGGTAGGGCGAGATGGAGGGGTTGGCGCCCGTCGAGCCGATGATGCCCGTCCCCGGCGCGAGCCCGAGCGTGTTGGCGAGGCCCGCGGCGTCGCGCGCGAGCGCCAGCACCTCGTCCTGCCCGCTCGTCGCGATCAGGCTGTGGCCCGCGTAGTTGCCGAAGGCGTCGTAGCGGACGACGAACGAGTCGAACATCGTCGCCCGCATCACCTGCGCCACGGGCACGCTGTTGGGGAAGGTCACCGTCCCCTGGAAGCTCGCGGCGTAGAGGACGTCGTCGGCCGCGCCCGCCGCGACCGGGCCGACCGAGTCCGCCAGGTTCGCCGCGCCGATCGTGCGGGCCCACGCCACCGAGCCGTCGCCGCGCGCGCGCAGCAGGACGCCGTCGGCGGGCTCCATCGCGGCCTGGGTGAGCGTGGTGCCGTCGAGGTTCACCGTGCCGCCCCCGGTGTAGACGGCGCTCAGGTAGAGGTCGCCGTTGGTGGCCGCGGCGATCGAGATCCCCTGCATCGTCGCGCCGCTCGCGCCGTAGCGCCGCGCGGCGAACACCGAGCCCGTGTCGTTGCGCATCCCCGCGATGAAGAGGTCGGTGCCGCCGGCGGTGTTGCCGGGCGGCAGCGCGACCGTCGCCGGGCGCGTGATCGCGCCGCGCAGCCCGCCGGTGACGTAGACGTCCCCCGAGCGCGCGACCGCCAGCGAGGTGACGAAGTCGTCGAGCACGCCGCCGAACACCTGCGACCACTGGAGCGCTCCGTTCGAATTGAACTTCGCCACCAGCCCGTCGAACGGCGCCGCGCCGCTGGCGGTGGTGGTGCCCGACCCGACGCGGATCGTGCCCTGGCCCGACACCGGCGCCGCCACGAACACGTTGCCCGCGTCGTCGGTCTGCACGGCGCTGAACACCCCCGGCCCGCGGTCGTCGCCCGCCGTCGACCCGATGCGGAAGCCCCAGCGCAGCGTGCCCGCGCGCGTGTACGAGAGCAGCACGAGGTCGCCGCCGCCCTCGGGGCTGAGCTCGCCCACCGGCGCCGGCAGCGTGATGGCCGCGTTGATGTGCAGCAGGACGTAGGCGTTGCCCTGCGCGTCGAGCGCCACGCGCCGCGGCGCGTTGGCCGAGCCCGCGGTCACCGGGATCACCACCATGGTCGCCGCCCGGCACGCGCCCGCCGCGCAGAACGACGTCGGCGCGCAGACCATCGAGCACGAGCCGCAGGACTGGCGGTCGGCTTGGAGGTGCGCGCAGCGCGTCCCGCAGAGCGTCGCGCCGTTGGCGCAGCCCGCGTCGGGCGCCGCGTCGGGCAGGGCGTCGGGGGCGGCGTCGGGGGCGGCGTCGGGCGCGGCGTCGGCGCGGTCGAGGCGCGCGTCGAGGGAGGCGTCGACGAGGTCGGGCGGGGCGTCGAAGCCGACGTCGGCGTCCGCGCGGTCGGGCGCGGCGTCGGCGACGTCGGGCGGCGGGTTCACGGTGACGTCGGGCCGGGTGATGTCGGGCGCGACGTCGGGCGCGGCGTCGAGCGCGACGTCGGGCGGCGGCTCCACGACGGCGTCGGGCGGCGCGATGTCGCGCGGGACGTCGGGCGCGAGGTCGGGCGCGGCGTCGGCGCGCGGCCGGAAGGTCCACCCGTCGCGGACGCAGGCGCCCGCCGCGAGGGGCGCGAGAAGCGCGAGGAGCGGGGACCATCGGGCCGGAGACGTCGCCATGTGCCTCGGGGAGCATCACCCCAAACCCGCCCGCGACTCAAGGACCGCGCCTCGGTCTGACACCGGGTGTGACGGGTGTTTCGAATTGTGGCGCCGAGAATGCCGCCCGCCGCGGGGGCCTTGTGTATGTTCGCCTCGCGCCGATGCTGCCCACCGCGATCACCGAGGCCCTCCGCACGCTCACCGCCCACGCCGCGCGCGCGCCGGGCACGCCCGAGGCCCTCGTGGTCTGGTGGTGCGACCGCGACCCGAAGAGCCCGCTCCCGGAGGAGGCGCGCGCCGCCGCCGACGCGCTCGACCGCCAGCTCCCCGCGGCCACGCGCTCGGTGCAGGGCGCGGCCGACCTCGGCGCGCTGCTCCACCAGCCCGAGGGCGAGGCCGTCTTCGCCTGGTGCGTCGCCAGCGTGTCGCGCACCGACGTCCGCATTGCCCCCATCCTCCAGGCCGCCTCCGCCACCGTCTCCTACCGCGAGCGCCTGGCCAGCGTCGCGCGGGCCCGCGTCGTCGAGGGGCCGCTGCTCGACGCGCTCGCGTGCGTCCCGCTCACCGGGCCGGGCTCCGTCCTCCAGCGCCCCGAGCACGCGCAGGTGCGCGCGCGGCTCGACATCCTGCTGTGGGAGGCCGGCGCCAGCGGGCTCCAGCTCCCCGAGCTCGGCGCGTGGCTCTGGGCCAGCGACGCCACCTTCGAGGCCGTCGTGGGGCAGGCCGCGCGCGGCACCCTCCGCGGCCGCGTGATCGCCGCGCGCACGCTCGAGGCCTGCGCCGTCGGGCTCCCGCGGTCGACCGCCCCCGAGCGCATCGGGCGCACGCTCCAGGTGCTCCAGCCGCTGCTCCTGCACCCGGAGCCCCTCGTGTGGGTGCACGCGGCGCGGGCGGTGGGGCGCTTCGCGGGCGTGCTCGACATGCTGGAGGGCACGCTGCTCGACTGGCTTCGCAGCGAGTCGCCGGTGCTCCGCCAGCGCGCGGTGACGGCCTTCGCGTCGCAGGGCACCGAGCGCTTGAAGGTGCTCGCGGGCGAGCTCACCTCGGTGATCGAGGAGGCGGGGCGCGAGCCCTGGGCGATCACCGCGGCGAGCGCCGCGACGCCGTACCTCTTCAGCGAGCGGCGCGATTTGTGGGACGCGATCGCGCAGCGGGTGCTGGCGGGCGAGGGGGGGAGCATCGCGGCCCGCGCCCTCGCGCGCGGGCTCGCGGCCTTGTGGCGCCGCGGCGTTCGCCTGCCCGCGGTGGAGGCCCCCCTGCGGCGCCTGCGCGAGATGGCGCGGCGGACGCACACCAACTCCCTCGACGAGTGGCGCCGCTGGCTCGACGTCCTGGCGAGCACCGACCCCATCGACGGCGCCGAGCGCGACCCGCTCGACCTCGAGCTCGGCCTCGAGAACCTCGTCCGCCTCGCGGCCCAGTACGACGACGAGGAGGCCGACGCGCGCGCCGCCCGCTTCGCCGGCGCCCTCGCGGTCACCTTCCAGGAGGCCCGCCGCGTCGCGCTCTCCGACACCTCCGCCCGCCGCCGCGCCGCGGGGATGAACGCGATGGAGGGCATCGCCCGCTCGCTCGCGCTCGGGCTCTGGGGGCCGCTCCTCGCGACGCGCCCCGCCGGCACGCCCGTCGACGAGCCCGACCTCAACGAGACCTGGGACGTGATCGCCAGGGCCCCCGAGTCGCTGCTCGACGAGGTGGCCGAGCGCCGCGCGGGCGACGACCTCGACCCGCAGTCCACCGACGGCCTCGAGGTGCTCGCCGTCCGCCTCGGGGGCTACGCGCTCGACGCCTGCGGCGAGGAGCCCGACCTCGGCCCCGGCCGCGGGCCCACCGCGCACCACACCTGCCTCTGGCTCCGCAAGGTGGGGGGCCTCACCGACGGGACGCGCGAGCTCCCGCAGGCGCTCCGCACGGCGCTCTCGGCGCTGCTCTGGCGCCTCGTCGACACGACGCGCGGCACGGTGCTCGGCGAGGTGGATGACCTCCGCTGGCTCGGGCCCTTCGCCGCGTGGTGGGCGCTGGTGGTCGACCGGCCCGCCGTGCTCCAGCAGCTCGCGAGCGCGCTCCCGATGCTCTCCAAGGACGCGCTCGACCGGTGCTGCGAGGTGGCCGACGCGATCCGCGGGGCGCTCGCGGGCGACCCGGCGCGCGCGGCGGAGGGGCAGTGGGGCGACGCGGTGGTGTCGTCGCTCGCGGCGCTCCACGCGGGGGACACCGAGCTCGCGGCGGCCCTGGCGCTCACGGCCGGGTCGCTCGCGCGCTTCCACGGGACCTCCGGCGCGCGGCCCGACCTCGAGGCGCGCTGCCACGACCTCGCGACCGCCGCCGAGCGCCTCCACGCCGCGCTCGCCGACCCGGTGAAGGGCCTGCACCCGCCCGTGTCGGCGGCCGACGACAACGCCCAGCGCGTCGCGGCGGTGCTGGCCAAGGCGATCCGCGCGCGCGACCTCGGGCCCGCCGAGGTGTGGATCGACGCGCTCGGCCCGGTGGCCTCGGCGCTGGTCTCGGCCGCGTCGCAGGGCGCGGTGCGGCGGACGCCCCCGCCGCCGCCGGCGCCGAAGAAGAAGCAGCCGCAGGTGGTGGAGGGCTACGAGCTCGTCCGGCCGCTGGGGCAGGGGGGCGTGGGCACGGTGTGGCTGGTGCGCAAGCCCGGCGCCGAGCGCTTCTTCGTGCTCAAGATCCCGAAGGCCGACGCGCTGGCCGAGGCGAGCGAGAAGGAGCGGGCGGGGATCCTCGCGTCCTTCGTCGAGGAGGCCAAGGCGCTGGCGGGGCTCTACCACCCCAACGTCGCCAACATCATCGACCGGGGCGTGGCCAACGAGATCCCCTACCTCGTGCTCGAGTACTTGATCGGCGCCGACCTCAAGGCCTACTCCGCCGCGCGGCTGATGTCGCTCTTCGAGCTGCGCCAGGTGGTGCTGGAGACCTGCGCGGGCCTCGCGGCGCTCCACGCGGCGGGCATCGTGCACCGCGACATCAAGCCGGCCAACCTCTGGCTCCGCCTGCCGCTCCAGGGCGGCGAGACCTTCGACCCCGCGAGGCACCGCGACCCGGCGATCACCACGCCGCTCGCGACGGTGATCATCGATTTCGGCATGGTGCGCGCGGCGCGGGTGACGCCCGACGCGGTCGGCCGCTTCGTCGCGGGGACGCCCGGGTACATGGCCCCCGAGCAGGTGCTCGACCCCCTCGAGCTCGACCAGCGGGCGGACGTCTACGCGCTCGCCGGCACGGTCTACAACGTGATGACCGGGCGCTCCTTCTTCGACGACACGCACTCGACGCGGGAGCGCATCCTGGCCCACATGCAGCGCGACCCGCTCGAAGACCCCGAGCGCCTGCGGCCCTTCCCCGCCGCCGTCGCCAAGCTCCTCCGCGCGGCCACCGCGCACGCCGCCAAGGACCGGCCGACGCCCCTGGAGTTCGGCAGAGAGTTCGCGAAGCTCTTCTGACCCGCCGGGCGCGCGCGGGCCGTGGACAGCGGGCGGCCGGCGCATCTACCGTCTCCGACGCAACGGGACGACCGATGACCGACCCGCACCCCCACCCGCTCCCCGTGCCGCGCGGCTGGTACGCGCTGGCCTTCTCCCACGAGGTCCCGCGCGGCGCGCTCGAGCGCCGCGTGCTCGGCGGCCGCGAGATCGTCGTCTTCCGCACCGAGCGCGGCGAGCTCGGCGCGCTCGACGCCTACTGCCCGCACCTCGGCGCGCACCTCGGCCACGGCGGGCGCGTCGTCGGCGAGTGCGTCCGGTGCCCCTTTCACGGCTTCGACTTCGACCGCACGGGCGCCTGCGCCGCGACGCCCTACCGCAAGCGCCTCCCGAAGGCGCGCGCGGGGGCGGTTCACGTCCGCGAGCGCCACGGCGTGGTGCTCGCGTGGCACGACCCCGCGGGGGGCCCCCCGGCCTTCGAAGTGCCAGAGCTCGACATGGCGGGCTACACCCCGCTGCGGACGCGGCTCTTCTCGCTCCGCGGCCACCCCCAGGAGACGAGCGAGAACAGCGTCGACACCGGCCACCTCAGCGAGGTGCACGGCTACACCGCGGTCGACACGCTGCGCCCCGCGCGGGCCGAGGGGCCCACCCTCAACGCCCGCTACACCATGACCCGCAGGATCGGCGCCGGGCCGCTGGGCCTCGACCTCCGCACGGAGTTCGAGGTCAACCTCCACGGCCTCGGCTACTCCTTCGTGCAGGTGGAGGCGGAGTTCGGCGCGCGCATGCGGCAGTTCGTCCTCTCGACGCCGACGGAGGCCGGGCGCATCGACCTGCGGATCGCGTGCGCGTTCGGCGTGCCGAGGGTGGCCCCGTCGCTGCGCGCGCTCGACCCCGGGCGCCTCGCGGGCGAGGCGGGCAACCGCTTCCTCATCGAGGCCTTCGCCCGCGACGTGGGCCAGGACTTCGAGATCTGGCGCCACAAGCGCTACCTCCACCCGCCCGCCCTCGCCGAGGGCGACGGCCCCGTCGGGCTCTACCGCCGGTGGGCGTCGCAGTTCTACGCGGGCGCGCCCGCGGCGTGACGCGCCGATGTCACCGTGGGGTCCCTTGCCACGGGTAAGGCGATGTCGTACACGCCGCCCGCCATGCAGCAGCGACTCGCCTCCGCGCTCCTCCCGCTCGCCCTCGCCGCGTGCGCGGGCTCGCCCGAGACCTTCAACGACACGGGCAGCGCCGCCGACGACGTGACCGTGCGCGGGGACGGGTACTTCACGATCACCCGCGACATGCGCCGCTGCGCCGCGCCGATGTGCGGCGGGTACCACGTCGCGCCGGTCAACGCCTCGACCGTCCGCTGCGCCGACGGCACCACGGGCAACCGCTGCTACGTCGCGTCGCTCGACCTCGCGCCGCTCGGGCTCCCCGCGGCCGCGCGCGACGCGGTGGCGGAGGGCTTCACGACGCACGTCTTCTACGGGCGCATCGCCGCGGTGAGCGGGCACCGGTTCGGGAAGTTCGCGGCGTCGCAGGCGTGGCGCTCGGCGACGGGCGCGCTGCCGACGCAGAGCCTCTCGCGCGTCTCCACCACCGGGACCATGTGCACCTTCCTCCCGTGCGACCGCCTCGCGATGCTCCGCGCCAACAGCACGGCGTCGTCCCTCCCCATCCTCGGCGTCGACGTCGCCGCCCTTGCGCTCGCCCCGGAGCTCCGGGACGACGTGCTCGGCGCGGCCACCCGCGACGCAGGCGTCCTCGTCGCGGGCGTGCGCTCCACGATGCCGGGCAACCCCGCCACCGAGCGCGTCCCCTTCCTCCGCGCGTCGCAGGCCTTCCTCCGCGTGACGGCGCCCGACGCCGCGCGCAACTGCGGGAGCTCGCTCCAGGCCACCTTCACGGCGGCCACCGAGCGCCTGCTCTACACCTCGGAGACGGACGCGCCCTTCACCTGGTTCGCCCGCAGCGGGTGGCGCGCGATCCCCACCGACGCGGCCCTCCGCGCGGCCGTGGGCGCCCCCGCCGACGCCCGCGTCGAGCGCGTCACCCTCGCGCGCGCCCTCCAGAGCGGCACCAACAACTACGACGGGACGCTCGACCAGGAGCACCGCGCCGCGCGCTTCCGCCAGCTCCAGCGCGCGATCGAGCGCGAGCTCACCGACGTCACGGTGTTCCGCGTCGGCGCCGTGCAGGTCCGGGTGTTCGTGCTCGGCGTCACCCGCTGCGGCACCGTCGCGGGCCTCGAGACGCTCGCGGTCGAGACCTGACCGTCACCGCGGCGGGAAGAAGGCCCCGAGGTCGACCGCGCCCGCCGCGGCGTGGACCCGCATGACGAACTCCTCCACCGGCGCGTGGTCGAGCTGGAGGGGGTCGGCCTCCCAGCCCCACACCGCGCGCTGCAGGAGCCGCCGCGCCGTGATCTGCGGGAGCTTCTCGAAGATCGCCTCGACCAGCCCCGGCGCGCTGAGCGAGAGCGGGCGGTTGTTGTCGAAGAGCGCGAAGCCCGTGGCGAAGGGGCCGGGCACCACGTGGACGTTGACGTCGCGAACCTCGCGGCCCGGCACGCTCACCCACCCGACGCCGAAGATCGCGAGCGCCGCGAGCCCCACGCCCGTCGACGCGAGGGCGCCGACGTTGGCGCCTCCGCCAGCGAGCCGGTGCTGGAAGACGCGCGCGCCCGCGAGGTCCCAGCCGTTGACCGCCGGCCCGAGCATCCGCGCGAAGGCGTCGGCGAGGTCCTTCGCGGCGAGCGGCGAGAGCCACCAGCCCCCCGACGAGCCCTGCCCGTAGGCGAAGGTGCGGTCGAGCATCACCGCGCGGGCCGCGAGGTCGGCGGCGCGGTCGGCCGGGAGGAGCCCGCGCTGGTGGGCCCCCTCGGCCACGTCGAGCAGCGCGAGCGAGCGCGGGTCGCGGGCCGGGAGCGAGGCCCGCGCGGCGGCCGCGCCGGTGGGGTCGCCGGGGGAGGGCGCGGTGAGCGGCGATGGCGGCGCGAGGCGGTACGCGGGGTGCGTCGCGCACATCGCCTGGACGAAGGCGAGGACCGGCGCCATCCCCTGGAGCCCGCCGAGCTTCAGCGCGCGCCCCTGGAAGTGGAGGAAGAGGTCGTCGAAGACGATCCCCTTCACGCCGCGCGCCTCCACCAGCTCGTCGTAGCGCGCGTCGACCAGGGCCTCGTCGCTCCGCGCGATGATCCGCCGGTCGGTGAGGAGCGCGCCGTTGCAGTTGGGGCCCGGCGAGAGGTCGCCGGCCACCAGCGCCACGCTCGTCTCGCCGACGGTCGGGTCGGGCCCGCCGTTGAAGGCCGCCAGCGCCTGCCGCCACTTCGCCGCCGGGATGGCAGACCCGACCGTGATGTTCTCGCCGCGGAGGTGCTGGACGGCGAGCGCCTGCGCGGCGGTGGGGGCGGCGGCCGGCGCGTCGCGGAAGGGGCCGCTCACCGCGACCTCACACCGTGATCTTCGCGCCGGGGGCGGGCGCGCCGACGTCGGGGTAGCCGTGCTCGTCGCGCATCAGCTCGGCGAGCGCCTGCTGGGCCTTCGGCTCGCCGTGCACCAGGGCCACGCGGCGCAGCGGGCCGCGCTCGCGCAGGGCGTTGGCGTAGGCGATGAGGTCGGCCTGGTCGGCGTGGGCGCTGAAGCCGTTGAGCACGGCGACCTCGGCGCGGCGGTCGCGCTCGACGCCGAAGATCCGCACGCGCTGGCGCCGCTCGACGAGGCGCCGCCCGAGCGTGTGCTGGGCCTGGAAGCCGACGATGAGCACGGTGTTCTTCTCGTCCTCGACGCCGGCGCGGAGGTGGTGGAGGACGCGGCCCGCCTCGCACATCCCGCTCGCGGCGATGACCACCGCGGGCGTCGGGTCGGCGGAGACGGCCTTGCTCTCGATGACGTCCTCGACGTAGCGGAGACCGTCGAACTCGAAGGGCGTGTCGCCGCCGCGGAGGAGGGCGCGCGCCTCGGCGTCGAAGCACTCGGGGTGCATCTTGAAGATCTCGGTGATCTTCGCGGTCAGCGGCGAGTCGATGTAGACGGGCACGTTCGGCACCTCGCCCCGGGCGCGCAG
>WBZM01004039.1_pt1 | contig 10970 bp, 12 predicted proteins | sample 5204271 | NCBI WGS metagenome assembly WBZM01 (sample SAMN12344346, study PRJNA552823) | activated sludge metagenome | biome: Activated sludge suspended growth; feature: Nitrification reactor; material: Wastewater; isolation source: activated sludge from nitrification reactor of wastewater...
TCCGCGAAGGCGCTCGACGTCGCCCGCGAACGCCTCGGCGACCGCGCATCGCGGGTCCGGTGGGTCGTCGGCGACGCCACCCGCGCGCCCTTCCCCGACGGCTCGGTGGACTTCTGGCACGACCGGGCGGTGTTTCATTTCCTGCGCGACGAGGAGGCGCGGGGTCGCTATGTCGCCACCGCCCTGCGCGCCCTGCGCCCGGGCGGGCGCATCGTGGTCGCCACCTTCGGGCCCCGGGGGCCGGAGAAATGCAGCGGCCTCGACGTGGTCCGCTACGACGCCGACGGGATCCACGGCGTGTTCGGCCCGGCCTTCGAGAAGCTCGCGAGCGCCGAGGAGACCCACGTCACCCCTTGGGGATCGTCGCAGGAGTTCGTGTACTGCTATTGTCGCCGCCACGGCTGACGCCCCCGGCGCCCGGCGACAGCGCCTCCCCCGCGAGACGAAGCGAAAGGACCGACATGAAAACCATCGAAGTGTTCGACCCGGCGATGTGCTGCAGCACGGGGGTGTGCGGCCCGAGCGTCGACCCGCTGCTCACCCGCTTCGCCGCCGACCTCCAGTGGCTCGCGGCGCAGGGCTTCACCGTCGTGCGCCACGGGCTCGCCACCGACCCCGCCGCCTTCGCCGCCAACGCGCAGGTGCGGGAGGCCCTCCAGGCCGACGGCAACGACTGCCTTCCGATGATCCTCTGCGACGGCGCGGTCGTCTCGAAGGGCCTCTACCCCACGCGCAACACCCTCGCCCGACGCGTCGGCGCGGAGGTGTCGCTCCCGCTGGCCCCCGCCCCCGCCGCGGCGCCGTGCTGCGAGCCCGCGAAGCCCGACGCCTCGGGCTCGGGCTGCTGCTGACGTCCCGCGAGCCGCGCCCGCCATGCCCGACCTCATCGACTCGCCCACGCGCGTCCTCTTCTTCACCGGCAAGGGGGGCGTGGGGAAGACCTCCGCCGCCTGCGCCACCGCCGTCGCGCTCGCCGACGCCGGGCGCCGCGTGCTCCTGGTGAGCACCGACCCGGCCTCCAACCTCGACGAGGTGCTCGGCGTGAAGCTCGGCCACGCCCCCACCGCCGTCCCCTCCGTCCCCAACCTCGCCGCGCTCAACATCGACCCCGTCGCCTCCGCCGCCCGCTACCGCGAGCGCGTCGTCTCGCCCTACCGCGGCCTCCTCCCGCCGGCCGCGGTCGCGAGCATCGAGGAGCAGCTCTCGGGCGCGTGCACCGTGGAGATCGCGGCCTTCGACGAGTTTTCGAAACTCCTCGGCGACGCCGCGACGACGGCCGCCTTCGACCACGTGATCTTCGACACCGCGCCCACCGGCCACACGCTCCGCCTGCTCGAGCTGCCCGCGGCCTGGACGAGCTACCTCGAGGCCAACGCCGGCGGCACCTCGTGCCTCGGCCCGCTGTCGGGGCTCGGCGCGCAGCGCTCGCTCTACGCCGCGTCGCACGCCGCGCTCCGGGACGGGGGCCGCACCACCCTGGTGCTCGTCGCCCGGCCCGAGCGCTCGGCGCTGCGCGAGGCCGAGCGCACGCGCCATGAGCTCGGCGCGCTCGGCGTGAGCAACGTCGCGCTCGTGCTCAACGCGGTGTTTCACGCCAGCGACCGCGGAGACCCGGTGGCGGTGGCCCTCGAAGCGCGCGCGGCCGAGGCGGTCGCGGCGATGCCCGCGGGGCTCGCGGAGCTCCGTCGCGTGGAGGTGCCGCTCCTCCCCTTCGGGCTCGTCGGCGTCGACGCCCTGCGCGCGATGACCCGCCGCGACGTCGCCCCGCCGGTAGCTCCGCCCGACGCGCCCGACGCCCACTTCGAGGCGCTCCCGCTCGCCGCGCTGGTCGACGGCATCGCGGCCCACGGCCACGGCGTGGTGATGACCATGGGCAAGGGCGGCGTCGGCAAGACGTCCGTCGCCGTCGCGCTCGCCACGGAGCTCGCCCGCGGCGGCGCGCGCGTCCTCCTCACCACCACCGACCCCGCCGCGCACGTCGCCGACGCCGCCCGCGAGCGCCCGCCGACGCTGGAGGTCGCGCGCATCGACCCGGAGGCCGAGACCCGGCGCTACACCGAGGAGGTGCTCGCCACCACGGCGAGCGAACTCGACGAGGCCGGGCGCGCGCTGCTCGAAGAGGACCTGCGCTCGCCCTGCACCGAGGAGGTGGCGGTGTTCCGCGCGTTCGCGGAGGCGGTGGCGCAGGGGGAGGGCCGCTTCGTGGTGATCGACACCGCGCCCACCGGGCACACGCTCCTCCTGCTCGACGCGGCCGAGTCGTACCACCGCGAGGTCCTGCGCAAGCCCGGCGGGAGCCCCGAGGCCGTGAGGCAGCTCCTCCCCCGCCTGCGCGACCCGGCGTACACCCACGTGGTGCTGGTGACGCTGCCCGAGGCGACGCCCGTCCACGAGGCGATGCAGCTCGAGCGCGACCTCGCCCGCGCGGGCATCGCCGCGGACGCCTGGGTGGTCAACCAGTGCCTCACCCCGCTCCGCGTCACCGACCCGGTTCTCCGCGCGCGCCGGGCCCACGAGGCGGTTCACCTCCGCGAGGTCGCGGCCCACGCGCGGCGCGTGGTGCTCGTCCCCTGGCGCGCCGACGCGGCCGCGGGCGGAGCGACGTCGTGACCACGCGCGACGACAGCGTCGTGGGGGGCCTCTCCTTCCTCGACCGCTACCTCACGGTCTGGATCTTCGCCGCGATGGGCCTCGGCGTCGCGCTCGGGTACGCGGCCCCCGGCGTGCCGGCCGCGCTCAACCGGATGAGCATCGGGACCACCTCCGTCCCCATCGCCGTCGGGCTCATCTTGATGATGTACCCGCCGCTGGCGAAGGTGCGCTACGAGGAGCTCGGCCGGGTGCTCCGCGACCGCCGCGTGCTCGCCCTCTCGCTCGTGCAGAACTGGGTGGTGGGCCCGCTGCTGATGTTCGGCCTGGCGGCGCTCCTCCTGCGCGACAAGCCCGAGTACATGCTCGGGCTCATCCTCATCGGCCTCGCCCGCTGCATCGCGATGGTCATCGTCTGGAACGACCTCGCCGAGGGCGACACGGAGTACTGCGCGGGCCTCGTCGCGTTCAACTCCATCTTCCAGGTGCTCTTCTTCCCGGCGTACGCCTACCTCTTCGCGACGCTCCTCCCGCGGTGGCTCGGGCTCCCGGGCTTCGCGGTCAACGTCTCCATCGGCCAGATCGCGCAGAGCGTCGCCGTCTACCTCGGCGTCCCCTTCGCCGCGGGCTTCGTCACCCGCAAGGCCCTCGTCCGCGCGAAGGGCCGCGACTGGTACGAGCGGCGATTCGTCCCGCGCGTGAGCCCGCTCACCCTGGTCGCGCTCCTCTTCACCATCGTGGTGATGTTCTCGCTCAAGGGCGAGGCGATCGTGCAGCTCCCGCTCGACGTGGCGCGCGTCGCGCTCCCGCTGCTCGTCTACTTCGCCGTGATGTTCGCGGCGTCGTTCGCCATGAGCGCGCGGGTGGGCGCGGGCTACCGGCGGTCGGCCACGCTGTCGTTCACCGCGGCCTCCAACAACTTCGAGCTCGCCATCGCCGTCGCCGTCGCGTCCTTCGGCATCCACAGCGGCGCGGCCTTCGCGGCGGTGATCGGGCCCCTCGTCGAGGTGCCCGCGCTCATCGGGCTCGTCCACGTCGCCCGCTGGATCCACCGCCGCTACTTCGCCGACGAACCGCCCCAGGAGGCCCCCGCGTGACCGCGCCCCACGGCGTCCTCTTCCTCTGCGTCGCCAACTCCGCCCGCTCCCAGATGGCCGAGGGCATCGCGCGCATGCGCCTCGGCGACCGGGCCCGCGTGCAGAGCGCCGGCAGCGCCCCCTCGCGCGTCAACCCCTACGCCGTCGAGGTGATGCGCGAGCTCGGCTACGACCTCACGTCGCACCGCTCGAAGCCCGTCGACGCGATCGACCCATCGACCGTCGACACGGCGGTCACGCTCTGCGCGGAGGAGGTGTGCCCGGCCTTCCTCGGGCGCGCGCGGAGGCTCCACTGGCCGGTGCCCGACCCCGCCAGCGACGACCCGGCGCTCACCCGCGACGAGATGCTCGCGCGCTTCCGCGCCGCCCGCGACCAGATCGCCGCGCGCGTCGAGGCGCTCGCCGAGCTCCTCGACGCGCCGTCGCCGTAGATCGTTCCGCGTCAGTGCGGGGCGGGCGGGGCGGCGCCGCCGGCCATGCCGTGGCACCCGAGGCAGCCGAAGCCCTGGTGGGTCTGCGGGTTGTAGGGCTGCGCGCCGAGCATCGCCGTCATCCGCGGCCACAGGCGCTGCGTCATGAAGACGTGCATCCGGTCCTGCGACTGGAACATCCCCGGGATCTGCGCCGGGTTGAGCGGCGCGATGCCGTTGGGCATGTGGAAGTTGACCTCGCGCGCGTTGGCCCCGTGGCACGTCCGGCACGTGAAGTTGGCGAAGCGCTGCCCGTCGAACTCCTGGAACATCCGCCGCATCTCCGGCATGACGGTGTGCTCCATGTACTCCATCTTCTGATCGTGGTTCATCTGGGCCCACGGCACCGTCGTGCCGCCCGCGGCCGCCGTCGTGCCGCCGCCCGACTCGCCGCCCGCCGTGGCCCCACCGGTCGTGGCCCCGCCGCCCGCCGTCGCGCCGCCGCCCTGCTCGCCGCCCGCGGTCGCCGCCGCGCCGGTCGTGGCCGCGCCGCCGCCCGTCGCTCCGCTGCCGCTGCACGCCACCGCCGCCACGAGCACCCACGCGCTGTATCGAAATCTCATCAGGGTCCTTTCCCTCCGCGGCATTCGTCGCCGCGGGCGGAGAAAATCACCCCGCGCCCACCTGTCACAAGGGGTCGACGACGCAACCACCCCGTTCCGTGGCGCCCGAACGCGACCGTGGCGGCCCGCACGACGGCCGTCGGGGATGTGCTGGGGGGATGGGAAGAGAGGGAGGGACGAGGGCCGATCAGCCCGTCATCTGGAGCAGGCGCTTGGCGCGCGCGGACGCCGCCTCGATCACGCGCTCGGCCTCGCCCTCGGGGATGCGCAGCGCCTCGCGGAGGTCGCCGATCATCTTGCGCTCGTCGTCGGTCTGCTCGCCGTCCATGTACGTGAGCACCACCGCGTGGTTGAGGAGCACGCGCCGGTCGTCGCGCGAGAGGTCGGTGATGGGGATGTCCACCATGCTCTTGGGCTCCTTGGCGAAGGAGCGGATCTCCTCCGCCTCGGCTTCATCGGCCCCGAAGGCGTTGATGAGCGCCTCGATGTGCTCGTGCTCGCCGGCGTGCACCACGCCGTCGACCCACGCCACCGCCACCAGCCCCTTGAGGATCGCCTTGTCCTGGATGTCCATCGTGTTCTCCCGTCGATTCGGCGGCGGAGTCTAGACGACCTCCCGCGCGCGTTGGAAGGGGGATCGTCGGCCCGTCTTCGAGGGTGTCTAGCCGTTGCGCCAGGCGGCGTGGCCGACGAAGAAGGGACCCATGTGGTCCATGTATTCGGCCGTCTGCCGCGTCTTCCGCATGGCCTGGACGACGTGCGACAGGGGGTAGAGCTCGGGCCCGATGAGCCCGATGAGGAACTCGTTGTCGTTGGCGTCGAGCCCGTGGCACGCGAGGCGGACGTCGTGGGCGAGGCCCGAGTCCCCGTAGCGCCTCCCGATGTGCCCGTGCTCGCGGAGGATCGACCCCTGCTCGCGGCCTTCGAGGCGGTTGAAGGCCCCGGTGCGCTTGAGGGGGTACCAGACGTGCCAGTCCCAGCCCTCCTGGAGCACGGCGTTGCGCGGGCGCTCGAGCAGCCAGTAGGTGAGGTTGTCTTCGAAGCCCGAGCTGTACGAGCGGCCCATCATCGTGAACTCCGGCCGCAGCCTGAGCCCGTCGCGCTGGAGCCTCGGCCGCGCGGCCTTCACGAAGGCCGCAGGGTCTTCGGAGAAGGTGAGCACGCCGATGCCGCGCGGGTGGTTCGCGTCCTCGTAGATCACCGAGGAGACGCCGCCGTCGCGCAGCGCCGACCCGAGCTCGCGCACCGTGGCCGCGGGGTCGCCCGCCACCTCGAAGGCCAGGAGCTGCATGAACAGCCGGCGGTCGAGGTGCTGCGGCTGCCCGTCGACCGGCGCGCCGCGCTCGCGGACGTCGACGGGGCCCTCCTCCGCCTGCCCCTGGCTCCCGTGACCGCCCTGCCCCTGGCTCCCGTGACCGTGCTTCTCACTCATGGTGAGCGGGACTGATAGGCCCCCGCGGGCGCCGGCGTCAACGCCCTCCACCGCGGGCCGCAGAAGCTTCGCGCTTCAGGGCGACGGCAGCGGCGCGACGCCCACCAGCGCGGCGCTCTCCTCGTAGAAGGCCCGCTGCATCCGCTCGTCGCGCGCCGCGTTGGAGGGGCGCGCCTCGCGGCGGTTGGAGAAGTACCTGCCTGTCACGCCCGCCAGCGAGGGGTCGGTGGCGACGAACATCGTGGTCTCGATCCCCTCCTCCACCGGGCGGCCGCCGAGCCCGCCGAAGCCCGTCGCGAGGAGCTTCGTCGCGATGACCCCGGGGTGCAGGGCGTTGACCGTCACCGTCGACCCGGGCCCGAGGCGCCGCGCGAGCTCGGCGGTGAAGAGCACGTTGGCGAGCTTGGCGTTGGCGTAGGCGTCGCGGCCCGTGTAGCCCTTCGCGAGGTGGAGGTCGGCGAGGTCGATGCGCCCGCCCGCGTGGGCCATCGAGCTGACGTTGACCACGCGCGCCGCCGGCGCCGCCTGGAGCTTCGGCAGGAGCAGGTGCGTCAGGAGGAAGTGCGACAGGTGGTTGACGACGAGGGAGGCCTCGTGGCCCTGGGGGTTCACCGCGCGCTCGGGGAAGAAGGCGCCGGCGTTGTTGACCAGCAGGTCGATGTGGGGGTTGTCGGCGGCGAGGAGCAGCGCCGCGTCGCGGACCTCGTCGTAGAGGAGCAGGTCGGCGATGCAGGCCCCGACGGGCGCGCCCCGCGCCGCGCGGGAGAGCTCCGCGCAGACGGCGTCGACCTTCGCGGCGCTGCGCCCGTGCACGATGACGTAGTAGCCCTGGCGCGCGAGCGCGAGGGCGGTGGCGCGGCCGATTCCGTCGGTGGCGCCGGTGACCAGCGCGATGGGCTCGCTCATGAGGGCCGCGAGGATGCGGCGGCGGCCCCCGTCGCGCAACGGCTCCGGTGGTGAGGGGGACGGCTTGACGGGGCGGGGCGGCGATCCCCTACTCGCGGCATGTCCGACGGCTCCCTCTCGGTGTTCGCCGCGGCGCGCGAGGCCCCCGCGCGCGACGCGTTGGTGTGGGAAGGGAGCGCCTGGTCGTACGCGACGCTCGCCGCCGCCACCGCCGCCCACCGCGACGCGCTGCGGGCGCTCGGTGTCGTGCCCGGCGCGCGCGTGGCCGTGCAGGCGACCAACCGGCCCGCGACCGTGTGCTCGCTCCTCGCGCTGATGGAGCTCGGCGCCACCGCCGTCGTGCTCCACCCGCGGCTCACCGCCGCGGAGTCGCAGGCCCAGCGCGACGACGCCGCCCCCGCGATCGACTACGCGCCCGACGACCTCGCCCCCGCCGCCGTGCCTCCGCCGGCCGCGCACGCCCCCGACGACGTGCTCGCGATGCTCTTCACCTCGGGGACGTCGGGCCGCGCGAAGGCCGCGCTCCTCACGCGCCGGGCCTTCCTCGCCAGCGCCCGCGCGAGCGCCGCCAACCTCGGGTGGCGCGATGATGACCGCTGGCTCCTGTGCCTCCCGGTCTGCCACGTCGGCGGGCTCTCGGTGCTCACCCGCTCGCTCGCCGCGCGGCGCTGCGTGGTGCTCCACGGCCGCTTCGACCCCGCCGCCGTCCTCGCTTCGGTGGCCAACGACCGCGCCACGCTCCTCTCGGTGGTCCCGACGATGCTCCGCGGGCTGCTCGACGCCGACGTCGCGGGCGACCTCGCGCGGCTGCGGGCGGTGCTGGTCGGCGGCGCGGCGACCCCGCTGGCGCTCCTCGAAGCGTGCGCGGCGCGCCGGGTGCGGGCGCTCACCACGTACGGGCTCACCGAGGCGTGCTCGCAGGTGACCACGCAGCGCCTGCCGCCCGCGGGGGCGCCCTTCGTCGCGCGCGCGGGGAGCGGGCCCGCGCTGGAGGGTGTGGAGCTCGCGGTGGTCCGTGACGACGGGTCGCCGTGCGAGGCCGGCGAGGTCGGTCGCATCCGGGTGCGGGGCGCGTCGGTGATGGCGGGCTACCTCGGGCACCCGCCGCTCGACGGGGGGTGGCTCGACACCGGCGACCTCGGGTCGTTCGACGCCGAACGGTCGCTCCACGTCGCCGCGCGCCGCACGGATCTCATCGTGACGGGCGGCGAGAACGTCTACCCCGCCGAGGTCGAAGCTTCGCTCTGCGAACTACCCGGCGTCCGCGCGGCGGTGGTCTTCGGCGAGGACGATCCGGTGTGGGGGCAGCGCGTGGCCGCGGCGATCGTCCGCGACCGAACGAACGACCCGCGCGGCGACGACGCGTGGCTCGCGGCGGCCTGGCCGGCGGTGGCCGGGGCGATGGCGCCGCACAAGCGGCCGCGGCGGGTGTGCGTGCTGGAGGCCCTGGCGACGCGGGCGACGGGCAAGGTCGACCGCGCGGCGGTGGCGCGCGAGGCGACGCCGCGGCTGCGCCCGTGGGGGTGACGGGCGCGGCGCCGGTGCGGTATGGAGCGGCCATGACCAGCGCGACGGACTTCCTCCTCGGGAGGGCCAACGGCGACGGGCGGACGGTGGAGACGATCCTCTCCGCCGACGACCACTGGCTGGAGATGCGCCACGACTGGGTCCAGTGGGCCTTCCCCAACCAGGACCCGAGCGCCTTCAACGACGACGCGCCGGTGTGGACGGAGGCCGAGGCGCTCGCGCTCCCGCCGGCCGCACGCGCCAACCTGCTGCGGCTGCTCGCGCGCTTCGAGCGCTTCCTCGGCGCGACGAGCTGGTGGCGGCGGCGCAGCGACCACAACCACGCGCGGATCACGCGGGTGATCCTGTGCCTGCGCGACGCGGGGCTGCGCGACGAGGCGCTCGCGTTTCATGCGTACGTGGCGGCCGCGCCCGAGCCGGGGCCGACGTCGCGCGCCTTCTGGCGGGCCGCGGCGGACTTCACGCGGCCCTTCGAGCCGCCGGGGTGGTAGCTTCCCGCGCCTCGATGACCGGCCGCCCCCGATTCAACCAGGTCTCCGTCGAGAAGGTGACCCGCGTGTACGGCGCGACGCGCGCGCTCGCGGGCGTCACGCTCACCTTCCGCGCGGGCGAGGTGTGCTCCGTCGAGGGCCCCAACGGCGCGGGCAAGAGCACGCTCCTCCTCGTGCTCGCGACGCTGGTGAAGCCCACCGCGGGGGCCGTGCGCTACGGCGACTACGAGCTCCCCGACGACCGCGAGGACATCCGCGGCGCCATCGGGCTCGTCGGCCACGAGGCGATGGTGTACCCCGACCTCACCGTCCGCGAGTCGCTCGCGCTCATGGCCTCGCTCCACGACCTCCCCTCCCCCGACGCGCGCATCGCCGAGGTGCTGCGCGCCGTCTCCCTCGCCGACCTCGCCGACCGGCCCGCCCGCACGCTCTCGCGCGGCCAGCTCCAGCGCCTCGCCCTCGCGCGCGCCGAGCTCCACGACCCGTCGCTCCTCCTCTTCGACGAGCCCACCACGGGGCTCGACGCCGCCGCCACCGAGCGCCTCGTGCAGGCCGTCGACCGCCACCGCCGCGCCGGCCGCGTGGTGGTCCTCGTCACGCACGACCTCCCCTTCGCCGCGCGCGTCGCCGACGTGAGGGTGACCCTGGAGCGGGGGAAGGTCGCCCGCGTCGAGCGCCGCGCGGGGTGAGCGCCGCTGCGGCGAACGCCCCCTCGTCGGCGGCGTGGCGTCGGGAGTCCCTCCGCGCAGGGAACGACGGCGCAGACCCTTTCAGGCGTCGCCGCTCGCCCACACGCGCAGGTCGCCGTCCAGATGGAGGGTCGCGCGGAGCACGCACACGCCGCCGCCCCTCCCCTCGTACATCTCTCCGTCGGTGCGCTGCGGGGCGCCGGGGCAGAGGAGGGTGACGACGACCAGGGCCTCCCCGTTCAGCGCGATCCCGACGTACTCGCGGCGGTCGGCGGGGAGACGAGCGCGGAGGGCCGGGTCGTCGCACGGGGTCATCCAGGCGCGCGGGTCGGTTCGCGCGAAGGCCGCTTCGAAGGCCGCGATGTCGCGCGGGGTGAGCGCCCAGAAGATCCGACGCGCGCATTGCTCCACCGACTCGCCGGCGCGGCGCTCGCGCCCGCCGCAGTGCATGCGGTGGAGGTGCGTCGGCGCGCGAAACAAGCGCCCGCTGACGCCGTCGGTCGTCACGTCGACGGGCGGGAGCGCGGGGGACGGGCGCATCGCTCCCACCGCCGGCACCACGAAGGGCGCTCGCGCGGAAAACCCGCCACCCGCCGCCCGCGCGGGTGGCACCCCCTGCACCGCGGCCGATGAGGGCGTGCCGTCGTTGTGGGCCGACATCACGGCGGGGGTCGTCCCCGCGCAGGCGACGAACAGCACGGCCGCCCCCGCACCGGGCGTTGTGCCAGGGGCGTTCGGCCTCGTGCATCGAGCGAATCGTCGAGAGCGCGAGCCCGTCGGGGAGAGAGTCCCCCTCGGCCCATGCGCGAGGACCGCGAGGAGCTCGTCGAAGCGTTCCTGGAGCCACGTCCGGGCGTCGTCGGCGAGCGCGCTCATGGCCGCGTCGGGGAAGAGCCCGTCGATGCGTCCCACCGAAGTCCGGCCAGCATGAACATCCGCCCAGGCATGGAGCGCCTGGAGCACTGCGGGACTTGAACGCACGACGGGACCCGGTAGCGGGAGGGTTGCGAATCACATCGCCGCCCCGGAAAGGCCCGTCGTGTAACCCGCCCCTGCCGCAACCTCACCGGCGCCGCAATCCCTGCAACCCGCTTCGCGCGCGCGCCGCGCTTGCGATAGGTTCCCGCGCCCCGATGACCGCCCGCCCCCGCCACCCCCGCCGCCTCTGCGGCCGAGCGTCGCCGTGACGGTCCGCGCCGCGCCGCC
>WBZM01004042.1_pt1 | contig 10962 bp, 10 predicted proteins | sample 5204271 | NCBI WGS metagenome assembly WBZM01 (sample SAMN12344346, study PRJNA552823) | activated sludge metagenome | biome: Activated sludge suspended growth; feature: Nitrification reactor; material: Wastewater; isolation source: activated sludge from nitrification reactor of wastewater...
ATTCCACGCCGTCGGCGAAGGCCCGCAGGTTGTGGACCCCGTCCCCGGCCCGATTCCAATTGAAGGTCAAGCCGAACCCGGTATCCGCGCGCCCGCAGGTTCCCGCCGTGTCGGGCCGGTCGGTGCCGTGGGCGGTCGCCATGCGCGGCCCGCCGTCGAGGCTGACCTCTACCTTGCCGGCCGTGCAGACCCAGCCCCGGATCAAGCCGATCCCGCTTTCGGACGACCCTTGCACCGGCGATTCCAGGGCTGCCCCCGACAGCTTCGGCGGGTTGGCGACTGGCGGGACCGTCACCGGGCTGACGAACACGAAATTCTGATGGGGTTCGGACCAGCCGATTTTGGCCGAGTCGCCCGGCGCGGGAAAATCCGGCACGGTGTAGTCGCCCTGCAGGCCGGTCAGGAATTCGCCCCCTAACGTGGCGACGGTGAAGTTGACGTCGGCGAATTCCACGCCGCCGACGAAGGCGCGCAGCTCGTGAACGCCGTCCCCGACCCGGTTCCAGTTGTAGATCAGACCGAAGCCGGTGTCCGTGCGCCCGCAGGTTTGGGCGGTGTCCGGCCGGTCGGTGCCTTGGGCGGTGGCCAGCAGCGGCCCGCCGTCGATGCTCACTTCCACCCGGCCCGCGTCGCAGGACCAGCCCCGAATCAGGGCGATGCCGCTGCGGAGAAACGCCTCCGGCGCGGGCGATTCCAGGCGGGCCAGCGGCGTTGCAAGAGCGACCGAACAAGGCAAGATCAGGGAGAGGCAACAGAAAATGGCAAGAATAGCCAGCGACTGAAGTGTAGAATTTGGCCTCGACTTCATGGATAGCTACTCCAAAGTGACATCGTTTTTAACACCGATCTGCACTCTTAAAAAAAGGACCATCGTGAAAATCATGGCGCTGGTCTCGAAAGTTTGAAAACTGAAACCTCGGTCAGACGGGGATGAAAAAACCGCGCCAATCCCGGCACCATCGTATTCTCGCCAATGTTTCGCTCGGAAAAGGATCACTATCTACAACCCGGTTCGAGCTACCCGCAAGAAAATTACATGATGGCTGGGAAATTGGGTTTGATCAGCTAACTGGGTTTATCTTCATCTAGAAACGCCATTGTTATGGAAATTCCATCAAGTTCAAAATGAACCCGTGCGTTTCAAAATGGACCGGTCTAGGCCAGATTGAGCGTCTCAAAAATGAGGCTTTCCAAAAAAACCAAGTCATATAATCGGTTGGTCTATAGCCGCGAGCTGTTTGGAAAAAGTGTAGATGGGTCCAGGTTGTCCTGGTTCCGCAGAATTTGATTTCAAATCAAATGAGTGGATTTGAATTCACAAATCGGCGCGCTTTTGGGAGTCGCGATGATGCCGGAATTTGCTTGCTTGAATGTTGCTTTGGCTGACGCTATCGCCAGCATCGAACTCAACCGCCCCGACAAGGCCAATGCCTTGGACGGTACGCTGTGGCGGGAGATCGGCGAAGCCTTCCGATGGGTGGACGAAACCCCCGAGGCGCGGGTGGCGGTTTTGTGCGGTGCCGGCCGGCATTTCTGCGCCGGCATCGATTTCAAGCTGATGGGCGCGGTGCTGGACGAGGTGAGGGCATTGAGTCCGGGCCGGCGGGAAGAGCGGCTGCGGCGGATCATTCTCGACTTGCAGGCCGCGTTCACCGCGCTGGAAAGCTGTCGCAAGCCGGTGTTGGCCGCCGTGCAGGGCTTGTGCGTCGGCGGCGGGTTGGATCTGATCGCCGCCTGCGACATGCGCTACGCCACGGCGGAAGCGGCGTTCTCGCTCAAGGAGGCCGATCTGGCCATCGTCGCCGATGTCGGTAGCCTGCACCGGCTGCCCTATCTGATCGGCGAGGGCCAGCTACGCGAACTGGCTTTTACCGCCCGCCAGTTCGACGCCGCCGAAGCGCGGGCCATGGGGCTGGTGAACCGGGTATACGCCGACATCGCGCAACTGCGGGACGGGGTGCGAGCCGTCGCCGCCGGCATCGCCGCCAAGTCGCCGCTGACGGTGCGCGGCATCAAGCGGGTGCTCAACCACGGTCGCGATCACGGCGTGGCGAGCGGGCTGGAGTACGTCGCCACCTGGAACGCCGCCATGCTGCTTTCGGACGATACCCGCGAGGCGGTGGCGGCGGCGATGGGAAAGCGGCAGCCGAAGTTCGCCGACTGAGGGACTACCCCACGCTAAATCTCCATCATCCCGGCGGCGGTTTCCGCTTTTTCGACGCCCTGCTGTTCCCGTATTACCTCCGCCAGCACCGCCATGCCGCGTTCCAGTTGTTCGGGCGTGGCGTGGCTGAAGTTCAGGCGCATGAACGCGCCGTGTTGCGAGCTGGCGCTGGCGAAGAACGCTTCGCCCGGCATGAACGCCACCTTGCGCTCCAACGCCCGAACCAATAAAGCTCGGGTATCGCCGCCAGCCTTCAATCGCACCCAGAAAAACAGCCCGCCACTGGGCGGAGTCCACTCTGCCAGTTCGCCGAGATGGCGGATCAACGCGGCTTGCATGGCGTCGCGCCGCTCGCGGTAGAACGCCCGCAGCCGCTCCAGGTGCGCCGGATAGCCGGGTGAATTCACGAAACGGGCGCACCACCACTGGCCGATGCGGTTGGTGTGCAGGTCGGTGGACTGCTTGAGTCGCACCAGATAGGGATGTACGTTCTCGGACGCGGCGATGTAGCCGACCCGCAGGCCAGGAATGCCGGTTTTGGAGAACGTGCCCATGTACATCCAGGTGTCTTGCTCGCCCAGCCGGGCGCACAGCGGGGTGCGGTCGACCGGCTCGTAGACCAGTTCCCGGTACGGTTCGTCCTCCAGCAGCGGTGTGCCGGTCTCGCGCAGCACCGCCGCGACCGCCGCGCGAGTCGCTTCGTCGTAGCACACGCCGGCCGGGTTTTGGAACGTCGGGATGAGATAGACGAGCGCCGGCCGGTGGCGGTGAATGACCTGCTGCAACTGCTCGGGATCGATACCACGGACCCCCAACGGCAGCTCCTCGAAGCGGGCGCCGAACAGCCGGAACGATTGCAGGGCGGCCAGATAGCTCGGCGCTTCCACCGCCACCGGCGTGCCGGGGTCGATGTAGAGCTTGGACGCCAGGTCGATGCCTTGTTGCGAGCCGGTGGTCACCAACACCTGTTCCGGCCGGCAGCGCAGGCCGAGAGCGGTCAACTGCGCGGCGATGGTGGCGCGCAGGTCCGGTTCCCCGTCGGTGGTGCCGTACTGGCTCAACTCGGGCGGCAAATCGACCAGATCCAGCGGCGGCATGGCCTCGCGCGCCGGCAAACCGCCGGCGAAGGAAATGATGTCGGGCTTCTGCGTCAGAGCGAGCAGTTCCCGGATCAGGGAGCTGGTCAGACGATCGATGCGTTCGGAAAACATGGGTCGGATTCCGCGAGGTTCAGTGTTTGGTGCCCGACCACTCCTCCTGACGCGGCATCTGCAAGTGCCAGCCGCGTTCCCGGAGATTGTGGAGCACTTCCGCCGTGTCCTCCAGCGCCAGCTTGCGCTCGGGGGACAGTTCCAAATCCATGACGTGAACCGGCTCGCCGATGAGTTTCAGCAGGGGTTCGGGAACATTGGAGAAGTCGTCCTTGGCGGCGAGGTAGAGATAAGTGTCCTGCTTTTTAAGGCTTTTGTAGATGGCGCACTGCATTGGGCCTCTCCGGGCGGAAGGTTCGGGAACGACAGCGTATAATGCGAGGCTGACCAGGTTAACCGAGTGGCACGGCATGACCAATATCAACGAACTATTGCAAGGTTTCCAGCGCTTTCGCGTCAAGAGCTTCGAGCCGAACCGGGAGTTGTTCAACCGGCTGGCGATGCAGGGGCAAACGCCGCGCACGCTGCTGGTCGGGTGCAGCGATTCCCGTGTTGACCCCGCCATTCTGACCGATTCCGCGCCCGGCGATCTGTTCGTGGTGCGCAACGTCGCCAATCTGGTGCCGCCCCACGAGACCACCGGGCGCTATCACGGCACCAGCGCCGCTTTGGAGTTCGCCGTCTGCAACCTGAAAGTGCATAACATCATCATTCTGGGCCATTCGCGCTGCGGCGGCATCCGGGCGTTGCTGGAAGGCTACGGCGAGAACGACGAAGGCGAGGGCTTCATCGCGCCGTGGGTGAAAATCGCCGCATCGGCCCGCGACGAGGTGCTACAGCGCTGGCCCGACGCCAGCAACGAGTTTAAGCAGCGGGCTTGCGAACGGGCCGGCATCCGCGCTTCGCTGACCAATCTGATGACCTTCCCGTTCATTCGCCAGCGGGTCGAGCAGGGCGAGTTGAAGCTGTACGGCTGGTACTACGATCTGGAAAACGGCGAACTGATGCAGTACGACCCCGAAAAGGATCGGTTCTACGATCTGTATTTTGGCCTGATGCCGGCGGATGCGGGCTGAGCGTGTGCCACGGTTTGGAACTCCCGCCATGATTCCAGCAGCGATGAACCCCCCGACGATTCCCGTCGAGCACATCGACCAGCGCGTTCGCCTGCACGGCATTGACTGGGAAGGCTACGAATCCTTCCTGGCCCTGCGCGGCGAGCAAAGCGGTACGCGAGTGACGTACCTTAACGGGGAACTCGAACTGATGTCGCCCTCGATCAACCACGAGATTTTTAAAAAAACCCTGGCCCGCCTGCTGGAAGCCTACGCGGAGGAGCGGGGCATCGAGCTGAACGGCTATGGTTCGTGGACGGTCAAGTCCGCCAAGGACAAGCTGGGTGTCGAGGCCGATGAATGCTATATCGTGGGGCTACGGGATGCCGAGCCGACGATTCCGGATATCGCCATCGAGGTGGTCTGGACCTCGGGCGGCATCGACAAGCTGGAAGTCTACCGGGGTTTGCGGGTGCCGGAAGTGTGGTTCTGGCAGAAAAGCGCGCTCCGGTTTTTCCTTCTCCAAGACCAAGGCTATCTCGCCAGCGCGAGAAGCCGCCTCCTGCCCGATCTCGACCCTGCGCTGATCGCCCGCTGCATGGGCGAACCGAGCCAGACCCAGGCGGTGCGCGCCCTGCGCGCGGCGCTTCGGGACGCCGATACCCAAAATTAACCTTCTCCTTATCCGACGCAACGGACTTTCGCATGAATTCAACAACCGCTCTTCCCATTCGCCGTGCCCTGATCAGCGTTTCCGACAAGACCGGCATCGTGGATTTCGCCCGCGCCCTGATCGAGCGAGGCGTGGAGATTCTCTCCACCGGCGGCACCGCCAAGCTGCTGGCCGGCAACGGCGTTCCCGCCGTCGAAGTCGCCGACTACACCGGCTTTCCCGAGATGATGGACGGTCGCCTCAAGACCCTGCACCCGAAAATTCACGGCGGCTTGCTCGGCCGGCGCGGAGAGGACGACGGAACGATGGTCGAGCACGGCATTCCGCCCATCGATCTGCTGGTGGTCAATCTCTATCCGTTCGAGGCTACGGTTGCCAAACCAGGATGTTCCTTGGCAGATGCGATTGAAAACATCGACATCGGCGGGCCGGCGATGCTGCGGGCGGCGGCCAAGAATCACGCGGCGGTCACGGTGGTGGTGGATGCTGGCGACTACCAGCGGGTTCTGGCGGAAATGCGGGATCACGCCGGGGCGGTGAGCGCCGCCACCCGCTTCGATTTGGCGGTCAAGGTGTTCGAGCACACCGGCCGCTACGATGGCGCCATCGCCAACTATCTGGGTTCCATCCAGGCCGAGGGCGGGCGCGACCCGTTTCCGCGCACCTACAGCGTCCAGTTCCACAAGGCCCAGGACATGCGCTACGGCGAAAATCCCCATCAGGGCGCCGCATTCTACGTCGAGCCGAAGCCTGCGGAAGCCTGCATCGCCACCGCCCGCCAGTTGCAGGGCAAGGAGTTGTCCTACAACAACGTCGCCGATACCGATGCCGCGCTGGAATGCGTCAAGGGTTTCGCCGCCCCGGCCTGCGTCATCGTCAAGCACGCCAATCCCTGCGGCGTGGCCATCGGTTCGAGCATTCTGGAGGCTTATGACCGGGCCTATAAAACCGATCCGACCTCGGCCTTCGGCGGCATCATCGCCTTCAACCGGCCGCTGGACGGCGCGACCGCCAAAGCCATCGTGGATCGGCAGTTCGTCGAGGCCATCATCGCCCCGGAAGTCACGCCGGAGGCGCTGGCCGCGACCGCCAGCAAGCAGAACGTGCGGGTGCTGGCCTGCGGTAACTGGGGCGATGTCCGCGCGCCGGGTTGGGACTACAAGCGGGTGACCGGCGGCCTGCTGGTGCAGGATCGCGACTTGGGCCAAGTGGCGGCGTCCGATCTGAAAGTGGTCACCAAACGGCAGCCGACTGACCGAGAAATGATCGACCTGCTGTTCGCGTGGCAGGTGGTGAAATTCGTCAAATCCAACGCCATCGTCTACGGCAAGGACGGCATGATTTTGGGAGTTGGCGCCGGACAGATGAGCCGGGTGTTCTCGGCGCACATCGCCGTCATGAAAGCGCGGGAGGAGAAGCTGGATTTGAAAGGCGCGGCGATGGCATCCGATGCGTTTTTCCCGTTCCGCGACGGCATCGACCTCGCCGCCGAACAGGGCATCACCGCCGTCATCGAGCCGGGCGGCTCCATGCGCGACAGCGAGGTAATCGCCGCCGCCGACGAGCACGGGATGACGATGGTATTCACCGGAATGCGGCATTTTCGCCACTAACAAGACTCCCCTCTCCCACGGGGAGAGGGGTCGGGGGTGAGGGTTACATGAACGTCCTGATCGTCGGCGGCACCGGCCGCGAACACGCCCTGGCCTGGAAAGTGGCGCAATCCAGCCGGGTGAAAAACGTCTACGTCGCACCGGGCAACGCCGGCACCGCCCGCGAACCCAAAGTCACCAACATCGCCATCACCGCCGACGACCCGCCGGATTTGCTCAAGTTCGCCCAGGGCCATCATGTGGACTTGACCATCATCGGTCCCGAGGTGCCGCTGGTGCTGGGGATCACCGACCTGTTCGCCAACGCCGGTCTGCGCTGTTTCGGGCCGAGCAAGGCGGCGGCGCAACTGGAAGGCTCCAAGTCCTTCGCCAAGGATTTTCTGGCCCGCCATCGCATTCCGACCGCCCGCTACCAGAGTTTCACCGACCCCGACGCGGCGGAAGCCTACATCCGCGAGATGGGTGCGCCGGTGGTGGTCAAGGCCGATGGCTTGGCGGCGGGCAAGGGCGTCATTCTGGCGCAAAGCGAGGACGAGGCCATCGCCGCCATGCGCGGGATGTTGAGCGGCGCGGATTTTGGCAAGGCTGGCCACTGCGTGGTGGTGGAGGAATTTTTGCACGGCGAGGAAGCCAGCTTCATCGTCATGACCGACGGCGAGCATATTTTGCCGTTCGCGTCCTCGCAGGATCACAAGGCGCGGGACAACGGCGACCGGGGTCCCAACACCGGCGGCATGGGCGCCTATTCCCCCGCGCCGGTGGTGACGCCGGAACTGCATGATCGCGTGATGGCCGAAATCATCGAACCCACGGTGCGCGGCATGGCGGCGGAAGGTTGTCGCTACGTCGGTTTTCTCTACGCCGGCTTGATGATCACCGTTGACGGTCCCAAGGTGCTGGAATACAACTGTCGGCTGGGCGATCCCGAAACTCAGCCGCTGATCATGCGGTTGCGCTCCGATCTGGTGGAGTTGTGCGGCGCGGCGCTGGATGGGCAATTGCATGAAATCAAGGTGGAATGGGACCCCCGACCGGCCTTGGGCGTGGTGATGACCGCTGCCGGCTATCCGGGCGCCTATCGCAAGGGCGATGTCATCGAAGGCTTGCCGCGCCACGACGGGGAGATGGGCGACGTGAAGTTGTTCCACGCCGGGACGCTGGAGACCAAGGAGGGTCATATCGTCACCCACGGCGGGCGGGTGCTGTGCGCCACCGCCCTGGGCGGTACGGTCGCCGAGGCGCAAAGCTTGGCCTACAACCTGGTCAAGCGCGTGTGTTGGGACGGAGTTTATTACCGCACCGACATCGGCTATCGGGCCATTGCGCGGGAGAGGGGGGAGTAGATTCAGAGAATCGGGGCCGTGAGCAAGGTTTTCGATATGACCGCAATTGGCGCGAAAGCGTATATTCGTAGCCGCGATCATTGCCCGCCCCATGTTCATATCACCCATAGAGGCGAGGGTTGGGAAGCACGCTTGGCCTTTTCCTTTCTCGATGGATCGATTCACCTGTTAGATGTGATGCCGCCGGCCCGTGCTCCGCGATTGGCGGTTCTCAACGTGGCGGCTTTGGCCGTCGTTGAAGCGTTGCCCGCCTGTCGATCCGCTTGGTGGGATGTTCAGGGAACAACCTGTCTGGACGGACAATGGTTGAAAGTCGCGGACGATGATACCTGTCTGCCAGCCAGTCGGGCGGAAGTTGGAGCCTTGCAGGTCGATCGTTCTCACTATGATATCCGGCGGGCAACCGTGGTAGTGTTCTTCAAAAACCGAACCGAATCGCGGTCCTGGAGGCTGACGTGACCGACCTGATTTCCGAAGCCGATTTTTTGAAAGCGCTGAAATCCGGCCATCGGCGAACCTTTCGGGAACTTCGTGCTTTGGCGGTTGCTTATAGCCCTGCTCAGGATACAGTCGATATCGTCATGGCCGATGGTTGGCGCATCCAGATCGACCGGGCGAGAATCGCGGAACTTGCGGGGTTGTCGCCATACGCCCTGGAAAATTTGTCCTTGTCACCCGCCGGCACGGCCATCGAACTGGATGCCGAAGACGTGCATATCAGCCTTGAGGGATTGTTGGCGACCATCATTCCCGTTAAGGCGCTGGCTCGCCGTATCTCCCCCGTCGTGAGGCCCATGCGGAAATCGCTTGCGGATTAGTTCGCGCAATTCCGCGAGATGGGTCAGCCACATTCAATTTCTCCCAAAGGTCAACTGATTTCATGGCCGTTTCCAACCCCACTGTCCAGCCCAAACCCCTGGAACTGGTCTGTCCCGCCGGCAATCTGCCCTCGCTGAAGACCGCCGTCGATCACGGCGCCGATTCGGTTTACATCGGTTTCCGCGACGACACCAATGCCCGCCATTTTCCCGGCCTGAACTTCGACGCCAAAACGGCGGCGCAAGGCGTGCAATACGCTCACGGCAAGGGGCGGCGGGTGTTCGTCGCGCTCAACACCTTTCCGCAGCCCAGCGGTTGGGAGCGCTGGCAGCGAGCGGTGGATCAGGCGGCGGAACTCGGCGTGGATGCGATCATCGCCGCCGATATCAGCGTGCTGGATTACGCGAGTCGCCGCTATCCGAATTTGCCGTTGCATCTGTCGGTGCAGGGTTCCGCCACCAATTACGAAGCCATCCGCTTTTATCACGAGCATTTCGGCATTCGGCGTGTGGTGTTGCCGCGCGTGCTGTCCTTGCCGCAGGTCAAGCACGTTCTGGAGAACAGCCCAGTCGGCATCGAGGTCTTCGGTTTCGGCGGGCTGTGCATCATGGTCGAAGGCCGCTGCCTGCTGTCGTCCTATGTCACCGGCGAGTCGCCCAACATGTGCGGCGTCTGCTCGCCGGCCAAGGCGGTGCGCTGGGAGGAAACGCCGCGCGGGCTGGAAACCCGCTTGGGCGGGCTGCTGATCGACCGCTACGCGCCGGGCGAGCCGGCGGGTTATCCGACCTTGTGCAAGGGCCGGTTCGCGGTGGCGGATCAGACCTATTACGCCATCGAGGAGCCGACCAGCCTGAACACCTTGGAACTGCTGCCGGAACTGTACGCGATGGGCATCGCGGCGATCAAAATCGAAGGCCGCCAGCGCAGTCCGGCCTACGTGACCCAAGTCACCAAGGTATGGCGGGCCGCGATTGATGCCTGCCGGCGCAATCCCGCCGCTTACGCGCCGAAACCGGAGTGGCAACGGGAATTGGGCAAGGTGTCGGAAGGCCATCAGACCACCTTGGGCGCCTATCACCGGACGTGGCAATGAGGGCGGCGACCATGACCGAACATCAGCCGAAATTGGCGTTGGGGCCGGTGCTGTACTACTGGCCGAAGGAGAAGCTGCTGGACTTCTACGAGCGGATCAGCGCCGCGCCGGTGGACACCGTTTATCTCGGCGAGACGGTCTGCTCCAAGCGCCGCGCCTTCAATACCGATGAGTGGCTGGAACTGGCCGAGCGGTTGACCGCCGCCGGCAAGGAAGTCGTATTGTCCACGATGGCGTTGCTGGAAGCGGAATCGGAATTGAAAACGCTGCGCCGCTTGTGCGAGAACGGCCGTTTTACTGTCGAAGCCAACGATATGGGCGCGGTGCGGCTGCTGTCCGAACAGGGGGTGGCGTTCGTGCTGGGAACGGGCATCAACGTGTACAGCGGTCGGACCCTGCGCTTTCTGGCCGGGTTGGGCGCCAAGCGGTGGGTGATGCCGGTGGAGTTGTCTCGAACGACCTTGGCCGCGATTCAGGCCGAGCGGCCGGACAATGTGGAAACCGAGGTGTTCGTTTACGGTCGCCTGCCGCTGGCTTATTCGGCCCGCTGCTTCACGGCGCGGCATCACGATTTACCCAAGGACGATTGCCGGTATCGCTGTCTCGATGACCCGGAAGGGCTGACCTTGAGCACCCGCGAGGGGCAGGCGTTTCTGGCGATTAACGGCATCCAGACCCAATCGGCGCAGACCTGCAACCTGTTGCCGGAATTGGCGGAATTGCGGGAATTAAAGGTGGATTTACTGCGGATCAGCCCGCAACCGGAAGGTACGGAAGCGGTGATCGAGGCGTTCGCCGCCTGTTTGCGCGGGGAGCGCGATCCGGTCGAAGCGGCGCGGGCGCTTAATGCCGCGTTGCCGCATGGCGCTTGCGATGGCTATTGGCAGGGTCAGCCGGGATTGAGGCAGGTGGTGGAGGTGAACCATGGATGACATTGAAAGCATCCGGGACCCGACACGTAAAGAAACTGTGTTTAGGATCGGTCGAAATCTCGTTAACATTCAAAAAGTCGAGCATCTCCTAAAGTCCTTGGTGATAATCAGCCGCATCG
>WBZM01004043.1_pt1 | contig 10960 bp, 6 predicted proteins | sample 5204271 | NCBI WGS metagenome assembly WBZM01 (sample SAMN12344346, study PRJNA552823) | activated sludge metagenome | biome: Activated sludge suspended growth; feature: Nitrification reactor; material: Wastewater; isolation source: activated sludge from nitrification reactor of wastewater treatment...
TGACTTCGGGCTGTCCAGGTTGCGCTGGAACCAGTGTCCAGCTTGCCTTGGAATCACTGTCCAGCTTCGGCTGGAATCAGTGTCCAGCTTGCGCCGGAATTCGCACTGGGCATCCCCGCCGGGGTGATCGCCATGGGCGCCTACCGCTATTTCCTACGCGAGACGCTGTTTCCGAGGAGGTGAAGGTGATGGCGGCGATCGGCCAGGACCCTCCATTGATTCAATGGGTTCTGATGACGGCAATGAGAACCCATACCGGTCCTTGGCCCCCAGCTCGAACCGAACACATTGAGACGCAAGACCGTACCGGCGAGATTGGGAGGATTCACCATTGTCCACATTCGCCGCCGGCTTCCGGTGTCGTCCAGTAATGCCTGTCCGTATAAATTTGGAACGTGCAGGACAACCTCCGGCAGACGCCCCGCATCCCCACATTCATGCGGCTTCCTCAATTCTCATCTTTCTGATCTCCTATACAACTCCGTACGCCTCATCCGTCGTCGTCTTCTTACAGTAATCATGACGACCGGGCAGATCGCGTGCTGCAAACCCCGGCGACTCAAAAACCCACAACAATTTCCAATTCGCTCGAGTTGACCGTTCGGCGAGCGTGACGTAGCCTAGGCTTCGCACATAAATCCGGCGCTCGGTTCTGGAGTGCTATGATCAAAAGGGGAGATTAATTGACCATCTTTGTGGACATCTCGCCAGCGTGCGAGCGAGAGGCGCGCAACTGCGCACAGTTCGATTCCATCAAAAGTATTGCCGAGAAGATCGAAAGGCAGCAGAGCATTGCGAATCTCGACAAGCACCTTCCGTCTCCGATCGTGAAGAAAGTGGTCGGCAAGACCTTCCGACTGTATGGAATCGAATTGATACAGGAGAGCACCGGGCATCGAGTAATCCGATTCGCGAAGTTCTTCGCCAAGGGACAGAACGAGGATTACCACCATCGCCTTGAGGAGGTGACATTCCGGAACAAGTTCACAGAAGACGCCACTCTCGACGAAAACAAGCTCGAAGCCTTTATTAAGGACCGCATCAGCGCCGGTGTCAAAGGCCTGCTACCGCTTGAGGAGCACGAAGCCGCCTACCTCGACGTCGCCTCCGCCACGCTCTACCAGGGCGAACCGAGCATCTACGAAACCTTGGACTGGGTGGAGTTGCTAAAGTCCCCTAAGATGGCCGAATTCCGGTGGTCGCTTGCCACCCTCCTCCAGGAGCTTGTCGTCTCGGCCAAGAAAGAGGACCGCGCCGCCGCGACACGCTACCCGGCGGACCGCAACCAGCGAGGGGTCCTCTACCGCCAGTTCCAGAACGGCATGCTGCTTGTCGCCCCGGTGGGGTTCCCTGAAGGCCCGCGCGAGGATGAACTACGCGCCCGGTATGCGGAAGTCTTCAGTGCCGATGAGGGGGTCGCAGAAGAAGAGCTGCGCAAGTTCTCGTTACGCACCTACCCAGAGTTCGTGCTTGTTGACGACACCCTCTGGGTGAATCTGCAGAAGGCCGGTAAAGACGCGAACCTGTCGCTATCCCCAGAGGAACTTGCACTGCTGCAGACCCTGCTGACGCCTGGCGAAACCCGCAAACCATACCCGCTGTTCATCAACGGTCGGCCGGGATCGGGCAAGACGACCATACTGCACTACCTGTTCGCCGAACACCTCCATCACCACCTCATCGCGCCGCAACCGCTTGGCGATCCACCTCTCTACCTGACCTATAGCCCGGCGCTCACCGAGCGGGCGAAGGAGACCGTGTCGACGATCCTGGCGTGCGACTACCGGCGGCTGGAGGATCCGCCCGACATGGACAGTGCCCCGGCGCGAGCAACCATCAACCGGGCGTTCTCTGGTTTCCGGAACATGCTGCTCTCGCTCCTCGACGAGGAAGCGCGAGCTCAGTTCGACGTGGCGCGGTACGTCGATTTTCCAGCGTTCCTCAAACTGTGGATCAAGAGCGTTGCACAGGACGCAACGCGCCCTGCGGAACTGCGCAACTCGCCCGAACTGGCGTGGCACGCCATCCGCACGTTCATCAAGGGGCGCCGCCCGGTGGACGGACAGGAGGATGACTTTGGTCCGGACTGCTATGCGGAACTGCCCAAGCGCCAGAAGTCCATTGACGAGGACCTGTACGGCCAGATTTACAAGATCATCTGGCAAGGCTGGTACAAGCCGCGTTGCGAGCGGGACAGCCTGTGGGACGACCAGGACCTGGCGATCGAGGTGCTGCGGCAGGAGGACGATCTGGCGCGCTATCCGGCGATCATCTGCGACGAAGCACAGGACTTCACTTCGAACGAACTCGCAGTGATTCTCCGACTGTCGCTATTTTCCGCGCGGCAAGTTCCGCACTATCTGCTCGGGCGAATTCCGTTCGCCTTCGCCGGGGATCCTTTCCAGACGCTCAACCCGACCGGCTTTGACTGGAACGCCCTCTCAGACAGCTTCCGCGAGAACCTGCTACGTGAGCTGGATCCTGCCGGGCGTAACCAGTTGCAGGTAAATTTCCGGGAACTGGAGTTCAACTACCGTTCGGCAGAGCCAATCGTGCGCCTGTGCAATCTGGTTCAGTTGCTGCGCGGCATCCTGTTCGAAGTGAGCGGACTCAAGCCTCAGCAGACGTGGCGCAACGAAGTCGCGCCTGACCCGGCGCTGTTCGACATTGCGGAGGCGGCAACGCGCGACGCGCTACGCCAGGCGGACGAGGTGGTGTTCATCGTCCCCAGTCAGGAGGAATCAGAGACCGAATACGTCCAGGCTGACGAGCAACTCTCGCGCATCGCCCTCGCGGACGGGACGTTGTCGCGCGACGTGTTCAACCCGATGCGCGCGAAAGGGATGGAATTCCGGCGCGTGGTGATCTACAAATTCGGCGACTACTGCCTAAAGCGCATTCCTGGGCTGCCGGCGCTGCTGGCGAAGCCGGAGCCCCAGACGAGGAGGAACCGTGACCGGCTGGCCTACGAGTATTTCCTGAACCGGCTCTACGTCGCGTTGTCACGCGCGCGTGGCCGCCTGCTCATCGTAGATACAGGCGAGGCTATCGAGAAGTTCTGGCGCTTCGCCCGCGGCCAAGGCTATGAGGACCTGATCGGGCAGTATAAGTCGTCGGAAGGGGCTTGGGGGTTGGCCAACCTCGGCTTGGCGATCAAGGGGGAAGCAGGAGCCTGGCAGGAAGATACGCAGGACGATAGCGCCGACATTGGACGGCAGTTTTTCGACAACGGTTACGAGAACCGCGACCCGTACCTGCTTGAGCGCGCCGCCAGCCGCTTCGACCGCGTCGGAGATGAGTCGAACGCGCTCAAGGCACGGGCGTGGGCATGCCATTTCCGTGAAGATTACACGCAGGCGGGGCGGATGTTCGCACGAATTCCCGACGTGCCGCATGCCCTTGACAACTTCTGGCTGGCGGGCGAATACGGAGATTTCGTCAATCTGGCTCGCAACAAGGGAGTAGCCGGGGATCCGCGCTTTCATGCAGCACGGTACATGGGAAGCCACCGTCGGGAGGAGGACGCGCGGGCACTATTCGCGGCGCTGAACGACGCGATTTCGGGGAGCAACGGGGCGGTCGGGGCGGCGGACAAGCGCATGCGCGAGGTCCTGGATGCGGCGTTCGGGACGCTCCTCGCGCGCCTCGACGCAGCGCCTGACGATGAGCGGGCGCAGGTTGCTGCGCACGGCGATCACGGAAACGTGGCCTTGGTCTCGGTACGTCTCGACTGGGCACCAAGTCCGTCCATTGGTTACGCGGTACTGACGGCCCTCGCCGGGCAGGACGAGGGTGCGGCGCAGGCGTGGAAGGCGACGCGGCGGCCGGACGCGGAAGCTCCTGATGTGCTGGTGCCGGCGCTAGCAAACGCGACGCCGTTCCCGGAAAACCTGCCGTACCTGCGGCGGCTGCGCGACTTCGACCGCATCTTAGCGGAGACGCGCGCTGGAGATGGGTCAAAGGTATCGGTGAGATCTGTGGCGGAGATTGCGGCCGACATGCGTGGGGCCGGCGCTACCGAGCGGTTCGAGGAGTTTACCTTGGTGCTTCCCGGGACGAAGGCGTTTGCCGTTTTCGAGGGCATCCCGGTCGACGAGCTGAATGCGGACGAGCATGCGAAAGCCCTTTTGGTGAAGCTGATCAGTCACTTGGCGGAAACAGGGGAACTGAGGGCGTTCCTCGGCTGCGTGGTCGCGCATTCGGTCCCGGATATGTCCAAGGACAAGCAGGCTTGGCTGGGCACGGTCGTAAGCAATGCGCCGGGCTTCCACCTTGCGGCCATTCGGGCGCTGGCAGCTGCGGACATCAATCGGGATCAATTGGACATCCAGCTGAAAGACCGCATTGAGCAGTACTTCGATGGCCTCCTGAAGGCCAAGAACACGGAGTTGAACGGCATTTCGCCGTTCGAGGTGGGGGCAGTGCTCGAGCTTTCCGGGAAATATCGGTTGATGCAGCAGTACTACGAAATGGTGCTCAAGGCCCGCGACCGGCATATGGATCCTGCGATCGTGGAATTCGTGCAGGAGCGGCTGGTCTTCGCGCAGGCCGGCCTTGCGGCGGTGGCTAACGACGTGAGGGTTCGCCGGCGCATTGAGGAACAATATAAGCGGTCGGCGCGGGAGTGGTCGGTCGACCTTGCACAGCTGCAGATGACCATCAATCTGCACGGCTATCTGGAGGCAATCGAGCGCTTCTACCAAGAACACCAAGTTCGCTCAGCCGAGCTGGCAGCGAAGATCTCGCCGGAGGTCCGGGTCACGCCACGGGCGGTTGAGGCGGCGATTGCACCGAAAGCCGCGGAAGCAGTTCCCGTCCCGAGGAACCCGCTCGCCACAGCGCTGGGCTACAATGGCTCGAAGCCCCATGCGGCGGACATCAAGGCGCCACCAGCAGGGGGTGGGCACGGTGGGGCGACGGTCGAATCGATGGACACGGCGAAGAATTTTGATCTGCCGGTTGAGGTTAGCCGCAGGAAGGCCGACGCGGTAACGGTTCGCGCCAACGAGGTCGCACTTGACGTGAGCTGCGACTACGAGGTGCGGCGGATCGACATCCGCAATCTCGAGACACGCGATACAGTGGTAGTGAAGGTGAAGAACGGGGTGCCGTCAGTCGGGAGCGCGGATTTCGACCTCAGTCGCGACGAGCAAGGGGTGTATCGATTGGGCGACTGGCCGGTGACGGTCTCGGTTTCAGAAGCCAAGGATGGCGACATCATTGCTGACGTGCAGGTCTTGGGCAGCGGCCTCGGCGTCCGGTTGAGGTTATGACGGGCGGCGGATGCGCTCCTACCGTCGGAACGTGCCGCACCGGGTGTATTTGGGTTTAAGAAACGCTGCGAATTCTTTGTCGATCCCTGTTGGGACCCGGGTCGACAATTTTGAGTAATCGGCTTGAAACTCAAACCGTTCGCGCCGTATCCATCCAATGACCGCAATGAGGTGGTTCCAGCCATTGACCTCTTGGGCTGCAGTGACGGCTCAGGGTCGAATCCCGACATCAACACCGAGACTTGAGCGGACTGGTATCTGGATGACCCCGTGAATTCCCGCCCCATCGCCGTCTTCGACTCCGGCCTCGGCGGCCTGACGGTATTGCGCGCCTTGCGCGGTCGACTGCCGCAGGAGGACTTTTTCTATTTCGCGGACACCCGGTTCCTGCCCTACGGCGATCGCCCCGAGGTTTTTCTCAGGGAGCGTGGCGTGCTGATTGCCGAGGCGCTGGCCCGGCGCGGGGCGAAGGCGCTGGTGATCGCCTGCAATACGGCGACGGCGGCGGCGGCCGAGGCGATTCGCGCGGCCGGCGCGTTGCCCGTCGTGGCGCTGGAACCGGGAGTCAAGCCGGCGGCGGCGCTCACCGCCAATGGCGTCATCGGCGTGCTGGCGACGACGCGGACGCTGGCGAGCGAGCGCTTCGGGCGCCTCGTCGGCGATCATGCTAATCACCTGAAGGTGGTCGCGCAGGCGTGTCCGGGGCTGGCCGAGGCGATCGAGCACGAGGGGCCGGACAGCCCGGAAGTGGCGGCGCTGCTCGACACCTTCGTCGAACCGCTGGCGGCCGCCGGCGCCGACGTGGTCGTCCTCGGTTGCACGCATTACCCGTGGGTGGCGGACGCGATTGCCCGGCGCATGCCGCCGGGCGTAACGCTGCTCGATACCGGCGAAGCGGTGGCGCGCCAGCTCGAGCGCCTGCTGCTGGCGGGCGGCCTGCTCGGCGGCGGCCAGGGCCGGTTGACGGTGGCGACCAGCGGCGCGCCGCTGGCGGTGACTGCCACGGTCGACCGGCTCCTGGAGGCAAGAATGCATGTCGAACACTGGGAGCCCTGACCTGAGCGAAGCCCGCAAGCCGCTCGCCGGCCTCAGGGTCGTCGAACTCGGCACGCTGATCGCCGGGCCGTTCTGCACGCGCATCCTCGGCGAATTCGGCGCCGAGGTGATCAAGGTCGAGGCGCCCGGCGGCGGCGACCCGCTGCGCAAGTGGCGCCAGCTCTACGAAGACACGTCGCTGTGGTGGACCGTGCAGGCGCGCAACAAGAAATCGGTGACGGCCAACCTGAAGCATCCCGAAGGGCGCGAGTTCGTGCGCCGGCTGATCGCCGGTGCCGACATCGTCGTCGAGAACTTCCGTCCCGGCGTGCTGGAGAAGCTCGGGCTGGGCTGGGATGCGCTCAAGGCCGACAACCTCGGTCTGGTCATGGTGCGACTGTCCGGCTTCGGGCAGACCGGGCCGTACCGGGAGCAGCCGGGCTTCGGCGCCGTTGGCGAATCGATGGGCGGGCTGCGCTACATCACCGGCTTCCCCGACCGGCCGCCGGTGCGCACCGGCATCTCGATCGGCGACTCGATCGCCGCGCTGTGGGGCGCGATCGGCGCGCTGATGGCGCTGCGCCACAAGGAGGTCAACGGCGGCGCCGGGCAGGTGGTCGATGTCGCGCTCTACGAGGCGGTCTTCGCGATGATGGAGTCGCTGGTGCCGGAGTTCGACGTGTTCGGCTTCGTCCGCGAGCGCACCGGCAACATTAGCCCCGGTATCACCCCCTCGTGCACGCACACGACGCGCGACGGCAAGCACGTCACCATCGGCGCCAACAGCGATGCCATTTTCAGGCGCTTCATGCTGGCCATCCGCCGCGAGGACCTGGCGAACGATCCGGGTCTCGCCGACAACGCCGGCCGCGATGCCCGGCGCGACGAGATCTATGCGCTGATCGACGCCTGGTGCGCGGCGCATGACGAGGCCGAGGTCCGGGCGACGCTGGCGGCGGCCGAAGTGCCGGCGTCGCGCGTGTATTCCGTGGCCGACATGTTTGCCGACCCGCAATTCATCGCCCGCGGGATGATCGAGTCGGCGCGGCTGCCGGATGGCAAGGAATTCCGCATTCCCGGCATCGTCCCGAAACTGACTGAGACGCCGGGCGCCACCGAGTGGCTGGGGCCGCCACTCGGCGCCCACACCAATGAAATCCTTGGCGCGCTGGGCTATGACGGTGCGGACATCGCCCGCCTGCGCGCCGCCGGCGCCGTCTGACCCCCAGGCGCGGGCGGCAGCCTCTGCCGGCGCTCCGTCGTGCACGACCCTGCTTCGACCGCGCCGTGACCGCGCGCTCTTGCTTCCGCAGCAGCACTGTCGCGCGAACGCCTGGCGCGCTTCGAGGACGATGTCTAGTACGACAACCCCGCGTACGGCGTCTTCTTCGATGCGTCGATGGCCTGGCGCAAGGTGAGGATGCCGCGCTCGGCCAGCAGCGGCTGCAGCTTGAGGAAGACCTGCGCGGTGGCGACGGCGTCGGAATAGGCGGAGTGGCGATGCTCGATCTCCACGCCGAGCAGCGCCATGCTCGCTTCCAGGCTGTGATGCGGCTGATTCGGGTACGCCACCGCCGAAAGCAGCAGGGTATCGACCACCGGCTGATCGAAGACGACGCCGGTCATCCGCTCCTTCATCTGCAGGAAGCGCATGTCAAAGGCGACGTTGTGCCCCAGCAACACCGACCCCGCGCAAAACTCATGGAACTGGGGCAGCACGGTCGTGATCGTCGGCTTCCCCGCCACCATGGCCGGGGTGATTCCGTGAATCTTCTCGCTCTCGGGGGTGATCGGGCGCCGCGGATCGATCAGCGCCTCGAAGGCCTCATCGGCCTCGACTTGCCCGGCGACCACACGGAGCGCGCCGATCTGGATGATCTCGTCGCCGTTGCTCGGCTGCAGCCCGGTTGTTTCGGTGTCGAAGGCCGTGAATGTCAGGCTGTCCAGCGGCCGGTCGAGCAGCGAGGCATCGTGCTTCCGCTCGCTCAGCGCCAGATACATCGAGCGCTGCTCGGCGATCCTCGCCTCGATCTCGTCGATGCGGTGGTCGCGCTGATCGGCGAGCCGGTTCATGGCGCGGATCACCTGCGCCAGCTCCGGCGGCCCCTGCTCGTCCACGCGCAAATCGCGATTGCTCGTCAGCATCACCGTCAGCCGCTCGGCCGTCGCCGCCATGCCGGTCACATAGGCGCGGAACAGCCGGTTCAACACGACGAAGCCCAGCGCCGTCGCCAACGCGGTCAGAACCAGACCGAGCGGGAAGACCTGCTGGAAGTAATGGCTGAAGATCGCCCGATGCTCTTCCGTGCCGACAACCCAGGCATACAGCGCACTGGCCACGAACGGGCCGGCCATCAACAGCGCCAGCGACACGGCGGCAATCCAGTAACGAGCTTTGATGCTTGACTGGTTCATTGAAACTCCTCGCGCAACGAGGATACCAGACGCCTCGCGCTTTGCCGACACTCACGGCTCGTGTCGTCCGGATCGCGACGACGGCTTCTCTGGTCGACAACTACCGCGCGCATGACAGCCCCGATAGGGCCGTTCAAGACCTCAGCGCAAGCGGAAGCGCACGGGCAGCAAGGCCTCGCGCGGCGCGTCGGCGGGCAGCGAGCGCAGCGAGCGCACGGCCCGCAGCGCGGCATCGTCGAGAATGCGGTGGCCGCTGCCCTGTTCGACGCGGGCGGCGGTTACCGTTCCGCTTTCGTCGATGATGATGAGGACGAGCACCTCGCCTTCGAGGCCGCGGGCGATCGCTTCCTCCGGATAGAATTGCCCGCTGTCGTCGAGCTTCTTCAGGTGCTGGCGGACCGCCTGCGTCCAGGTCTTTGCCGTGACGGGCGGCTTCTCGCGCTTCTCAGGCCTGGGCGGGGGCGGCTTCGCGGGTGCCGGCGGCGGCTCCGGCAGGATCAATGGCGGCGGGGGTGGCAGCGGAATCGCGGGCGGCTCGCGCAAGGTGACCGCGAGCGGCCGGCTGGGCGGTGGCGGGCGCGCTGGCGTGATCAGGTGCGCGACGAAGGGCAGGACATGCAGCAGGAGCGACGCAGCCAGCGCGAGCAATAGCCGGAATTCGTTGCGGGTCGTGAGAAAATGCGGGCTGGCCAAAGGTGATGAGGGCGTCGATGAAGCCGGGTTGGGAGGGACAACTGCTCGCAATGATAATCGGGATGCACCTGGCAATGCCGGTTCATGCCCAGATCTGGTCGCGCGACCCGGCCGTGCTGCCGACGCCGACCGCTTTCGTCACCACCCTTGAACTGGGCGATCTGGCGCAGGCCCAAGCGTGGCTGGACGCCGGCTTGCCGCCCGATTTCATGGGCAGCCGGATCGGCTCCGGCCTGATGATCGGCGCCTGGGAGGGCAATATCGACATGATGCGGCTGTTCATCTCGCGCGGCGCCAGCATCAACCGCATGAACGGCAACGGCGAGACAGCGATCATTCTCGCTGCCTGGCGCGGGCATCTCGAGGCCGTGAAATGGCTGGTCGCGCGCGGCGGGCGGATCAATGCACCGGCGCGTCAGTGGTCGCCGCTGCACTATGCGGTCTTCGCCGGACATCGCCCGGTCGTCGATTACCTGATGGAGCAGGGGGCCGACATCAATGCCCTGAGCACCAATGGCTCGAGCGTGCTGATGATGGCCATCTACGAAGGGCGCGAGGAACTGGCGCGCATGCTCATCGAAAAGGGTGCCGATCGCAGTCCCCGCAACGACTGGGGCGACGGCGCCCTGGAATGGGCGATGCGCTACAACCGGTTGAACATCGCGCGGATGATCACCAATCCGGAAGAGTTCAACATTGCGGTCAACAAGCCGAAGGAAACCTGGGGCGAGCCGACCCGCTCGTTGCGCATGTCGCAGGAACTCGAGGAGTTGATGGAGATGCGCGAGAAACTGGTCGAGCGCGGCGAGTCGACCGCGGCGATCGACCGGCGGATCAACGTCGAGCGCGTGCGCGTCATGCGCGCCGAAATCGACCGCCCGGCGACTCCCGAGCGCGCCGCGACGATGGAGATCACCGCCAGCCGCAAGGCGCCGAAGGAGCAGTCGGCGCGGATCATCTACGACGACCAGGGCAAGGCGGCGAGCAAGAAGCCGGCCGCCGGCAGCGGGCACCCCAAGCCCGGGTCCAATGGCAAGAGCGCGAAGGAATAACGGTCTGGATTGCCAAGTCGACTGAACGACGTTCGGCTTCAGCAAATCGGCCCTCGGGTGCAGGAATCGGGACTGCATCTGACAACGACTGGCAGATTGCCGAGAGAGGTTCGTGTTAACTGCTGTATCTCGCCCCGGCACTCGGACGTCATCTTGCCACATTGCGCCTCCCGGCCGAGCCGTGAGCCAAACCGATTCTGATCTGTCCTGGTCGAGGAAGTACTGTGATGCAACGCGTTTTCCGGCTTATTGGCCTTCTTGCAGTTCTGGCACTTGTCGGGTGTGCAGGCACCCCAGAACCCGCGGTACCGGCGAGCAAGCCGACGCCTCCACCGGTAACTGAACCGGAGGCACAGCCCACGAGAACAGAGACACAGATCATCGCGTCGGTGAGGCCGGAGAACAACGTCTTTTTCGAGCAGGGGTCCTGGGATATTGACGAGACAGGAAGAGCAACGCTGCGCCTCCATGCAGAGCGCCTCAAAGCCAACC
>WBZM01004044.1_pt1 | contig 10960 bp, 8 predicted proteins | sample 5204271 | NCBI WGS metagenome assembly WBZM01 (sample SAMN12344346, study PRJNA552823) | activated sludge metagenome | biome: Activated sludge suspended growth; feature: Nitrification reactor; material: Wastewater; isolation source: activated sludge from nitrification reactor of wastewater treatment...
AATCAGGATCCAGTATGCATCTCTATTTTATTCGCCACGCGCAATCGGCTAATAATGATCTCTATACCCGCACCGGTGGCAGTGAGGGGCGCGCGGCCGATCCGCCCTTGACTGACCTCGGCCATCACCAGGCGCGTCTGCTGGCCCACCATCTCGCGCAGGTTCACGGAGGCGACAATTTTCGGTTGGGAGGATTAGTTGGTGAATATGCCGCCAGGCAAAACCGCCTGGGTTATGGGCTGACCCATCTTTATTGCAGCCTCATGACGCGAGCGGTTCAAACGGCCGACTACGTCGCCAAGGTCACGGGATTGCCATTGGTAGGCTGGCCGGAAGTGCACGAGCGAGGGGGTCTGCACCTTCTCGACGAACAATCCGGGGAAGAGGTTGGCGTGCCGGGACCCAATCGCGCCGAATTTATGGAGAATTTTCCATCTCTCATATTGCCGGACACGGTTGGGGATCTGGGTTGGTGGAGCCGCCCGATGGAGGCCGTGGACGAGGCCACTCTCCGGGCGCGGGTCGTCTGGGCGCAGTTGCTGGAGCGTCATGGTGACACCCATGATCGGGTGGCACTCATCAGCCACGCCGGTTTCTTTCAAGCGCTCATGAATGTTTTGCTGGGGGGAGACGATCAGCTGACATTGCCGGTTGTGGGCAAATTCGAGCTATGGTATGGCATCAGCAATACGGCGATCAACCGGCTCGAATACGTTGATGGCGCAGTGGTCGTGCGCTATCTAAATCGGGTTGACTTTTTGCCGGACGAATTGGTAACCGGCTAGCCTACCCCAACGTACCGACGGCAGCGTCTAAACTACACGAGCTTGAAGCGCGCCGATTTGTGGGGCAAATCGATGCCATCGAGGACCAGTGTAACCCGACTATCCAGTGGCAGGGATGGCCGCCGGTAGATTTCTGTTTCCCAGGCCAGCTCGGGGATAAGCAGCACGTCGCGGCCCGGCTTATTCTCCACCACGATGGCCTCTCCTTGCCATTCCGGATGTTGAATAAGAAACACGAGCGTCCAATGCTGATTGGACTGCCTTTCGGCCGCCCGAACCGCGCCGGCTATCGCGTCGGCCGCGCCAATCCTCGATGTAATATCCGCTGAACTTAGCGGCGCATCTCCACGCAGGTGAGCGCGCAATTGTTGGTGAGCCAACAGGTCAAGGTATCGCCGTAACGGACTGGTGACTTGCACATAGGCGTTCAATCCCAGGCCCGAATGACGCCCGGGCGCGGTCGATTGGCGGCTGCGCTGCATGACTCGGCGCTGGGCCCACATAACCGAGGGCGAAGCTCCAGTCAAATCCTTGGGCAGCGAGTCATTCTCGAAAGGCGGATCTTGAACAGTAAAGGCTAGCGGCAGATTATTTTCTGTGGCAAAGCGTCCGACCGCTTCGCCCGCCATGAGCATCGCTTCGCGCACCAATTCCCGGCTGCGCAATGACGGCAGAGGCATAATTGTGACTGTGCCGTCGACGGCCGCTTTTATCTTGACTTCCGGCAGATCGATCTCGACCGCACCGCCCGCCAGCCTCCTTTGCCTGTTTTTCGCCCCTATCTCGAGCAGTTCGCGATAAGGGCTTTCATCCAGCCGGCTCTCCGCCATTTCATAGGTTGTTCGGGTTACCCGCAGCCAACTCAGGGCCAATCGTGCCAGCTCGAAGTTACCATCCGGGGTTGGGACCAGAGCGATCGAAAGAGCCGGCGATTCGGGTTGGAGTCCCAAGGCCAGTCTGTCCGTTAACTCATCAGGCAGCATACGGACGATCCCCTCCGGCAAATACAGGTTGGCCGCCCGGTAGCGCGCTTCTATATCGGCTGGACTGTCTGGTGGAACGAGCGCCGCGACATCGGCCACGTGAACCCACAGGATTTCACCATCCCAACTGATGGCGTCATCCGGGTCGCCGCTTCCCTCATCATCGATCGCCAGGGCCGGCAAATGTCCCAGGTTAAGACGTTGTTCATCGGGCAGCGGGCCGACCGGATAGGCGGGTTGAGCGATTGATACGCCCAAACGGGCCGGATAGGGATTATCGGCCGGCAGCCAGCGACCGATGCTTAAGAGCAAGCTGTGGGCCGCCTCGGACGTTTGCGGCTTGTCAAGCCGGCGAAGCGTGCGGCTGCTCTCCGTCCGCCCCAAAGCCAGGGCGATCACGTCGCCCAGGTACTTCTCGTCTTCCAGCGTAACGCGGCCATTTGCTGCGCGGGCCACGAAAGCACTCCATTCTCGCTCTTCGGCCGCTTTCGATTCTCGCCCCGCCCATATTTCAGCCACCTTGCCTGGGGTGTGAGCAACGATCGCTTCGGGCGTGCCCTCAAAATACACGCCGTCGGCTACCAATTGCCAGACGGTCCAGGCTGAATTCGGTGTGTATTCACCAAACGACAACTCGGCCAACTCGCCGATGGTTGTGCTCCCGCCGTCGAGGAGTTCCCAAGCGGTTTGCGGGTCCCCGTCGATGGCCTTCAGTTGGCGCGGGTGGGGGCTGGGGCCTGGGTGGAGAAGGGCCACATCCTTGGGACGCACGTTGACCTGAACTCCATCGGGCAATTCAATCGTCAGCTTTTTATCGGCTATTTGCCGTACAATGGCCGGCTGGTTTTTATAAAGGACCAGGCTTTCTACTTTGGGGTTCAAATGGCTGCTCCCACTAATCACTCATTATTATTCGCCACGACCCACGAAATCGTCCATCGATTTATTGATCCCGAAGAATTCCGCGAGCCTGTCAAATAGCGGCAGCGGCAATAAACGACCCGGATAGGTAATCAGGGCAAAGGGTGGCATGACCAGGCGGTGCTTGTCCTTTTGAATTGCGTTGATGATTTTGTTCACTGCGTCTTCCGGCTCCATGATGGGTAGCAGCCAGGGAACGCGTGTCTTGACGCCTTTGAACATTCCCGTATTAATGTAATAAGGGCAGACAATCGTCGTGCGGATGCCGTGGTGACCCAGTCGCTTCAACTCAACGCGTAACGCATCATCGAAGCCGATGGCGGCAAACTTGCTGGCGCTATAATCCGTCATTCTGGGCACGCCGATTAGCCCGCCGGCTGAGGCGATGGTGACGATATGACCTCTATTTTTCGCCAACATTCCAGGCAGAAACGCCCGTGTGGTCCAGAAGAGGGAAAGCGCATTGACCTGAAAGGTTCGCTCAATGGCTTCATCGGACAATTCCAGCAATGGTTTGCCGGAGACGATACCGGCATTATTGATCAGAATATCGACCGACCCTTGTTCGGCCAGGACGCGCTGCGCGGTGTCCTGAATTTCCTGACGGTCACTCAAATCACATTGATGGTAGACGGCTGAGCGGTACCCCCAGCGCTGAAGCTGATCGCTCAGAGACTCCAGTCCTGATAAATTCAGATCCCACAGGATGACGTTTGCACCTTGTGCGGCTATTTTCTGCGCCATTAACCGGCCGATGCCGCTGGCGCTGCCGGTTATTAAAACATTCTTGCCGTCGAAGGTTGTCATGTCGTATCCTCGGAAGATCGTGAAATTGTAATGCGATTATAAACGGGCGCGATGGATGATTCAAAGATTGACACATTCTTGGAACGAGCGCGCAGGTCAGAGGGAGTTACCCCATAATTCTACTGTTGATATGCGCTTAACCGACTCTTTACATATTGTTAACTCTTACCAATTGACTCCGTCCTTGCAATTCGGTCTAATCGGGGTATATGAAAGTACAAGAAATCAGAACTGACTATCACATGCATTCAACCTTCAGCGTGGATGGACAGGATACCATTGAAGCCCTCTGCTGGCGCGCACTCGCTTTGGGCTTGACGGAGATCGCCGTCACCGAGCATGCCGAATGGCATCCGCGGTGGCATGGCAATCCGCTGGATACCGATGGATACTTCGACGAAATCAATCGCCTGCGGGCTGAGTTTGCGCCGCGAGGATTAATGCTCCATAGCGGTGTCGAACTCGGCAACCCGCACGAGTTTCAGCGGCAGGTGTCCGAGTTGGTGAACGTCTATCCGTTTGGTGTTCGAATTGCATCGCTGCACTGGCTTTATGGCGAAAATATCCACGATGCGGCTTGTTTCGCCGGCCGTGACCCGCTGGACGTATACGCCGATTACTTCAGCGCGGTCGGGCATATGGCGGCCGAATCATCCGAGATTGACGTTATCGCCCACTTCGACCGCATCTTGTGGCGTGGAACGATGCTTGGGGCTACGTTCCGGCCGCAAAGCCTGGAAGGGATTATCCGCGATACACTGGCGACGATTGCCTGGCGCGGGCTGGCGCTGGAATTGAATACCAAGCTGCTGAACCAGACGCCCGGTTGGCGGCCGGCATTGATTACTATGATGCAATGGTATCGCGAGGAAGGCGGCCGCCGCGTGGTGGTCAGCTCGGATGCGCACCGTGCTGCCCAAATGGGCATCAACCTGGATCTGGCCCGCGACATATTGAGCGAGGCAGGTCTGGAGCCGGTGGCTTTGCAGCCGGCGGCCCTGGCGTTCTAGTCGAATTGTTTATCTCGGCAACCGGTCGAACCACCGTCTAGTGGTTCGACCGGTCGCCGATTCATCGTTCCTACCCTTACTCCACTGTTACACTTTTGGCGAGATTCCGTGGCTGATCGACATCAGCACCGCGGCGCACGGCAATGTGGTAGCTCAGCAATTGCAGTGGGACCACGTTGACGACGGGCGCCAACAAGGGCGGTGTTTCGGGCACATAGATCACGTAGTCAGCCTCCTGGCGGATCAACTCATCTCCCTCGGTTGCCAACGCGATCACGACTCCGCCGCGGGCTTTCGCTTGCTGCACCTGGCTGATCATTTTGTCGTAGAGTGCGTCTTTAGTAACGATCGCCAACACCGGCATGGACTCGTCGATGAGGGCAATGGGGCCGTGTTTCATTTCGCCCGCCGGATATCCTTCGGCGTGGATATAGCTGATCTCCTTCAGCTTGAGTGCGCCTTCCAGGGCAATCGGATAGTTGATGCTGCGGCCGAGAAACAGGAAGTTCTGGGCTTTGTAGAACCGCTCGGCCAGTTCGAGGTAATCCGCGTCCCGCTCCAAGACCTGGCCCACGAGTGCCGGCAGGTGGGCGACATCAGTAGCCAGTTGTTGGAGCCGGTTATGTTTCAACGTTCCCCTGATCGAGCCTAGCGCGCAAGCCAGAAGGAAAAGATCAACGAGCGAAGTTGTAAAGGCCTTTGTGCTGGCCACCCCGATTTCCGGGCCGGCATGCATGGGAATTGAGCCGTCGGCCAGACGCATCGACTGACTGCCGATGACGTTGACGATAGACCACAAGGTGGCTCCTTGGGCGCGTGCCTGCTCGGCCGCCGCCAGGGTGTCGGCTGTTTCACCACTCTGGGTTATCGATAATACTGCCGTGCGCTCGTCAACGATTGGATCGTAATAGCGAAACTCCGAGGCGTATTCAACCTCCACTGGCAAGCGTGCCAACGTCTCGATCAAATACTTGCCGACAAGACCGGCATAGTAGCTCGTGCCACAGGCAACGATGAAGAGTTTATCGATCCGCGCCACAAGCTCCGGGGACAGGTTCATTTCCGGCAATCGGATCGCGCCGGTTTCGAAATCAACACGCCCGCCCAGCGTGTCGATAAGCGCTCGTGGCTGGTCGAAAATTTCCTTCTGCATGAAGTGTTTAAATTCCCCCTTGACCGCGCTCACCGGGTCCCAGGCGATTGTGTGAATCTCCGGGATGATCGGCGTTCCATCCAGATTCATCACTTCATATCCATCTCTCGTAATGACAGCCATTTGGCGGCTTTCGAGGAATATCATCCGCCGTGTGTACTCCAGAATCGCAGGAATGTCGGAGGCGATAAACATTTCACCTTCGCCGATGCCGAGAGTAATTCCGCCGGCATTGCCGATGCGGGCGCACACCACGCGATCGGGTGCGTCTATGCTCATCATCACCACGGCGTTAGCGCCGCTTAGGTGGCTCAGCGAGCGGCGAGCCGCCTCTTCGAGTGACATACCGGCGGCCATGTACCGCTCCGCTAGCTGGACGATGACCTCCGTGTCCGTGTCCGATTGAAACACGACACCTTCGGCAGCCAGATCTTCGCGCAACTCCTTGAAATTTTCGACGATGCCGTTGTGGACCAGGACTACGCGGCCGTTCATACTGAGGTGGGGGTGGGCGTTGCGCTGCGTCGGTGCGCCGTGGGTGGCCCAACGTGTGTGCCCGATGCCGACGTGGCCCAACAAAGGCGAGTCCACCAACCGCGACTCCAGGTTGGATAACTTACCGACGTCACGACGAATGACAATCTGGCCGTCGTCCAGAGCCGCGATTCCCGCCGAATCATAGCCTCTGTATTCAAGCAGTTTCAAACCTTGCAGAACGACGCGGGGAGCCTGACGAGGCCCGATATAACCGACAATACCACACATGGTCAACCTCCAGAGTTGGGCAAAGCCCCGGTCGCACCGCTCCTGGGGACAGATTCCGTTGGATGCGGGCATCGTCCGGTCGGCGGCCGATCGCTATGCCATTGCAGGCGTTCCCGTAATTTTGTGTTTGGCGGGGACGCCCCTTCAGATGGATGTAATTCGTTGACCACGCGCCGGACAGGTTGTGGGCCGGTTTGACACGGTCCGGTTTGTTGCCAGGCTTAGTTGAAGGGGCAAAAGCTCAGAGTGTGGTCGACCCTGGGAGGCATCCGCTGATCTGTCGATTTTCGCCTGTTATTGCCGCCGGCCTCATTGTCTGCGCAATCAAATAACGCTTTCAATGAATGCCGTCCGCGCCACCGGCTTAGCCTCGCGTTGCCGCGAGGAACCTCCACCTCGTCACCCGATTGTGCGTTCGATTGGTGGCACAATGCTTGCCTACGCCGTAATTTGCACACACGGGCCATGCGCTATCTAATCCCCTTGGGCGGCCGCTCCGGAGCAGGAGGCCACCCCATATTCGATTGTTGGTGCACAGGATAGCCAGTGGTTCAGCCATTGTCAAGCTTACGTGAGTGAATTCGGCGTGGTTCATCGCGTTAGAGTGCTGTTAGATCAAGAACCCATCCCTTGCGATTGGACCTCAGGTAGACATATAATCATGGATGAGCGTGTGCTCGACCGGTTTGCAGCGGAACATTGATTTCATCCGGCGAGAAGCAGGCAATCTAGGTTAAAGACTATGTTCAATTCGAATCTATTGTGGGCCATCGGTGGCTTTCTACTCATCCTGACCCCAATTGTTATCATTCATGAGTTCGGCCATTTTTGGGCCGCCAAGCTGAGCAAGATCCGTGTGGAAGAGTTTGGCTTTGGACTACCACCGAGAGCGGTCAAGTTATTTGAGCGCGGCGGTACCATTTTCTCGCTGAACTGGATTCCCGTCGGCGGCTTTGTCCGGCCGGCAGGTGAAGACGACCCCAATGTGCCCGGAGGGTTGGCATCGGCATCTAAGCGAGCACGTCTTTTTGTACTGGCCGCTGGTTCGGGCATGAATTTCATTACTGCCATTCTATTTTTCTGGCTGGCGTTGGTGCTCGGCGCTCCGGCTGTGCAGGTCAGCGACGTGGTCGCCGGCTCACCAGCGGCTATCGGCGGTCTACAGGCCGGGGATATTATTCTGGAAGTCGAAGGCCGGCAGGTAATGAGCAGCGGAACGCTTATCAATACGGTCTCGGAGCGTGCCGGGACGGCGATCGATCTAATCGTCATGCGGGATGGTCAGGAGCAAGTGGTGTCGGTGACGCCCCGACGAGCTGGCGAATACGATGCGGAAACCGAAGGGCCTTTAGGCATTGGCTTGGGGCAGGGGCCACAAATCCGGCGCAATCCATTGCAAGCTATTTCAGGTTCGCTACAGTTCATGTGGGAATATATTTCCCTGTATGCAAAGCTGCCATCCATGCTGATCAATGGCGAGATCACGGCGCAAGAGGCGCGGCCGGTTAGCATCATTGGCATCAGCCAGATCGCCGGCGAGGCAGCGGAGTCCTCGGCCTCCGGGCGCACTCTCTATCCTTTACTCACGATGGCCTCTTTCATCAGTGTCGCGCTGGGCCTGACGAATTTGCTGCCTATTCCGGCGTTGGACGGCGGTCGCATCTTGTTCGTGCTTATTGAGGCTATTCGTGGTCGCCGCATCGAACCGGAGCGCGAAGGCATGGTCCACATTATCGGCATGCTGGTTTTGCTGGCTCTGATGGTCGTCCTAATCATTCAGGATATTATCAATCCGATCATTCCTATTCAGTAATAGGCACAACATGGGTAATCAGAAAGAAACGCCGTTTGCCTCGGTATTAGAGGCTTTATTTCACGCCGAAGATTTGCCGGTCCATTTGGTATATCGCCTGTCTGATCTATCGTCACTGGATTTTGAACGATTCAAAGTGGCGTGGAAGCGGGCGGCCGAGGATCGACGGGTCGCGCTCGTCGGGCACATGACCGACATTGCTGAAGAAAACTACCTGATCGATTTCACGCCAATCTTTGTCCATTTATTTGAAGATAATTCGTCGGCCGTACGAATTGCTGCGCTGGATGGTGTATGGGATTCGGAAGACAAAGCATTGGTGTCGCCCATCCTGCAGCTGTTGCGCTCGGATGAAAACACCGGTGTACGCGCGGCCGCCGCGCGCGCGCTGGCGCACTACATCCTGCTGGCAGAGTGGGGTCAAATCGACGACAGCCATACCGCCATGATTGTCGACGGCCTGCTGGCGGAATACGATAATCCTCGGGCGGCCGGCGAAGTGAAACGGGCGGCTCTCGAGGCTGTCTCGCCGGCGGCGCATCCACGCATTCCTGATTTGATCCATGATGCTTATGAAGAAGGCGACAACGATATGCAGTTAAGTGCCATCTTTGCAATGGGTGTGACGGCTGACGATCGCTGGCTGCCGATCCTGGAGGAGGAATTGACTAGCCCTTCTCCCGATTTTCGGGCCGAAGCGGCGCGTGCCTGCGGCATCATCGGCAACCAGGACTCACTCGATGCGCTTGAGCCGCTGGTAGATGATAGCGAACTGGAAGTCGGCATCGCCGCCATCATGGCTATCGGTCAAATCGGCGGCGAGCGGGCATTCGGTCTTCTGTCCAGGCTGGCCGAAAATCCTGACTATGAAGATTACTACGACGCCATCGAGGACGCTCTGGACGAGATGGAGTGGATGGACAGCGGACTGGACTTGCTGGCCTTTGCGGATGATGACGACGATGATGATGACATCCTCGATGAACTGCGTCTCAATTGAACGTCTTCTTCTACGTCCTAACCCAAAATATATTGCCGATTATGCTGGTGGCCTCATTCGGCTACTTGCTTCGTCGGCAATTGAATCTCCACGTCCCCACGCTTTCGAGCGTGGTTTTTAATATACTTAGCCCCTGTCTCGTATTTTCCTCTCTGGCGAACTCCCAATTACCGGGCGAAGAACTGGTAGAGTTGTTTGCCTTTTCCGCACTGAACATCCTGGTCATGGGCGGCCTGGCGTTTCTGTTGTCTAGACTTCTGAAACTTCAGAGAGTTGAAACGGCGACGTTCATGATCGTCGCCATGTTTGTGAATGGCGGCAATTATGGCCTGACACTTCTCCAGTTGCGCTATGGCGAAGATGGTCTGTCTCGGGGCGTTGTCTATTACGTAACGAGCACAGTCATGGTTTACACGGTAGGCGTGTTGATCGCCTCCATGGGTAATGTGAGTGGGCGCGAAACGCTTAAGCGCATGGCTAAACTTCCGGCCGTCTATGCTGCTGTGTTAGCTATAATCGTCTACAGCTTCAAAATTCCCATCCCCGCGCCCATCATGAGCGGCATCACCATTACGGGCAACGGCGCAATTCCGGTGATGCTCCTCGTTTTAGGCATGCAAATCGCCGATATTCATCCCGATGACGGGAGCAAATATGTCTGGCCCGCTGTCGGATTGCGCCTCATTATTGGACCCATCATCGGCCTGGCTGTGGCCGGACTGTTAAATTTGCAAGGTGTCGGACGGAGCGCGATGATTATTGAATCGGCCATGCCGACAGCCGTCATCAATCTCATCCTTGCCTCCCAGTTTGGTTTGCCCACGTCAACCGTGGCGCGTATAGTAGTGATATCAACCCTGACCAGTCCGCTAACGATCGCGGCGACGATCACACTATTGGGATTATGATCGCCCAACGACTTCACTCTCTCCACCTTCGCGTATTACTCGTTGCCGCTTGCATGATGGTTTTTGGCGTCGCCGCCGCATATGGGCAGGTCGAACAAACGGAGTTGAGGTCGACGGCCGATTATATCTACGGGCAGTCGATGAATTTTCATCTGGCGGCCGCCAACATCGGCGAGGTCGAAGCGGCAACCTTGTTTATTCGCCTCGGCACATCGCCCGATTCCTTTGCCGTCGACATCCCAGTTGACCCGGGCGACCTCCTCGAATTATCTTACGCGCTTGATTTGACCCAGACCCGACTGCCTCCATTCGGCTCCATCACTTATTGGTGGGAATTATCCCGTATGGCCGGATCGCCGCTACGGGTTCCGGAACAGGTCATCAGTTATGTGGATGATCAGTTCAATTGGCGGCAACTGGTGACAACGGACGAGCACGGAGGAGGGAGTGTGCGCGTCCATTGGACGGGTGAGAGCGAAACGCTCGGCGAACAAGCGCGCGATATCGTCTTTGAGATGCTGCCCGAGATCGGCCGCCTCGTTCCAATTGAGCAAGTGTTGCCGTTCGATGTCTACATCTATCCATCGACTTCCGACCTGAGCGCTACGTTGCGTCTGGCCGGTCGTGATTATCAACCCGGTCAAACTTATCCGGACCTGGGAGTGGTATTACTTACGGTCCTGAATCCTGAAACATCCGACAGCGAGCTTCGTTCAGGGCTGTCGCAAGGCCTGACGGATCTGGTTCTTTATCAATCGCTGAACCAGTACGCGTTTAATGTTCCTCCCTGGTTAAAACGGGGGGTGGCCGGGGCA
>WBZM01004045.1_pt1 | contig 10958 bp, 8 predicted proteins | sample 5204271 | NCBI WGS metagenome assembly WBZM01 (sample SAMN12344346, study PRJNA552823) | activated sludge metagenome | biome: Activated sludge suspended growth; feature: Nitrification reactor; material: Wastewater; isolation source: activated sludge from nitrification reactor of wastewater treatment...
ACGAAGAGAATGGTGCCGATCACCACCGTGATCGCCAGCGCCAGCAGCGGCGAGGCGATCGACATGAACCGCGACGCCTCGGGGCGCGCTTCAAGCTTCAGCATGGGCGGCCTCCTTCGGGTTGCCTGTCCAGAGGCCCGACATCCATTCACCGATCATCTCGATGGTGGCCTTGGAGGTGTCGACGCTCGGCGAGACGCGCCCCTGCGCGATCACCACCAGCCGGTCGCAGATCTCGAACAGCTCGTCGAGCTCCTCGCTGACCACCAGCAGCGCGCAGCCCTTGTCGCGCAGCGCCAGCAGCTCGCCGCGGATCTGCGCGGCCGCGCCCACGTCGACGCCCCAGGTGGGCTGCGAGACGATCAGCAGCTTCGGGTCGGCATCGATCTCGCGGCCGACGATGAACTTTTGCAGGTTGCCGCCCGAGAGGCTCTTGGCGGCCGCGTCCGGCCCACCGGCCTTGACGTTGAAGCGCTTGATCAGGCCCTCGGCCAGCGCCCTCACCTCGGCGGTGCGGATCCAGCCCGAGCCGTTCACCGTGCCGGTGCGCGTGAGCAGCGTGTTGGCCGCCAGCGAGAGCGTGGGCACCGCGCCGCGGCCGAGGCGTTCCTCGGGCACGAAGTGCAGGCCCTCCTTGCGGCGCTTGCGCGGCGAATCGTGGGCGATGTCCTGGCCGAACAGACGGATCGAGCCGGCCGGTGCGCGCAGGTCCTCGCCCGACAGCGCGGCCATCAGCTCCTGCTGGCCGTTGCCCGAGACGCCGGCGATGCCGACGATCTCGCCGGCCCGCACCTCGAAGCCGATGTCCACCAGCGCGGTGGCGAAGGGGTCGGCCTTGGGCACGCTGAGCCCCTTCACCGCGAGCACGGTGTCACCGAGCCTGGCCTGGATGTGCTGCAGCTGCGGCGGCTCGGCGCCGATCATCAGGCGCGACAGGCTGGCATTGGTCTCCTGCGTCGGGTCGACCTCGCCCGTGACCTTGCCGCCGCGCAGCACCGTGCAGTGGTGGCACAGCGCGCGGATCTCGTCGAGCTTGTGGCTGATGTAGAGGATGGAGCAGCCTTCGTCGGCGAGCTTGCGCAGCGTGACGAACAGCTTCTCGACCGCCTGCGGCGTGAGCACCGAGGTGGGCTCGTCGAGGATCAGCAGCTTCGGGTTGGTGAGCAGCGCGCGCACGATCTCGACGCGCTGGCGCTCGCCCACCGAGAGCGTGTGCACCGGGCGCTCGGGGTCGACGTCGAGCCCGTAGCTCTTCGCCACCTGGCCGATGCGCGCGCTGACCTCGGCCAGCGTCAGGCTCTTGTCGAGGCCGAGCCAGACGTTCTCCGCCGCGGTGAGCGTGTCGAACAGGCTGAAGTGCTGGTAGACCATGCTGATGCCCAGCTGGCGCGCCTGGGCGGGCGAAGCGATCTCGACGGCCTGGCCGTTCCAGCGGATCTGCCCCTCGTCGGGGCGGACCGCGCCGTAGATCATCTTCATCATGGTCGACTTGCCCGCGCCGTTCTCGCCGAGCACGGCGTGGATCTCGCCGGGCTTCACGCGCAGGTTGACGCGGTCGTTGGCCTTGACGGCCGGGTACTGCTTGCTGATGTCGATCAGTTCGAGGCGAAGCATGTCTCCTCCTGCCGGGCCGGTCCGCGCGCGGGGCGCGGCCGGCCCTGTGTGGGGCCTCAGAAGTGGTATTCCGCGCGCAGCATCGGCGTCTTCGCGAACGCGCCGTCGCCGGCGGGGCCGCTGTGGTCGTTGCCGAACTTGTTCTTCCAGTACTGGTACTCGAGGCCGACCTTGAACTGGCCCTTCGCGCCCCAGTGCGAGCTCACGTCGTACATCACCTGCATGTCGATCAGCGTCTCGGCGGCCGTGTCTCCGCCGAACTCGTTCTTGCCCTTGGAGGCGATGAAGTTGGCGTAGCCCTCGAAGGAGATCGGGATGTCCTTGGCGAGCGGAATGCCCCAGGCCGCCGACAGCATCGGGTGCGTCTTGTAGTTGTAGCGCGGCGTGCTGGTGTTGGTGAAGGTGTTGTACGGCGCGTTGCTTTCCTTGAGCAGCAGCAGGCTCACGTTCAGGAAGCCGGGCACGTCGACGAACAGCGTCGGGCCGACGACGAGCATGCGCTTCTTGGAGTTGTAGCCAGCATCGGTCTTGGCGTTGACGTCGAAGCCGAAGGTCACGCCCATGCCGCGCACCGGGCCGAACTTGGCGGCCACGCCGGCGGCCTTCTCGAGATCGACCGTGTTGCGGTAGACGATGTAGACCTCGTGCGCTCCGTTGGTCGAGCCGGCGCCGGCCGGATCCTTCTCGTCGGACTTCAGGAAGTCGACGTTGAAGAAGTTGCTGCCGTACTTGTAGCCGCTGACGTGGGAGAAGTTGATGATGTCCTTGTGGATGTCGTTCGAGCCGAAGGGCTCGGCGAACTTCGATCCGGTGCGGTAGCCGATGTAGGTGTCGCTCCAGTCGGCCGCGTGGCCGGCCGAGGCGGCGACGGCCATCGCTGCCGCGACGCCGATGCGTGAGAGTGCCTTCATGATTGTCCTTTGTGGTGGGTGTGCCGGACGCATGCCGGCGTGAGGCGGGAATGCCGATCGGGGTCGAGCGCAAGTTTCATGCCGCTGGCTCCTCGAGGTCGCGCGCTCAGGCGCGGCGATGCCGCACGCGCCCGGCCACCAGCGTGGCGACGAGGTTGCGCTCGTCGCCCAGCGTCAGCCAGGCGAAGGCGCGCTCGTGCAGGCTCGTGGCCTGCGACATCCGGCGCTGCGCGACCGGCCCGACGGCCCAGTCCCACACGCACAGGTCGGCGCAGCGGCCGGGCTCGAATGAACCGATCTCGTGCGCCAGGCCGAGCGCCTGCGCGGCGCCGCGCGTTGCGGCGTGCAGCGCCTTCCAGGCCGTCAGGCGCTGATGCGCCATGGCCTGCACCTTGTAGGCGTCGGCCAGCGTGCGCAGCATCGACAGGCTGGTGCCACCGCCGACGTCGCTGGCCAGCGTCACCGCCGCGCCGCTCGCCTCGGCTTCGCGCCAACCGAACAGCCCGCTGCCCAGGAAGAGGTTGGACGAGGGGCTGTGCGCGATCTGCGCGCCGGCCTCGCGCAGCACGGCACGATCGGTGTCGTCGAGCCAGATGCCGTGGGCGAGCACGCTGCGCGCGTGCAGCAGGCCGGCGCGCGCGTAGACGTCGAGGTAGCTGCGCGCCTCGGGAAACAGCTCGCGCACCCAGCGCACCTCGTCGCGGTTCTCGGCGACGTGGGTCTGCATGTACAGCGTCGGGTCCTCGGCGCACAGCCGCCCGGCCATCGCCAGTTGCGCCGGCGTGCTGGTGGGCGCGAAGCGCACCGTGACGGCAAAGGCGAGCCGGTCGCGGCCGTGCCAGCGTGCGATCAGTTCGCGGCAGTCGGCCTCGGCCTGCTCGACGTCGTCGCGCAGGCCGTCGGGCGCGTGGCGGTCCATCAGCACCTTGCCGGCGATCACGCGCATGCCGCGCCCGGCCGCCGCCGCGAAGAGCGCATCGGCCGAGACCTTGTGCACCGTCGGGAACACCACCGCGGCGGTGGTGCCGGAAGCGAGCAGCGCGTCGAGGAACAGTGCCGCCCCCTCGGCAGCCACCTGCGGGTCGGCATAACGTCGCTCGGCCGGGAAGGTGTAGGTGTTGAGCCAGTCGAGCAGCTCGCTGCCGTAGCTGGCGATCACGTCGAGCTGAGGGCTGTGGACGTGGGTGTCGACGAAGCCGGGCAGCACGAGGCGCCCGGCGTGGTCCTCGCGCGGCCAGTCGGCCCCGGGGGCCTCGGCCTGCACCGAGACGATGCGCCCGTTTTCCACCAGCAGCCAGTGGCCCGGGCGCCAACGCACCGCGCTGGACTCCGTTTCGCCCCAGGCCGGCTCGCCGGCGAAGTCGAGCAGGTCGCCACGGATCGCCAGACGCCCGGTCATGACCTGCGCCCCGGAAGCCCGTGGGCCGACACATTGCGAGCCACCTCGCGCACCTGCTCGCGCAGCCAGCGGTTGGCCGCCGAGGCGTGCGTCAGCTCGTGCCAAAGTTGGTAGTAGGAGAGCGTCGGGAATGCCACCGGACAGCGCACGATGCGCACCGGCAGGCTGTCGACGTAGCGCGAGCAGAACAGCCGCCCGGTCGTCAGCACCAGCAGGCTCTGCGACACCATCAGCGGGATCAGGCTGAAGTGCGCGCTCTTGACCACCACGTCGCGCTGCAGGCCAAGCGAGCGCAGGTGCTCGTCGATCACGCCCGGCGTGGTGCCGTGCAGCGGCGTCGGCGCCACGTGCTGGCATTCGAGGTAGCGCTCGGCCGTCCAGCTGCGCGCCGTCATGCGCGCGGCGGGGTGGTCTTCGGCGACCAGGCAGACGATCTCGTCGGAAAGCAGCCGGCCGAGGTGCAGCTCGCCCGGAGGCTCGAGCCCGTTGCCGATGACGAGATCCACCTGGCCCTGCGCGAGGCTGCGCCGGTAGTCGAACGCGCCGGACAGCGGCAGCAGCTCGAGGCGCGCCTGCGGCGCCTCACGCTGCAGGTGCGCCACCAGCTCGGGCAGGAACAGCGGATCGAGGTAGTCGCTCGCGGCGATGCGGAAGGTCAGCGTGCTCTCGGCCGGGGCGAAGCCGCGCGCCCGGGCCCGCGGGCTGAACAGACGGTCGGCGTCCTGCAGCAGCCGGTTGGCCGGGTCCAGGAGTTGCAAGGCGGTGTCGGTGGGCGTCATGCCGTTGCCCGAACGCACCAGCAGCGGATCGCCGGTGAGCGCACGCAGCCGCTTGAGCTGGGCGCTCACCGCCGGCTGCGTGCTGCGCAGGCGCATGGCGGCACGGGAGACGCTGCGTTCGGTGATCAAGGTCTGCAACACCCGGATGAGATGAAGCTCGATCTTGTCGAATTCGGCGCGCTCCGTCATATTGAATTCATGATAGGGGTTATTGTCATGCTCGTATACAGCCAGCCCCGCTTGGGCGTACCTTCGCGCTGACGCGCCAACGCCTTGCACACGCCATGCCCAGCCGCCCCATCCGCTTCTTCCACCGTGGCCAGATCGTCGAGGTCGACTCCGTCGCGCCGACCCGCAGCGTGCTCGACTGGCTGCGCGAGGACGCACGCTGCACCGGCACCAAGGAGGGCTGCAACGAGGGCGACTGCGGCGCCTGCACCGTGGTGATCGGCTCGCTGGCCGCGCCGGGCGACGCCGAGGCCGTGCGCGGGCTGACGCTGGAAACGGTCAACGCCTGCATCCAGTTCCTGCCCACGCTCGACGGCAAGGCGCTGTTCAGCGTCGAGGACGTCAAGGCGATCTCGACGGCGCAGCCGCTGCACCCGGTGCAGCAGGCCATGGTGGAGTGCTACGGCTCGCAGTGCGGCTTCTGCACCCCCGGCTTCGTGATGAGCCTGTGGTCGAGCTACGAGCACCACCGCGCCTGCGGCACCACGCCGACGCGCCAGGCGCTGGCCGACGATCTCTCCGGCAACCTGTGCCGCTGCACCGGCTACCGCCCCATCCTCGACGCCGGCCAGCGCATGTTCGAGTTGCCCGCGGCCACGCTCGACACCGCGCCGGTGCTGGCGGCGCTGCGCTCGATGGCGAGCGACGAGACCTTCGAGTACGGCGATCGCTACGTCGCGCCGCGCACGCTCGAGGCGCTGGCCGCGCTGCGCCAGGCCAAGCCCCAGGCGCGGCTGCTGGCCGGCTCCACCGACGTCGGCCTGTGGGTCACCAAGCAGTTCCGCGAGCTGGGCGAGATCGTCTACCTCGGCGACGTCGCCGCGCTGAAGGCCGTGGAGGAACGCGACGGCGCGCTGCGCATCGGCGCCGGTGCCTCGCTCGAGACCGCGTGGCGCGCGCTCGCGAAGCGCTGGCCGGCGCTCACCGACGTCTGGCTGCGGTTCGCCTCGCCGCCGATCCGGCACGCCGGCACGATGGGCGGCAACGTCGCCAACGGCTCGCCGATCGGCGACAGCGCGCCGATCCTGATGGCGCTCGATGCGCAGATCGAACTGCGCCAGGGCCACCACATCCGCTGCATGCCGCTGCCCGATTTCTACGTCGACTACATGAAGAACCGCCTCGAGCCGGGCGAGTTCGTGCAGGCGGTGGTGGTGCCCGCGCTGCCGGCCGAGCGCCAGGTGCGCGGCTACAAGATCAGCAAGCGCTTCGACTGCGACATCTCGGCGGTGTGCGCCGGCTTCGCGATCGAGCTCGACGGCGAGATCGTGCGCGCCGTGCGGCTGGCCTACGGTGGCATGGCCGGCATCGTCAAGCGAGCCGCGCACGCCGAGGCGGCGCTGCTCGGCCAGCCCTGGAGCGAGGCGAACGTCGCGGCCGCGCAGGCCGCGCTGGCGAAGGACTTCACCCCGCTGACCGACATGCGCGCCAGCGCCGCCCACCGCGCGCAGGTGGCGGCCAACCTGCTGATGCGCTTCTGGCTCGAAACGCGGCCGCTGAACCCGCTGCGGCCGGAGCAGACCAGCGTGTTCGCCAGCCTGAGCCACGAGGAGGCGTGAGATGAACAAGCCCGTCGACGGCGCCGTGCTGGCGCAGGCGTCCGCCCAGGTCGGCATCGGCCGCCCGCACGAATCGGCGCATCTTCATGTGGCCGGCGAGGCGCCCTACATCGACGACCTGCCCGAGCTCGCCGGCACGCTGCACTGCGCGCTCGGGCTCTCGCCGGTGGCGCACGGTCGCCTGACCGGCCTGGCGCTCGACACGCTGCGCGCAGTGCCCGGCGTGGTGGACATCCTCACCGCCGCCGACATCCCCGGCGTGAACGACTGCGGCTCGATCATCCACGACGACCCGATCCTCGCGCCCATCGCCCGGCAGGGCGATGGCTCGTGGACCGGCGAGCTGCGCTACCTCGGCCAGCCGGTGTTCGCGGTGATCGCCCGCACGCGCGAGGTGGCGCGTCGCGTGGCCGCGCGCGCGAAGGAGGTGCTGACGATCGAGCCGCTGCCGGCGGTGATCGACCCGCGCGAGGCGCATTCGAAGGGCCAGTACGTGCTGCCGCCGATGCACCTGGCACGCGGCCAGGCGCGCGCCGCCATCGATACCGCGCCGCATCGGTTGCGCGGCAGCTTCGACGTCGGCGGTCAGGAGCAGTTCTACCTCGAGGGTCAGATCAGCTACGCCTGTCCCGGCGAGAACGACGGCATGCGGGTGCACTGCTCGACGCAGCACCCGAGCGAGATGCAGCACCTGGTGGCGCATGCGCTCGGCCTGCACTCGCACCACGTGCAGGTGGAGTGCCGTCGCATGGGCGGCGGCTTCGGCGGGAAGGAATCGCAGTCGGCGCTGTTCGCCTGCGTGGCCGCCGTGGCGGCGAAGCGGCTGAACCGCCCGGTCAAGCTGCGCCTGGACCGCGACGACGACTTCCTGATCACCGGGCGCCGCCACTGCTTCGCCTACGAGTACGAGGTCGGCTACGACGACGACGGCCGCGTGCTCGGCGCCGAGATCACGATGGTCTCGCGCGCCGGCCACTCGGCCGACCTCTCCGGCCCGGTGATGACGCGCGCGCTCTGCCACTTCGACAACGCCTACTGGCTGCCCGACGTGGCCATGCACGGCTACTGCGCGAAGACCAACACGCAGAGCAACACCGCCTTCCGCGGCTTCGGCGGGCCGCAGGGCGCCATCGCGATCGAGAACATCCTCGACTCGATCGCCCGTGCGCTGGGGCGCGATCCGCTCGACGTGCGGCGCGCCAACTTCTACGGCCAGGGCCAGAGCACGCCCTACGGGCAGAAGGTGGAGGACAACGTCATCCACGAACTGGTGGCCGAGCTCGAGTCCACCAGCGACTACCGCGCGCGCCGCGCCGCGGTGACGTGCTTCAACGCCACGAGCCCGGTGCTCAAGCGCGGCCTGGCGCTGACGCCGGTGAAATTCGGCATCTCGTTCAACGTCAAGCACTTCAACCAGGCCGGCGCGCTGGTGCATATCTACACCGACGGCTCCATCCTGGTGAACCACGGCGGCACCGAGATGGGCCAGGGCCTGAACACCAAGGTGGCGCAGGTGGTGGCGCACGAACTCGGCGTGCCCTTCGAGAGCGTGCGCGTGACCGCCACCGACACGCAGAAGATCGCCAACACCTCGGCCACCGCGGCCTCCACCGGCAGCGACCTGAACGGCAAGGCCGCGCAGGACGCCGCACGGCGCCTGCGCGAGCGGCTCGCGGCCTGCGCGGCCCAGCTGCATGGCGGCGAGGCCTCGCAGGTGCGCTTTGCCGGCGGGCAGGTGGAGGTGAACGGCCTGAGCCTCGCGTTCGCCACGCTGGTGCAGCAGGCCTACCACGAGCGCGTGCAACTCTGGTCCGACGGCTTCTACGCCACGCCCGGCCTGAGCTGGAACCGCGAGACGCTGCAGGGCCGTCCGTTCTACTACTTCGCCTACGGCGCCGCGGTCAGCGAGGTGCTGGTGGACACGCTCACCGGCGAGTGGAAACTGCTGCGCGCCGACGTGCTGCACGACGTCGGCCGCTCGCTGAACCCGGCGCTGGACATCGGGCAGGTGGAAGGTGCGTTCATCCAGGGGATGGGTTGGCTGACGATGGAGGAGCTGGTCTGGCACCCGCAGACCGGCAAGCTGCTGACGCATGCGCCGAGCACCTACAAGATCCCGACCGCGAACGACTGCCCCGCCGACTTCCGCGTGCACCTGTTCGAGAACACCAACGTGGAGGACAGCATCCACCGCAGCAAGGCGGTGGGCGAGCCGCCGCTGCTGCTGCCCTTCTCGGTGTTCTTCGCGATCCGCGATGCGGTCTCGTCGGTCGGCGGGCATCGCGTCGATCCGCCGCTCAGCGCGCCGGCCACCGGGGAATCCATTCTTCGTGCGGTCTCGGCCGTGCGCCGGGGTGCCTGAGATGGCTTCTGTCGCGACGACCGCGGAGCGCGGCGCCGGACGGGCAGGCAGGGCTGCGCGCGGCCCGATATCCGTGCTCGCCCTGCCTGCCCGCCCGACGCCGGGTCACCGCTCGCTGGGCTCATCGTCGAGGCATGCGCTGGTGTCGGGGCCGAGCCGGGGACTGCCGGTCGAGCACCGATATCGGGCGGCGCGCAGACCGGCAGCCCCCGGCTCGGCCGCGCTCGGTGATGGCGTGAAGGAGCCTCAACCATGACTTCCCTGCGTGACCACTCTGCCGAATGGCTCGCCCAGGACGAGCCGGCCGTGCTGGTCGAAGTGACCGAAGCGCTCGGTTCCGCGCCCCGCGAAGCCGGCACGCGCATGCTGGTGAGCGCCACGCGCTGCGAGGGCACGATCGGGGGCGGGCACCTCGAGCTGAAGGCAATCGAGCGCGCGCGGAAGATGCTCGCATCCGACGACCACGCGCCGCAGACGGCCCACTACCCGCTCGGCCCGGCGCTCGGCCAATGCTGCGGCGGCGTGGTGACGCTCGCCTTCTCGCGCCTCGATGCGAAGGCCGTGTCGGCCTGGCCGCTGGCGGCGCCACGCTTCCACCTGCAGCTCTACGGCGCCGGCCACGTCGGCCGCGCGATCGTGCGCGCGCTCGCGCCGCTGAACGTGCACGTCGACTGGATCGACGAGCGCGAGGACGAATTCCCGCCCGCGACCGAGATCCCGGCGCACACCCGCCGCATCGCCGTCGATGCGCCCGAAGCCGAGGTGGCCGAGGCGCCGCGCGGCGCGTTCTACCTCGTGCTCACGCACCGGCACGATCTCGACCTGCGCATCGCCATCGAGATCCTCAAACGCAACGACTTCGCGTTCTTCGGGCTGATCGGCTCGCGGACCAAGCGCGCACGCTTCGTCCACCGCTTCGAGACCGCAGGCCTCGCACCGGAGGCGATCGCGCGCCTCACCTGCCCGATCGGCGTGCCGGGCGTGTTGGGCAAGGAGCCCGAGGTGATCGCCGCGTCGGTGGTGGCGCAGCTGCTGCAGGCGAGCAGCCGCGCCGAGGCTCAGACGCCGGCCAGCGTACGCAACGTGGCCGGGTCCAGCACCTTCACGGTGTAGCCCGAGACGTAGATCAGCCCCTTGCGGCTGAGCTGGCGCAGCAGGCGCGACAGCGTTTCGGGCGTGATCGCGAGTTGCGAGGCGATGTCGCGCTTGCGCTCGTTGAGCGACACGGTGATGGAGCCGTCGCTGGCCGCCTCACCCGCACAGCGCTGCAGCAGCCAAGCCGCGAAGCGCCCTTCCGCATCCTTGTGCATCAGGTCGTGCGTCGCCACGGTGAGCGACTGCACCTGCCGTGCGAGCGTGACCACGAGGCGCCTCGCCAGCTCGGGATGGCGCAGCATCAGCGTCTGCACCTCGGCGCGCGGCACGGTGACCAGTACCACGTCGGAGACGGCCACGGCGTCCTGCGCAGGCAGTCCGCCCAGCCAGGCGCTGCTGACGTCGAGCCAGCCCGGGCCCTGCACGCTGCGCTCGGGGTGGAAGCTGCCGTCGGCCACGGCGCTGCCGAGCGCGGCATCACCGCGCGCGATCAGGCAGAGGTCACGCGCCGTCTCGCGGCTCGAGACCAGCAGGCTGCCGGCAGGCAGCTCGCGAACCTGCGCGAACTCCTGCAATTCCGCCGTGATCTCCGCGGGCAGTGCCGCACCGAAGACCGCAGTCCAGAACGCGGCACCGCCTGCCGCGGGCGCCGGAGTCGAGCCCGGCACGACACGACGCGGCCGCAGCGGACGGACGTTCCGCGTGCCGATGCCGCCAAGGGTGGTGTGGGTGTCCAATCGCTTCCCCGGAAAATGCCTCGATGGACCGAATGTGTCCCGCCCCCTTGACAACCGTCTTGCGGTGGATCAAAGGGTTTCCGGTGAAGCGCGGCCCCGCGGGCGGCGCTTGAGGCAACGCAGTGAGGCCGTCTCGCTCAGGCCACCTCGTGCTTCGCGAGGATCTCCAGCGCGCGCACCAGCGCCGAGTGGTCGCTCTCGGCCAGCCCGTGCGCCGCGCAGGCCTGCATCAGCTGCGCCGCGTTGGCCGTGCCCGGCAGGCTCACGCCCAGCG
>WBZM01004046.1_pt1 | contig 10956 bp, 9 predicted proteins | sample 5204271 | NCBI WGS metagenome assembly WBZM01 (sample SAMN12344346, study PRJNA552823) | activated sludge metagenome | biome: Activated sludge suspended growth; feature: Nitrification reactor; material: Wastewater; isolation source: activated sludge from nitrification reactor of wastewater treatment...
CTGATACTCGTCAGCCGTACCACTGAATGAACCAGGTAGGCCGCAGTCAGCCACACCAGCACCCGCTTCACCTGCTCCAGCTCGTCGCCCGTGCGAAGAGCCGCGTCGGGCACGCGCCGCAGCAACTCAGCCTCGGCCGCGCCCAGGAAGATGCCCTCGGCGATGGTGTCGTCGGGCAACTGCTGGGCATTCAAGCCCACGTCCAGCGCCGCCCGGATGGCGGGGTAGTCGGCCGAGGTGAGGATGGCCATGGCCTACTGGCCTCCTCGCGGCTTCCTCTGAACCTTGCTCGACGGCGCGCCCTCACCCGTCAGGCGGGTGACGACCGACGTTTCCTCGCTCGGTTCCTCGCCTGGCTCAACGCGGCCGGCTCCGTCCGGGTCGTCCGGGTCGCCGTCCTTGCGGCCCCGCGCCGGCCGCTTGCCGGGCACAGCGCGGTCGATCTGCGGGTCGTCCTCCGGGTCGGGCCGGTCGCCCGCGACGGGCGTCGTTGGGGGCGCGGCCACGCGACTTCCATCAATCACGACGGCGGTGATGTGCCCGCGACGGGCGGGCGTCGGTGGGGGCGCGGCTACGGTCTCTACCAGTACAAGCCTCCCATCCCGCAGCCGCGCCACAACCGCCGGGGTAGCCGCAACGTCGTACTCCCCAGCGCCGGCCAGCCAGACTTCGCCACCCGGATGCTCCGGGTGGCGCTCCCAGAGCGTGACCCGATGGCCTTCCGGCTGGGCGACCCGCACGCGAATCCTGTCCATTAGGCCGCCGCCTCCACCGCCGCCAGCGTCGTCCCGGCCAGGCTGATAGCCTGCCAGGTCGTGGCCGACGTGCAGACGGCGATGACCATCGTCGAGGCCGCGATAGCCGCCTCAGCGTTCGCGCCGGCCCCGCCGTTGATCGCGACCGTCGCCGGCGCGCTGGAGCGCAGCTCGTAGCCCGTCGCGCCATTGCGCAGGATGACAATCGTCCCCGGCGTCGGCGCGGGCAGAATGATGATCTTGTTGGCGTCGTCGCTCGTCACGGTCACGAACTGAATCAGCCCGGCCGCGGCAATCGTGCCCGTGCCCGTGCCGTCGGCCGTCGCCGTGCGGGCGACCGTCGCCGGATAGTTGAGCTGGCCGGTCAGCGCCGTCGCCTGAATCGCATCGAAGTTAGTCGTTGCCACGTCCGTCCTCCTTACGCTTAGGCGTTCACGTCCAGGACATTGATCGCTTGCTTGTCGATGACGGCGTACCCTTCAGCCTCGGTCACAACCAGCACTTCGACCTGGCGGGTGATGAACCGCTCGATTTCAGTGATAGTCATGCCCACGTCCACGACGCGCTCGATGGCGAAGCGGCGGTCGAAGCCGACGATCTTCAGCGCCGGCGCATCGGCCGTCCAGCCCAGGGCCACGCTGTCGCGCAGGCCGGGGTTCATCTGCGTGAACGCGCCCAGGCCGCTCGGCTGTTGCACATTGACCAGCGGCGTGTTGGCCGAACCGGTGTTGAGCAGGAACATCTGCAACGCCACGTCCTCACGCGCCAGCGCGCCGGTCATGACATAGGGGTTGACGAACTTCATCTTGAACGCCAGCCAGCCCTTGAGCGTCAGCGCGCCGGCCGTGGCCGCTGCGTCCAGCGTGGTCAGGTTGTGGGTCGTCGGGGCGTTGTTGTTGCCATCGCCGTTGACCATGACGCTGATGATGGCGGCCACCTTGTCGGCCTCGGCCTGGGCGGCCATCATGCGCACCGTCAGCGCCAGGCGATCCACCCGCTGTCGCTTCAGCACTTCGTAGCTGGCCTCCAGCGCCCGCCCGTACTTGAGCAGGTTGATGACGTGCTGGCTGCCGGTCAGCTTGACCCGCGGCACTTCCGCCCCCTCAGCCACGCGCACCATGCTCGTCTGATCCTCATCATTGGTCAGATAGTACGAGCGATACTCGGCCGAGTTGATGGGCGTGGTGATGGCCACCAGCTGGCTGAGCGGGATGGCCGGGGCAATCTGCTGGTCGGTGCGCGGGGTCATCGCCTCGGCATACGGCCGCTCCCAGGAGCCGGCCGCGCCGTCGGCGGTGGAATACATGGCGCGCGTCGAGAAGGGGCGGCCCGTCTGAACCGACCGCCACTCGCGCAGCAACCACTCCGGAATGAGGGCACGTGTGCTCTCAGTGCGCAGGAAATCGCCAAAAGTCGAAGCCTGCACACCATAGTGCGGCAGGGTCTCGACGCGCAGATCGGCCGCCTGCAACAGACGCTGGAAGGCGTCCGTGCCGTCGCGGTACTCGCCGGACGGGTCCTGACGCTCCAGGAAGGCCGACAGGGACATGCCGTCCTGATAGGCCGTCCGGTAGACGTTCAGGCCCATCTGCGGCAGCATGTCAGTTGCTTTCACTCTCGTGGTAATAGACATCTCTCTCATCCCTCCTTACAGCGTCACCACCACGGCCGTAGCCGTGCCGGCGTTCTCGATATAGCCGCGGGCCTTGACCAACTCCGCCGCCGTGCCGCTGGCCGCCGACCGAATGTGGCCCTTAGCGCTGGACGCACCCAACGCGCCGACGATCTTGGCGCCGCGGGTCAGAGTCGCGCTCGCCCCGCCGGGCAGCGTCATCGTGCCCTGGGTCATGATATTGGCCTTGTTGTCCGACTCCACCAGAATGATCTTGCCGATGACGGCATCGCCGTCAGCGCACAGGGCCACGGTGTCGTCGGCCGAAAACGTTACCGCCAGCCCCACCTGCGCCGAGCCGCCGGCCTTGCTCGCGTCGTAGGTGATCGTCGAGTTGTCGATCTTGTACGTGCGATACTGCCCGCCCACGCCGATGTTGCTGACATTCGTTCGCTCGCTCATGTCTGTTCCTCCCTACTCATGTACTCGTGCTGCGGGGCTACTTCACCCCATAGGCCGCCGCCGGCACTTCCGGTTGCGGCTTCTTGCCGTCGTTATCCTTCTCGTCGCGCGTCTGCCGGCCGCCAGGAAAGCGCACGGCCGCCTGAGCGGCGAACGTGTCGCGCACCTGGCGGATATGTTCCAGCGGCGCCTGAACCAGCATCGCCCGGTAGGTCTCTTCCGGGAACGCCTCGCCCAGCGCCCGCACGCCCTCGGCCAGCGCCTGACTGACAAGCTCCTCGCGGTAGGCGCGGCCCTGATCGGCCAGCGGTTGCAGGCGGGCAATCTCGGCCTGAGCCTCGCCGTGCTGGCGCGTCACCTCGACCAGTCGCTCGTTCAGCCAGCGCACAGCCCCATCGAGCGTCACGCCCTGCGGCGCGGCCGATTCCAGAATGGCCCGCCGCATCGCTTCCAGCACCGCGCGGTCTTCATCCGGCGCAATCTGCTCCGGCGCGCCGGTCGCTGCCGGCTCGGCCGCCTGGGCCTCAACCTCGACAATGACTTCCTGTTCCTCGTTCATGCGTTCTCCCTGCCCGCCGGGCGCGGGCGCGCCGCCCGACAGGGGGCGGTCATGGTTCGGATTGATGATGGTGAAGGTGCGGGCGTCGCCCGTGGTGATGGTCACGCTCGGCGTCGCCGGCCGCGGCAGGCGGACGCGATACTGCCGTTCCAGTTGGGCAGTGGCCGCGGGCGACAGCCGCCCGGCCTTGGCCTCCTGCTGGGCCTTGAGGATCATGGCCCCCGGCGTGGCCCCGTCGTAGACCAACGATACCTCGCTCAAGCGGGCCTCATGGATGGCCACAGTGGCCACCTCGCGCGACAGCCGGCCGTCGCGCTCGATGTCGTACTCCCGCCCCGCCAGATGGTTACACGTGCTTCCCTGACCCCAATACAACTGATGGCACAGGTCACACACCCACCGGCCACCGTGGAAGCCCACACTCACGTCGCGGACGACCCCGCCGCGGATGGCGGCGATGTAGTCGTCGCTGGAGGCGTAGGAGTGTTGGCCGCCGAAGCGGATGCCGGGCAGGATGTAGAACGTGGCCACAACGCGGCCGTTGCCGTCCTCCTCCTCAAAGCGACCGCTGGCCGAGTAGCCGACGCCCAGCTTGAAGCCGTCGTGGGAGTCGAGCAGGACCACACCCCCGGCCGCGTCACGCGCGAAGTTGCGCAACGTCGAACCGTCCATGTGAGTGTAATAAGTGTCCAGCGCCGTGCTCGAAATCTCCGCCTCGAAGACGAAGGGTTCCTGGTCGGCTTCGAGCGACACCCCCTCCGGCAGCGGCACGGCGCGGGTGCGCGTGACCCGCGCCATGACAGTGGCGTTCAGATCGGCCAGCCCTTCCCCCTCATCAACTATTGCCGCCATACCTACCTCCAAAACGAAACACGCCGCTCCCCGAATGGGGAACGGCGTGTCTCAACGTTTCACGTCGCCGCGCGGCGAGTATGTTCGGCCGCGCCTGGTCTTGAGTTACCTGTAGTCTACAGGATGTACCTCCTCGTCGTCAATATTTAATCACACCTAATCGCGGAACAGATGTTCACGCACCCCTTTCCAGACACCCTGGCCGTACCAGCTTCAGCGGCGCGCGGCCCTGCGGCACGTCCACCAGCACACTGTGGGCGATGATCTTGCCGGCCGTGCCGCGCGCCCACCACTGCACCAGGCCGCGCACGTCGCCTCGCCCGTCCTGACCGTCCGTCCCCAGGGCGTACCAGTAGCGCTCAAACCAGCCGTTGGCCACGTCGGCCGTGTTGGCCACGTACAGATCGATGATGTTGCGCACCGTGTGACCGCCCAACGTCGCCGACGGGATGACCGCCGCCGCCAGCGCCCAGGTCACGTGCGTCCGCGGCCCGTCGTAGGGCTGGCAGTCGGCCTTGCGGTAGAAGGTCACCTGCGGCGCGCGGCGGAACGACTGGCCGATGACCAGCGGCCGCGGCAGCCAGCGGTGGCCGGCCTTGCCGTCGTCGTGCAACGTGTAGTAGGTGTCCGGCCCGTGAGACGTGTCCTCGTAACGGTAGATGCCATCGGCCGTTACCCGGAAGTGCTCGTAGTTGCCGCCCTTGATTAGATAGATGTCTTCGCCGCGCACTAGATATTGCGCGTCCTCGGTGCTCCCGTCATCATGCTGGTAGACGAGGAATGGGCCGTAAGCCTCGCCGCTGGTGGAGATTGGTCGGAAGGCGCGGGCCGGATCGACCGTCGCCGCCGGCGTTGGGCTGGGCGTCGGGCCGGGAGTTGGTGTCGGCGTCGGACTGGACGCCGGCCCGGCAATCCACTTGACCGCGTGCCAGTCAGGCACGCGGCAATAGTAGACCCGCCGCCGGCCGCTGTCATCGGCCGCGTTCTGACAACGGTAGGCGTTCGCCTCAACCGTTACATGGTATTCGCCGCTGATGATATGCCAGCCGTCAGCTAGAATCCTGGCCGCTAAGGCAAACGTCGGGTTCCAGGTCAACGAGGGCTGCTCCTGACCCGTCCGCCATAAGACGTTGGCCAGCGGCTCTGGTGTCATCGGCCGCACCTTCGCCCAGGCCACAAACTCAGCACGGCTGCCATTGAATCGGTTCAGGTCGGCGCGGGCAGACCCCACCCCGTAAGCATCACCCACGCCACCGGAGGTGTACTGCCACAGAGTCCACTTGCCCCAGGGCTTCGGTACCACCGGCATCTTCGCCGTCGTCCAGGCTGCAATCCAGAGATCGTAGGCCGCCCCCCAGGCGGGATTGCTCAGCATCCCCGGCCCCCAGTAAGAGGCGTTGGTGTAGATCAGGTGCCGCCCGCCGTCTGCTAAGGGCATCTCCTTATTCAGGAGCGCCATGAATTGTTCGGCGTCGGCCGCCAGCTTGGCCTGCCCGGCCGCCAGCGACGTCAGCTGCGGCTGGCCAATCATCACCGACAGACGCTGCTCCTCCAGGTCAATCGCCCCGCGCCGCACGCCGTACTGCCGCATCGCCGCCAATAGCGTCTTGGCTTGCTCGCGCCAGTCCTGCCACGGCTGAAAGTAGTGATAGAAGGCCACTACCGGCGGCGCACTTGACCCGGCCAGCGTGTGCCGAGCCATGAATTCGTCCAGCCTCTCATCCCGCGTCGTCCCATAGCTGGCCCGGACGATGAGACCATCCACGCCGGCGGCCGCCATCTTGGCGAAGTCTGGCGGCCAGTTCCACTTGCTCACGTCGAGCAGCAACGGCGTGGCCGTTGGCGTGGGCACAGGCACGGGTTCCGGCTCCGGCTCCGGCACAGGTGCGGGTTCGGCGGCCACGGCCGTCAACTCGCCACCGTCCAGCCACAGGTTGTTACTATCAATCGGCCAGTTGCAACGGTAGTGCAACACGATCTCAACCGGCCCGCCCGCATGGTCAAACTCAGTCTGCCGTTGGTTGACCTTTCCCGCTTCCAGGCTCGTCCAGTCGCGTACCACCCGACCGCCCACTTTAACCATGAACTGGGTGTGGTTCGGCTCCAGACTGGCATAGTCCTTGCGGTTGGCCGCCTTGTCCCAACGGTACGTGTCCACAAACACTCGCTGGCTCAGACGATAGCGGCCGGCCGGCAACTCCAGCGCCGGCCGCGTCTTCAGCCGGAACCAGAAGGCCCGGTACGAGGCAAACACTTTGTACGTCCAGTCACCGTCATCGAAGAAGTCGGCGTGCTCGGAGGCGGGTATGTGCTGCCGCCCCTTGTGAATCGCCTCCCCAACCAGGTAAGGAAACCCCTCTGTCGCGACCGTGTTGTCGTAGCCGCCGCCCGTGTTCCACACCGCCCCCCAGCCATTCGGGTCTTGCGTTGTCGAGGGCCACTTCTCGCTATCTGCCCAACCCTCCTCGAAAGACGGGTTGGGCAGCAGATTCGCCGCCTGACCAGGCGTAGGTGTGGGCGCGGGTGCCGGAGCAGGAGGAGGCGTCGGCTCCGGTTCTGCCACGACGTCACCTGCCAGACTGTAGGCCGTGACAGGCGCAATGAGGCCGTTCAGGTCGGCCGCCAGCTGCCGCTTGTCGCCCCCGCCGATGAGCGTCCACAGGAAGGCGGCGCGAATCTGCGGATGCGGCGCGTACTCCTCGGCCAGCGTCGCCACGTCGCGCATGGCCTGCTCCCCGTCGGGCATGTCGTTGAGCGTCCAGCCCGCCTCGGTGATGAAGACCGTCGGCCGGGAGATGCCCAGCGCGTCGCAGGCCTCGAAGAGAAACCGGTAGCGGCCGATAAGGTAGGGGTAGCCGGCGCGAATGTCGGCCTCGTCGTAGCTGTACTCGTGCAGCGTCACGGCCACGCGCTCCGGCCAGCCGGCGCACAGGCGCAGGTAGTGCTGCATCCACTCCCCGCGCCAGCCGGCCGGCTCTGGCGTCCCGCTGGCCCAGCCGGGACCGCAGAAGCGGTAGCCGTCGTTGAGCGCCGCCCATCCCAGATGGTACTGCCACCGGGCGACGACCTCCGGCCGCTCCTTATCCGGCTCGTTGAAGACCTCGATCCACACGCGGTCTTTGGCCGCGCGCACTTCGGCCGGCAGCGCCGCGGCGATTTCGCTCCAGTATGCCGCGGCGCTCTCGGTCGTGGCCTCGACATGGTAGGGTACGTAGTCGTATTTGGACGGCCGGTAGATGAGCGTCTTGGCCATACCGTACTTCAGCCCATCCACGGCCACCAGCCCGCCGCCGTCCACACTGTAGACGCCGAACGGGATGCCGGCCGCCTCCAACTGCTGCCACATCTCGCCGATGCCGGTGCAGCCGTTGCACGGCGCGCCGGCGTGGAACCACACTTTGTTTGCCACTTCTGTTACTCCTCTGTCGATACTGTTTGACTTGCCCGCCGGCCCTTGACGCGACCAGTGTTGTAGCCGGCGCGCCGAACGGCCTTGATGAGCGTCGGCGGGGTGACGCCGCACTTGGCGGCGACGATTCCCCAGGACTGCCCGGCTTCGTGCGCAACCACGGCCGCGGCAAGTTGCTCGTCGGGGAACCGATGCGGCCGCGCCCCGCCGGCACGCGCCAGCCCCAGTTGCTGGAATCGCCGCACCAGCGTCACGCCGGCCACACCAATTTCCCTGGCCAGTCCATGGAGCGTTTCGCCGGCCATGTGCCGGGCGTGCAGGCTGCGGACAAGGTCTTCATCTAGCTCGATGACCGGCTTTGCCACGCGCCGCACGACGTAGCCGTGCCGTTTCAGGTATAAGCTCAGCGTCCCGCGAGCTACACCCCATCGGGCGGCCACCTCTTCCAGTGTCCGCCCCGCCTCGCGCTCGGCGACGATGGCGGGCCAGTCATCGTCACTAAGGACCGGCTTCTGCGACCTGACCTCCGTGATATGGCCCGCCTGCCTCACCGCCGCGACGAGCCGCTGACGCCGCCAGCCCACGTCAGCGGCAATAACATCCCAGGGCTTACCAGCCGCGTGTGCGGCCAGGGCCGCCACCACCACGGCGCTCTCGTCCATCGCCGAGCCGGAACGAGGCAACGTGACCGTGCTATAGCCGGCTCGCTCCAGCGCCACGGCGAGCGTCTTCCGGCTACGCCCCATATCGGCGGCGATGACGTTCCAGGGCTGCCCGGCCGCGCGGGCAGCCACGACCGCCGCGATCTGCTCCGAAGTGAGCGTGAGCGGTGCAGGGCCGGACGGACGGAGATCAGACATCAACCCCAGCGTCTGGAAACGGCGACGCAGCGTCACGGGATTGACACCCACTTCGCCCGCCAACACCGCCAGCGTCTCGCCGGCCATATGCCGCGCGTGCAGGGCGCGCAACGCCTTTGGCGAAATGCTCATTTCACGAGCGATCTCATGCCACGGCTGACCAGCCGCGTGCGCGGCCAGGGCCGCGGCCGCCTCGTCATCCGTCACCAACAACTTGCGCCGCTGGCGGCGCAAGTTGTAGCGCTTGAAGTAGTCGCTCAGCGTGCCGCTGTACACGCCTGCCTCGGCCGCTAACGCCTTAATCGTCTCGCCAGCCATGTGCCGGGCGTGCAGGGCACGCACCGCATCTTCGTCCAGGCGGGGGCGCGCGGACACTCTCGGCGTTGCCGGTTGCGCCTTGCGCCGTCGCCGTCGAGCGGGCGTTTTTACCACCGCCGCGGCCGGTTCCTCATCTTCTCCCCTGGCTACCTTTGCCCTCGCCACCAAACGGGCGCGCAGCTCTGCCCGCGTCCTGGCAGCGGCGTCGTCCTGGCAGCGGCGCTCCTGCTCGGCCGCCTGCTCGGCCATCAGGCGCTTGAGGCGCGCAACGGCCGCCGGGTCGGGCGTATGTGTTCGCTCGGCGATGGTAGGGCCGTCATCCGAGCCGGTGCGCACCGGATTGGCCCAGGTGAAGGTGCTCACGGCTCTTCACCCTCCTCGGCCGGCGCGGCCTGGCGCACGTCAAGCATTTTCCACACGGCGTCATACCATCCGGTGACCTCACGGCACGGCCGCAACGTGGCCGCCGCGCCCAGCCCGGCCAGCAGCCGATAGTAGTCATACCGGGACAGGGCGACGGTCGAGCCGTCCCGGCGCTGAACGATGAATAGCTCCTCGCGGAAATAGGCGCGCACTTCGGCTACGTCATCGAGGGCCACGGCCAGCGGCGCGTCGGCGAGCAACATATCGGGAATCTGTGAATCAGTCATCCAATACCGTCCTTATTTTCACTAGCATCGGGAAACAGAACTGTCCTGTAGTGCTGCTCGGCCGCGTTCCGGCAAGACGCCCAGAGCGGCCGCCAGGCGCGTACGTGCATGCCGGGGATAAACAGCGGATAGCGAGAGTAGGGCATGTCTACCTCGTAGCCCTCCCCCAACCGGCGCGCATTGACGACGATCTGCACTACCTGGCCATCCGGGGATAGTGTATCCCCCGGCTCTTCGCCGAAGGCCGCGTCCAGGGCGCGGCGCAGGTTAGCAGCGTCGGCCTCGGCCGCCTGCGCCCGCGCCAGCAGCGCCGCGTAATCCTCCGGGGATATAGCTGCGGCCTCGGCCGGCGGCGGGGCGGTCGCGCGCTCACGCGCCGGCTCGGGCCGTGCGGCATTCCACGAGAACAGCGGAGCATAAAGATCATTCGCGTCCACGGTTCGCCTCGCCTTGCCCGGCCCGCCGCACAGTGACACCAACGCCGTTCGTTCGCTTCTCGGCCGCGGCCCACTCGGCCGCCGTCATCGCCCGCTTGATCTCGTGGCGCTTGAAACGCCAGGTCATAGCCTTGACTCCCAGCCAGTAGCGGACAGTGATCGTCTTCGGGTTGATGCGCACGACCTCATACCAGATGTCGTAGTTGACACCGGGCGCGTCGGTCGAGACGCCACCGCCGACCTCGATGGGCAGCGCCAGCCGGGCGGCAACGCTGTTGGCCACATCGTCGCCCGCGGACTCCTCGGCCTGGGCCAGCAACTCGCGGGCATAGGCCAGCCGCTTCCCGACGAAGGCAGTCATGCGCCCGACCCACCGCAGGCCGCTAACGGCCGCTTCGTGCTCCGGCTTGTCGGCCAACGTTGCTTCATAATCAGCCTTGCGGGCGTTGTAACGTCGCAGCGCCAACTCCAGCAGGCCAATGCGGTTGGTCAGCTGCTCGGCCGTGTACCGCCGCTCGGCATGGCGCACAGTGACGGCCGCCCGCTCCTCCCAATGCTCGGCGCGCCCGGCCTCTTCCAGGTAGCGGCGCGTGAGCCGGTCAGCCTTGGCCCGGTCACTACGGGCGCGGGCCTCGCTGTGGTGGCCGACCAGAATCGGCTGGCCGGCCGGGATGTAGCTCATGATGTCCCGCTCGGCCGCCGCGGCCGCCGCGGCCCGGTCGGCCGCGCCCTCGGCCCAGCGCGTGTAGTGCTGGGCGCGCTGCTCGGCCACGACGCGCCAATCGACGTTCTCCTCCTCCAGACTCACGCCCAGGTCGAGCAGCACGTCTTCGACTTGCGGCGCGTAGGGGCCGGCCAGACACGCCTCGGCCCGCTTCCAACTCAGGCCGGTTGCGGCCGCCAGGGCGTCGAACGTCTCGCGGTCGAGCCGCTCTCCCAGATAAACCCGAATCCAGCCGTCGTCCAGACTGACGGTGGCCGCGAGGCCTGTCACATCACTCAAATCGATATTGGTCTTGTCCATGGTCCTCACCTGTTCCTG
>WBZM01004047.1_pt1 | contig 10954 bp, 8 predicted proteins | sample 5204271 | NCBI WGS metagenome assembly WBZM01 (sample SAMN12344346, study PRJNA552823) | activated sludge metagenome | biome: Activated sludge suspended growth; feature: Nitrification reactor; material: Wastewater; isolation source: activated sludge from nitrification reactor of wastewater treatment...
CCCCTGATGGCCGCGCACCAAGCGGGCGCTTTCGGCCCGCGCGGCGCGGACCCAAGCGAGCCGGTCCGGTCGGTGTGACGCCGGTGACGCCGGCGGGACAGATCGGCTGGCTCAGCGTCGCCCGCCCGTCCGCCGCACGCGCCGCCTCCACGCCGTCGACGTAGAGCGTCACCCCCGCGAGCGACGCGCCCTCGGGCGGCTCCGCCGTCACCGTCAGCTCGCGCGGCGCACGGAGCGTCTCGCCCTCCGTCACACCCACCACGCTCACGCGCGGGCGGCGGGCCCAGGGCGCGGCCATCGGGTCGCCGAGCACGAGGTTGCGCCAGTACACGAAGGGCATGTTGCGGAGGTACGCCTCGGCCAGCGTCGACCCCTCCGCGTAGTCGACCAGGAAGCGCCGGCTCGGGAAGCAGTTGTTGAGCGGCTCCTCGACGGCCCCGTGCGCGCCCGCGACGCCCATCGCCACCCAGCGCGCGATCGACACCTGGGCCTCGCCCGTCGGCGCGAAGTTCACCGGGACCGCGCCGAGGCTGGTGAGGTTGTCGACGATCGCGCCCGGCGAGAAGCGGTTGCCCTCGATGGTCGCGCCGAGCGAAGCGGTGCCCGTGGCGAAGGCCGCGAGCGTTCGCCCGGTCGACGCCGCGTCGAAGGAGACGCGCGCGACGTCCGTCCGCCCAACGTCACGGAGCGCGGCCGCCACCTCGTCGTACTCGACGTCGAGCACGCCGCGGGCGCGGTCGGCGCCGTCCATCAGGAGCCAGGTGCCGGGCACCGTCCCCGCGCGCTCGGCGTCGAGGGCGCTCTGGAGAAGGCGTTCAGCGTCGGCGTCGCTCCGGCCGTGGAGCATCGTCGCGAGGCGGAGGCTCCACCGCACGCCGCCAGCCTCCGACTCCCATCCTGGCGTGAAGGCCCCGTCGCGGAAGGGGTTGGCCCAGCGGGCGCCGAGGCAGGGCGTCCCCGCGCAGCTCCGGGTGAGGCCGGGCGCGGCGTCGAGGAGGGACGTCCCGTCGGCGAGTCGCGAGCGCTCGACCATGAGGGCCGCCGCGAGCGAGACGCCCTGCGCGCCAGACGCGAGCGGGACGGTGACGCGGATGGGCAGACCGCGCATGAGGGCGTAGGCCTCGATGCGCGCGTCGACCCCGGCGTCGGCGAGGCAGCGGCGGAGCGGGTCGGCGATGCGCGCGCGGAAGTCGGCGAGGGTGACGGTGTCGCCCGCGGGCGCGTCGAGGCCGCAGCGCTGGCGCGCGGGGACGGCGCGGGCCTCGGCGTAGCGCGCGGCGAGGGCGCTGCCGCCGGGGTCGTTGCGGTTGTAGACGACGGCGACGGAGTCGGGGCCGGGCACCGCCCGCGCGGCCGCGGGGGCGAGGGAGAGCGAGAGGGCGAGCGCGACGGCGCCGCGCACGGCTCAGGCGGGCTCGCGGAGAAACTGCTCGGCGGTGGCCACGTCGTCGCGGCTGCCGAGGAAGAGGGCGGTCCGCTCGTGGAGCTTCTTCGGCTCGATGTCGAGGATGCGCTGGGCGCCGTTGCTCGCGGCGCCGCCGGCGGCCTCGCAGATGAACGACATCGGCGCGGCCTCGTAGAGCAGGCGGAGCTTGCCGTCGGGGCTCTTGGCGTCGGGCGGGTACGCGAACACGCCGCCCTTGAGCAGCGTGCGGTGGAAGTCGGCGACGAGCGAGCCGACGTAGCGGGCGGACTTCGCCTCGGGCTTGCCGTCGGGGGTGGTGCGCGGGGTCTTGAGGTGCTCGACCCAGCGGCGGAGCTGCGGCGACCAGAGGTGCGTGTTGCCCTCGTTGATCGAGTAGCTCTTGCCCCGCGGGGGGATGCGGATGTTCTCGTGCGAGAGGAAGAACTCCCCCACGGCCGGGTCGAGCGTGAAGCCGTGGACGCCGTCGCCGGTGGAGTAGACGAGCACCGTGCTCGACCCGTAGATGACGTAGCCCGCGGCCACCTGCGACGAGCCGCGCTGGAGGCAGTCGGCGAGCGTGCCGTGGCGCCCGAGGGTGACGCGGCGGTGGATGGAGAAGATCGTCCCGATCGAGATGTCGACGTCGATGTTGGAGCTGCCGTCGAGCGGGTCGAACATCAGCACGTACTTCCCCGTGGGGTAGTGGTCGGGGATGCGGATCGGGTCGTCGACCTCCTCGCTCGCCATCACGCACAGGTGCCCGCCGGCCTCCACCGAGCGGATGAGCACGTTGTTGGCGAACTCGTCGAGCTTCTGCACCTCCTCGCCCTGCACGTTGCGCTCGCCGGTGAGCCCGAGGATGCCCGCGAGCCCCGCCTGGCGGACGCGCGAGTTGATGATCTTCGCGGCGAGCGCGATCTGCTGGAAGAGCCCCGTGAAGTCGCCCGTCGCGCCCGGGATCTGGCGCTGCCGCTCGAGGATGTGACGCTCGAGGGTCGAGCCCGCGGAGAGGGTGGTGGCCGGTCCCCAGGAGTGCGTGATCATCGACATGCGAGTCCTCCGTGCTGGTCGGGGCGGGTTCATCGCACGGAGCCCTAGGGGACGTCCATCCCCGCCGCCGGGCGATGTACCCTGCGCGCCCCCCCGATGGCGCCCGCCGCTTTCACCGTCTACCTGCTCCGCTGCGCCGACGGGTCGCTCTACACGGGCATCGCCCGCGACCTCGCCGCCCGCGTCGCCGCCCACAACGCCGGCCGGGGCGCGAAATACACCCGGGCGCGGCTCCCGGTGGTGGTCGCGTGGTCGCGCGGACGTCAAGACCCGACGGACGCCCGGCGGATCGAGCCCGCCCTCAAGCGCCTGACGCGCGCCGAGAAGCTCCGGCTGGTGGCGGGCGACGAGGCCCTCTGGCGCCGGGTGCGCCGGGAGGCCCTCGGGCGCTAGCCCTTCTTCGGGCCGAGGCTGGGGAGGCCGAGCTCTTCGCGCATCTTCCGCTCCTCGGCGCCGAGCTGCATCAGGGCCTCCCGCAGGTGCTCGGCGACGTCTTTGTAGGTGCGCAGGCGGGCGGGCTTCTGGAGGTGCTCGTCGAGGTCGACCGGCTTGCCGAACACCATGGTGACCGGCGCGCCCGTCCCGTCGAAGTTGCTCTTGATCTGCTTGGGGAAGTTGTTGATGAGCCCGAGCGTGAACACCGGCACCACGATGGGGCGCGCGTGGTACACGATGTTGCCCGCGCCGAGGTTGGCCGGCAGGAGCTCGTAGGGGTTGTCGCCCTTGTTGCGCGTGCCCTCGGGGTGGTAGCCGACCATCGAGCCGGGCTCGCGCATGAGGTCGGTGAGCACGTCGACGGTGTACTGGTTGAAGGCGCGCTTGGGGCCGTCGCGCATCACGGGCGGGTACATCGCCATCGCCGACATCACCGCGTTGACGGCCATCCCCGCGACGCCCTCGTAGAAGAAGGTCGAGCGCACGGGGAAGTACATGCGCTTCACCCAGTCGGTGTTGCGCAGCACCACGGCGGAGATGACGTAGAAGTCGAAGAAGCTCCGGTGGTTGGCGACGAGGAAGACGCCGCGGTCGGGCGCGAGGTCGCGGACGTGCTCGACGCCGCGCAGGTGGAGGAGCTTGTCGGTCGACGCGGTGACCCACGCCTCGCCGACCACGCGGAGGAAGGAGTGGGCCGCGGCCTTCACCGCGGGCGGGCGGTTCATCGCGTCGGCGACTTCGAAGGCGACGCGCTCGAAGCGGCTGAGGGGCGCGAGCTGTTCGGGCGTGGGGCGTCTCATCGGCGACGATTTCCTACCGCACCCGGGCTACGGCACCGCAAGGAGAAACGCGCCGACGAGCGCGCGCAGCTCCGCCGCACCGCCACCCCCGGGACGCAGTGCGAGCGCGCCGACCCCGCCCCCGCCCGGCGCGTCCCAGCGCTCGCTCCGCTCGCCCGGGAAGAGCGCCCACGCCGCCTCGACGCCCCCGATCGCGTCGCGGTACGCGTGCATCTTCACCACCGCGTCGCGCGGCGCCCGGCGCTCGTCGTCGTCGACCTGGTACTTCGCGTCGAACGCCATCGCCCGACCGCCCGCGCGCAGCACGAAGTCGGGCCGGAAGGCGAGGCCGTACGACCCGCCCGACGCCTGCGAAGCGAGGGTGACATCCCCGCCCCCGGCCGCCACCCGCGCGACGCACCCGCCCGCCGCGAAGGCCGCCGCCTCGTCGTCGCCGACACCCAACGCGCGGGCGAGCGCCAGGCCGCACCACCGCTCGTAGAGCCTCGGCGCGTCGGCGAGCCCGACCGTCTCCTCGCCGACGAGCGGGTGCGGGCGCGGCGCGCTTCGAAGGCGCTCCCACGCCGCGGCGAGCTCGCGGTAGCCGCGTCGTCGGCGCAGCGCGAGCGCGGAGACGTGCGCGTCGGGGGACTCGCGCACGCCGGCGAGCGGGCCGCGGCGGGCCTCGGCGCGCAGGGCGTCGAGGGCGGCGGAGACGTCCCCCGCGAGGGCGCGGAGCGCGCGGTCGGCGAGCGGGGACGACGGCGACGCGAGCGCGCGGGCGGCGGCGCAGAGGTCGGCGAGGCAGGCGGCGACGAAGCGGTTCTCGGGGACGTCGCGGGTGAGCGCGGGGCCGTGCTCGCGGGCGACGGCGGCGGCGCGGGCGCCGCGGGCCGCGAGCTCGTCGGGGTGCAGGCGCGAGGCGCGGTCGAGGGGGACGACGTTGACGCGCGCGGCGACGGCGGCGGCCGGCTCGCGGGCGACGGCGTCGAGCGCGTCGCGGAGCGCGCCCGACCGCACGAGGTGGTCGAGGAGCAGGAGCTCCTCGGTCGGCGTCCGGCGGCGCGCGCGGGGGTCGGCGGCGAGCGGGGCCTCGCTGAGCGCGCCGGCGCGGGCGGCGAGCGCGAGGTCGGCGGCGCAGAGGTCGTCGAGCATCGCGCCAGTCGTCGGTGGCGCCCGCGCGCCGGAGGCACACCTCGGCCTCGAGCGCGTCGTCCCCCGCGCGCAGGCGGACGCGTCCGGCGTGGCCGCGGAGCGTGAGCGCGTGGAGCGAGCGGCCGTCGGCGTCGACCGCGACGCGTGGCGCTTCGAAGGCCCCTGCGAGGCGCGCGCCGGGCGCGAGCGCGAGGAGGTAGGGCGTCTGGTCGAGCAGCGCGAGGGGCGCGAGGCCGAGCGCGGGGTGGGCGCTCTCCCAGCGGAGCGACGAGGGGCCGTCGGCGTCGCACACCTCCACGTCGGGCGAGGCGCGCGACCACGCGGCCGGCGCGGGCGCCCCCCAGGCGCGGAGCTCGAGGGGGCCGCGACGCGCCGCGCGGAGGGGGCGGCTCACGACGGGCGGTGGAAGACGGCGGCGACGGCGGTGTAGAGGTGCGCGCGGGTGACGCCGGCCCAGGGGGCGAGTTCGAAGGCCGACTGCATCCCCGCGGCGGGCGCGGCGAACTTCCCGCGCAGCGCCTTCGCGTCGACGTCGGCGACGCCGAAGAGCCCTTTGCCCCGCCCCGCGCAGGTGAACATCAGCGCCGCCGCGGGCGTCGCGCCGGCGCCCGCGCGGGCCACGGCGGCGAGGCGGCGCGCGAGGTCGTCGCGGGCGGCCGCGGCGTCGCGCACCCCGAGGGCCACCTCGGCGCCCTCGGGGAGCACGTCGGCGATCGCCACCGCGCCGCGCGACGGGTCGGCGCCGGCGATGGTGCGGACGAGCGCGGCCTCCTCCGGCAGCCCGCGGATGAGCACGAGCAGCGGGTCGCGGCGCGGGCCCTCGCGCACGGTGTCGCCCACCACGTCGAGCGCGGGGCGGCCGTCGAGCGAGAGCAGGAAGGGCCCGTCCTGCCCCGTCACGCGCATCCACGGCGTGAGCGCGCGCACCGCGGGCGAAGCGACGACGCTCAGCCGCAGCGAGCCCGCGAGCGTCACCACGGCGGCGGCGCAGGGCGCGGGCGCGCTGCCGGGCGAGGCCGCGGCGACGAGGGCGGCGCCGGCGCCGACGAGGGGCGCCCCCTCGTGGCGGGCGAGGCCGGTGAGCGCCTCGGGGGTGTGCGCGGGCGTGGCGAGGAGCGCGACGACGCCCACCGCGCGGCGCTCGCCGTCGGGGAGGCGCAGCGCGGCCTCGCGGATCACGGCCTCGTGGCGCTCGCGGGCGAGGTCGGCGGGGAGCGCGGTGAGCGCGGCGCGGGCGACGGCGCGGTCGAAGCAGAGGGCGGCGGCCGCGGGCTGGCCCTCGCGCTCGGCGCCCATCGAGAGGACGCCGGGCGCGTCGGCGGCGAGCACCACCGCGTCGGGCGCGAGCAGTTGCGCCTCGCGCGCGGCGACGAGCGCGCCGTCGGGCGTCGCGCGCTCGGGGTTGCCCGCGGCGGTGAAGACGAACACCACCGACGGGTCGCGCACCGACGCGAGCGCCTGGCGCGCGGCGGCGCGGGCGATGGCGGCGAGCGACGCCCCCTGACGACCGTCGGCGAGGCCCTCTCCTGCGATGGATGGCATGTCGGCGCGGAGGATATCGCGGCGCGCGGCGGGGCGGGTGGGCAGCGCCGCGCGGCGGGGCGTTTCTTGCGCCCGGGGCGGCGGCCGGTGTTAGCGTCCCGCGCATGGTGTCTGCGGCCGTACCGGGCGGTCCGGTGGTTCAGGGCGACCTTCGGGTGTGCCCGGAGTGCGGCTCCGTCGCGCCGGCGGAGCGGACGCGGTGCGCGGTGTGCCAGACCGCGCTCGGGCCGCTGTGCCCCTCGGTGCCCCTCCCCATGCCCGGCCGCGCGTGGACGCGCGCGGAGGTGACGCTCCCCTGCCCCCACTGCGCGACGGTGATCCCGCTGCGGCCCGAGTCCATCGGCGCGCCGGTGGCGTGCACCCACTGCGGCCGCACCACGCAGGTCGACCTCGGGTGGTGGGACGAGGCGCTCCACACGGCCCACGCCGCCGCCGACCTCTCCTTCCCCGACTTCCAGGGGATGAACGCACCCTTGGGCGCCTTCAACCCCTTCGCGCAGGTCGGGTCGCGCGAGTCGTACGTGGACTTCCCCGGCGCGGCGCTGCCCTCGCAGACGCCCCTACGGCTGCGGCTCGGGCCCGGCGCGCCGCTGTGCCCGCGGTGCCGCAACCCGGTGTCCGTTCGCTTCTCGGCGCCCGGCCGGCTCACCGCGCAGTGCGGGCGCTGCAACGACCGCGAGGCCTTCAGCGCGCCCGACGTGGTGATGCAGCGCTTCCCGGCGCTTCGCGCGCTGGTGGCGTACCCCCCCGACGCGGCGGCGGCGCAGGGGCGCGTCGAGCCCTGGTGGCTGCTGCTCGACGGGCTGTCGTACATGCGCCCGATGATCCAGGAGCAGAAGTCGCAGGCCGAGCGCGCCGACGCCGAGCGCGTCGCCTGGGAGGCGTGGAACAAGCAGGAGCGCGAGCGCCAGGAGGCCGACGCCCGCGCCCGCCGCGAGCAGGAGGAGCGCGACCGCGCCGAGCGCGAGAAGCGCGACAAGGAGCGCCGCGAGCGCGAGGCCCGCGAGCAGCTCGAGCGCGCGGTGCAGGGCGCGCAGGGCGAGGCCGCCGCCGAGCGCGCCGAGAAGGAGCGCCTCCAGGCCGAGCTCGCGCAGCTCCAGTCGTTTCACCAGCAGGAGTCCGACCGCTTCAACCGCGAGATGTGGGAGCGCGGCGAGCAGGAGCGCGCCGCCCGCGAGCGCCAGGCATCGGCTGACCAGCAGCGCTTCGACGAGATGGTGCGCGAGCGCGACGCGCGCGAGAAGAAGCTCAAGACGCGCTTCATCGTCATGGTGGTGCTCTGGGTGCTGGTGGCCGCCGGGCTCGTCGCCGACCTCGCCGTCGCGTGGAAGGGCTGACGTCTCCCGTGCGCGCCGCGCTCCCCGCGTTCACCTCGCTCGCGCTCGCCGCCCTCGCGCAGCCCGTCGCAGCCGAAGCGCAGACGTGCGCGGGCGTCGACTACTACGAGGCCTGCCTCGACGCGATCGCCGGGCGCGCGGCCGGCGCGACCACCCCGCGCGACCCGACGCGCATCATCGACGGGATCTTCCGCACCAGCGACACGCCCCCGCGCTACGCCCCGGAGCTCACCTTCGCGCGGCTGATGGTCGACCGGAGCGTGTTCAACTACCCGTCGTGCATGGGCGGGCGCAACACCGACCCGCGGATGTACACCGCCAACACCTGCACGGGGCCCTTCCCGCCGGCGGACGTCCCGCCCTTCGTCGACACGCTCGACTGGGGCTTCAGCGTGACGGCCCGCTCGTACGCCGACGGGACGCTCGTGGCCGACGGCGACCCCTGCGGCGGCGACCGCGCCCGCTGCGGCTACGAGGCGCCATGGGCCAGCGCCCTGGTGATGGACCTCCAGGGCCAGGCCAACCGCGTGGTGGTGTTCCCGATCACCGACCACGTCACCGACTCGTGCCTGGAGGCCTTCGAGTACTCCGTCTACCTCACCAACAACCCCGCCTCGCGGGCCTTCGCCGGCTTCGGGGCGCCGCCCGACCCCTCGCGCTGGAACGCCGCCGTCCTCGTCCGCGGCTTCACCCGCGGCTGGACCAACAACCCCCAGTCCACCGGCACCGTCGCCGACATGGCCGTCCACCCGCTGGAGATGTCGCCCGGCGGCGAGGCCGTCGCCGACTCGATCGCGACGGTGTGGGCGCTGCCGTGCGGGGTGACGTTCCGCTACGTGGCCCTCGTGCCGGGCAACTACGGCAACCCCGACGGGCGCTGCGCCTTCCACAGCTCGGAGTACGAGTTCGACGCGGTGGCGGGGCTCAACGAGGACTCCACCGCGGTGTGCGCCGACCGCGACAACGACGGCTTCCGCGACGCCGCGTGCGGCGGCAACGACTGCAACGACAACGACCCCGCGGTGAACCCCGGCGCCGTCGAGACCTGCGCCACCCTGCGCGACCTCAACTGCGACGGCACCGCCACCGCGTGCCCCGCCAACACCGCGTGCGTCGGCGGCCTCTGCGCGCCCGACTGCGTCGAGGGCGCCTGCGCCGCGGGCTTCACCTGCGTCTCCGGCGACGGCGGCGCCGCCTCGTGCCTGCCCACCCCCTGCGCGCGGACGTCGTGCCCCGCGGGCCAGGTGTGCGGCCCCATGGGCTGCCAGGACCCGTGCGACGGCGCGCGCTGCCCGCTCGGCCAGGTGTGCCGCGGCGGCGCGTGCACCGACCCGTGCGCGGGCGTGCTCTGCGCGACGCGGCAGCACTGCGAGGCCGGGCGCTGCGTGCCCAACTGCCCGTGCGTCCCCTGCGGCGACGGGACGTCGTGCGACGAGTCCTCCGGGCGCTGCGGCGCGCCGGGCTGCGCGATGCTCACGTGCGCGCCGGATCAAGCGCGCGACTGCTCGGGGCTCACGCCGCGGTGCCGCGGGCTCTGCGAGGACGTGCGGTGCCCGCTGGGCTCGCGCTGCGACGCGCTCCTCGGGCGCTGCGTGGTCGACCGGTGCGCGGGCGTGAGCTGCCCCGGCGGCGCGGTGTGTCGCGACGGCCGCTGCGAGCGCCCGGCGGTGATGGACGCGGGCGCCGACGCGGGGAGCGATGCCAGCGCGAACGACGCGGGGACGGGCGACGCGGGCGCGGTGGTGGACGCGGGGCGCGACGCGGCGATGGACGCGGCGGACGACGTGGCGGAGTACGTCGCGGACGACCGCGGCGGCTGCGGCTGCCGCGCGCGGGGCGGCGCGGCGGGCGGGGCGGCGTGGCTGGTGGCGCTGGCGGCGCTCGCGCGGCGGCGGGGACGTCGGTAGCGCGCGGCGCGGAGGTCACCCGCCGGCGTGGCCCTCGTCGGGGCAGTCGCATTCGAAGCACGCGCGCATCGACGACACCTTGCAGCAGCCCTGGAGGCGCTCGCGGAGTGCCTTGCGCGCCCGGTGGAGGCGCACGTTGGCGTTGTCGGCGCTGATGCCGAGCGCCCGCGCGACGTCGACCACACGCTCGTCGTCGACGTCGACCCGCCGGAGCACCTCGGCGTAAGCGGGCGGCAGCTTCGGGAGCAGCCCGAGGGCGCACGCGCAGGCCGCGCGGGCCTCGTCGGACGTCGCCTCCTCGGTCGCGGCGAGGGCGGCGTGGCGGGCGTCGCGGGCCACGCGGGCGGCGTGGTGGTCGGCCACCGCGTTGCGGACCACCCGCCAGAACCACGCCCGCGCGAGCGCCGGGTCGCGCACGTCGCCGGCCCGCTCCACCGCGCGGACGAGGCTCTGCTGGTAGACGTCCTCGGCGTCGGGGCCGACGCGGCGGCGGAGGAAGTCCACGTAGCGCGCGCGCTCGGCCTCGACGGCCTCGACCACGCGCCGGACGGCGAGCTCCTCCGCCGCCTCCACGGTCAGCCCCCTGCCTTGCGGGCCTGGGCCGCGGCGCAACCGCACGAGGGCGGGCACGCGCAGTTGGGCGGGCACTGGCAGGTGGGGCCGCAGCAGCACTCGCCGGCGGCGGGGGCGCGGCCCTGGGCGGCGCAGTTGCACGAGGGCCCGCACGAGGGGCAGCCGCAGGTCTTCTTGTCGGTCATGGTCGTTCTCCTGGTGTGGGGCCCGCCGCACGTCGCGGGGGGCTTCACTCGTGCTGACGGGCAAGGCCCAGGGAACCTTACACCGCCCCGAGGCCCCCTACGCGCAGAGGGTGCAGACCACGCGGCCGGAGGCCTCCTGCGTGCAGTTCTGGGAGCCGCAGACGACGCGGCACGGGCAGCGGCCGTCGGCGCACAGCGTCTCGGCGCGGGGCGCGCAGCGGTGGAGGTCGACCGGGCCCGCGTCGACGCCCGAGCACCCGAGCACGCAGATCTGGTTCGGCGCGCAGGTGAGCGCCCCGCACGACGTGGAGCCGCCGTCGGGCGCCGGGAGCTGGAAGGTCGGCTCGCCCGCGTCCTCGGCGTCGGCGCCGGCGTCGCGGGCGCGCTCGCAGACGTGCCGGTAGTCGAGCCCGCCGTCGGAGCCTGGCGGCGTCCCCGTGCACGCGAGCCCGGCGGCGCAGGCCCGGTTGCACCAGCGGTAGGAGCCGCAGAACTCCCCCACCCCCGCAGGTGCCGGGTTGTCACACCCCGTCGCGGGCGCGCACGCCCCGCCCGACGCCACGCAGCGGCACTGGCTGTCGTAGGT
>WBZM01000176.1_pt2 | contig 10951 bp, 5 predicted proteins | sample 5204271 | NCBI WGS metagenome assembly WBZM01 (sample SAMN12344346, study PRJNA552823) | activated sludge metagenome | biome: Activated sludge suspended growth; feature: Nitrification reactor; material: Wastewater; isolation source: activated sludge from nitrification reactor of wastewater treatment...
CTCGACGCCGACGGCGACGGCCACGGCGACGCCTGCGACCCCTGCCCGACCTTCTTCAACCCGGGCGCCTCGGCCTGCCTGGCCTCCGTCTACGACGTGAAGTCCCGGGCCTGGCCCCTCGGGACGCCCGTCCGCCTGCGGCACCTCCTGGTCACCGGCGTGACCTCCCGGGGGTTCTTCGCCCAGGTGAAGGCCGGCGACGTCGCCGATCAGGGGGCGGACTTCTCCGGGATCTGGATCGAGCTGGCCAGCCCGCCGGTGGCGGCGGGCGACCGCGTGGACGTCGAGGGCGTGCCCAGCGACTTCTTCGGGGAGCTGCAGCTCTCGCCCCCCGCCGCGACCGCGGTGTCGGTGACCTCGTCCGGGGAGGCCCCGCCCGATCCTGTGCTGGTGACCCCGGCCGAGGTGGGCAGCGGCGGCGCGCGCGCCGCGCTGCTCGAGGGGGTGCTGGTGCGGGTGAGCGGCGTGACCGTGACCGACGCCGCCCCGCTGCCCGGCGCCGGCGACGTGGCCCCCACCAACGAGTTCACGGTGGACGGCGCGCTGCGGGTCGACGACCTGCTGCACCTGGTCTCGCCCTTCCCGGTGGTGGGCCTCGGCTTCACCGAGCTCACCGGCGTCCTGGCCTTCCGGCAGGGTAACTCCAAGCTGGAGCCGCGGGGCGCCGCCGACCTGGTGGCGCCGCCGCAGCTGGTCGGCCTCGGCCCGGTGCCTGCCTTCCTCCGGGCCGGCGCCAGCGGCGTGCCCACCATCCCGGCGCCGCTGGTGGTGACGCTCTCCTCGCCGGCGGCGGCGGACACCTTCGTGGCCGTCACCTCGGCCGACACCGGCATCCTCACCGTGCCGAACGGCGGCGTCACCGTGCCGGCCGGCGTCTCCAGCGCGCCGGTGCTCCTCTCGGCGGGCCTGGCCGCCTCGCCGGGCGTGACGCTCACCGCGACGCTGGGCGCCGCCAGCCTGCAGGCGAGCGTGCGCGTCCTCGACGGGACGGAGGTGCCCGCCCTGGTCGGCCTCGTGCCGTCGGCGCAGTCGATCCTCCCGGGCGGGACGGCCACGCTCACCGCGACCCTCGACCTGCCGGCGACGGCGCCCGTCGAGGTGACCCTCGCCGTCGCCCCGGCCGGCGCCCTGTCCTGCCCGGCCAGCGTCACCGTCCCGGCCGACGCCCTCCAGGCCAGCTTCACCTGCACCGACGCGGCGGGCGCCGGGACCGCCACCGTCACCGCGACGCTCGGCGCCGACCAGCGCGCCGCCACGATGGGCGTGGTGGCCAACGACCACCTGGTCATCAACGAGGTGGACTACGACGGCGTCGGGACCGACCTCGCCGAGTTCGTGGAGATCTCCAACCCGACCGCCGCGCCGGTGAGCCTGGCCGGGCTCTGGCTCATCCTGGTCAACGGCAACGGGAGCGTCGAGTACGACCACGTCGATCTCACCCCGGCGGGAACGCTGGCGCCCGGGCAGTACCTGGTGATCTGCTCCTTCGCGGTGACGCCGGCACCGGGCGCGGCGGTGATCCGCTGGACCGCCGCGGGGCTCGCCGACAGCAACGCCATCCAGAACGGCTCCCCCGACGGCGTGGCCCTCTTCGACACCGCCACCCAGACCATCGTCGACGCCCTGAGCTACGAGGGGGCCATCACCGCCGCCACCTTCACCAGCCCATTCCAATTCCTCGGGCCCTTCAACCTGGTGGAAGGCACGGCCTTGCCCTTCGGCGTCGCCGACTCCAACACCCTCCCGGGCTCGCTGGTCCGGCTCCCCGACGGGGCCGACACCGACAACGCCACCGTCGACTGGAAGTTCACGGGCACGCCGACGCCCGGAGCGGCAAACCAGTAGGGCCACCATCCAGAGGGGGACCCACCCATGGCCGCCAAGAAGCGCCCCGTCACCAAGTCCGGCACGCCCCGCGCCCGCAAGGGGGTGAAGCTCAAGCCGACCGAGCTGGGGCCCAAGGACCTCCGGCTGGCCGAGCCGCCGGCCGAGGTGGCGGCGCTGGCGGCCCAGGTGGAGGCCGACGGCGGCGCGGTGCTGGCCAGCTACCGCGAGCCGCTGGGCGGCCACGCCCTGCTCCTGGCCGCCCTCCCGGTGGAGCGGGTCGATCGCACCCCCTTCCAGCGGGACGTCTCCGACGGCCACGTGCGGCGCCTCACCGTCGCCATGGACAAGACGCGGCGCTACCTCGACCCCATCATCGCCACCCGGGAGGCCGACGGCCGCTACCTCACGCCCAACGGCGGCCACCGGCTCACCGCCCTCAAGGAGCTGGGGGCGAAGGCGGTGCTGGCGCTGCTGGTGCCGGAGCGCGAGGTGGCCTACCAGATCCTGGCGCTCAACATCGAGAAGGCCCACAACCTCCGCGAGAAGGCGCTGGAGGTGGCCCGCATGTACGCCGACCTGGCCGGCTCCCTCGACCCCAAGGAGACCGAGATGGAGCTCCAGTTCGAGGAGCCGGCGCTCATCACGCTGGGGTTCGCCTACCAGGAGCGCGGGCGGCTCTCCGGCTCGGTCTACGCCCCCATCCTGCGGAAGGTGGACGCCTACCTGCCCCAGAAGTGCTCGGCGGCCACCGAGGAGCGGCGGCGCCGGGCCAGGCTGGTGCTCGACCTCGACGACGCAGTGGCCGGCGCGGTGGCGCGGCTCAAGGAGAAGGGGTTCGACTCGCCCTACCTCAAGGCCTTCGTGGTGGGGCGCATCAACCCCCTGCGTTTCATGAAGGGCGGGGCGCCCCCGATGGACGAGCTCTTCGCCACCATGACGAAGCGGGCCGCCGGCATGGACCCCGGCAAGGTGAAGAGCGAGGACGTGGCGCGCAGCGGCGGGCCGGTCGAGGGCGAGTAGCCCTCGCGCGTGCGGTCAGTCCGCCCACGCTGCGTGCGTCGGCGGCGCGCTGACCCCGGCGACCGGGGGCCCGACAGCGGCCTTCGCCCCGGGCGAACCCGCCGCCGCGCGTGACACGCGAGGGCGTCCCGGCGCACGCCCCTCCGCGTGGCAGCGAGCGCTTTCGACCCCGGAGAGCGGTGGCCGCACGCACCGTTTGCCTGAGCAAACATCCGGCGTCGATCCGGAGCGTTGGACCTCAAAGCGTCCCCGGATCCCGCGTGAGTGTCCACGGAGCGCGGCGCTGTGGCGATCGGTCGCACCGTCGCCATCGTCAGCCCCGTCGGCGGGTCACACCGGGTGCCCGTCCCGATGCCCGCGCGCCACGGTGCGCGCGCGGGAGTGCGACCCGGGCCGGCCCGGGGCCGGAAGGTGAAGCTCATGACGAAGCGGCGCGACGAGGAGACCCAGCAGGGCGAAGGCGGCATCCTGGAGCTGGGCCGGCGGGAGATGCTCAAGTTGACGGCGGCGGGCGGCGCGGCGGTGGCCGCGGCGGCCAGCGCCATCACGGCGGCGGCGCCCGCGCCGGCGCAGGCCCAGACGGCCTGCACCGGCCTGAACGCCAACGAGGCCTTCCCGGTCAGCCCGCTGATCCTGAGGCCCTTCACCGATCCGCTCCCGGTGCCGAGGGCGCTGGCGCCCATCCCGGCCGCCACCGTCGCCACCTGGGCCAGCAAGCCCGGCGGCGCCCCCGGGGCGCAGGACTGCGACGGCGGTACCCACCAGGCGTGGCCCGGCCAGGCCGGCACCTTCGCCGCCGACCTGCCGCAGCCGCTCATCTACCAGATCAAGCTGCAGGTGGCGGCCCACCAGTTCAGCAGCTCGCCGGTGCGGACCATGGTCCCGTTCCGCAACACCACGGGGCGCACCGTGCCGGCCGGCACGGTGGTGGCGCAGCTGCCGAAGAGCACCATCTACGGCTTCAACGGCCAGTTCCCCGGCCCCATGATCAACGCGATGTACGGGCAGCCCAACTGCGTCCGCTTCGAGAACCACCTCGACGAGAACCCGCTCAACCTCGACCGCGGCGACTTCGGCGCGCCGGACTGGAGCTTCCTCACCCACCTGCACAACGCCCACACCGCGCCGGAGTGCGACGGCAACCCGCACCACAAGCCGCAGTCCTACGCGCCGGGCGGCTGGGTGGACAACCTCTACCTCAACAAGCCGGCGGGGGGCGACGAGGCGGAGAAGCAGAGCTTCTTCTGGTACCACGACCACCGCATGGACCACACCGGCGCCAACGTCTACAAGGGCATGGCCGGCATCTACCCCATCTACGACCCGGTGCTCGATCCCGGCGACGAGACGCAGGGGCTGCGCCTCCCCGGCGTGAAGACCCAGCGCGCCGACGGCGCCTTCGACGTGGACTACGACCTCCCCATCGTCCTCTACGACCTGGCGCTCGACGACGGCGCCGTGGCGCACCAGGACTTCCACAACGGCTGCGGCGAGGCGCACCCCGAGCAGTGGGGCAAGGCCTACTTCCGCCACTTCCCCAACCACGGCTTCGTGGGCGACATCTTCACCGTCAACGGCGTCGCCTACCCGACCCTCACGGTGAAGCGCCGCAAGTACCGCCTGCGCTTCCTCACCGCCGCCATCTCGCGCCAGTTCGACCTCATGTTCATGAGGTCGGCGGCCGGGCCGAAGAGCGCCCAGTCCCTCGGCTACGGCGGCACCGAGCTGCAGGGCCAGTGGCGCATCGAGGACGGCGTCCAGTGCATGGACTTCGTCCAGATCGCCTCGGGCGGCGGCCTCCTGCCCAACGCCATCCGCCGCGGCAACGTGGAGAACTGGCCGGCCATGCGCCACGAGGTCGTCGTCGACTTCACGCGGTGGCTGGACGGCACGCCGACGAAGAAGGGCGACGTCCTCTACCTCACCAACGTGGGCAAGATGCCGGACGGCCGCCAGCTCAGCAACAGCGTGCGCCTCGGCCTCGACAAGAAGTACAAGATCCCGCTCCTCAAGATCGTCATCGGCGACGACGCGCCGGACCAGAGCGTCATGCCGGCCGACGGGGCGCCGCTGCGGGCCCAGCCGGTCCTGCCGGACCCGGCCGGCCTCCCCACCCGCACCTTCGAGCTGCAGCGCGGCGGCTTCGGCGGCGAGATCCAGTGGCTCATCAACGGCCACCCCTTCGACCCGGCGGTGCCCCTCGCCACCGTGACGCAGGGCCAGCCCGAGGTCTGGATCATCAAGAACGGCGGCGGCGGCTGGACCCACCCCATGCACCTGCACATGGAGGAGCACCACATCCTCCAGCGCGACGGCAAGCCGGCCACCTCCGTGCCGGGCCACCAGGACGACACCGGCAAGGACGACGTCATCGCCCTGGACGGCAGCGAGACGGTGATGCTGGTCCGCAACTTCCGCTCCTTCACCGGCCGGTACGTCGCCCACTGCCACAACCTGGCCCACGAGGACCACGCCATGATGTTCGGCTGGGTGCTCGCGAAGTAGCGGCGGCGCCAGGCCGGCCGGCGCCCCTCCCCTCGGCGCCGCGCCGGCCTGGTCCCGTCGTCCTGGCCCGGACGGTCATGGGACGGTCCGTCGCACCCGACGGGCCGTGACATCCCGCCGGACCACGACGGGCCAACCCGCCGTCCCGGTTCCCAGCCTGGCCCCGCGGAGGTGCACCATTGGTGTGCGCCTCCACGGTGGTCCCTCCGCCGGGCGGCGCCGGAGGAGGGGCCATGTCCGTTCGCTCGACGGTGCTCGGGGCCGCGCTGCTGCTCGCCGCGGCCGCGCTGGTGGCGGGGTGCGGGAAGTTCAAGAAGGGTCCGACGCAGGGGGAGGTGTACGCCGCCGTCGCCTCCTCGGTCGCGGCCAAGGCGCCGGACCGGGACCACGACGGCCTGCCCGACGACGTGGAGGACCAGTTCCGCGCGCAGCTCGGCTGCGACCCCGACCGCTTCGACAGCGACGGGGACGGCGTCGGCGACGCCGTCGAGATCTTCGGCGCCTCCTGGCTCTACGTCCGGGCCCTGGGCGCGGGGGGCGCGCTGGCGGCCGACCAGCCTGCGCTGCGGGCCGACGACGCCGCCCAGCCCCACCCTGCCGACGGCACGGACTCCGACGGCGATGGCGTGGCCGACTGGCTGGAGGTCGCCGGCTTCCGCTTCGACTGGCAGCGGTCGGCCTTCGTCCTCGACACGGGCCCGGACGCCTTCCACACCGATCCCCTCCAGTGGTCCACCGACCAGGACGCCTACTCCGACGGCATGGAGGTGTCGGGGCTCAACATGGACGTGGCGGTGCGGGCGCCCGGCACCCACCCGCTGGTGCCGGCCTACCCCGACGTGGTGGTGGAGCTGCAAGGCTACACCGTCACGCTCAACGACCAGATCACCGACGGCACCGGCCGGGTCCTGGAGACCGGCACCAGCTGGAGCAGCGAGGTCCGCAGCGAGCACTCCAACGGCTCCGAGACCGGGTTCGGGATCGAGACCGGCTTCGAGCTCGGCAAGGAGTCCAAGTTCTCCTTCGGCGTCAAGTTCGACCAGAAGTGGACCAGCACCGACACCTACTCCCAGGCGAGCACGCGGGGCGGCAGCAGCTCCGAGCAGGTGAGCTGGGAGCGGGCCCGCAGCTACAGCCCGGTCGACGCGGCCCGGCTCAAGCTCTTCGTGCGGGTGCGCAACCGCGGCACCGCGCCGGCCAGCAACCTGGTGCCCACCATCAGCGTGCGCGTCGGCGGCGCCGACGTGGCGACCTTCGAGGCGGGCGAGGTGCCCGTCTACATGCTCCTCCCCGGCGCCGCCTACCCGCCCGACCCGGCCATCAACCTGGTGCTGGAGCGCGACGCCGCCGGCAACCCGCTCACGCTGACCGACTGGGAGCTGAAGGCCCTGGAGCGGGGCGCCCCCATCACCCTCGCGGTGACGCAGAAGAGGGCCGACGTCATGCGGCTCGACGACGGCGCCTGGGTGCGGGTCGGCGACGTCAACGAGTACCTGGCCCGCATCGTCTCGGTGAGCGCCGGGCTCTTCCTCGACCTCGGCACCCTCCCGGTGACCGGCGATCCGGCCCGCCTGGCGCGCCGGCTGGTCTACGCGCGCCAGGGGCCCACCGCCCCGGTCGTCACGCTGGCCGACGCCCTGCGCTGGACCGACGGGTTCGCCTTCGACCCGGAGGCAGGGTACTCGCTCGAGTACCTCCGCGACGACGGGAGCACCACCACGGTCCTTCTCGAGGGGCAGGGGGGCGCCGACCGGACCTGGCGCGGCCAGGTGGACCAGGCGACCCTGGCCCACAGCTGGCCCCTCGGCGACGGCCCCGCCTCGCTCGAGGAGGTCTTCGGCATGGAGCTCGTGCCCGGCTCGGAGGTCTCGCTGCGGGCGCCCAGGCCGCCGGCCCAGGACACGGGCCCGGTCGTCCACGTCGCCTACGCCGTGCCGACCGAGGCCGGCTTCGAGATCGTGGTCTGCGCCAGCGACTACGACGCCGTGGCCGGGGTCTTCTTCGTCGACAAGGACGACCGGCGCCTGGCGCTCGCCCGCGACGGCCGCGGGCCCTGGTTCTTCTCCCGGCTGGTGGACGACTACACCATGTCCACCTCGTCCGACGGGACGGCCGTCCCCGAGGCCATCGTCGTCGAGAGCCTGCGGACCGACGCCGCCGGCAAGCCGCTCGCCACCACCGCGCCGCTCAAGGTGGTCTACACGCCCACGGCGCAGGCGCCGGTCCTCCGGCGGGTCACCTACGACAACAAGGCCAAGCGCTTCTACGCGCGCATCGAGCCGGGCGGGCCGCTGCAGGTGGACGAGGTCGACTGGGTCAGGCTCTTCCACCCCGACCTGAAGGACGGCACCGCGGCCGGGTCTCCCGTCGGCTACCGGACCCTCCAGCCGACCATCTACGCCTTCGAGGACCCCTTCGGCTGGGAGGTGAGCCCGGTCGACTTCATCCCCGGCATGCGGCTCGTGGCCCACACCCGCGGTGGCCGCTTCACCTCGCGCGACGTGACGGACATGCAGGACCTCGGCGCCTGGCGCAGCGGCACGGTCTGGCTGCGCGGCGGCTCGGACTGGGACGTCATCGGCGCCGACGAGTTCTGGACGCCCCAGGCCGACCTCGACGCGGAGGTGCCGGCCAACGACGGGTGCGGCACGCCGCTCATGGGCAACTTCGAGTGGTACCTCACCCAGTATCCCGCCTGGCAGGCCTGCGTGGCCGCCGACCCGCGCGTGGCGATCCACTGGGACGACACCGGCGGCTTCCTCACCAACGCCGGCGCGACCATCTGGACCTGGTGGCCCACCGTGCGGGCGGGCCTCCCCGACCTCTACCTGCGCACCGAGCAGGTGGACACCTCCCGCTTCGTCCTCGGCCTGCACGTCGAGGGGATGGTGGTCTCCGACCTCGGCGGCCTCACCGCCCAGGCCTACTACGACGCGCTCGGCGCGGGCGACGTGCTGGCGAAGTCGAGCCAGTTCGCCACCGGCCTGCACGGCCAGGGCGGCACCGCCGAGCTGGTGCGCCAGGTCGGGACCGGCACCGTGCTCCTGCTGCGCACCGCCGAGGGGCGGCTCGCCAAGGCCATCGTCCGCAACGTCTTCGACATCGACGGGTACTACGACTGGTACTCGTACCAGCGGAACGTGGAGATCGACTACGTCGTGTTCCGCTCGAGCGGCGACGGCGAGGCCCCGTCCGGCATGGCCTACACCACGCCCAAGGCGGTCTACGCCGCCGGCAAGGCCATCGCGCCCAACCGTCCCATCGTGGCGGGCGGCGACGCGCCCGACCAGTTCGAGCTCTGCCCGGCCGCGCTGGGCCTGCGCTGCTGGCCGGCCGACCCCTCGCTCCTCCCGGCCGGCCTCGCCTTCGACGAGCGGACCGGCGTGCTCTCCGGGACGCCGACCGCGGCCTACCGGCGGACGGCGCTGCGCGTGGTCGCCTACAACTCCGCGGGCAGCACCTCGGCCCCGCTCGAGCTCACCGTCCTCGATCCGCCGCGGGACCTCGTCTACACCCCCCAGGAGATCGCCTGCGGCACCGGCCTCCGCTGCACCGTGGCGGTGGAGGTGAAGGGCGACGTGGCGGGCTTCACCATCGCGCCGCCGCTCCCTGCCGGCCTCGGCCTCGACCCGTTCACCGGCCTCCTGGTCGGCCGGGCCACCGAGGTGCGGCCCGAGCAGGCCTACCTGGTGACGGCCGCCAACGCCGCCGGGTCCAGCACCACCGCCACGCTGCTCCTCGCCACGGTGGTCGGGAGGCCGTCGGCGCTCGCCTACCCGGGGGCGCCCCTCCTCCTGCAGGCGACGGTGCCCATCACCGCCGACCTGATGCCCACCTGGGAGGGCGGCGCCATCACCACCTGGTGGGCGCCGGGCGGCCTGCCGGCGGGGCTCGTGCTCGATCCGGTGACCGGCCGGATCTCCGGCACGCCGGCCACCGCGACCGCGGAGGCGGTCTACACCATCCACGGCCAGAACGAGGCGGGCGAGGTGTCGGTCGGGGTCTCCATCACGGTGACCGCGCCGCCGCCGCCGTCGCCGTGAGGAGGACGCCATGACCACCGCGCGCTCGCTCGCGAGGATCGCCACCCTGGCCGCCGCGCTGCTGGCGGCCCCCGCCGCCGCCCAGGCCCCCCCCGACCCCTGCGCCGAGGACGCGGTGGTCCTCGCCGGCGCCTCCGCCCAGCCCGACGACGGGCGGGCCGCCTTCAACCCGGCCTGGACCCCCGCGCTGGAGCGCCTGGCGACCTGCCTGCGCGGCGGGCCGCTCGCCGACGCCTGCGTGGTGGTGCGCGGCCTCACCGACGAGACCCCCTTCGCCGCGCCGCTGGCGGGCGCCTTCGGCGGCGACGAGGCGGCCCAGCTGGCGCGCGGGCAGGGGCGGGCCCTCTCGGTGCAGGCCCGCCTGGAGGCGCTGGGCGTGCCGGCGCCGCGGGTGCGCACCGCCGCGCCCGTCACCGGCGGCGCGGTGCGGGGCGTGGAGCTGCGGCTGGTGCGCGCCTGCCTGCCGCCGGAGCGCGAGGGGCTCGACCAGGCGCAGGTGGAGGCGCTGGTGGACCGGCGCGTCGACGCCGCGGTGGCGGCCCTCTCCCGCCTGGCGGCGCCGCCGCCCGAGGCCGCGGCCGACGCGCCGCCGCCGCCGCCCCGCCCGGCCTGGCGCCCCTGGCTGGAGGCCGGCCTCGACGCGGCGCTCCTCGGCGTCGAGCCCGACACCACCTTCGGCCCGGTCCTCTGGGCCGGCGCCGGGGCGGCCCGCGGCCCCTGGCTGGGCCGGCTCTCGGCCGGCCTCTCCGTCGGCACGGCGCGCGAGGAGCGGCTGGGGGCGGAGGCGGCGGCGCTCTTCGGCGTGCGGCTGCGGAGCGGCCTCGAGCTCGCGGCGGCGCTGCGCTGGCGCGTCACCACCCACGCCGCCTCGGGCCCCTGGCTCGATCAGGTGCTGGGGGCCGGCGCCCAGGCCGGCTGGTGCCCGGCGCGGGCCGCGGTGGCGGGGCGCCCCGTCTGCCTCACGGCGGGGCTCGAGCCGCTCGGCTGGCGCTGGCGGCGCGGTGAGGTGCGCGGCGGCGAGGCGGTGCCCAGGCCGCGGACCCAGGACTGGGCCGGCGTGGCGCGCCTCGGCGTGTCGGTGCGGTTCGAGTGAGGGCGGTGGGTCAACGGCGCGCCGGCTTGGCGCCGTTGCCCGCCAGCACCAGGCGCTTCTCCAGCTCGCCGCCGATGACGGCGAGCCGCTCGGCGCCCAGGGTGGCCTCGGCCGCCGGGAAGAGCTCGCGCTCCTCCCAGCGCACGTGGCGCTCCAGCAGGTCGGCGAAGGCGCCCAGCGAGGCGCGCTGATCGGCGGGCGGCGAGGTGCGCGCCAGCTGGATGAGGCGGGTCAGCTCGGCGTGCTCGGAGCGCAGCCGCTTCATGTCGGCCGCCGGGAGGTGCTCCCCGAGCAGCTCCTCCTCCGCCCTGGCGTGGGGCTGGAAGACCGTCTCCTCGAAGCGGCGCGCCAGGGCCAGGATGCCCGGGAGGTCCTTGGGGGCGCCGGCCGCCTCGGGATGCCCCTCCAGGGACTTCTTCACCTGGAAGGCCACCAGGAGGGCCTGGTGGTGCGCACCACCAGG
>WBZM01004049.1_pt1 | contig 10949 bp, 10 predicted proteins | sample 5204271 | NCBI WGS metagenome assembly WBZM01 (sample SAMN12344346, study PRJNA552823) | activated sludge metagenome | biome: Activated sludge suspended growth; feature: Nitrification reactor; material: Wastewater; isolation source: activated sludge from nitrification reactor of wastewater...
TGCTGCGCATGCTCGACGCCGGGGGCATCGTCAGCACCCGTGGCAAGCGCATCGCGAGCGAGGTGCACAGCATCTGCGTACACGGCGATGGGGCGCAGGCGGTGGCTGTGGCAACCGCCATCCGCAGCGCGTTGCTCGCTGCCGGCATGCGGCTGCTGCCGCTGCCGCAGGTGCTGGCGTCGGCCGAGTCCGTTCCGCCGTCGACGATGGTTTAGAATCGCGACAGCGATGCGGTGATGCTGGCGCCCGGCGCGGCAGCGGCGGCTGCCGCGGTCGCCCGGCCCGCCGCGGCAGCGCGTGGGTTTGCCTGCGAAGAGCGGAAGGACGCCGATGCCTCACAGAGTTCTCAAGGTCCCCGAGCGGGGAATGATCGAAGCCTACGAGCGACTGCTCGCGGCGCGCGGTTTTCAGGCCGATTCGGCGCAACGGGCCGCTGCCGAGCGTCTGCAGCGGCTCTATTACGAACTGCTGTCGTTCAAGGTCGGGCGCCGCAGCACGCTGCGGCGGTTCTTCTCGCCGCCGCCGCTGCCGACTGGCGTCTACTTCTGGGGTGGTGTCGGTCGCGGCAAGAGCTTCCTGATGGATTGCTTCTTCGATGCCGTTCCCTACCGGCGCAAGCGGCGCATCCACTTCCATGCCTTCATGCATGGCGTGCATCGCCAGCTGAACGAGCTCAAGGGCGAGAGCGACCCTTTGCTGAAGGTGGCCGAGCGCATCGCGACCGAGCTGCGGCTGCTCTGCTTCGATGAATTCCACGTTTCCGACATCGCCGACGCGATGATCCTCGGCCGCCTGCTGGAAGCGCTGTTCGCGCACGGTGTCGTCTTCGTCATGACTTCGAACTACCCGCCGGATGGCCTGTATCCGAACGGGCTGCAGCGCGAGAACTTCCTGCCGACGATCGCGCTGATCAAGTCGCGGCTCGACGTCCTGGTGATCGACGCCGGCATCGACTACCGGTTGCGCACGCTCGAGCAGGTGGAGATCTTCCACCACCCGGTGGATGCCGCCGCCGAGCTGAAAATGGCGGAGTACTTCAGCGCCATTGCCGGCGACGCCGGCACACAGGGCGGCAGCATCGAGGTGCTCGGGCGCGACATCCCGACCTTGCGGCGCGGCAACGGCGTCATCTGGTTCGATTTCAAGTCCTTGTGCGGTGGGCCGCGTTCGCAGAACGACTACCTCGAACTTGCCCGCGGCTATCATACGGTGCTGCTGTCGGCGATTCCGAAGATGTCGGCGAGCATGTCTTCCGAGGCGCGCCGTTTCACCTGGCTGGTCGACATCTTCTACGACCACAAGGTGAAGCTGATCGCGACTGCCGATTGCGGCCCGGATTCGCTCTACACCGAGGGGACGCAGGCGAGCGAGTTCTTTCGCACCGCCAGCCGGCTGACCGAGATGCGCTCGCGCGACTACCTCGGACTGCCGCACCTGTCGTGAGCCAGCGGCGCGGTTTCTGCAACCTCTGGCGACCGCTGCTGTGGCTGCTCGTGTTGCTGCCGGCGCTGGTGGGCGCGCAGCAGGAGCTGGAGATCATCAGCCTGCGTCATCGTCCCCTCGATCAGGTGCTGCCCGCGTTGCAGCCACTGCTCGAAGCCGGCGGCACGCTTTCCGGGATGGGCGATCAACTGTTTCTGCGCGCTTCGCGCGCCAACCGCGAACAAATCAGGCAGGCGCTGGCGGCGATCGACACGCCGGCGCGGCGTCTGCTCATTCGCGTCAGCCAGGATCGCCAGGCAGTGAGCCGGGAGCAGGGCGGCGGAATCTCCGGCCAGGTGGTGTTCGACCGCTACGGACGGATCGTGCAGCCCGCGGCCGGCAACGGTGGCACGCGCATCGAGGTCCGCCGGGGAGATTCGGTCCTCGTCGGCGAGGCCGGCGAATGGCGCGGCTCGGGCAGCAGCGGCAGTACGCAGGTGGTGCAGGTGATCGACGGTGGACGGGCGTTCATCCACGTCGGTCAGTCGCTGCCGGTCCCGCTGCGGCAACTCGTCGTCGGGCGGCATGGCGCCGTTCTCAACGAGACCGTCGTCTATCGCGATCTCGGGCAGGGCTTCTACGCGCAGCCACGGGTGGTCGGTGAGCGCGTGACGCTGGAGATCAGTCCGCAGGCCGACCTGCTGCGATCGCGTGGCGACGGCAGCAGCGACACGCAACGCCTGACGACCACCGTCTCCGGTCGGCTCGGTGAGTGGATCGAACTCGGAGGCAGCAACCAGCAGGCGGATTTCGCGCGGCAGGGCAACCTGCACGGTGCCGTCGGCCAGGCGAGCGAGCGGCGCAGCGTCTGGCTGCAGGTCGAGGAGTTGCGTTGAAGCGCGCTTGCGAGTCGGCCTAGAACAGGTCGAGATCGACGCAGAGACGGTTGCAGCCGGAGTCGCGTGCGCTCGCCAGCAGGGACTCGAGGCGCTCGATCAGGGCGGGCTGGTCTTCACCGCTGTACTCGCTGACGCCGCCGCTGATCGTCATGCCGGCGTCGCCACCCTGCGTGCTGCCCACTTCGATCGTTTCGCGCAGGCGCTCGAGACCGACCATGGCTTCGTTGACCCGCACGTTGGGCAGGATGATCAGGAATCTGTCGGCGCCATGGCGACCGATCATGTCGAATTCACGCAGGCTGTGGCGAAGCAGGCGTGCGGCGCGCGCCAGCACGCGCTCCTCGCCCTCGGCCTGGCAGCGGGTCGGGAAGTGGTCGATGGCGATCAGCGCAACGGCGAAGGGGGTGCCGTAGCGTTGTGCGCGGCGTCTTTCGTCGTCGAGCAGGACATCGATGTAGCGCTGGGTGAATACTTCGGTGTGCGGGTCGTGTGCCGGCAGGTGGTGCCGGTCGCCGGCGATGCGGCCGCGTTGCGGCCCGTCGGCGAGGAGCAGCAGGATGCGGCGCAGGCTGCCGTCGGCGGCAAAGACCGGGAAGGCGCTCGCGCGGCACCAGATGACCGCGGCCGTGGCCTGCGTCCGGATGCCGACCGCCCGTTGATGAACCGGCCGCAGTGTCGCGCGCACCTGCAACTCGGGACGCTCCGCGTCGCGTAACGGCCGCCCGTTTTCGTCGATCCACTCGGGCGTGCCGTCGCCGAGCAGCTCTTCGGCGCGGGCGTTGTGCTGGCGTGGCGTGCGGTCTTCGGCGAAGGCGATGAGTGCGACGCCGAGGCTGTCGAGCAGCGCGGCGTAGTGCTCGATTTCTGCGTCATCGGCACGCAGATCGACGAGCGGCAGGTGCTGCAGGCTAGCGGACATTCGCGGGCGGACAGGACGGTCAGCGGTATGTCTATGCTATAACGAAAATACTGTCCTGGGCCGACGGCGGGGCGCGGCTGGTGGCCGCGGCGGGCAGCTCGCGCTGCCCGCACTGGCGATCAGACCGCGGCCAGCGCCTGGTCGAGGTCGGCGACCAGATCGTCGATGTGCTCGATGCCGATCGATAGCCGGATCATCTCTTCCGACACCCCGGCCTTCGCCAGTTCGGCCGCACCGAGCTGGCGGTGGGTGGTCGATGCCGGGTGGCAGGCGAGCGATTTGGCGTCGCCGATGTTGACCAGCCGCGTGAACAACTGCAATGCGTCCTGGAAACGGGCGCCGGCCACCGATCCGCTGCAGTCTGTTCCCTTGACGCCAAAGGTGAGAATCCCCGACGCCTTGCCGTCCATGTACTTTTGCACCAGCGGATGGTCGGGATGATCGGGCAGGCCCGCGTAGTTGACCCACGCCACCTTGGCGTGCGCGCGCAGGTATGCGGCCACCTTCTCGGTGTTGCTGCAGATGCGGTCCATGCGCAGCGGCAGGGTTTCGAGGCCCTGCAGGATGAGGAAGCTGTTCAGCGGCGAGATGGCGGCGCCCATGTTGCGCAGCGGGACGACGCGCGCGCGGCCGATGAAGGCGGCCGGTCCGAGCGCCTCGGTGTAAACGACGCCGTGGTAGGAGACATCGGGTTCGTTGAGACGCTTGAACTTCGACTTGTGCTCGGCCCAGGGGAAGCGGCCGCTGTCGACGATCATGCCGCCGATCGAGTTGCCATGCCCGCCGATGTACTTGGTCAGCGAGTGCACGACGATGTCGGCGCCGTGCTCGAAAGGGCGGCAGAGGTACGGCGAAGGCACCGTGTTGTCGACGATCAGAGGTACCCCGTGGCGGTGCGCGATCTCGGCCAGCGGCTCGAAGTCGGTGACGTTGCCGAGCGGGTTGCCGACCGATTCGCAATACAGCGCCTTGGTCCTGCCGTTGATCAGTTTCTCGAAACTCGCCGGATCGGCGTGGTTGGCGAAGCGGACGTCGATGCCATACTGCGGCAGCGTGTGCGCGAACAGGTTGTAGGTGCCGCCGTAGAGCGTCGACGCGGAAACGATGTTGTCGCCGGCCTCGGCGATGGTCATGATGGCGTAGGTGATCGCCGCCTGTCCGGAGGCCAGTGCCAGTCCGCCGATGCCACCTTCCATCGCCGCCACCCGCTTTTCGAGGACGTCCTGCGTCGGGTTCATGATGCGCGTGTAGATGTTGCCGGCGACCTTGAGATCAAAGAGGTCGGCGCCGTGCTGGGTGCTGTCGAAAGAATAGGAAGTCGTCTGGTAGATCGGCACGGCGACGGCCTTGGTCGTCGGCTCGGGGCTGTAGCCGGCGTGGACGGCGAGGGTTTCGAGTTTCATGCGGAGTCTCCCGGGGAGGTTGGCGCGCTGCCTGAAGGGTCGAATGTTAGCACCTCCACCGGCCCCTGGCGTGCAGGGCAGGACGCATCGTGGTGTGCCGGAGAACCGACTGAGCTATGCTACGCCTCCTGAGGAGTCGTCACGTCCTCTTTTCGCCCGGAGGGCGCCATGACGCTTGCAGCCGCACTTGCCTCCACGCTGGCGCCGTCCGCGCGCCGATCGACACCGTCATGGGGCCAACCGGCACTGTCGCGCACACTGCTGGCCACCGGTGGGGGCTGGCTGCTGGCGATGCCGGCACCGGCGCAGTCTGTCGATGCGCCGGTCGCTGCCACGGACGGCGTCGCCTCTGCCGCCACCAGCGAGGCGCCGGCGCCCAGGCAGCGCGACCGCTTCCATTTCCAGACCAGCCTGTATACGGCACATTTCCACCCCGACGACGAGCACAACAACTCGCAGAAGCTGGTCTACGCTGAATGGCGGCTGCCGTAGCGCTGGCTCGAGGGACAGGTGCTGGTCGGCGGTTCGTCCTTCGAGAATTCCTACTATCAGTCCTCGCAGTTGGTCTTTGCTGGCTTGCTCTGGCGACCCGCCGAATCGATTCAGGAACTCTACCTCAAGCTGGCAGCCGGTGTCGTGCACGGCTACAAGGGGCAGTACCAGGACAAGATCCCCTTCAACGGTTCCGGCTATGCGCCGGCAATCGTTCCGGCGGTTGGCTACTGCTACCAGCGGGTGTGCAGCGAACTCGTCCTCTTCGGCACCGCCGGCGCGATGCTGACGCTCGGCGTGACGCTGCCCTGACGGGACGCTTCGTGGCGCGTTCGTGATCGCTTGCGGTGCCGGCGATTCACTGCCGTTGGCTGCCGGTGCTGGCGTCCCCGAAGTCGGACAGCGGCAGGGCCAGGCAGAGTCGGGTGCCGCCGCGCAGCGCCGGCAGCGGCTTCAGGCTGCCGCCATGCAGCACGGCGACGCGCTGCGCGATCGCCAGTCCCAGTCCGCCGATGCCGCCGCTGCTACGGCGCAGTGGCGGGTCGCGCAGCGAACGACCGCCTTCGAGTCGGGTCACCACCTCGTCGGGTAGCCCGGGACCGGAATCCTCGACGACAACGTGCGCCAGACAGCCGTCTCGCGCTAGGCTGACGCGCACCGGCCGCGTGCCGGGGGCATGCCGGACGGCGTTGTCGATGAGATTGCTGACGGCGCGCTCGACGAGTTGCAGGTCGCCTTGCAGCAGCAGCGGTTCGGGCGGCATCCCTTGCAGGGTGACGGGGGGAGCGGCGTGCCCGAGGTCGAACTTGCCGACGGCATCGGCGACCAACTCGTCGAGCCGGAACGACTCCCGCTGCAGGATCTCGCCGGTGGACTGGAGCGCGGCCAGCTCGAAAAGCTGTTGCGACAGCCGACGCACCTTGTCGCTCTGCGCCAAGGCGGTGGCAAGGAGGCGGTCGCGCTGCACCGGGTCGCCGCCTGCCTTGCCGGCCATCGCTTCGAGCTGGCCGTGCAGCGCCGTCAGCGGGGTGCGCAGATCGTGCGCGACGCCGGCCATCAACTCACGATGAGCGGCAGTCTGCTGCTGCTCACGTTCCGTCTGCGCCTCGATGCGCTGCGTCATTCCGGCAAAGGCGCTGCCGATCGCAGCGACCTCGTCGGCGACCGGCGGAGCAGCGGCGGGTCGCTCGTCGGCGGCGTACAGGCTGCGCAGCGAGTATTCGCGCAGGCGCTCCGCCAGTCGGTGCAGCGGCAGTGTCAGGCGGCGAAAGGCGAAGACTCCGAGCAACAGGGTGACGAGAAGTCCGACGGCGGCGACCGCCCCGGCTCCCTGCCAGACGCGGCGCAGGCTCAACTGCCCGGCGACCGTGTCGCGTGCCTGCCCGTCGAGAATGATATACAGGTAGCCTGGAGGACGCGAATCGCCGGGTCGCGGCGCAAACATGGCGGCGCTGAAGATGCGCGGCACCGACGAACCCATCGGGTCGGTGCCGCGTAGCGGAAGGGCCGCTCCGGCAAGGAAGGCACGCACCACCGTCAGATCCACCTGTTCGATAAGCACCATGCCGGGCTCGCCGATATAGGCCTGCACGCGACCGTTGGCGTTGAGAACGTAGACCTGAATTCCCGGGTTGACCACCATCAGCATCGACAGCAGCGCCGCGCGTGCGGCCCGGTCGGCCTCATCGGGGTCGCTGACGGTGATCTCCGGCCAGTGCTCGACGATGTGCCGGGCCAGGCCGTGCGACAGCCGCTGCAGCGATTCCTGCTCATATTCTGACGCAACGTGCCGGCCGAGCAGTCCGACGAAAGCAGCGTAGGCAAGCAACAACACCGCCAGTGCGAGCGTCAGGCGGCTGCTGAAAGAGGCGCTGCCAGTCATGCGTTGCTGTCGTCGAAGCGATAGCCGACTCCCCAGACGGTGACGATGCGGCGCGGCTCGCGTGGATCGTCCTCGATCTTGGTTCGCAGGCGATTGATGTGCGAGTTCACGGTGTGCTCGTAGCCGTCGAAGGCGGCGCCCCAAACGCGCTGCAGCAGTTCGCCGCGGCTGAAGGCACGCCCCGGGTGGCGGAGCAGGAAGTACAGCAGGTCGTACTCGCGCAGCGTCAGGGACACCGCCTGCTCTTCGCGCAGCAGTTCGCGGCGAAGCGTGTCGAGCCGGAACGGGCCGAAGCGCAGCTCGGCTGTCGCATGAGGCGACGCGCGCAAATGCTCGATCCGCCGCAGCAGGGCGCGCACTCTCGCCACCAGTTCGAGCATTGAGAACGGTTTCGCCAAGTAGTCGTCGGCACCGAGCTCGAGCCCCAGCACGCGATGTGCCTCTGCCGAGCGGGCGCTGAGCATGATCACCGGCACATCCGCATGCTGCGCGCGCAAGTGCCGGCAGACGTCCCAGCCGTCCGCGCCGGGGAGCATCAGGTCGAGCAGGACCATGTCCCAGCGCTGCCGATCGATCGCCGCCATTGCCTGCAAGCCGTCCGACTCGCGGTGCAGCCGGTAGCCGGCTTCTTCGAGGTGCAGGCGCAGGGTGGCGGCGATCGCGTCATCGTCCTCGACGAGCAGCAGTTGTTCGTTCATCGGCCGAGCGTTGCCGCGCAGGCAGACTGACGGAGCGCAGACCGCAGCAGGTAGAGGCGCATCGCTGTCACGCCGGCACGATGCCGGAAGCGGGTGTCCGCCCCGGTCTCCGGCGGGCGATCCAGGCAGCGCCGAACAGTCCGCCGGCCAGCAGCGGCCACGTTCCTGGCTCGGGAACTTCGGCGAAGCTGATGCGATAGACCTCCGTTGCGGCTGCGAGTCCGCTCGTGAAGACGTAGCCGGCACCTGTGGGCAGTCCGTTGAAGCCGGCAAGCTCTGCGAAATTGAAGCTGACCACGCCATTCTGTGGGGTGCGCAGGGCGTTGGTGCCGACGAAGGCTGCCGCTGCCGGGTCGAAGGACTCGGAGCCGGCATCCCAGATGTCACTGGCAGTCTGCAGGATCGAAGCGAGCACGAGCCTGCCGCTGGCGTCGAACAGACGGTGGCTGGTCGGCGAGTCGTTGCCGATGAAGAAATCGTTGCTCGGGACGACCATCGACGCGAAGGTGAAGAACGGGTTCAACATCGTATCGACCACGAAAATACCGCTACGCGCCTCTCCGGGTTGCAGCAGCCCACCGATCGTACCCCGCATCGCTGTCGGATCGGCGGCCGCAAACGCCGGTTGCCAGTCCGAGCCGCTGCCGCCTTCGGCGACCGAGATGATCGGCGCCGTCGCTGGCGAGCCGCTGTCGAAGGCGTCGAAGACACCACTGTGGAAGCCGAGGTGCAGGGGCGCAAAGCTGACGCTGTCTGTTGGCGCAAGGTTTTCGATCTTTACCGAGAGTCTGAGCGGTGCGGCGCTGGCCGTCGCGCACAGGGCGAAAGCGGCGAAGGCGGCGGCCAGCCGGGCAGGTACAGGGGACAGATGGTACATGAGGATTCTCCTTTCGTGATGCGGGTGGTGGACCGGTGCGTGTAGCAATGTGAGCACGCACTCGCCATGCTAGGAAGGCGACGTCCCGGAGTCCTCATCGAAAGATCACGGCTCGGTGATCCTTGTCCGCGGCTGCAGGCGATGCTGCGTCGCGCAATGACCGGCACGGAAAAATGGACTAGAATCGGCGAACCTATACAAACGACACGGGCTCGTCGTCAGGTGACTGGCGGTTGACGCTCCGGAGGAGACGAGATGCCGGAGTTGGTTTCCCGGCAGGCTCTGGATACCTTTCCACGCCTGCTGGTCGAGCATGCGCGGGTACGCGGCGGCAAGCCGGCGATGCGCGAGAAGGACCGGGGTATCTGGCAGTGCTGGACCTGGGCCGAGGTCGCTGGGGAGGTGCGCGCGCTGGCCAGTGGTCTCGCCGAGATGGGTCTGCGGCGCGGCGACAATCTGGCGATCGTCGGCGACAACCGGCCGCGCATGTACATGATGATGACCGCCGTGCAGTGTCTCGGCGGCGTGCCGGTGCCGCTCTACCAGGATGCGGTGGCGAGCGAGATGCTCTTCGCCCTGCTCGACGCCGAGGTACGCTTCATCTTCGTCGAGGATCAGGAGCAGGTCGACAAGGTGCTCGAGATCCGCGAGCAGTTGCCGCTGCTCGAACACCTCTTCTACGATGATGCGCGCGGCATGCGCCACTACACGCTGCCGTACATCCACGACATCCGCGAGCTGATGGCGATGGGGCGGATCCACGATCGCAACCATCCCGACCTGCTCGACGGCGAGGTCGCTGCCGGCGCCGCCGACGACGTCAGCGTCATGCTCTACACCTCGGGCACCACCGGCAAGCCGAAGGGGGTTCGCCTGACGCATGCGGCTTTCATCAGCGCGGCGCGTGGCGGGGCGGCATTCGATCATCTGGGCGCTGACGACGACATCCTGTCGTACCTGCCGATGGCGTGGGTCGGCGACCACCTTTTTTCCTTCGCGCAGGCGATGGTGGCCGGGTTCACGATCAACTGCCCGGAGTCGGCCGAGACGGTGATGAACGATCTGCGCGAGATCGGTCCGACCTACTACTTCGCACCACCGCGGGTGTTCGAGAATCTGCTGACGCAGGTGATGATCCGCATGGAGGACGCCAGCCGCATCAAGCAGAGGATGTTCCATTTCTTCATGGCCGTTGCCCGGCGCAGTGGCGCGGAGATTCTCGACCGCAAGCCGGTTGCGCCGCTCGACCGCATCCTCTACGCGCTCGGCGACCTGTTCGTCTATGGCCCGCTGAAGAACGTTCTCGGCATGAGCCGCATCCGCGTCGCCTACACCGCCGGCGCCGCGATCGGGCCGGACCTGTTCCGCTTCTATCGCTCGATCGGCATCAACCTGAAACAGCTCTACGGCCAGACCGAGACCTGCGCCTACGTCTGCCTGCAGCCCGACGGACAGATCAGGTTCGACAGCGTCGGCAAGCCGGCACCGGGCGTCGAGGTGCAGATCGCCGACAACGGCGAGATCCTGGTGCGCGGTCCGATGCTGCTCAAGGAGTACTACAAGCGTCCCGATGCGACGGCCGAGGCGATCAATGCCGATGGCTATTTCATGACTGGCGACGCGGGTCTGTTCGATGCCGACGGCCACCTGAAGATCATCGATCGCGCCAAGGATGTCGGCAAGCTGGCCAACGGCGCGATGTACGCGCCGAACTACATCGAGAACAAGCTGAAGTTCTTTCCGCACATCAAGGAAGCGGTGGTCTTCGGCGACCGGCGCGAGATGGTCTGCGCCTTCATCAACATCGACATCGGTGCCGTCGGCAACTGGGCCGAGCGGCGCGGCCTTGCCTATTCGGGCTATACCGACCTGGCTGCCAAGCCGGAGGTCTATGGACTGATCCAGGAATGCATCGAGAAGGTGAACGCCGAACTCGTCGGCGAGGGGCCACTTGCCGATTCGCAGGTGCACCGCTTTCTCATCCTGCACAAGGAACTCGACCCGGACGACGACGAACTGACGCGGACGCGCAAGGTCCGCCGCAGCTTCGTCGCCGAGAAGTACGCGCCGCTGATCGATGCCCTCTACTCCGGCCGCAGCAGCCAGTACATCGAGACCGCGGTCAAGTTCGAGGACGGGCGGCAGGGCAAGGTCGCCGCCGACCTCGCGATCCGCGAGCCGAAGACCTTCCCGATCGAGCGGAGGGCCGCCTGATGAGCCGTGAGTTCGGCGACGCCATCCTCGACCTGCGCAACGTCTCGCTCGCGTTCGGCGGTGTCAAGGCGCTCACCGACATTTCCTTCGACGTCCGCGAACACGAGATCCGCGCCATCATCGGCCCGAACGGCGCCGGCAAG
>WBZM01004051.1_pt1 | contig 10947 bp, 13 predicted proteins | sample 5204271 | NCBI WGS metagenome assembly WBZM01 (sample SAMN12344346, study PRJNA552823) | activated sludge metagenome | biome: Activated sludge suspended growth; feature: Nitrification reactor; material: Wastewater; isolation source: activated sludge from nitrification reactor of wastewater...
GCTACGAATATGGCCAATGCTCGAAAGTACCGTGAAATCTTTTCCAAGGTATTTTTCGATAGTTTTGGCCTTCGCAGGGCTCTCGACGATAACTAAATTTTTGCTCATATACATCTATTGTAGCTAAATACAGTTGCTTATACTACGCGGGACGACGAGAAAATGCAAGCAAGAAGCCGATATAACTAGGCGGATGGTATGAGCGCACCCTATAGTGGACATATAGAAAATTTTTATGTATAATATCGAAATGCCTAATGTCATTCGATGTTGGGTTTCGCTCGCAGAATTTGCGACAACATGAGAAAGTGTGGTGATCACCGTGGCCTACAAAGGCAGCGGAAAAAAGGCCCAGATTCAGAACTCTGGACAGAAGCGTTCGAGCTACGGCAAGAAGCCTCAGAAGGACGCAATCAGCGGGGTTACCCCTCGCAAGTCCAAGGGTCATGACTCCAACAAGGTGCACAACACCAAGGGGAAGAACGTCCACGGACGTACCAAGTGGTGATCAGCCCACTGCCGCCCGCCAGTATCATACTGGCGGGCTTTTCCCTATCTACGCTATGATAGTTGTATGATAATGAGAAAAAGTTGCTCGAACCATCATTTTGCCCATCTTTATGAGCATATTTTCTGCATACAAGTAGATACGCTACTTAGAGAAGCAGGTAAATTTCCGATTGTTGACTATGATATGGTTGCATACACCGAGAATGGCGTAGTATATTTTGAACTCATTCCGTATAGTGAAATAGACGTAGATACAGTACTAAATGCTGCGTCGACAAGTCTTTCGGCTAGTAGGCATTTTTTTGATATTGCTGTTCATCAAATTGAAGCCGAGTACGGTAATGAGATTATATTTGAAGATAAAGCGATGCTAATTAGAGACATTAATGCATTTAATAAGCTTGATTGGAACTCGCCGCCTAAGTTCTTTGTAGCGGAAGATAGCGTGTCAACAGGTGGGCGTGTCGATGTAAAAACTATAGAAGTAACTGTCCCTTATTCGGATAGGCTGCCAAAAGACATTATGCCGCTAACGCGACTCGTAAATGGCATTACACTGAATGTTCTTGTGTCAGATTTAGCAGATACACTTGGTGGGTTTGTTAGTAGTCAAGCTTTTGCAACAAATGACACCAAACAACTATCTAGTCAGGTTAGATTGTCTACCAGGTCCTCTAATACATATATCCAGCAGCTTTTCGAACAGACAGTAAAAGATTTGCAAAGTGATGGAGCGTATGACAGACTTGCTGCGATGTTACGCGATATTGATACCATGAACCAACCGCCGTCCCCTGAGGCGACCCTGAAAGATACAGGCACTAGTATGACAAGTGCTATGTGGCGAGATGTAGCTAATAAAGATAATTTGCAGAAAATTATCAATAGAATGTCAGTCAATGTGTCAGTTATTGAGTAGGTAGTGTAGATACTAAGCGATATCCCCTCGCCTGCGGTGTGCAGGGAGGGCTTCGCCTGATACGTAGTATATGGCTTGATGTAGAACCTCTTCTTTGCGTGATCAAAAGAAGTCAAAACCTCTATTCTTGTGGCCAAGAACCAACCCCTTCTTTTTGGCTTAGCCCAAAAAGAAGCAAAAAGTCCAAGTCCAGTTCAAAAATCCTGGTAGATATTGATAAAAATAACAATCGCCTGCGAAACTCGGCGCATCTGCAATGCCACTGGCATTGCAGGCCTGCCTTAAACAATCCTCGGCTTGCTAGATTGTTATTTGTACAATATCTTAGCCATGGATTTTTGAAAAGACGCACCAATTCCTTTGAAGGAATTGAATAGCTGTTAAGGGGTCTGGGGCATCTGGACTGACCCAACAAAAAATACGAGTATGGCGTGGAGTCACTCGCGAGGACATGTCTCATCATCAGCAATTACTAAACAATATGATGAGACCGACCAACGGGAGTTCCGCAGCGACCATGCAATACTCGTATTTTTTACTGGCGGAGGGAAGCCGCCCTAGAGGTTTTGTTTCTTTTGGCTTCAAAAGAAAGAGGTACATGTTATCGCAAAGTCCACTGATTCGCCCCCAGCGCCCGAATCGTCCCCGCTATTTCCAGCATGGTTAGTGCGTTAGAAAGCTCTGTGGCCGAGGTACCAATGGCTTGCTGCATTGCGTCGCCGTCGCGGCCGCCTGCTTGCAAAAATTCGATTACCGCAACTTCTGTGGGCGTGTTGCCGAGAGCGAGCTTGTTTTGTGGTGCGAGTAGGCGAGGTGCAATCGCCTCTAGTACATCATCGCTATGCAGTAGTGGTATGGCACCCTGCCGCAGTAGGCTATTGCACCCCAAACTCATCGGACTAGTAATATTGCCTGGCACCACAAACACGTCTTTGCCCTGTTCCATAGCGTGCATGGCGGTGTTCAGCGTGCCACTACGCGCGGCAGCTTCGGTAATGATTATCGCGTCGGCCAAGCCACTCACAATACGGTTTCGTTCCAAAAACTGGTGCGGTAACGCAGGCATGTCTTCGTCGTATTCGCTCATAATTAGCCCATGGTGCGCAACAATATTTCTGGCGAGTTCGCGGTGCGACGACGGATAAATCGTTGGCAAGCCGTTGCCCAGCACGGCAATAGTGGTTCCGCCCGCTTCGAGCGCTGCCCGATGCGCTAGTGCATCAACCCCAAGCGCCAGGCCACTGACGATCACCACTCCCTTTTGCACTAGTTCGTAGGCAATGCGGTACGTCGTGTCTTTACCATACGCGGTGGGTTTGCGCGTCCCCACAATCGCCACGGTGGGTTTACGTTCGGTCGGTAACTTTCCTATATAATTCAACAATTTTGGAGCATTAGCAATATGTTCGAGTATCTGGAGGTACGCATTGTCTTGGGGTGAAATTTGATTGATTTTCATAGAAAAAGTGTCGAAAAGTATTGACTTAATGTCAAATACGTGCTAATATGAAGCACGATTGGTTGAATTCATTGCGAGGTCAACCAAACGCACCTTATACCCCCTATTCTAACAGAATCCCCCGAGTGTTCTCAGGGAATTCTACTATGTTAGGTTGTGTATAACGGCCATCTGAAGTATTCTACCCTCCACTTCTTGTGGCTTGGCTCCGAGCCAAACGTTATACGCATACTAATCCCTTTAACCCCCGCAACCTTCATAGGCTGCGAGGATAACCGTTCAAAGACGACTATTCAGTAGTGGTTCGCCCAGGCGCCCACCACGTGGAGTTGGTGCGTGACGCTTCGTCTGGTGTGGGTTGAAGGGTAAAATGGCGCTAGGTGATGCCCACCCTTACCTAGCGCTTTTTTATTAGGGAAGACTTTGTCTTTTCGTTTTGTTTTGAATGAATTTAAATATCGCTTTGTGCGATTTTTGAAAATCGCGTTTTGTACCGATAGTTACGTAACAAAATATAGTTGACTAAAATACACTTTTATGATACAATAAAATATTATGAACGGGAGTGTGCGGCCGATATTTTATTGGCTGATGATGATTGCATTGGTGGCGTCGGTGGCGAGTGTAGTGCTACTAGGCATGTATTCACCTGTGGCGCGGGCAAAAGGTGCGCAGGTAGCGCCCTCTATTTCGGCTGCAAAATCGCATGTGTCTGATACCACCCAAGAACTTCGGCGCAAACTACGTATGCAGGCACCGCTGCAGATTATTCAGGTAACACCCAGTGGTAGTACCAGTAAGTCAATTCCCCATGTGGCGGCAATGGCGCGAGCTATTGCCCAGGCGACTTCGGGGCGCTATGTTCCAGCGAGTATATCGGTTACTTCCCTTGCCTATGGCGAAGAAATGGTATGTAGCGATCGGTCCGACGCAGCCAGTGTGCAGCGGTTGCAAGATTTCGTGCGGCCATATGCGAATTCTGCAGCCGTAACTGTGATTGCGCTTAATGCACCTGGTTGTTTAGATCAAAATACCTTGGTAGCCGAAGCAGGCTACGCCCCGCAAAGTGGTTTTGCAGTCGTTACGGCATCGGGCTATGCGTATTTTAGCCACGCCATGGTGCATGAGCTCGGCCATATGGCGGGTTTGGAGCATGCTGCAGATGGTTCTGTGATGTCGAGTGTGGTAACGCCCGCAAATAGCGCTGTGACTTTTAGCTCTGCAGATCTACAAACAATTTTTGGTTAAACATATCCCAGAAAAGAACCGAGCCCCAACCTTTCGATCGGGGCTACGGAGCTTATAATGAGGGGATGGGTCGTGTGTCTGTCGTGATCTGATCTAGCGCTTGAGTCACGCGTTTGATATGCGTGGGCTTGCGCCTTTTTTCGATCTCGGCAAGATACGGGCGTGAGGAATACCTGTCCATTCGGTAGATGTTTCCATCTGAACCAAGAAGGAGAGGATTCTTTGTCTGTAGATGGACGAGGGCAACTTGATTCTTGCAGCGGAACCAGCACCACTTAAAGATTCGATGCGGTCCTTTGTGGCTGCACACTCTCCAGATTCTCGCATGCTTGATCCACCATGCGGCATCGTTTTCTTTAGTGCGGTTGATCGCTGCTTGTGCGGCATCTGTCATCTTCTCGAGTGCAGCTTTACGCTCAATCGCACTAACGATACCTTCTTTGTTTGCCTTTGCCAGTTTCCTGGCAGTTTCGTACCCTTTTCGCGCCTTCTCTTGCTCTGCTAGTAGCAGGCTAGTGATCGCATCCATACTAACCTTCTCTCAAGCTCCAATTCGGAGCCCGTAGATCGAAAATCCGTCGGGCTCGACGAATATGTTGCTTACTGTACTACTTTTTGGCAGTTTTGGCAAACACCATGCAGTTCTATATGGTGGCTGGTGAGCTGGTAGTTGTTGGCAGTGGCGGTGGCAGCCACCAGTTCTTCGAGCCGTGGTGTGTCGATGGCTACCAATTCCCCGCATACGTTGCATTGCAGGTGATGATGATGTGGTTTGAACGGCCCTGCCAGTTCGTAGCGCTTTTTGAACCCCGTGTGGATGATTTCGATAATCCCCAGGCGCGAAAATAGTTCGAGTGTGCGGTAAATACTGGTGCGGTCTATGTTTGGGCATGTTTTTACGAGTCTGCTAATAAACTGCGGCGTTTCAGACTGTTCTAGCGCCAAAAACACGGCTTTTCGTGGGGTGGTGAGTCGCAGGCTGTGCTGTGCAAATATAGTTTCTAAGCGCTCCATGTTGCAACTATACTACTTATTGCAACAAATTTGCAATAACCAACAATGCTAGATTATGATACAACAAGCAAAATAGAACAAAACGGAGAATAGAGATACATGAATACTTTTTGGTTAATGATACTAGCAATTATGCTGGGGAGTGCGATTTCGCTGCTGGGTGGCGCGATTATATTCCTCAGCAAAAAGCGGCGCACACATGCGATCAACCTCGCCCTGCCCTTTGGCGCGGGTGCACTGCTGGCGGCGGCGTTTTTCGACCTGCTCCCAGAAAGCTTTGAACTGGGCGAACCGCGCACACTACTACTATGGACGTTGGTCGGTTTTACGGCGTTTTTTGTGCTCGAACGCACTGCGGGGTGGTTTCATAAACACCATACGCACAGCCAAAAGGCTGAGCACGAACGCCAAAACATTATGGTGATGATTGGCGATTTACTGCACAATGCCATCGACGGTATTGCGATTGGCGCGGCGTTTTTGGCGAACCCCATTACGGGGCTGATCACAACGTTGGCAGTGAGTGCGCATGAAGTGCCAAAAGAACTCGGCACGTTTGGCATATTGCTTTCGCGTGGCTGGCGCGACCGCAAGGTGCTTGGGGCAAATATCCTGACAGCTGTTGGGACGCTTGTAGCGGCATCGACCGTATACTTGATGGGCAGTTCGGTACACTTACCCGTTGGCGAGCTACTGGCAGTAACGGCGGGTATGTTTATTTACATCGCCGCTAGCGATATCATCCCCGACATTCACGAACAACCGCGCAAACTCGGTACTATACAGGCAGTTGTGCTCGTCGGGGCGATTGTAGTAGTGGGTGGAATTATAAAACTATTGGGAGTGTAGAATGCGAATAGCGTTTTTGGGGAAAGGCGGTAGTGGCAAAACAACACTTTCGTCGCTGTTTGCGCTGTACCTTAGCAGCAAAAAGTATCGCGTGGGGCTCCTCGATGTCGATGTAAATAGCCACACGGCAGATGTGCTCGGTGCGGCCGAGGTTGCGCAGCTTTCTGAAGTAGCCGAGACTGAAAAAATTCAAACGTTCCTCGCAGGATCTAACCCGCTTATTCAGACCGCGGAGATGCTCAACACAACTCCGCCAGGACATGGTTCGGGTGCGTGGACGCTCGACGATGATAATTTTGTTACAAAAAATTATGGCGCAAAATTTGGTGCAACTGCGCGCGTTTTTACTACTGGTTCGTACAAACCGCACAACGTTGGGGTGGCCTGCCATCATGGTACGCAAACAATTGCCGAAAACTTGCTTTCGCACGCGCGATTGTTGCAAAACGATGCAATTGTGATCGATTCAGTTGCGGGCAATGACTCATTTGGTACAAGTTTGTATTTTCAGGACGCATTAGTTTGGGTAGTAAAGCCCGAACGCGAAGGCATCGATGTGTTTCGTCGCTACTACGATATGGCGCAGCGTGTGGGTGTGGCCGATTCGGTGTATGTAATTGGCAATCAGTGCACTACCGATTCCCAGGTTGCGTTTTTACAGCGCGAAATTCCGACCAACATGTTGCTAGGGTGTTTGCGTACCAGCGATCGTATAGTCGATGCTAGGCTCGATGACACCTCACTGAGTGCAGCAATGATTTCTGACGAAATGGCCGCTGTTTTTTCGCGAGTGATTATAATTGCCAAAGCGCAGCAAAAATCTCCACAAGAATACTATGACTTTATAGTACGTCTTCACAAAAAAGTTGTGCGGGAACCATGGGTGTATGGCGCGTACCGAAAAGGTCTCGAGGATCAAATCGATGCTACTTACCGACCTGCATAAAAACCAAACACTCCAAAAGCGCCTGGCTGCGATTGTACGGCACGAAGAACGACCTGTTGCCGCTGTGTGCCCCGAGACTGCACGGCATGCTGCGGCTCAGTTTGCCGCCATACTCGAAAAGCACGATGTGCAGGGTCGAGTATTTGCAGCTCACAAGCCAACAAATTGTACGGCGCTGGTCGCGGGGCTTCGCGAAACTACGGGTATAGACGTTGCTTCTTTATGGGAGCTAAAAAGTGCCTTGCGGGCAGGCTTCGAACCAACTGCTATTATTGCAACTGGTCCCAAACATTCTCGGTTTTTGGCCGAATTTGCAAAGCGCCCCGACATCACAGTTGTTGTCGATAGCGTTGGTGAGCTCGAGCGTTTCATTGCCTGTGGCGCAGCGAATCCCCTGCTGCTTCGTTTGACGCGCAGTTGTTTGAATATGCCTACCGTTACAAAAACCAGTCGGTTTGGGCTGGATGACCAAGCGCTCGATGTAGCCTTTTCGCTTTTAAAAACCACACCCCATCAACTGCGCGGCATGGCTTTTCATTTCGACAGTCAGTCGATAGCAGAACGTGCAGAAGCTGTAAGAAAAGGTGCTGGGTATGTCCTGCGTGCGCAAAAACACGGATTTTCTGGCGCGACTGTTTTAGATATTGGTGGTGGGTATGGAAACGACGCTACTCGGCTAGACGATATACTGTCTGAACCCGATGTGGCCGATAGGTTGCGTGATTATTTGATCGAACTATGGTGTGAACCTGGCAAGGCGATATTCTACCACGCGGGAATTGTGGCGGCAGAAGTATCCGATCGCTGCAGCCGCGACCAAAAAAACCAGCTTGCGCTGCATATTCATCGCAACCAGTTGTGGTTCGAAACAATCGAGCCGAGCCACCTGCCATTTTGTTTGGATAAAAATGCGGATGAGCCAACAGAGGAGTATGTGCTAAATGGGAATTTGTGCGCCGAAAATGACGTACTGCACCGTGCACCTATAGCGCTGTCCGCGACGGTAAAAGTGGGCGATGTTTTGGTGTGGCCCGATGTGGGTGCGTATCGGGCGAACTTTTCGGCGTCGGCGGCACTTGGACAGCCACTTGCCGCGCAGTATATATACGAAAATAACGAACTGAAAAAGGCACTATGATCTACCATGAAATCGAAGACTGTATCGGCAACACTCCCCTGCTAAAGCTCGACGGCAAAAAATGGGGATTCAAAAATACTGACGTGTATGTAAAGCTTGAGTATTTAAACCCGTGGGGGTCGATAAAAGACCGTACTGCACTAGGGATTACCAAGCAGTGCAAGTGGGAGCCAGGCAAAAATATTTTAGAAAGTTCGAGCGGCAATACCGCCAAAGCCTTGCAGCTGCTAGCGAGCCGACGTGGATCGCAGCTTACGAGTGTTTCTAATAGAGTGAATGTTCAGGAAGTGCAGCAACAACTACAGTATTTTGGCGCCGAAATGATCACTCTGCCAGGAAATTCTGAATGCCCCGACCCAGCTCAAGATAATAACCCGCTTAATGTCATACGTGACATGCAGCACGAGCAACCTAAGAAATATTTTCACACCAACCAATACGAAAATAGCGAAAACACACAGGTGCATAGACAAACAACTGCAGCGGAACTATACGACGACCTAGGCAATATTGATGTGATTGTGACAGGCGTAGGTACGGGCGGTTCGAGTGGCGGGGTTATAGAATATGCGCGGCTGCACCAGAAAAAAACCACGTGCATTGGTGTTATGTCGGAGCCAAGTGATTTTTTGCCAGGGATTCGCACGCGCGACGAGCTTTTTGAGACGAATATTTTCCATGCCGATGCGTATGATAGTTTGGTTGAAGTTGCTTCACGTAGCGCTCTGGTGGCTTTGCGCGAGCTTGTGCAACAAGAAGGTGTGCTGGCAGGACCTACCACGGGTGCAAATTTTGCAGCAGTGCGAGAATATTTGCAGCACAATGACAAATTGGTAGATGGCCGTCGCCAAACGTTAGTATTTATTGCCTGCGATCGTTTAGAAACCTACATGAGTTATATTATGAAGCGTCAGCCAGAGGTGTTCGAACGAGATCAGTATGCAGATATGTATAGTGTTACGGTTTCGGCTCACGAACAGCGCGAGTATGAAAAGCCTGTATCCGAGCAAACCGCTGCATGGATAGAAAGCGACAGTGTGCTAGTGGTCGATACACGTTCAACGGATGCGTACGAAGCGTTTTCGATCCCTGGCGCTGTGAACTTTCCTGAAAACCAGCTGATAGAATGCATGTCGGCGGGCACGCCGTTTCAAGGTACGGTACTGCTAGTATGTAGCCGCGGGCATAGGGCACTTCAGTTTGCAAAAGTGTTGCGAGGCCGCGGTTGTAACGCCTATAGCTTGGCAGGGGGTATTGCTGAGTGGCGCGCAGGAGGACTACCCCTAAAGGGTGATTTGCTATGTAACTAAGTAAGTGGTATAGTATAATCAACTTACGCAGACCGTCTTCTGGGTAGGTCAAGATCGAGGAGCGTCCATGAACGAAACATGGCTTTTAGCCACTCTGTGTATCGCCCTCGTGGTCGGTACTTGGGCTATATCGAAATGGCCTGGGAAGTGACCACACCAGGGTGGCCGTGGATTCTCTCCGCGGCCACCCATTTTCATGCTCGGTGCGTGGTAGTTTCGAGCTCCCCATTGAGGAAGTTTTCGACCGTCTGCTCTATGGTAGCAAGTTGTTTTGCCAATACTTCCCGTTCGCTCACGCCAAATTTGCCTAGTACAAAATCCGTATCGCCCATTTGTTCGCGCAGTTCCGTAGCAATGCCGATTCGTAGTCGCAGTGTATCTTCGCCGCCGTGTTGGTTGACGCTTTTTATGCCATTGTTGCCGCCGCCCGAACCACCTGTACGAATGCGTAGCGTGCCAAATGGCAGCATTAAATCGTCGTGCAGTACCAGTACGTCTTCTGCCGAAAGGTCATAAAAATTCATTAGCGCCTGTAAGCTTTCGCCTACCAGGTTGTAGTACGTAGTGGGTTTGGCGATCAAAACCTTTTGGCCTTGTACCATGGCTTCGGCCAAATAGCATTTAAACTTCGCCTTTTCTTTGTAGCTGGCACCAAACTTCCGCGCCAGTTCGTCAGCCACCCAAAACCCGACGTTATGCCGCGTACCGTCATAGCGTTTTTCTGCGTTACCGAGTGCAAAAATGAGCTTCATATCTGTAGAGTAGTATAAACTATTGAAATATGTTTGTAAATATGACATAATATAAGTATTATGCCTGAAGCACTACAAGCCAAGGAGTTTAATCTAGACACGGCTGCAGATAGCGACGTCGATACGATGGTGCGGCTAGTCCTTGCTGCGTGGCAAGCAGATGAGAATCATGAATCGACTAGGAACAACGCTCTCGATGTTCTTGAGATAGATACTGCGCGCGCTGTGTATGATGATGCGGAGCGGATCGTCGCAATGTATACGCTCGATAGAAAATCATTCGAAGGAAGTAATTCAGATGCATAGGCGGGTCTTTTGGCAGTCGAAAAAGGCTTCAGAGGCAGAGGCATTGGCAGGAGCGTTCTCGGTATTATTACACGTGAGGCAATAGTCAATGGAAAAACAGGTATTTATTTACATGTCCATACCAAAAATACAGGTGCAATGCAGTTTTATGCAGATAATAATTTTATAGAAGAGCGACGTGGTGATACGTATGCGCTGATGTACAGAGAGCTGTAGATATTGCATATGTATACAAAATATGATATAATAATAAATTAGTGTCACCTTGACCGTGGAGATTCTACGGCACCTTCCCCCAAGGAGGCTGACATGCTTAAGAAGATGGTTGAAGTAGTGCGAAAGATGGTGCAAAAACACCAAAAGCGCAACGAGCTACGGTTGTTTGAGCGCCAAAAGCTTTTCCCCATGGTAGGGGAAAGTGGCTGGTCTGATCCCAACGACCCTCGCTAGGCCTCTCATCTTCACCTCCCCCTGCGAGCGCTTAGGCAGCTCGCAG
>WBZM01004053.1_pt1 | contig 10945 bp, 5 predicted proteins | sample 5204271 | NCBI WGS metagenome assembly WBZM01 (sample SAMN12344346, study PRJNA552823) | activated sludge metagenome | biome: Activated sludge suspended growth; feature: Nitrification reactor; material: Wastewater; isolation source: activated sludge from nitrification reactor of wastewater treatment...
GATGGAACAGCACAATCCCATTTTCAATGAGTAGATTTCGACCGCCGTGACCGCTGACCAGATTTGGAGATTACTGAGCGCCATCCGCGAGCGGCGGCCTCTGGTGCATAACATCACCAACTTCGTTGTGATGAACAACAGCGCCAATGCGCTGCTAGCCCTTGGTGCCTCACCCGCCATGATCCACGCCTGCGATGAGGTGGAGGATTTCGTCGCCATCAGCCAAGCGCTGGTGATCAATATCGGTACGCTGTATTCGGAACAGATCGCGGCCTGCAAGCTGGCGGCGATCAAAGCCAAGGCGGTGGGAGTACCGTGGATTCTCGATCCGGTGGGCGCGGGCGCCACGCCGTACCGGCGGGCGGCGGCGAGCGCGCTGGCGCGTCTAGCGCCTAGCGTCATCCGGGGCAACGGTTCGGAAATTCTGACGCTGGCCGAACAGACGCAATCGGGACAGGGCAAGGGAGTGGATAGCTCGCACGGTTCGGAAACAGCTCTGGATGCGGCGCGGCAACTGGCGACGGATACCGAGGCCGCAGTGGCGATAACGGGGGCGGTGGACTACGTGACCGACGGGCGCCGTGTCGCCGCCATCGAGAACGGCCATCCCTTGATGACGCGCGTCACCGGTCTGGGTTGTTCGGCGACGGCGGTGATCGGGGCGTTTCTGGCCGTGGAACGGGATGCTTTCGCGGCGACGGTGGCGGCGCTGGCGGTGTTCGGCGTAGCCGGCGAGATCGCGGCTGCCCGATCACCGGGACCGGGCAGCTTGCAGGTGGCGCTGCTGGATGCTTTGTATTTGCTCGATGAAGCGACGCTGGCGGCGAGACTGCGGGCGACGATCCGCTGAGCCCGCATCCATCGCGTTTTCAGACCGGCAATTCCGAGCTTCCCATCAGATACTCATCCACCGCACGGGCGCACTGCCGGCCTTCGCGGATCGCCCAAACCACCAGCGACTGCCCGCGCCGCATGTCGCCGGCCGCGAAGATTTTGTTGACCGAAGTCTGGTAGTCGTCGGTGCTGGCGCGGATGTTATCCCTTTCATCCAGGGCGACACCCAAGTCCTTCAGCATCCCCTCATGCACGGGATGAACGAAACCCATGGCCAGCAACACCAGATCGGCCTCGATCTCGAACTCGCTGCCGGGCACTTCGGCCATGATCTGCCGCCCGTTGCTTTCGCGCCATTCCAGCCGCACGATTTGAATCGCTTTCACCTGGCTGTCCTGGCCGAGGAACTGTTTGGTGGCGACCGCCCAATCGCGCTCGCAGCCTTCCTCGTGAGAGGAAGAGGTGCGCAGCTTCAGCGGCCAATTCGGCCAGGTCAACAGCTTGTTCTCGCGCAACGGCGGTTTGGGCATGATTTCCAGCTGGGTCACCGAACGCGCGCCGTGGCGGACGGAAGTGCCGACGCAGTCGGAGCCGGTATCGCCGCCGCCGATGACGACCACATTTTTGTCCGTGGCGAGAATTTCCTCGGCGACGATTTTCTGTCCGGCCACCCGGCGGTTTTGCTGGCTCAGGAAATCCATGGCGAAATGGATGCCGCGCAATGCGCGGCCCGGCACGTTCAGGTCGCGCGGTTGTTCGGAACCGCCCGCCAGCACCACCGCGTCGAACTCGGCCAGCAGCGAGCGGGCCGGAATGTCGGCGCCGACATGGCTGTTGGGCCGGAACTCGACGCCCTCGGCCCGCAGTTGCGCCAACCGACGGTCGATCAACCACGCTTCCAGCTTGAAGTCGGGGATGCCGTAGCGGAGCAGGCCGCCGATGCGATCATTTTTCTCGAACACCACCACGGCATGACCGGCGCGGGCCAATTGCTGGGCGCAGGCCAAGCCGGCGGGACCGGAGCCGATCACGGCGACCCGCTTGCCGGTGCGGTGGGCAGCGATTTGCGGCACCACCCAGCCTTCCGCCCAGCCTTTGTCGATGATGGCGCACTCGATGTCCTTGATCGTCACGGGCGAATCGTTGAAATTCAAGGTGCAGGAGGCTTCGCACGGCGCCGGGCAAATTCGCCCGGTGAACTCCGGGAAGTTGTTGGTGGAGTGGAGAACCTCCAACGCCTCGCGCCAGTTGCCGCGATACACCAGATCGTTCCAGTCGGGAATGATGTTGTGAACCGGGCAGCCGCGATGGCAGTACGGTATCCCGCAGTCCATGCAACGGGCGGCCTGCTCGCGGACAGTGGGCTCCGGCAAGGCCGCGATGAAGTCGCGAAAGTGGGTGATCCGCTCCGCGATCGGCGCGTAGCCGTGCTCGTGGCGGGCGATTTCCAAAAAACCGGTCGGCTTACCCATATCTCAAGCTCCCATGGCCAGGCCGGCCTTCTCGTCGTGACGGGCGGCGCGGGCTTTGGCCTGCATGTCCTGCAACGCCCGCCGATAGTCCAGCGGCATGATCTTCACGAATTTCGGCAGAAACTCCCGCCAGTGCTCCAGCACCCGGTGGGCGGGTTCGCTGCCGGTGTGCAAGTAGTGGCGGGCGACCAGAATCTGTAAGCGGCGGGCGTCGTGGCGCAGCATGTCTTCCGGCAACTCGGCCTGGGCCAGCCCGCTCCAGTCGTCGCGCAGGACGCGGACGTTGAGGGTTTCCTCGGTGTCGTTCAGCGGTTCCAGCGCGACCATGGCCTTGTTGGCGCGGCGGGCGAAATCGCCGGTTTCGTCCAGCACGTAGGCGATGCCGCCGCTCATTCCGGCGGCGAAGTTGCGGCCGGTTCGACCCAGCACGACCACCACGCCGCCGGTCATGTACTCGCAGCCGTGATCGCCGGTGCCCTCCACGACGGCCAAGGCACCGGAGTTGCGCACGGCGAAGCGCTCGCCGGCCACGCCCCGGAAATAGCATTCGCCGGCGATGGCGCCATACAGCACGGTGTTGCCGACGATGATGTTTTCCTCGGCGCACAGGCGGCTGGCCGGGGAGGGGCGGACGACGATCCGGCCGCCGGAGAGACCCTTGCCGACGTAGTCGTTGGCTTCGCCGGTGAGATCCAAGGTCACGCCGTGGGCCAAGAAAGCGCCGAAGCTCTGGCCGGCGGTACCGGCCAGGCGAACGTGGATGGTGTCGTTCGGCAAGCCGGCATGGCCGTAGCGGAGCGCGACTTGGCCGGAGAGCATGGCGCCGACGGTGCGATCGGTGTTGCGCACCGGGGTTTCGATGCGCACCGGCTGGCGGGTTTCCAAGGCGGGCTGGGCTTGGGCGATCAGCCGATGATCCAGCACGTTGCCGAGGCCATGATCCTGCCGCTCGCAGCGGTGGGTGGCGACGCCGGGCGCGGCGGGGGGGACGGCCAGCAAGCGGGTGAAGTCCAGCCCGCGCGCTTTCCAGTGGTGGATGGCCCGCCGCATGTCGAGCCGGTCGGCGCGACCGATCATCTCGTCGAAGGTGCGGAAACCGAGCTGGGCCATCAGCTCCCGGACCTCTTGGACCAAGAAGGTGAAGAAGTTGATGACATGGGCCGGTTGACCGGGGAAGCGCTTGCGCAGTTCCGGGTCCTGGGTGGCGACGCCGACCGGGCAGGTGTTGAGGTGGCATTTGCGCATCATCACGCAGCCGGCGGCGATCAGGGCGCCGGTGCCGAAGCCGAACTCGTCGGCGCCGAGCAGCGCGCCGATCACCACGTCGCGACCGGTGCGCAGGCCGCCGTCCACCTGGACGGCGATGCGCCCGCGCAAATGGTTGCGCACGAGGGTTTGATGGGTTTCGGCGAGGCCGATTTCCCAAGGCGAGCCGGCGTTCTGGATCGAGGTCAGCGGGCTGGCGCCGGTGCCGCCATCTTCCCCGGAAATGGTGACGTGGTCGGCGTGCGCCTTGGCCACGCCCGCCGCGACCGTGCCGACGCCGATCTCGGAAACCAGCTTGACGCTGATATCCGCTCGGGGGTTGGCGTTTTTCAGGTCGAAGATCAGTTGGGCCAAATCCTCGATGGAGTAGATGTCGTGGTGCGGCGGGGGCGAGATCAGGCCGACGCCGGGCGTGGAATGGCGAACCCTGGCGATCCAGTCGTTGACCTTGTGGCCCGGCAATTGCCCGCCTTCGCCGGGTTTGGCCCCTTGCGCCATCTTGATTTGGAGCGCGTCGGCGTTGACGAGGTATTCGGTGGTGACGCCGAAGCGGCCGGAAGCCACCTGCTTGATCGCCGAGCGGATGGAATCGCCGTTATCCAGCGGAGCGTAGCGGGCCGGGTCTTCGCCGCCCTCGCCGGTGTTGGACTTCGCGCCGAGCCGGTTCATGGCGATGGCCAAGGTGGTGTGCGCCTCCCAAGAGATCGAGCCGAACGACATCGCGCCGGTGGCCAATCGCTTGACGACTTCGCTGGCGGGCTCGACCTCGTCCAAGGGCAAGGGCTGACTGGCGAAGCGGAACTCGAACAGGCCGCGCAAGTTGCGCAAGTGGTCGCGCTGGTCGTTCATGGTCTGGCTGTATTGCTTGAACTGCCGGTAATCGCCGGTGCGGACCGCGTGTTGGAGCAAGGAAACGGTTTCCGGCGTCCAGGCGTGCTCCTCGCCGCGAATGCGGAAAGCCAGTTCGCCGCCCACGTCCAAGGCGTTGCGGTAAAGCGGGGCGTCGCCGAAAGCCAAATGATGGCGGCGAACGGTTTCTTGGGCGATTTCCGCCAAATCGACGCCTTCGATCACCCCCTGGGTGCCGGTGAAGTAATGATCGACAAACTCGCTGGCCAGACCCACGGCCTCGAAAATCTGGGCGCCACAGTAGGACTGATAGGTGGAGATGCCCATTTTGGACATGACCTTCAGGATACCCTTGGCGATGGCCTTGGTGTAATGCTCGTGCGCTTCGGTTTCGGACAGCTTCTGCTGCAAGCTGGGGAGCATGGAGGACAGGGTATCGAAGGCCAAATACGGATTGATGGCCTCGGCGCCGTAGCCCGCCAACAGGCAGAAGTCGTGGACCCGCTTGGCCTCGCCGGTTTCCACCACCAACCCGACTTCGGTGCGCAAGCCGGCGCGAATCAGGTGATGGTGAACGGCGGCGGTGGCGAGCAGGGCGGGGATGGCGATATGGTCGGCGTCCATGCCACGGTCGGAGAGGATGATAATGTTATTGCCCCGCCGCACCACATCGGCGGCCTCGCGGCAGAGGTCCTCCAAAGCTCGGGCCATGCCGCCGGCGCCGCGCTCCATCGCGTAGCAGATGCTGAGGGTTTTGGTGCGGAACGCCTTATCGACGTGATATTCGATGCGGCGAATGCGCTCCAAATCCACGTTGTCGAGGATCGGTCGCTTGACTTCCAGCCGCTTGTGAGACCCGCCGCTACCGAGATCCAGGAGATTGGGCCGGGGGCCGACGAACGAGACCAGCGACATCACCAGTTCCTCGCGGATCGGGTCGATCGGCGGGTTGGTGACCTGGGCGAATTTTTGCTTGAAATAGTCGTACAGCAGCTTGGGCCGGCCGGACAGCACGGCGGGCGGAATGTCGCGGCCCATGGAGCCGATCGGGTCCTCGCCGCTGACGGCCATCGGGGTCAGAAAAGCGCGGATATCTTCCTGGCTGTACCCGAACGCCTGCTGGCGGCGCAGCAGGGTGCGCGGATCGGGGGCCATCGGGCCGACCTCGGCCGGCAGGTCCTGAAGGTGGATCTGGGTGGCGTCCAGCCAAGCCTGGTAGGGGTAGGCGGAAGCCAGTTGGTCCTTGATCTCGTCGTCGTCGATGATGCGGCCTTGCTCCAGATCGATCAGCAACATTTTGCCGGGCTGCAACCGCCACTTTTTGACGATTTTTTCCTCCGGGACCGGCAGCACGCCCATCTCCGAGGCCATGATCACCAGATCGTCGTCGGTGACCAGATAGCGGGCGGGGCGCAGGCCGTTCCGGTCGAGGGTGGCGCCGATCTGCCGGCCATCGGTGAAGGCGATGGCGGCCGGCCCGTCCCACGGCTCCATCAGGGCCGCGTGATACTCGTAAAAAGCGCGGCGCTTGGGGTCCATCAAGGAGTTGTCGGCCCACGCTTCCGGCACCATCAGCATCATGGCGTGGGGCAGCGAATAGCCGCCCGCGACCAGCAGCTCGAGGGCGTTGTCGAAAGTGGCGGAGTCGGAAGCGCCGTCGCCGATCAGCGGCCAGAGCTTGTCCAGGTCGGCGCCGAGCCGGTCGGATTTCATGTTGTGGCGGCGGGCCAGCATCCAGTTGATGTTGCCGCGCAGGGTGTTGATTTCGCCGTTGTGGCAGAGATAGCGGAACGGGTGCGCCAGCGCCCAGGACGGGAAGGTGTTGGTGGAAAATCGCTGGTGAACCAGCGCCAGCGCCGATTCCAGGCGGGCGTCACGCAAATCGGGATAGTAGACGCCGAGGTTGCGGGCCAGGATCATGCCCTTGTAGACCAGAGTGCGCGAGGACAGCGACGCGACGTAGAACTGTTGGCGTCCGGGCAGGTCGCGGTTCCAAATGGTGTGATGGGTTTGCTTGCGGGTGACGAACAGCTTGCGCTCGAAGGCGTCACCATCGAGGCAGTTGGCGCCGCGCCGGATGAAAATCTGGCGGATCACCGGCTCGGTGGGACGAACGCTGTAGCCCAGACAGGCGTTGTCGGTCGGGACATCGCGCCAGCCCAGCACCGTTTGGCCTTCGGCGGCCATGCACGCTTCCAGCGCGGCCTCGCTTTGGGCGCGGGCGTCGGGATCGCGCGGCAGGAAAATCATGCCGACCGCATAATCGCCGGGGGAGGGCAGTTCGACGCCCAGATCGGCGCATTCGGCGCGCAGGAAGCCGTCGGGAATTTGCACCAGGATGCCGGCGCCGTCGCCGGCCAGCGGATCGGCGCCCACCGCGCCACGGTGGCTGAGGTTGGCCAGGATTTCCAGACCTTGATGGACGGGCTGGTGACTTTTGCGGTTCTTGATATCGACGACAAATCCGATACCGCAGGAATCGTGCTCGTTGCGCGGGTCGTAGAGTCCTTCGGAGGCAGGCAGGCGGGTCACACTCATGATCATTCCTCAAATAACGGCAAGCTGATGGCCTCCTTGCCCGGCCGGTTCTCCGGGCCACTGGCTGGGCCGAAGACCGAAAAAATCCCGAAAAATGGCAAAAATACATACTACCGACCCCATGACCGTTCGCGCAACAGCCACGACGCAGCGGCCTCGGCCTCGGACTCTACAATTTCGGCTTTCGGTCGAAACTTTCGCTGCGGATCTAACCCTCCGCCGGATAAGCCCGCCGGACTCGAAGCGGCGGAAGTTTAATCTTTGAGGCGATGGCGTTCCATGGTTTCGTGCCATTCCTTTTCCTCGGCGTGCAGGTACAGGCCGGTGGTGTCGATGCGGGCGTGGCGGGCGTTGCGCTGGAGGAATTGGATGTCGATGCCGGCGTCGGCCTGATGGGTGATGCTGGTGTGGCGGAACCAGTGGGTGGAGGCGCGGCGCAGCTTGTCGGCCTGATGGGGGTCGTCCGCTTCCAGCCGGGCGGCCGCTTTCGCCACCAAGTCTTTGACAACGCGGTAGATCATATTGTCGCCGATGCCGCCGGTTCCCTTGAGGTTGAAAACCAGCGGGCTGGTCTCGTCCGGCGCGGGCAGGGGCGGCAAGCCGTAGAAGCGCCGGTAGTCGCGCAGGGCTTGCAGCATGTCCTGGTTGACTGGCACTTGGGCTTCCTTGCGGCCTTTGCCGATCACGCGCCACCACCAGCGCCCGCGAACCTGGATGAAGCTGCTCATGGCGTGGCCGGCGACTTCGCTGACCCGTGGGCCGAGCAGGTAGAGCAGGGCGGTCAGATACTTGGCGCGGGCGTGGTGCTGGCGGTCGCGCTCGCTCTCGCGGGGCAATTCATCGACCGCGGCCAGCAGAGCTTGCCATTGGTCGTGTTCGAGAAAGCGCTCCACCTGGCGCATGGGTTGATGGCCGCGCCCCCGGCGGCGGGCCAAGGCCAGCGGGTTGCCGGCGAGATAGCCGGCTTTGACCAGATAGCTGAACAGGGAGTTGACGATCAGCATGGCGACTTTGCGGCTGGCGGGGTTGAGCGGGCCGAGAAACGGTCGCCAGCGCGGGCTGAAGCGAGGCGCTTTTTGCCCACACCAGCGGTCGCGGGGTCGCGGGTCGGTCAGGAAATTTTCGTAGAGAATGCAGTCCTCGCGGGTCAGGCTGGACAGGGGTTTACCGCGCTCCAGCAGCGCCCACAACAGCAGGCGCTCGGCTTCCTTGCGATAGTTGCGCAGGGTTTGCGGGGAGTCGCGGAACTCGGCCAGCCACGCTTGCACGGCTTCGAGGTCGTTGCCGGCGGCGAGTTGACAGACCACGTCCGGCCCGGCGCGGTTGTGGCCGGCGCGACCGTCCAGCTCGTCGGGTAGGCGCAGGCGTTCCAGGGGCAGGGGAGGGGCAAGAGATGCGGGCGAGGGGTTCTCTTCTCCCTGCTGGAGAACGGTGGGAGATGGGGGCGCAACGCTCATTGGGCATATTCCAATGCGGGGTTTTCTGGCGAGTGGGTTTCGCCCGCATTAAAACACACGTTGCTCGAATAGCCATCCCGCCTATCGTTTCAGCTTCCAGAAGCTCGCGCCCCGATCCATGGCGGGCGTGATGCGCTGTCGTTTTACCGGCGGTTCGTCGTGGCGCATGAGGTCGTGGATGTCGTGCAGCAACGCTTCCGCCTGGGCGAAGTAGCCGTGGCCGAGCAGGTCGATGTCGAAGTCGGGGACCGCCACCGTGTCCACGCCGGGCGCGACGGTATAGGGCGTGAAATAGCCGGCGCGCGGGGCGTCGTGAAGTTTGGCGGAGAGGTGCACGGCCTTGTCGCCGTCGGAGGCGTAGAGCGTGGCGCGCTCGGCGTGTTCGGGGTAGAGGCGGGCGAGGTCGAGGAAGAGATCGCGGTCCACGTCGGGCGCGGCCAGGAAGATTTGGCCGAACTTGACCTTGCCGCGCGTTTGGACGTTGGCGGCGATGCGCTGGAGCGCGCGCAGCAGGCCGCGATTGCCCATGCTGTGGGCGATGACGTGAACTTTCTCCGCGCCGCAGTTCGCGGTGAAGTCCACCAGGAAATCGGTGATGGCCGGTTCGCTGGCTTCGATGGTGGCCTCGTCGGCCGGATAGGCGGCGACGCTGCCGCGCGAGGGCCAACTGAAGAAGGCGGTGGCGCCGGGCACTTTCAGATCGACGCCGAGCTGCGCGGCGCGGATGGCGGCGTCCTCGAAGCTCACGTTGTAGCCGTGCAGGAAGAACAGCGCGTGAGGCCGCTCGCCGCTCTCTCGAGCGGCTTGCATCGCCTCGTTGATCTCCGTGAAGAACGCCTGCCGTTCCCGCGTCTCCACGCCCTGGAGGCGCAGATGGTCGTCGCGCAGGTCGAAACGCAACAGGCGGCGCCAGAAGCTCGTGCCGGTCTCGCCGAAGCGGTGCGCTTCCGGGACGTAGACGAGCGCGCGGCCGAAGGTGGTGCGGTCGTGGCGCTCGCCGGTGAAGCCGTCCCCCACCGGTTTGCGGTTGGTGCCGAACCAGACCGGATAGACAGCGCCAGCGGTTTCCGGCGACGGGCCGCCGCGTTCCAGATTGAGCACCTCCGGGCCGAGCAGGCGCGTGTCGGCCTTGGGCCGATCCAGTTCCGCGAGCAGGGCGCGCACTTGGCGCTCGATGGCGGCGCGGTCGGCGGTTTCGGTGGCGAGGCGTTGCAGGATTTCTCGTTCGAGTTGGGTGGCGCGGACGCGATCCCCGATGCGGACGGCGGTTTCGAGTTCGGCGATCAGGTCGGCGAGCGGTGGTTGCGGATTGGCGGCGATTGGCATGGCGATGGGACTCCGGTGGATTTACTGTTGTTCAAGCGCCGCTTGCTGGACCTGTTCGAGAACTTGGTCCACTGCGGTTTGCAGTTCGGCCACGTCCACTTGGCGCTGGTGAAGCCACTGGACGAGCGGGTGAAAGGCCGGGTCGGCGAGCAGTTCGGCCACGCGCGGCACGGCCAAGTCGGTGCCGGCATCGCTGGCGCGGTGGAAATGGATGGCGTAGTTGCGCAGCGAGGTTTGGAGGTTCTGCCCCAGCTCGGCGACGAGGCAATAAATCAAGTCGGCGAGTCGGTGGCGGGGCGCTTCGGCGAGAGCGGCCAGGGCGCCTTGGCGTTCGAGGTAGTTAGCCAGGTTGTTGTGGGAGATGGCGCGGTCGCGGGGATCGGGCAATTGCTCGCAAAGGGCCAGCGCCCGGCGCTCCTGGGTGATGGCCTGGGCCACGTCGCCTTGTTCGCCGAACAGGTTGGCGAGGGAGCTGAGCGTTCTGGCGCTCCGGGTGGTGTCGTTCTGGAAAAGCGGGAGGCAAGCTTCCAGCTCCGCCCTGGCCTCGCCGAAGCGGCCCAGCCTCCCCAGCACGTTGGCCCGGTTCATCCGGTCGAGAGCGATGTCCTCCGCCGGGCGTTGCAAGGCGCGCTTGACCTCCAGCACGGTATCGATCCGGCGCAGGGCGGATGCCCAGTCTTGCCGGGCAACGTCGGCATACATGGCAATGTTGAGCGTGCTGATGATCCCACGGGCAAGAAACTCGGGATCGGGTGCTTCTGCCACTCTCTGGCCAGAATTGTGTTGTTGCCACCAAGTTTGCAATTGTGTCAGCCGTACCTCGACCTCCGGCATGGCCGTTTCGGCTTGGCCCTGCATGATATCATTACGCAGGGCCTCTACTTCGCAGCGAATGACGTTGATCTGTGGGCTGCCCGCCTTCTTCTCTGCCTCGGCGGATTCAAGGTGCCGCTGGCGGGCGGCGTCCAGGTGGCCGACATCACCGAGGGCGTTCGCCCAGTTGCCGATGATCCAGGCCAGATCCGACCAAGCGGATTGCGCGCTCTCGCCCCCGGCCTCGGCAACGGCGCGGGTCAGGGTAGCGGCCTGTTCGTAGAACGGCAGGCTGGCATCGGGGTGGCCACCTCTCGCTAGCGCATCGGCCAAGTAGCAGAGGCAGGACCAGCGCGGTTCGCCCTGCGGCGCGGACTCGGCGGCGGTCTG
>WBZM01004054.1_pt1 | contig 10941 bp, 8 predicted proteins | sample 5204271 | NCBI WGS metagenome assembly WBZM01 (sample SAMN12344346, study PRJNA552823) | activated sludge metagenome | biome: Activated sludge suspended growth; feature: Nitrification reactor; material: Wastewater; isolation source: activated sludge from nitrification reactor of wastewater treatment...
CGCAACCGCAAATCGGTCTGTGCTGGCGGGCGAAGTAATTGGGAAACGGCCGTGTCTTCGACACACAACGCTTGAAAACGAACAGGCGCATGCACATCATCCGGGCTGCATAACAGCCTGGCTGCCTGGTTCATGTACTGAATAACGCCATCAGCACCGACCATCAAGACGCCCTCAGTCAGAGGATCCAGCACACGAAAGTCGAGAGCCGAAATCAATTCCTGTTCCATTTTGCGTCAATACCCAACAGGTACTGCATGTATGGGAAATAGTTCACCGACTCATCTTGCCTGTTTCGCCTGGTCCAAACGACGCAGCTCGGCAGCGGTTTCAGTGATTTCGCGGATATCAGCAAAACGTTGTGTCTGAGAAGATACAACGCCAATCGATAAACTCATAAAGGGGGCAAATGAACCGTTCACCGTCTCCATGGCTCCCTGTTCCCGATCCATAAAATCATAATGCGATAACACATCCTCGTTAAATCGCTGACGCAACTTATCCACAAGGGCTGGAACATTATCGCTCATGGTAATCAGGACAAAGGTGTCTCCGCCTGGATGCCCAATAAAGTCATCCAGCGTACCCAAATCATCGTCAATCTCGTTCAGCAAAAAAGCGCCAAACCGCAAAACTTCATCACCGGCAACAAAACCATATTTATCATTAAACGGCGCCAGGTGATCAATGCCTATCTGGATGTAGGTCCAATTGTTAGCACGCATCAAGGTGCGTAATTGATCTTCGATTAGCCGGCTGCTGGGCAGCCCGGTCGTCGGGTTGGTCATGTTCAATCGTTGGTGAGTGCGAATGGCTGTCCCCACACGCAGCTTGAGTTCTTCAATATCGAAGGGTTTGGTGATGTAATCATCCGCGCCAAGTTCTAGCCCCCGAATACGATCGCTGCGTTCATCTTTTTGGGTCAAAAATATAATGGGAATATGGCTGGTTCGTGTCGTCGTGCGCAACGATAGGCACACGTCATACCCATCCATATCCGGCAGCATGATGTCTAAGACAATTAAATCCGGCAGCTTTTTACGGCAGTTTTCCAGCGCATCGCTGCCCCTGGCCGCAATTTCAACATGATATCCTTCATTAGAGAAGAAAATCCGCAGCATATTGGAGATGTCATAATCATCTTCGACTATAAGAATTCGACCATTGCTCATGAGCTTTTCCCTTGGCAGCTATTGAATTTCTGGGTCAATAACAGGTTAATCACCCTTTGATTATTGATGGTTGGATGGTAATTGAAGTGTGCGATTGTGCTTTTTTATGCGGGCAATTTCAGTGTCCGTGACAGCTTTTTCAAAACTGCGAAAACCACCCAATTTAAAACCATGCCTGTTTGCGATTTTATCAATTGTCTGGACTTGTGACAATTGTATGTCCTTTCCTAGCGTAAATGATTCGTACCGCTGCTCTAATGCCAGGGCCATTGTCTCGGCCATGCAAGCATAAGCCATTTTAGGAGGGAATCCAAAGTTAAAATTAAACTCGACGGGGCCGGGGATTTCTACCATACCGCCTTCTATGACCAATACGTCGGGTCTTTGGCTGGCAACTTGCACCGACACATCCCGGGGCCGGGCTACATCACAGACAACTGCACCCTGGCGCAAATGGCCGGGTTCGATGATGGTGTCGATGGCGCTGGTAACGGTTATGATCAAATGGGCTTTGGTCAGGTCGGCCATGTTTTCGCTGATGGTGACGTGTGCGCAGCCAGCCTGACGTACAAGTTCAGCCACCTCACTGAGTTTGTCGTGCCGACGGCCGATCAGGAGTACTTCAGCTACTTCTGGCGCGAGCAGCTGCCCACAAACTGACCCAATGGCTCCTGTTGCGCCAACGATGGCAACGGTGGCTGTTTGTAGGGGGATATCCATAATCTGAGCGGCTTTTTGGATTGCATGAACGGCTACGGCGATGGTATAGCTGTCGCCGGTGGTGACGGGGATTTGGAGTTGGCTGGCTACAGTAAGCCCTCCGTCGCCAACGACAGAGGTGAATGCGCCCAGTCCCAGGATATTTGCGCCAAGTTTTTGCGCCAGACGACCGGTTTGGATGATTTTTTTGTACACTACTTTGGGCGGCAGGCTCATCATGCGGGTAGGGGTCAGGGGGCAAGCCACAAACCAGCCGTGGAGAGAACGGCCGTTTGCCGCAGATTCTATGTTTTGAATTTCCGAAATATAAACCGGTGGGAAAAACAGGGACAAAAAATCAATTAGCCAAACAGGGAGTTTGCCCAATGCGGGATATTTGCGGCTGACATCTCGCTGAGGGTCAATCGGATGAATAATAAAAGCAAATGTATCTTCCATAAACCGGAGTTTATCCGTGAAATGCACATATCTTCAATGGTATTTCTGTCCCGAAGCAAAGACTACATTTCATGATGAAGCAACAAATTCCAATGAGTTGTCGGCTAAAAGAGATGGGGGAAGGGAAACGGCCGTTCCCCACCAACCAGCGCCCCTTCTATAACTCATCAGACCGGGGATACAACCGCGGATAAGGATATTTATCTTCATACGGATAATGATCGCTATCCTCAAACCGCACATTTTTCGTGATAAATTGACGCTCGCGAGAGGCTAACAGCACCACATCCGATTCAACCGTACGCGCCGCATAAATAACCAAACCAGAACTCAGCCGGCAGTGATGCCCAACACATCCGCCTAAAACCAGCATGTTCGTCTCTTCAAGCGAGCCGTTTTTATTACTCAAAGTCCGCAGAGGGCCGCCTAAAATATTAAAATCCGTAAACGTGGTGCCTGCGCCAATAAACGAGTCCCGGCCAACCACGCACAATTGCAAACAGGTGTTTTGCGCCACCATTGTGTTTTCCATCATCGTTGTCATAAATAGTGAGGTCCGAAAAGGCAAAAAACAACCATCACTGACCACGCTCAACATCAACTGACAGCCCTGGGAAACGGTCACATTACTGCCAATCGTACAATTGTCTATCACGGCTCCCGCGCCGATATTCACATTATCGCCAATCACCGTTGGTCCATGAATAACCGCCGAAGAGTCGATGCTCACATTTTTGCCTATCTTCACCATCTCCGAATTAGACAAAACATGCTTCTGCTCCAACAAAGATCTCGACAAAATCTTCAGCTTCAGTTTCCAATCCGCATCAATCCGGTTCTCAAAAAAAGCGCCGCGGGCAAAGACGCCAAATAAAATATCGGCAATAAACACATGAACCCAATTTTCGATCAACACAAACGCTTTGCGCGGCAGTTGGTACACCAAATCCCCAAAATCCGTGGCCATATACGGCGGCACATGGTAATACCCTCGTTCCAACGGTTCTGTATCGATGACCAGGGGCTGCGCTTCAACACTTTGTGAAAGCCCTTTAGGCAAATACCACATATCGGTCAACAACAATTTATCTTGTTGAAAAAAGGAGTGGGTTAATGGCTTCACATGCGTTTTAATTGCCGGATCATCAATCGAAAAGGCCAAGCGCACCGGGCGACGGCCGTTACGCGCCCGGCTCACAAACTCATCAATCAAATCTCGGTTAAAAAACAAGTTGTCGCGGTGAACAAAACACTCCACCGCCTCCTCTTCAAAACGATAAGCCGTTTGCCAATCCGGATACTCCCGCTCTTCACTCGTATACGGCGTCAACAAATCGCGCTGCCACAGCCAAAGCGGCTTATTCTGAACCCGCAAATCACGCGCTGGTTCATTAAAAGGATGAATTTGGGTTGTTTCTGTCAGGATGATTCGTCGCATAACTTAACCCATCCTATCAAGCAATCGGCTTCTTGGAAATCAAAATCGTACAGGTATCATCCCCTCTGGCCACACAAGAAACTTCCTCCACCCGAAACCGACGCCCTCGGCTTACCCAGTCCAACGATTGCTCCAACAAACCCACCGCCAAATGGCAGCATGGCTGCGAAGACGAACGCTGCCAACAAATCGGACACCGTTCAATAATCCACAAATAACCACGTTGATCTTCACCCAGCCGCACTTGCTGATCACTAAATTTATTAAACGTTTGGGCAAAAATATCCAGACCAATTTTTATTTTAATGCCCAAAGGCAGCGTCCGTATTGCCAAATCGCTAATTCCCAAGACCGGCACAAATTCCTTCAGCGCCAAGCGCCAGGTTTCACGACCAGCACGCATCGCCAACCCACGGCCGCCACGAACCCCATACATGGCATCCAGCGTTTCCTGAATGGCGCTAAATTCGTTAAACGTAAACCCCATCTCCAGATTATTTGGCGGATAATTATTGACTAGATGGTGAAGTTGGGCGAGGTTCAAAATAGCGTTCACACCATGCCGCCCCATTATTTCTTCCATAGCAGTCAGGACAATTCGTCCCATCTTATTGGGATAATAAAATTCTTCCATTTCCTGTGCCTGCTTTTGGATTATCTCATTCACTGGGAGTCTTAATTACCTGTACTGGTTTTTCGGCCACGCCATTGGTTAAAAACGAATTTAAAGTGGTGATAAATAACTCAGGTTCGTCGATCATCGGAAAATGCCGCGAGTGCTGCATCATAGAGATCTGCGTTTGGGGTGTATTTTTGGTCAGCAATTCTGCATTTCCAGGGGAAACGATATTGTCATTGACGCCATAAATGCCCAAGGTGGGTAAATTCAAGGTGTTCAGACTGCCAACCAAATCGGTATCCCGCAAATCACCAATACTGCGAAAGAACGATTCAATCGTCGTCCGCTGAACATCTCGTGAAATCATTTGCCGAACTTCTTTAGAATCTTTGGCCAGGAGAATACGCATGATCGAGTGAAGTAAAATTGGGTAACGCCAGATTAGTTTTGCAATTGCGCCATAACCTGCGAGCCGCAAAAACGGATTCAGCGAATTGCCGATAACCGGTGAACCCACAACGGCAACCTTCACAACACGGTCCGGATGCTCCAGAGCCATTTGCAAGGCAACCGTGCCGCCCATGGAATGGCCAAAAACTGGGGCTTTTTGAATCCCCAGCGTATCCATAAATTGATTCACCATATCGACATAACTGGAAACGCGGTAGGTAGAGGAGGTCGTTCTGGCTCCCTTAGCGGAATCTCCGAATCCCCAAAAATCCAGAGCATAAACACGGTACGTCTTGGTTTGAGCGAGGGCAAACATGGAGTCGCGCCAGACGTCCCAAGAATTAATCCAACCGTGTAAAAGGATTATCGGCTGCCCGCGACCGACGGATTCATAATGAAGAAGACCCTGTTCTGTAACGATAGAACTCACGTTAGCCTCAATGCCGCCCTGTGTTTTAACTTTATCGGCGATTAGACGGCAGTTTGCTACCTTTTCTTGCTAAGGCGTTCGCCGCCTCTTCGCACGAGTAATCGTTCTATAATCCAGCTAACATGGGCGAATTTGTATATGGATAGTAGCACCTGCCCCAAATTAAAACTGTGAAAAGAAAGTTAAGGTGATGTAAATGAGCCGTTAAACAAGCTCAGGCTGCTTCAGCCTTATCCAGCTCTTCTAATATGGAATAGAGCAGCTCTAGCAAAACGTTTTTGACGCTTTCTTTATCATTGGCGACGCAGGGCAGAATTTTGACTTCAGATCGCAAGCGCAGGATGATGCGTAAATCTTCTGGTTCCCAGGCATCTTCCATGTCTTGTTTGTTGGCGGCTACAACGTAAGGAGTGGCTGCATAACTTTCGAATGTTTCCAAGACGCGTTTGGCCTCTCGGAAGGTTTCTGGTTTGGTGCTGTCGACCATGACCACAAATCCTAACATGCCTTGTGACAAAATATCCCACATGAAATCGAACCGGCGTTGTCCGGGTGTGCCAAAAAGGTATAGGACCAGATCATCGCCCACCGTAATACGGCCAAAATCCATGGCAACAGTCGTGGATTCTTTGATTTGTTCTGCATTGCTGCTGATACGACGTTCCGTGGATACGACGTCTATTTCACTGATGGACCCAATGAATTGTGTTTTGCCCGCTGAAAACGGACCTGTGATGACCATTTTTACTGCTTGCATAAGAATGATACCCTCTTGGGAGTGGGTGGGGCTGTAGATAAAAGGATTTGAATGAGATACGGCCGTGTACCCTCTTGGTACGCCTCAGCCATTTTATAAACCACGGATGCGATCGATCAGGCGAACAACGACAGAACGTTTCACCGCCGGTGACTGCTGCTCTATCTCTTTTCTTGTCTCCTGCTTGGCGCTTGGCGATTTCCCAGGCGGTGGTGGCACAGGCTGCGGCTTCGCCGGACGGACAATTTCTACCAAACCGGCTTGCAGCATTCCATACACAATGCGTCGAATCTCAAAATCACTAAGATTATTCGCCCGGGCAATTTGATGGATCGAATTTCGGGGATTGACGAAGGAGACGACACGCCATTCTTCAACGGTCAGGTTGATGTTTCTTAGACGGGCATCCGGGTGATCGGTAAATCGCAGCGAAATATCCAGGTCTGGCAATTCTTCCTGTAAGATTTCCCATTCCTTCAGCCGTCGACTGCCTTCCATTATGACGCTTTCCAAATCAATGGGAATGGTGATGTGGCCTGGAGATGGCAAGGTATTGGCGTCGAAACGGAATAAGCCTTCCCCCCAAGTAAACAATCTATAAACTGTGTCCAAAACACTCTGCCTTACGCTTTGGATGATGTCGCTTTGGGTGATGTGCCCACGCTGAATGAGCATATGGCCGAGTTGTTTGTCGCTTGTCCCTTTGGCGCGCAGTTGAATAATTCGCGCCTGCTCTTCAGACAGCTTACCGGCATCATGCAATATTTGCGCCAGGTGGTTTTGGGTGTCTTCCCCCATGAAGGCGTAAATCAATTTTCCTTCACGAAAGGACAATTGAGCCGAATCGCCATTGTGTTGAATGGTAAGAGTCCCTGTTTTTCGAGCCAGGTTTATTAGATTGAGCAACTGGGTTGTGGAAAAGTCGCGCAGGTTGCCTTTTAGGGCCATAACTGTCGTTCCTGCTAAAAAGATTTCATATTCAATGACGCCAAACAACGGCCGTCACCATTACATTACAGTCACTTTTTTGTTTTTAATCGGATATGATTAGTAACAGTTCAGGTTTCTCTGGCAAGACCCCAAGGGTTTGATGCCTAAATAATCCAAATTCTCTTAGGAGCAAACCCTTGGGGTCTGTCTGTAGTTACTATGATTAAGCGATTATGACAATTTTACAAGTCGTTGAGCATTATACTAGGTGAAAAAATTCAAGTCAAACTTACTATTGTCATAGTGGATCGGTGTTTCGGCAGAGGAATCACATCCCTTCGGTCCGCATGTTACTCTGATTTTGCCCTTGTTGGGGCATATCTTCGTGTGTACAATACGCATCGCCTTTGCTGCACAATGGTCATCCGGGGCGGTGGCGAAATGGCAGACGCAGCGGACTTAAAATCCGCCGGAGTAACCTCCGTGTGGGTTCGACTCCCACCCGCCCTACACTTCATTAGGCCCTTTGGGGCCTTTTTTATTTTGACCACTTTCCTGGCCGATGAATTTAGCGAAACATACTCAGGCATTTTTGGCGGAAACCTTGCGGCCTCTGGCACGGCCGTTTTCAGACTATCGCTTTGTGGTGGGCGTATCCGGCGGCGTTGATTCCCTGGTTTTGCTGCATGTCCTGGCGCAGCTTGTGCCACACGACCAGCTCTTAGCGGCTCATCTCAATCATGGTTGGCGCGACACGGCCGTTCTCGATGCCCAATTTGTCGCCCAAACAGCCGCCGCCTGGGGTGTAGCCTGCGCAATCGAAACGGTGAACGTAGTCGCCCAGGCTCAGGAACGCGGCCAATCATTAGAAGAAGCCGGACGGCAGGCGCGGTATCGCTTTTTTGCCCGTCTGGCTCGTGAAACAGACGCCACGGCCGTTCTCGTGGCCCATCACGCCGACGACCAGGCGGAAACCGTTCTGCTCAACCTGCTGCGCGGAACTGGTCTGGCCGGACTGAGCGGCATGAAACCCGCTTCGCCCATGCCGGAAGCGCCAGAAATTGTCTTATTACGGCCGTTCCTCCCCATCAACCGCGCCGACATCGAAACTTACAGCCAGCAGCACGGCTTAACTCCTGTACACGATAGCACCAACGCCGATACCAGCTTCCTGCGCAACCGCATTCGCCACCACCTGTTACCCCAATTGGCCGCCTACAACCCCCAGTTTGCCGCCCATCTGCAGCAGCTCGCCGAAATCGCCGCCGCCGACGAGGCTTACCTGGATCAACTCGCGGCGGAAAACTGGCCGGCGCTCGTTGAAGAACAATCGGAAGGCGGGGTTTCCTTGCACCGCGACCGCTGGCTGGCGCTGCCGCTGGCCTTACAGCGGCGCATGTTACGCCGCGCGGTAGCGGTTTTACGGCCGTCTCTCACAGACATCCTTTTTCCGGCCATCGAACAGGCCCGGCTGGTGGCCGAACGCGGCCAGGTTGGCGCGCAAAGTTCTTTACCCGGCGATTTGGTTTTACGGGTCGATTACGGCCGTTTGCACATCACCGCCGCAAACTTCCGGCCAAACCCCGATGAGTGGCCGCAAATTCCCGCCGGCGCAGTCCTCCCGCTTAAAGTCCCCGGCACAACGCAATTAGCCAACAACTGGATCATCGAAACCAGCCTGCTGCCACACATAGACCCGGCCCAGGTAGAAGAAAACCGGGACCCGTGGGTAGCTTATCTGGCAGCGGATGCCACCGATTTGATCGTTCGGGGAAGATACCCTGGCGAACGCATGACGCCGTTGGGCATGAACGGCCGTTCCGCCAGCCTGAAAGAAATCATGATCAACCGGAAAATCGGCGCAGCGTGGCGGACAAATTGGCCTCTGGTCAGCAGCGCCAACCAAACGCTCTGGCTGGTTGGGCACCAAATCGACGAACGCGCCAAAATCACTCCCGCCGCTCCGGCGGCTCTGCGGCTGCTCTGCCGCAAAAGTTGACGTTGTGCATTCGCCTCAGTATACTAGCATCCGTTAACAACTCGGGGCGTAGCTCAGCTTGGTAGAGCGCTCGGTTTGGGTCCGAGAGGTCGTCGGTTCGAATCCGGCCGCCCCGACTTTTTGCGGCAGTGGTGTAGTGGTAACACAACAGCCTTCCAAGCTGTTTTCACGGGTTCGAGTCCCGTCTGCCGCTCTCATTCGGCTTAGGGCCTATAGCTCAATGGCAGAGCAAGCGGCTCATAACCGCTGGGTTCTAGGTTCGAATCCTAGTGGGCCCATATTTTCAACGGCTTGTACGTGACCAACGTACAAGCCTTTTTTGTGTTACGGCGCAGTTGTCTGACCCAATGGAATCCAGGGAAGCTGCAAATCAGTTGTAATCCGTTCATCCAAAATCGGCAGCGGCCGGTTGGTGAAGGCATCATACAGGCGCACCGTCGCCCCAACTGGCTGCCCGCTGGGCGTCGATGGGTTTACGGTGACAACATGGGGGTCATTGACCCGCGAACCGGCAATCCACTTCAACGTCGGAATCGCGCCCAGCGCCGGCACGCCATCGCTCAGATCCCACCACGCCCAATGGATGCCATCTGCCTCATACCCAATCAGGCGCACAGAAGTCACCAGATCGCTGGTGATGGGCCAACCGGCAGCAAATGCCTGCCGCAGCGTCAGCGATGCGCCCGGCGCAACCCCATCAACCGGCATCAAGCCGCCCGTCCAGACAATGCCCTGGCCTAACGGAATGTAATGCGCGTCGCGGCCCTGCGCCGGAACCCATCGGGTCGTGACCATGCCCCAGGCTCCCAACAAACCAGGAACCCTGCCCTCGGTACCAGCATCGACTTCGGTCACGTACCCATCGCCGGTTCGCCAGTGGAGGTAGAGGCGGCTTTGGCCCGGCAGCGTCTGGTCCGCATCGTAACCGACAAGGGTGCGCAACAGGTCGCTTGAGGGGCGGAAGGTCCGGTTTTGGGTGTATGGCGGCTGCGGCATGGCAATGACCGGCAGGGTGGCGATGGGCGCGCGCGCGGCGCCATCGGCCGTTAACAAGGGTTCAGCCCCATACGCGCCAATCAGCAGGGCGAAATCGCCCGGCAGCGCGCCGGGGCGCGGCGTCAGGCGGAATTGGGTTAGCGTCTGGCCGGCGGTTTGCGGGGCGGCGGGCACGTCTTGTTGGGCGTAGACACGGCCGTCTACCCCCACCAGATGCGCAAAAAGGGAAATCGGCGCCTGGAGATCGACGGTTGGCTGCCAGGCGAGGGTGAGGATGGCTTCCTGGCCAATGGCCACGGCCGTCTGATCGACAGCATAGCCGGTAATCTGAACAACGCCGCCCAGGGTCAGGTCGAGAGGGACAAAATCGTCTGGCAAGCTCAGGCGGGGCGTCTGGCGGAATAGAAAAGCATCCCCGATCGGTTCCGGAATGGGCAAAGCCGCATAGGCGATTTCGTCGAAATGGGTAGCAATGACGGCACGGCCGTTGCCCCATTCCGTTCCAATCCGCGCTGCCCAATCCGCGCCATAATCGGCCGTGCGCGGATAGACAAACTCCACGGTGACATCGGGCCGCCGGTTTTCCACGGCCTGCAAATACCACAGCGGCGTCGCCCAATGCCAATCGGCCAGGATGATGCTGTCCGGCGGCGCGTCCTGCAGCAGCGGCTCCATCGCATCGCGGACGTAGGTGGACTGGTGCAGGGTCTGGTAGCTGGGGAAATGGCGAATGGTTTGCCACACGGCCGTCATCAACAACGCCACGGCCGTTACATAAGCCGCCGCTTTTACTCCCGGATATGACACCCCATCCACCAGCCAACCAACGGCATACCCCAGGCAAATGACCAACGGCACATAAGCCGGCAGCATGTACTCCACCGTTTGCGGCGCGCGGTAGGTGGCGGTGATGAACAAATGAAGGGCGAACGAACCGCCGAGCAGCCAGGCCAGCGGACGGTTGCGCCAGATCAACATTGCCAACCCCAATC
>WBZM01004055.1_pt1 | contig 10938 bp, 9 predicted proteins | sample 5204271 | NCBI WGS metagenome assembly WBZM01 (sample SAMN12344346, study PRJNA552823) | activated sludge metagenome | biome: Activated sludge suspended growth; feature: Nitrification reactor; material: Wastewater; isolation source: activated sludge from nitrification reactor of wastewater treatment...
CGGTTTCCAGCGCGTGATCCAGCGCGCGATCATGCACGTGCAGTCCACCGGCAGCGGCAAGAAGGAAGTCACCGGCGCCAACGTGCTGGTGGCGATCTTCGGCGAGAAGGACTCCCACGCCGTCTACTACCTGCATCAGCAGGGCGTGACTCGGCTGGACGTGGTCAACTTCATTGCCCACGGCATCAAGAAGAGCGATCCGCCCGAGCCCACGAAGTCGAACGAGAACAACAGCAGCAGCGGTGGCGGCGAGGGCGAGAAGGAAGAGGGCGAAGGCAAGGGTTCGCCGATCGACCAGTTCACCCAGAACCTCAACCAGCTCGCCCGCGACGGCAAGATCGATCCGCTGATCGGCCGCGAGCACGAGGTCGAGCGCGTGATCCAGATCCTGTGCCGGCGGCGCAAGAACAACCCGCTGCTGGTCGGCGAGGCCGGCGTCGGCAAGACCGCGATCGCCGAGGGCCTGGCCTGGCGCATCACCCAGGGCGACGTGCCGGAGGTGCTGTCGCACTCGGTGGTCTACGCGCTCGACATGGGCGCGCTGCTGGCGGGCACCAAGTACCGCGGCGACTTCGAGCAACGCCTGAAGGGCGTGCTCAAGCACCTGAAGGATCAGCCCAACGCGATCCTCTTCATCGACGAGATCCACACGCTGATCGGCGCGGGTGCGGCCTCGGGCGGCACGCTGGACGCCAGCAACCTGCTCAAGCCTGCGCTCAGCTCGGGCTCGATGAAGTGCATCGGCGCGACCACCTTCACCGAGTACCGTGGCATCTTCGAGAAGGACGCGGCGCTGTCGCGGCGCTTCCAGAAGATCGACGTGGTCGAGCCCTCCGTCGAGCAGACGGTGGAGATCCTCAAGGGCCTGAAGTCGCGCTTCGAGGAGCATCACAGCGTCAAGTACGCGCTGGGCGCGCTGCAGGCGGCTGCCGAGCTTTCGGCCAAGTACATCAACGACCGCCACCTGCCCGACAAGGCGATCGACGTGATCGACGAAGCTGGTGCCGCGCAGCGCATCCTGCCCAAGAGCCGGCAGAAGAAGACCATCACGCGCGCCGAGGTCGAGGACATCGTCGCGAAGATCGCGCGCATTCCGCCGACCAGCGTGTCCAGCGACGACCGCGGCAAGCTCAAGAGCCTGGAGCGCGACCTCAACAGCGTGGTGTTCGGCCAGGAGCCGGCCATCGAGGCGCTCGCGTCGGCCATCAAGATGGCGCGTTCGGGCCTGGGCCGTCCCGACAAGCCGATCGGCTCCTTCCTGTTCAGCGGCCCGACCGGCGTCGGCAAGACCGAGGTGGCACGCCAGCTCGCCTACATCCTGGGCATCGAGCTGATCCGCTTCGACATGTCGGAGTACATGGAGCGCCACGCGGTGAGCCGACTGATCGGCGCGCCCCCGGGCTACGTCGGCTTCGACCAAGGCGGTCTGCTGACCGAGGCGATCAGCAAGAAGCCGCATGCGGTGCTGCTGCTCGACGAGATCGAGAAGGCCCACCCCGACGTCTTCAACGTGCTGCTGCAGGTGATGGACCACGGCACGCTGACCGACAACAACGGGCGCAAGGCCGACTTCCGTAACGTCATCATCATCATGACGACCAATGCGGGCGCCGAGACGATGCAGAAGTCGACCATCGGCTTCACCAATTCGCGCGAGTCGGGCGACGAGATGGCCGACATCAAGCGCATGTTCACGCCGGAGTTCCGCAACCGGCTGGACGCGATCGTGTCGTTCCGCGCGCTCGACGAGGAGATCATCCTGCGGGTGGTCGACAAGTTCCTGCTGCAGCTCGAGAGCCAGCTGGCCGAGAAGAAGGTCGAGGTGACCTTCACCGATGGCCTGCGCAAGCACCTGGCGAAGAAGGGCTTCGATCCGCTGATGGGCGCGCGCCCGATGCAACGCCTCATCCAGGACACCATCCGCCGCGCGCTGGCCGACGAACTGCTGTTCGGCAAGCTGGTGGACGGTGGACGCCTGACGGTGGACATCGACGCCGACGGCAAGCCGGTGCTCGACATCACGCCGCCGAAGAAGAGCGACAAGCCCAAGGCCGAGCCGGCCACCGCGTGATGACGACGAGGGGCCAACGGGCCCCTCGCTCGTTTCAGGACGCGGCCGGATCCTGCCGGTAGTAGCCGGCCAGCAATTCGTACAGTGCCGGGTGCTCGGCGCGCATCGCGCTGGCGTCGACGAAGAACAGCTCGGAAGCGACGGCGAAGAATTCGTCGATCGCCTCGGCGCCGTAGGGGTCGATCAGCGTCTCCTCGCCGGCGTCGACGCGTTCGCAGAAGTCGACCCATTCGGGCTCCAGCACGGCCAGCCAGCGCTCGCGCGCGGCGCGGTCGGGCAGCAGCGGTACGCCATCGGAGGCGCCGTCGCGCATGTCGAGCACATGGGCGAACTCGTGCACCACCACGTTGTAGCCCCAGGCCGCCGAATCGCCGGCGTCGGCGACGTCGCGCCAGGTGAGCATCACCGGCCCGCCTTCCATGGCCTCGCCGGCGAGTTCCTCGTCGTAGTGGTGCACGACGCCGTCTTCGTCGACCACTTCGCGGCGCGCGACGACGATGTCCGGGTGCACGACGATGCCCTTGAACGCGTCGTACTGCGCCAGGCCGGGCCGCAGCACCGGCAGGCAGGCCTGGGCCGCGATCGCCACCGCCATCGCGTCGTCGACCTCCAGGCCCTGCATGCCGGCGAACTCCTTTTCGGCCAGGAAGAGCGTGGCGAGTTCGCGCAGGCGTTCGCGGTCGGCTGCCTGGCGTTGAGCGATGAAGGGGTAGCGCGCGAGCGTGAGTTCCCACAGCACGTCGGGAATCGCGCGGTGCCGCAGCGTAGCGGCCTCGCGGCGGCGGCGCCACCAGCGGGCAATCATGTGCAGGTCATCCGGCGAGCGACAGGCGCGTGAGCCCTCCGCCCGGCTTCAGCCGCAGCACCTCTGCGCGGGCCCGGCCGGGTCCGTCGCAGTCCCAATCGCTGAGCACCTCGCGCACGTAGCCGGGCGCGAGGTCTTCACGCGCCGGTCGGTGCGTGTGGCCATGGATCAGCGTTGGCGCACGGGCTTCGTGCATCCAGCGCACGGCCGCCGCCTTGTCGATGTCGACCCAGTCCTGCGGCGTCATGCCGCGCTTGCGCTGCTCGCTGTGGTCGCGCATTTGCCGCGCGAGCTTGCGGCGCTCCTCGAGCGGCCGGGCGAGGAACTCGCGTCGCCAGGCCGGCGCGCGCACGGTGGTTCGAAACGCCTGGTAGTCGTGGTCGTCCAGGCACAGGGAATCGCCGTGCGAGAGCAGCACGCGCTCGCCGAAGGCGACCAGCACCGCCGGGTCGGGCAACGCCAGGATGCCGCACTCGCGAAGCATCTCCGAGCCCACCAGGAAGTCGCGATTGCCGCACGCAAATGCCAGCGTGCGATGCGCCGCTGCCTCGGACAGCACCTCTAGGCAGTGCGCCTCGAAGCCAGCGTGGCGTGCATCGTCGCCGACCCATACCTCGAACAGGTCGCCGAGGATGAACACCGCCGAGGCCGGCGTGCCGCGCATGTAGTCCGCCCAGCGCTCGAATGTGCGCGGCGTGTCTTCCGACAAGTGCAGGTCGCTGATGAAGTCGACCGCGGCCCAATCCTTCGGTGCCTCGAACTCCCAGAAGGTCGGCAGGGCAGGCGGCGGCGGCATCGCGCGGCAGGATCCTCAGTCGAGCACGGTGGCGCGCTGGATCAGCACGTCCTCGACCGGCACGTCACCGTGCATACCGCTGCGGCCGGTCTTGACCTTCTCTATCGCGTCGACCACTTCGGTGCCGGCCGTCACCTTGCCGAACACGGCGTAGCCCCAGCCGTCCTGCGACTGGGCCTTGTTGAGGAAGCCGTTGTCGGTGGCGTTGATGAAGAACTGCGCGGTGGCCGAGTGCGGCGCAGAGGTGCGCGCCATCGCGATCGTGTAGTGGTCGTTCGTCAGGCCGTTGGCTGATTCGTTCTGGATCGGCGCGCGCGTCGGCTTCTGGCGCATGCCGGGCTCGAAGCCGCCGCCCTGGATCATGAAGCCCGGGATGACGCGGTGGAACACGGTGCCGTCGTAGTGGCCGCTCTTCACGTACTCGACGAAGTTGGCGGCGCTCGCCGGCGCCTTCGCGTCGTCGAGCTCGATCGTGATGTCGCCCTTGCTGGTCTGCAGTTGAACCTTGGTGCCCATGTCATTTCTCCAGGGTGGCCTTGTTGATGATGACAGGCTCGAGCGGCACGTTCTGGTGCATGCCCTTGTTGCCCGTCGGGACGGCGCGGATCTTGTCGACCACCTCCATGCCGGAGACGACCTTGCCGAACACCGCGTAGCCGTTGCCGTCGCGGGACTGCGCCTTGTTGAGGAAGCCGTTGTCGACCACGTTGATGAAGAACTGCGCGGTGGCCGAGTTCGGATCCATGGTGCGCGCCATCGCGATGCTGCCACGCACGTTGTCCAGGCCGTTGCCGCTTTCCAGCGGGATCGGAGCCCGCGTCGGCTTCTCCTTCATGTCGGGCGTCATGCCGCCGCCCTGGATCATGAAGTTGGGGATGACGCGGTGGAAGACGGTGCCGTCGTAGTGGCCGGCCTTCACGTAGTCGACGAAGTTGGCGACCGTCTTCGGCGCCTTCGCCGCGTCGAGCTCGACGACGATGTCGCCCGCGCTGGTGGCGAACTTGACCTTCTGGGCGTGCGCGGCGACGTGGGCGCCGAGCGCGAGCGTGGCAGCGATCAGGGCGTGGCCGAGGCGGCGGATGTTCATGGGGGAAGTCTCCTGGTCGGAACGGAAAGCGTGGCGGATCAGTTCAGGGCGCCTTCGGCCGCGTCGTGGATTGCAGCAACTGGCGCAGCAGCTCGAGCTTGGCCGGCACGGTCGCGGCAGAGGGGTCCAGCTGCAGAGCTCTGGCGTATGAGCGCAATGCGAGCGTCACCTGGATGTCTCCGAGGTTCTCGTGCGCGGTGGCCAGTTGCGGATTGGCGCGCAGCGCCTGGTCGAGCGAGGCCTTGGCACCTTCATAGTCGCCACTGGCCGCCTTCAACGCGGCCAGGTTGTTGTGCGGCTCGGGCAGCTCCGGATAGTCCTGCACCAGCCGCTCGAAGACGTCGCGTGCCTCCTGCGGCTTGCCGCTCTCGGCGAGCATCACGCCGAGCTGGAAGCGCATCGCCGCATCCTTGGGGGAGGTCGTGATCTGCCGGCGGGCGCGCTCCAGCGCCTCGCCGGTCTGGCCCGCCGCATGCAGGCGCTGCACTTCCTTGAGCTCGTCTGCGAGGACGCTGCCCGAGGCGAGCATCAGGACGAGAAGGGCGGGGGGGAGGAACCTCATGCGGCGCGGCGGTGCGGGGAAGCGCAGCCCCACGTGGGGCGCGGACGAGCCCGCTATACTGATTCGATTCTAGTTCAGCCCCCGACGCCGACTGCACCGTGGGGCCGACGCGCCGGGCGTGCCCCCTCCGGCGCCACACAACGATCCTCCGCTCTCCGGCCCATGTCGCTGCGCATCCACAACACGCTCTCGCGTGCCGTCGAGACTTTCACGCCGATCGATCCGAAGCACGTGCGCATGTACGTGTGCGGCATGACGATCTACGACCTGTGCCACGTCGGCCATGCGCGCTTCCTGCTCGTGTTCGACATGGTGTACCGCTGGCTGCGCACGCTCGGCTACGAGGTCACGTACGTCCGCAACATCACCGACATCGACGACAAGATCATCAAGCGCGCGGTCGAGCGCGGCATCCCGATCCGCCAGCTCACGGCGGAGATGACGGCGGCGATGCACGAGGACATCGGCAAGCTCGGCGTGCTGCCGCCGACGCACGAGCCGCGTGCCACCGAGTACGTGTCGCAGCTGCTGGACATGATCGCCACGCTCGAGCGCAAGGGCCTGGCCTACCGCTCCAGCAACGGCGTCGTGAACTACTCGGTGCGCAAGTTCCCGGGCTACGGCAAGCTCTCCGGAAAGTCGATCGACCAGCTGCGCGCGGGCGAGCGCGTGGCTGTGCTCGACGGCAAGGAGGACCCGCTCGACTTCGTGCTTTGGAAGGCGGCGAAGGACAACGAGCCGGCCGATGCCAAGTGGGCCAGCGACTTCGGCGCCGGACGCCCCGGCTGGCACATCGAATGCTCGGCGATGGGCTGCACGCTGCTCGGCCAGCACTTCGACATCCACGGCGGCGGGCTCGACCTGATCTTCCCTCACCACGAGAACGAGATCGCGCAGAGCGAAGGTGCCAACGGCACCACGTTCGTCAACACCTGGATGCACAACGGCTTCCTGAATGTCGACAACGTGAAGATGTCGAAGTCGCTCGGCAACTTCTTCACCATCCGCGACGTGCTGAAGCACTTCGACGGCGAGACGCTGCGCTTCTTCATGCTGCGCACGCACTACCGCAGCCCGTTCAACTTCAGCGATGCCAACCTCGAGGACGCGAAGAGCGCGCTGCGGCGCCTCTACACCGCACTCGACGGGATTGACGTCGCCGACGCGGCTGTCGACTGGACCCAGCCGCAGGCAGCGGCCTTCCGCGCCGCGATGAACGACGATTTCAACACGCCGGTGGCCTTCGCGGTGCTGTTCGAACTTGCCGGCGAGCTCAACCGCTCGCGTTCGTCACAGACGGCCGCGCTGCTCAAGGGCCTGGGCGCCACTGTGGGGCTGCTGCAGCAAGCGCCGCGCGCTTTCCTGCAAGGAGGTGCCAGCGGCGGCAGCGACGCATCGGCCTGGATCGAAGAGCGCATCGCGGCACGCGCGGCGGCCAAGGCGGCGCGCGATTTTGCGCAGGCCGATGCGATCCGCCAGGAACTCGCGGCACGCGGCATCGTCCTCAAGGACTCGCCGCAGGGCACGATCTGGGTGAAAGGCTGATCGCCGTGGCAGCCACCAAGGCGGGGACCACCCCCGACTACTGGGACGACGCGTGCCGCCACCTGGCCAAGCGCGACCGCGTGATGCGCAAGCTGATCCCGCAGTTCGGCGAGGGCCGCCTGCAGAGCCGCGGCGACGCCTTCACCACGCTGGCACGCTCCATCGTCGGCCAGCAGATCTCGGTGAAGGCGGCGCAATCGGTGTGGGAGCGCTTCTCGGCGCTGCTGCCCGAGCCGAGCCACCGGCTCAAGCCGGCGTCGGTATTGGCGCTGTCGAACGCGGATGCGCGCGGTGCCGGCCTGTCAGCGCGCAAGGTCGAGTACCTCTTTGACCTGGCGCAGCACTTCGAGTCGGGCAGCGTGCACGTGCGCCAGTGGCAGCAGATGGACGACGAGGCCATCATCGAGGAACTGGTCGCCATCCGAGGCATCGGCCGCTGGACGGCGGAGATGTTCCTGATCTTCCACCTGATGCGCCCGAACGTGCTGCCGCTGGACGACCTCGGCCTGCTCAAGGGCATCAGCGTCAACTACTTCAGCGGCGAGCCGGTGTCGCGCGCCGAGGCGCGCGAGGTCGGCGAGGCCTGGGCCCCGTTCCGTTCGGTCGCCACCTGGTACCTCTGGCGGAGCCTGGATCCGCTGCCGGTAGACTACTGACCCGTCGCAGGGACGAGCCGCACCACGCGGAGGACACCCACCCATGAGCAAACGCCACTTCCTGGACTTCGAGCAGCCGGTTGCCGAACTCGAATCCAAGATCGAGGAACTGCGCTACGTGCAGAGCGAGTCGGCGGTCGACATCTCGGAAGAGATCGACCGGCTCTCCAAGAAGAGCTTGCAGCTGACCAAGGACATCTACGCCAGCCTCACGCCCTGGCAGGTGACGCAGATCGCGCGCCACCCGCAGCGCCCGTACACGCTGGACTACGTCGCCGAGATCTTCACCGACTTCCAGGAACTGCACGGCGACCGGCATTTCGCTGACGACCAATCGATCGTGGGCGGCCTGGCGCGCTTCAACGGCCAGCCCTGCATGGTGCTGGGCCACCAGAAGGGCCGTGACACCAAGGAGCGTGCCGCGCGCAACTTCGGCATGTCGCGCCCCGAGGGATACCGCAAGGCGCTGCGCCTGATGAAGCTCGCCGAGAAGTTCGGCATGCCGGTGTTCACCTTCGTCGACACGCCGGGCGCCTATCCGGGCATCGGCGCGGAGGAGCGCGGGCAGTCGGAAGCCATCGGTCGCAACATCTTCGAGATGGCGCAGCTCGAGGTGCCGATCATCTGCACCATCATCGGCGAGGGCGGTTCGGGCGGTGCGCTGGCGATCAGCGTGGGCGACCAGACGCTGATGCTGCAGTATTCGATCTACTCGGTCATTTCGCCGGAAGGCTGCGCGTCCATCCTCTGGAAGACCGCCGAGCGCGCGTCCGACGCTGCCGAGGCGCTGGGCGTGACGGCGCACCGGCTCAAGGCGCTCCAGCTGGTCGACAAGATCGTCAACGAGCCCGTGGGTGGCGCCCATCGCGACACCAAGCAGATGGCGTCGTTCCTGAAGCGAGCGCTGAACGATGCGCTGCGCCAGGTCAGCGACCTGAAGCCGAAGGAACTGCTGCAGCGCCGCTACGAGCGGCTGCAGGCCTACGGCCGCTTCGCCGACAGCAAGGAGCGCTGAGCGCTGCCGGCGGCCTGCGGTGCAGAGGCCTGAGCGCATCGCCGTCGCCTGGAGCGGCGGGCGCGATTCGACCGCGCTGTTGCACGCCACCCTGCGCGCTGCACTTGGCCAAGGTATCGAGGTCGTCGCGCTGCACGTGCACCATGGGCTCAGCCTGCACGCCGACGAGTGGCTCGCCTTCTGCGAATCCCAGTCACGACGCTGGCAGCGGCGCTACCCGCTGGTGCTTCGCACGGCACGGCTGAGCGGTTCACCGGCGCGCGGCGAGAGCGCGGAAGCCTGGGCGAGGCTCGAGCGCTACCGTGCGCTGCGGAGCCTGGCGATGGAGGAGGGCGTACGTACCGTGCTGCTCGCGCACCATCGCCTCGACCAGGCGGAGACGGTGCTGCTGCAGGCCCTGCGCGGGGCCGGGGTGGCGGGCCTGGCCGGCATGCCGCAGCGCATCGAGCGGGAGGGCATCGAGTGGGCGCGGCCGTGGCTCGAGCGTGATCCGGAGGCGATCGCGGCCTATGTGCGCCGGCATCGTCTGAAGCACATCGAGGACGACAGCAACGCCGATCGACGGTTTGCCCGCAATCGTCTGCGTCTCGACGTGTGGCCGGTCTTCGAGCGAGCGTTTCCCCAGGCCCGGAGCACGCTCGCCGACGTGGCCGCATGGGCGGCGCAGGCCTCGGCCTGCCTCGCCGAGGTGGCCGACGCGGATCTCGTGGCGCTCGCGCCGGACGGTGCGCTGGACGTCGAGGGCTGGCGCCGCCTGCCCGAGGCGCGGCGCGCCAATGCATTGCGCCGCTGGCTGTCGGCGCAAGCGGGGCAGTCGCCGCCGGCGAGCCTCGTCCAGCGGCTGGCGGAAGAGCTACCGCGTTGCCGCAAGGGTGCGTGGCCAGCGGGTACGGGCCTGCTGCGCCTCTATCGTGGACGGCTCACGCTCCTCGTCGAGGGCCAAGAGCCGGCCAGAGAACGGGAACGCTCGCTGCGCATCACGCGCGCGGGCCGCTACCCCTTGCCGGGTTGGCAAGGCGCGATGGTGGCCGAGCGAGTGAAAGAGGGTGGCGTGCCTGTGGCCTGGCTGGCGGCACTCGACTTGCGCGAACGTGGCGGTGGCGAGCAGTTCCAGGCGGGCCCCGGACGACCGCCTCGCAGCCTCAAGAAGCAGTTCCAGGCGGCAGCGGTGCCGGCCTGGGAGCGCGACGGACCGCTGGTTTTCAGCGGAGGGCAACTGGTGTTCGTTCCGGGCCTCGGGCTCGACGCGCGCGTCATCGGACTGCCTGGCCAGGCGCTCCTCTCGCTGCGCTGGGAGCCGATGCCCGCACGCTAGAATGCGCGGTTCACGAGGGCGGCACGCGCCTCGTGAGGCAATCACCGCGAGCACGCATTTCCATGGCACTGATCGTTCACAAGTACGGCGGCACGTCGATGGGCTCGACCGAGCGCATCCGCAATGTCGCCAAGCGCGTCGCCAAGTGGGCGCGGGCGGGGCACCAGATGGTGGTCGTGCCGTCGGCCATGAGCGGCGAAACCAACCGGCTGCTCGGCCTGGCCAAGGAACTGTCGCCCGCGTCGACGACGCCGGAACTGCAGCGCGAGTTGGACATGATCGCCTCGACCGGCGAGCAGGTGTCGGTGGGCCTGCTGGCCATCGCGCTGCAGGCCGAAGGCATGGCGGCCGTGAGCTACGCCGGTTGGCAGGTGCCCATCGCCACCGACAGCGCGTACACCAAGGCGCGCATCCAGAGCATCGACGACCAGCGCGTGCGCGCCGACCTGGCCGCTGGCAAGGTGGTCATCATCACCGGCTTCCAGGGCGTCGACGAGCAGAACAACATCACCACGCTGGGCCGTGGCGGCTCCGACACCTCGGCCGTGGCCGTGGCCGCGGCACTGAAGGCCGACGAGTGCCTGATCTATACCGACGTCGACGGCGTCTACACCACCGATCCGCGCATCGTGCCCGAGGCGCGCCGGCTGCACACCATCAGCTTCGAGGAGATGCTGGAGATGGCCAGCCTCGGCTCCAAGGTGCTGCAGATCCGCTCGGTGGAGTTCGCGGGCAAGTACCGCGTGCCGCTGCGCGTGCTGTCGAGCTTCACGCCCTGGGACATCGCCATCGAGGAAGAGTCCCGCTCGGGCACGCTGATTACCTTTGAGGAAGACGAGAAGATGGAACAAGCCGTCGTGTCCGGCATCGCGTTCAACCGCGACGAAGCCAAGATCAGCCTGCTGGGCGTGCCCGACAAGCCGGGCATCGCGTTCTCAATCCTCGGGCCGGTGGCCGAGGCCAACATCGACGTCGACGTGATCATCCAGAACGTCTCGCACGACGGCAAGACCGACTTCTCGTTCACCGTCAACCGCAACGACTACCAGCGCACGCTCGACCTGCTGAAGACGAAGGTCCTGCCGC
>WBZM01004056.1_pt1 | contig 10938 bp, 9 predicted proteins | sample 5204271 | NCBI WGS metagenome assembly WBZM01 (sample SAMN12344346, study PRJNA552823) | activated sludge metagenome | biome: Activated sludge suspended growth; feature: Nitrification reactor; material: Wastewater; isolation source: activated sludge from nitrification reactor of wastewater treatment...
GTCGGCGTCCTCCGCACCGAGCCTCGGGCCGAGCCCCGGCCGGCCGTCACCGCAGGCGCCTCGTGACCCTCCGCCAGGGTGCGCTGCGGGGGAGCCTGCTGCTCCTCGCGGCCCTCGCCGCGGCCGTGGCCGGGACCCGCGCCCTGGTGCTGCCGGACCTGCTCGCCGTCGTCGTCGGCGCACTCGCCCTGCGGATGGGCTGGCGGACGGGCGCCGGCGCCGGCCTCGCCGCCGGCTGGGTCAGTGACCTGTTGCCTCCCGGGGCCCTCCTCCTCGGCCTCTCGGCCCTGACGTATGCCGTGGCCGGGCTCCTCGCGGGCCGGCTGCACCGGCGGGGGGCCGCCCCCGCACTCCTCCTCGCCTGGAGCGTGCTCCTCACCGCACTCGTCGTCGAGGCGGTCGGCGTGGTCATCGCGCTCACGCAGGGGGCTCCCGTGGACGTCCAGCAGGTCGCGCTCCGACTGGCCCTGACGGCCACGACCGGACTGCTCCTCGGCCCGCTCGTCATCCGGGTCGACCGGCGCGCGGATCGGCCGCGGTGAGCGGGATCCTGCGGGGGCGCCGCCGCAACGTCCGGCCGGTCGGTCGCCCGCTGGCGCCGCTCGGTCCGTCGTCGACGCGCGCCCCGGTCGAGCGCCGTGGGCGCCTGGCGGCCGTCGCCGTCGTCGTCGGCCTGCTGCTCGGCCTGCTCGTCGGCCGACTCGGGCAGCTCCAGCTCCTCGGGTCGGCCTCCGTGGCGCAGCCGGCGGCGAGCAACACGCGCACGGTCTCCCTCCCGGCCGTCCGCGGCCGCATCCTGGACCGCCACGGCATACCGCTCGTCGACAACGCCTCGTCGGTCACGGTGACCATGGACCGCCGGGTCCTCGTCGGTGACCCGGCGCGGGGCGAAGGCTCCCTGACCGCCCTCGCCCGATCCCTGGGCGAGGACCCGGCCGCGGTCATCGGGCGAGCCCGCCTCTGTGGTGAGCAGGGTGCCCCTCCACCGCCGGCCTGCTGGAACGGGTCGCCGCAGGTGCCCATCCCGGTCGCACCGGGCGTGGACCCGCGACGCATCCTCAGCCTGGTCGAGCGCCCCGACCTCTATCCCGGTCTGGCCGTGCGGGCCGACCTCGCCCGCCAGTTCCCCCGACCGGACGGCGTCAACGCGGCCCACGTCCTGGGTTACCTGGGTCGGGTCACTGCCGGCGAGCTGGCCGCCGACGCCGCGCTGGCGCCGGACGACCTCGTCGGGCGGGCCGGGCTGGAGGCCGGCTACGACGCCGTCCTGCGTGGTCGCCGTGGCTCCCAGGTCGTCTCCGTCGACCCGCGCGGCCTGGTCCTGGGTGAGGTCTCCCGTCGTGAGCCGACGCCGGGTGCCGACCTCGTGACCTCCCTCGACGCCGGGATCCAGGCCGCTGCGGAGCGAGCTCTCGCCGACGGCATCGCCGGCGCTCGCGCCCGGGGTGAGGTGGCCGACAGCGGTGCCGTCGTCGTCCTCGACGTGCGGGACGGCTCCGTCGTCGCCGCCGCGAGTGCCCCGACCTACGACCCCTCGGTGTGGACCGGCGGCATCGGCGCGTCCACCTACGCCGAGCTCACCTCGGACGCGAGCGGGCACCCGCTCCTCTCGCGCGTCGACGAGGTCGCGCTCGCACCGGCCTCGACGATCAAGGCGCTCTCGGTGCCGGCCGTGGTCGCCGCGGGGGACTCCCTCGAGCGCACCTATCCGTGTCCGGCGAGCTACCAGATCGGCAACCTCGCCTTCCACAACTACGAGTCCTCCGCGCACGGGGACCTCACCCTCGCCGATGCCCTCCGGGTCTCGTGCGACACGATCTTCTATGCGGCGGCCCATCGCTCGTGGCAGGCGCAGGGTGGCCTGGGTGCCGACTCCGACGCCGCTGATCCCTTCATCGGGATCGACCGGGCCTTCGGGCTGGGGGAGCGGACGGGCGTCGACCTGCCGGGTGAGGTGGCCGGGCGGGTGCCCGGCCGCGCCGCGAAGCGGGCGACCTGGGAGGCCTCGAAGGAGCAGCTCTGTGCCCGGGCGGTGAATGGCTACCCCGAGGTCGCCGCGACGGATCCGCAGCGGGCCGCCTACCTCACCCAGGTGGCCGCGGAGAACTGCCAGTCCGGTTATCAGTACCGCGCTGGCGATGCCGCCAACCTGGCGATCGGCCAGGGCGGGCTCGCGGTGACGCCGCTCCAGATGGCGGTGGCGTATGCCGCACTGGCCAACGGAGGCACCCTCCACACCCCTCGGGTCGGGTTGGCCACCGTCGACCCGGTCACCGGGACGCGCACCGCGCTGCCGACGGCCCCCGGCCGTGCCTCGGGTGTCGATCCCGTCGTCGCGTCCTACGTGGCCCAGGGCCTGCGTTCGGTCGTCACCGCGGGCACGGCCGCCGGTGCCTTCGCGGGGATGCCCGCGGACTGGCCGGTGGCCGGCAAGACGGGCACGGCCGAAGTCCTCGGCCGAGGGGACACCTCCTGGTTCGTGTCGTGGGCGCCCAGCGATGCCCCCCGGTATGCCGTGGCGGTCGTCGTCGCGCAGGGCGGCACCGGGGCGGAGACGGCTGCGCCGGTCGCTCGCGTCGTCCACGAGGCACTGCGCGCCACGGGACTGTGAATCCACCGAGTCGTGGGACTGAGGTCGTGGTCAAGCGCGTCCAGCGTCCCACGACCACCCCTCAGCAGCAGCGGGCCCTGGGGTTGCGCTCCTGGTCGGCCCACTTCTCCTTCCAGAAGGTGCGCTCGTCCGGCACCGGCTGCGTCGGGTGGGCGGCGCGCAGGTGCGCGCAGTAGCGCTCGTAGGCATCGGCTCCGGTGACCCCGCGCATGAACCAGCGCACCGCTTGCCAGGCCCGCGCCGGCGACGGGCCCGCCTGGGTCGCGGACGGCATACTCAGTGCCCCGCGCCCTGAGGACTCGGATCGAGACCGGCCGTCCGCCACTCCTCCAGGACCTCCTTCTCCGCCGGGGTCGGCAGGAAGGAGCGGGGGGCGAAGATCTGCGACGGCACGTCCTCGGCCTCGGCCGTGGGCAGGCCACCCCTGCGCAGGGCGTCGACGCAGACCTTGAGGGCGACGAGCACGACGGTGATGACGAGCACGGCATACAGGATCGACAGCGAGCCCTGGATCATCGTGTTGCGGATCACCTTGTCCATGTCCGCCATCGTCTTGGCCGGGGCGATGACCTCGCCGGCGGCCTTCGCGGCCACGAACTTGTCGTGGTTGGCGAAGTAGCCGATCGCGGGCACGTCGCTGAAGATCTTCTGGTAGCTCGCGGTCAGGGTGACGATGAGGTCCCACACGAGGGGCACGCCGGGGATCCAGGCCCAGCGGAACTTGCCCTGCTTCATGAGGATCGTGAAGACGACCGTGAGCGCGATCGCGGCGAGCAGCTGGTTGGCGATGCCGAAGAGGGGGAACAGGGTGTAAATGCCGCCGAGCGGGTCCTTGACGCCCATGACGAGGATCGAGCCCCAGCCGGCGACGACGAGCAGCGAGCACACCCAGGCGCCGATCCGCCAGCTCGGGTCCTTGAACTTGCCCAGGCCGGCGACGTTGCCGATCGTGTCGGAGAGCATGAAGCGCGCGACGCGGGTGCCGGCGTCGACGGTCGTGAGGATGAAGAGGGCCTCGAACATGACGGCGAAGTGGTACCAGAAGGCCTTCATCCCGGCCCCACCGAAGACGCTCATCACCTCGGCCATGCCGAAGGCCAGCGTGGGGGCGCCTCCGGTGCGACTGATGATCGTCTTCTCGCCGACGTCCTTGGCGGCCTGGGCGAGCAAGTTGGGGTCGATGTCGGGCAGCAGCGCGCCACCGGGGCTGACCAGCTTCAGACCGTTGACATAGGCCGCGGCCGTCTCCGGGGTGCCGCCGGTCAGCCCGGCGGGGGCGTTCATCGCGAAGTACACGTGCTGGTCGATGCTGACCGCCGCCACGAGGGCCATGATCGCCACGAAGCTCTCGGTGAGCATCGAGCCGTAGCCGATCATGCGGGCCTGGCTCTCCTTCTCGATGAGCTTGGGCGTGGTGCCCGAGGAGACCAGGGCGTGGAAGCCCGAGAGGGCGCCACAGGCGATGGTGATGAAGAGGAAGGGGAAGAGGTTCCCGGCGAACGCCGGGCCGGTGCCGTCGCTGGCGAAGTGGGTCACGGCCGGCATCTGCACCGAGGGCATGGCCACGAGGATGCCCAGCGCGAGCAGGGCGATGGTGCCGACCTTCATGAAGGTCGAGAGGTAGTCACGGGGCGCCAGGAGCAGCCACACCGGCAGGACCGAGGCGGCGCAGCCGTACCCGATGAGGCACCACGCGAGGGTGACCTTGTCGAGGGTGAAGACCTCGGCCCACGCCGCGTTGTGCGAGACCCAGCCTCCGGCCACGATGGCGAGAAGCAGCAGAGCCACGCCGATGAGCGAGACCTCGTTGACCTTCCCCGGGCGCAGGAAGCGCAGATAGACCCCCATGAACAGGGCGATCGGGATGGTCATGGCGATCGAGAAGACACCCCGGGGGCTCTCGGCCAACGCCCCGATGACGACGATGCCGAGCACGGCGATGAGGATGAGCATGATCGTCATCACGCCGATCATCGCGGCCCAGCCGCCGAGCGCGCCGAGCTCGTCGCGCGCCATCTGGCCCAGGCTGCGGCCGCGCCGACGGATCGACATGTGCATGACCATGTAGTCCTGCACCGCTCCGGCGAAGACGACGCCGACAATGATCCAGATCGTCCCCGGCAGGTAGCCCATCTGGGCCGCGAGGACGGGGCCGACGAGCGGCCCGGCGCCGGCGACGGCGGCGAAGTGGTGCCCGAAGAGGATGCGCCGGTCGGTCGGCATGAAGTCCTTGCCGTTGGCGAACTCCTCGGCCGGGGTCATGCGGGTGTCGCGGGGCGGCAAGGTAGCCCGAAGGCGCCATCCAGCAGGGCTCTCGGGTCACCCCTCCGACGACGAGCGGTCGCTCCCGCACGACGACCGATCCGAGTTCCCTTGGAGTCGTGGGACCGAGGACGCGCCGGGGCGCGTCCTCGGTCCCACGACTCGACGGAAGCGCCAGGGAGCGGCCTCTGGACACACACGGCATACGGAATGGCCTGGCCCACTAGGCTGGGCGCCATGGCTGACTTCGATATCGTTGTTCTCGGTGCAGGTCCCGGTGGGTACGTCGCGGCGATCCGCGCCTCGCAGCTCGGCCTCAAGGCCGCGGTCGTGGAGAAGAAGTACTGGGGCGGGGTCTGCCTCAACGTCGGGTGCATCCCGTCCAAGGCGCTGCTCAAGAACGCCGAGCTCGCCCACCTGCTCACGCACGACAAGAAGAAGTACGGCATCGAGGGCGACGCCACGATGTCCTACGGCCCGACGCACGCCCGCTCGCGCCAGGTGAGCGCCGGCATCGTCAAGGGCGTCCACTTCCTCATGAAGAAGAACAAGATCACCGAGATCGATGGCTGGGGCACCCTCACCGGGCCCAAGTCGATGTCGGTGGCGATGAACGACGGCTCCACCAAGGAGCTGACCTTCGACAACCTCATCATCGCCGCGGGCGCCGTGACGCGCATGCTGCCGGGTGTGCAGGTCTCGCAGAACGTCGTGACCTACGAGGAGCAGATCCTCGACGCCGAGCTCCCGGGCTCGATCATCATCGCCGGCTCGGGCGCCATCGGCGTCGAGTTCGCGTACGTGATGAAGAACTTCGGCGTCGACGTCACCATCGTGGAGTTCCTCGACCGCATGGTCCCGACCGAGGACGAGGATGTCTCCAAGGAGCTGCTCAAGCACTACAGGAAGCTCGGCATCAAGGTGCTCACCGGCACCAAGGTCGAGTCGGTCGAGGACACCGGATCCGGGGTGCGCGTGACCGTGTCCCCGGCCGGTGGCGGCGAGCAGCAGGTGCTCGAGGCCGACAAGCTCCTGTCCGCGATCGGCTTCGCGCCCCGCACCGAGGGCTACGGCCTGGAGTCCACCGGCGTGGCCCTCACCGACCGTGGTGCCATCGCGATCGACGACCACATGCGCACCAACGTCGAGGGCGTCTACGCGATCGGTGACTGCACCGCCAAGATGATGCTCGCGCACGTCGCCGAGGCCCAGGGCGTCGTCGCCGCCGAGACCATCGCCGGCGCCGACACCATGCCGATCGAGTACGACTTCATCCCGCGAGCGACTTACTGCCACCCGCAGATCGGCTCCTTCGGCTACTCCGAGGCCCAGGCCAAGGAGCGCGGCTACGACGTCAAGACCGCGACCTTCCCCTTCGCCGCCAACGGCAAGGCTGCGGGGCTGGGGGAGACCGCCGGCTTCGTCAAGGTCATCGCCGATGCCAAGCACAACGAGATCCTCGGCGCCGCGATGATCGGCCCCGACGTGACCGAGCTGCTGCCGGTGCTCACGTTGGCGCAGAAGTGGGACCTCACGGCCGATGAGGTGGCGCGCAACGTCTTTGCCCACCCGACCCTGTCCGAGTCGGTCAAGGAGGCCGTCGAGGGGATCGTCGGCCACATGATCAACTTCTGAGCTCGGCGCTGGAGCAGGAGAGCCGCGCGTCGGTGTCGGGTCGCGAGTTCGACCACGTCGTCATCACGCGGTTCTCGGCCGTCCTCGGTCACGACGCCGGGCCGGCGGACGAGGAGTGGCTCTCCTACCGCCTCGGGTTCTTCGTCGATGCCTGCCTGCCCGCTCTTCGCGCGCAGACCGTCACCGACTTCCGCTGGCTGGTCTGGTTCGACGATCGATGCTCCGTGGCGTTCCGGGCCGAGGTCGAGCGCTGGGCGCAGGGGTCCTTCGAGCCGGTGTGGACGCACGAGTCCTTCTGGACGAGCATGCCGCGGACTCTTGCCGAGAGCACGAGTGCGCCGTGGTTGATCACGACGTGGTACGACAGCGACGACGCCGTGGCCATCGACTTCATCGAGGCGGTCCAGCGCGAGTTCAGCTCTCAGTGGCTCATGTTCGTCGACTTCCCCCGGGGCCTGCAGGTGGACCGTGACGGCGCGGTCAGGTGGCCAGTGCGCCCATGTGGCTCGCGATCATCCACGGACTCAATGTCGTCAACGACGTCCGAGGACCCCGGGTGGCCCCCGATGATCTCAATGCGCGGTTCTCGCTCACGCTGGACTACCGCCGGGCGGTGCCCCGCCGCACGCTGCACCGCGAACGCCTCACCTCGCTGGGCAAGGTCGCCTCGTCGTGGCGGCGGATCCCGATCCGCGCGGTCGAGTGGGGGCAGGGCGTCCGTCATCGACACACGGGGACGGCCACTCTCCCGCACGAGGACGGGCCGACGCTCGAGGACCGCCTCAGGAGGCTCAAGGGAGTGTGGAGAGGACACCGATGACTGCTGAATCCCCGTCCGGGCTGCTCCTGCGAGGAGTTCGCCTCGTGCCGGTCGGCCCGGGGGCGGACGCCCACCAGGACGACCCCGTCGACCTTAGGGTCCAGCGTGGCCGGGTCAGCGAGGTGGGACAGGGCCTTCCCCCGTATGCCGCGGAGCAGGTCATCGAGGCCGGCGGGAGGTGGGCGATCCCCGGGTTGTGGGACGCCCACACGCACCCGGCCATGTGGGCCCTGACCCGACGCCGGATCGACCTGATCGGGGCGGGGGGGCCCCAGGAGACGGTGACCCGCGTGCGGAAGCACCTGGACGGCATACCGGCTGGGGACGGCCTGGTGCTGGGGTACGGCTACCGCTCCGGGGACTGGAGCAGCCAGCCGACGGTGGCCGAGCTCGACGCGGTGACCGGCGCTCGCCCGGTGGCCCTGGCCTCCGGCGACGGCCACAACGGCTGGCTCAACTCCGCGGCGCTCTCCCTGCTCGGACTGCCCTCGCGCGCAGGGGCGCTTGCCGAGGAGGAGTGGTATGCCGCGTACACCCGCCTCGAGGCGCACGACCCCGACTCGGTCGACCCCACCGAGGCGCTGCGGGTGGCGCTCGACGCTGCTCACGCCAAGGGTGTCGTCGGGATCGTCGACTTCGAGTTCGGGTCCTCCTTCGACTCCTGGGGCGAGCGGGTGGCTCGGGGCCTGGACACCATGCGGGTCCGGGCCAGCGTCTATCCCGAACGGCTGGAGGAGTTCGCAGCCCTCGGGCTGCGGACGGGTGACGTCCTCGTGCCCGGGCACGAGCTCGTGACGATGGGCTCCCTCAAGGTGATCTCCGATGGCAGCCTCAACACGCTCACGGCCTGGTGCTGCCAGCCCTATGTCGGCGGCGAGCACCTGGAGCATCCGCACGGGCGCCCCAACTACCCGCCGGACGAGCTCGTCCGCATCATGCGGCGCGCGAAGGAGATCGGACTGACGGCGGCGATCCATGCCATCGGCGACCGGGCTGTCTCGGCCACGCTCGACGCCTTCGAGGCCAGTGGGCAGTCCGGGGCGATGGAGCACGCGCAGCTCATCGCCTGGGAGGACGTGCCACGGCTCGCCGCTGCCGGGATCACGGCCAGCGTGCAGCCGTCGCAGACGTGGGATGACCGGGATGTCTCGCAGCGGTGGTGGGGCGATCGCACGGAGCGGCTCTTCGCCTTCCGGGCCATGGCCGACGCGGGGGTGCCCCTGGCGATGGGCTCCGACGCACCCGTGTCACCCCTCGACCCGTGGCTCACCCTGGCCGGAGCGGTGCATCGCTCCGGTGACGAGCGCGAGCCGTGGCATCCGGAGCAGTCCTTGACGATCGAGGAGGCCCTGGGGGCCTCGACCGACGGGCAGGGCACGCTCGGCGTGGGGAGCGGGGGTGATGTCGTCCTGCTCGACGCCGACCCGCTGCAGGAGTTCGACGACACCGGCGAGCAGGCGGCGCACCTGCTCGCCATGCCGGTGGCGGCGACCGTCGTGGCCGGCCGCGTGGTCCACTCGACCCTCTGACCCAGCCTCTTGCCGCGGTTGTTATCTGGTGACGCGGTTGTTCTCGGTACCGAGAACAACCGCGTCACCAGATAACAACCGCGGGGGAGGGGCGCTCAGCCGCCGGAGGGTTCCTTGACCTCCTCGTGGTCATAGTCCCCGTCGACGAGGCGGGCCGCCGCCATGCCCAGGAGCAGGGGCATCTCGGTGTTGCCGAGCCGGACGTGCGCCATCAGCTCATGACGCATCCGGGGCTCCCAGAACTTCTTGATGTGCGTCGCGATCTCCTCGGCCGCCGCATTGCGGTCCGGCCAGTGGGCGAACTGGCGCACGATGTCGGTGCCCATCCGGATCACGGGTGACTCGTGGTCGGTCCCGGGAAGGTGCTTCCCGCCGGCCATCTGGCGCGCGCCGGGGCCGGTCACCGCGGCGCTCCCACCGCGTCCATCGACCGGCCGTCCGAGGCTGCCTCGTGCTCGGCCGCCGCAGCCGCCGTCACCACCGCGACCTGGACCGCGGTCACCTTGTACTCGGGACAGTTGGTCGCCCAGTCGGAGTTCTCGGTGGTGACGACGTTGGCGCCGGTCACCGGGTGATGGAAGGTCGTGTAGACCACGCCCGGCTGCATCCGGTCGCTGACCTGCGCTGTGAGGCGGGTCGTGCCCACGCGTGAGGACAGCTCGACGACGTCGCCGGTGCGCACGCCCCGCAGCTCGGCATCACTGGGGTGGATCTCGAGGATGTCCTCGGGGTGCCACGTCGAGTTGGCCGTGCGCCGGGTCTGGGCGCCCACGTTGTACTGGGACAGGATCCGGCCGGTCGTGAGCAGGAGCGGGAACCGGCGGTTGGCGACCTCCGTCGTCGGCACGTACACCGTCTCGGTGAGCTTGCCCTGACCGCGCACGAACGAGCCGATGTGCATCGTCGGCGTGCCGTGCGGCGCGGCGTCGTTGACCGGCCACTGCATCGAGCCCTCGGCGTCCAGGCGCGCGAAGCTCACCCCGGCGAAGGTCGGCGTCGTGGCAGCGATCTCGTCCATGATCTGCGAGGGCGCGGCATACGCCATGGGGTAGCCCATCGCCGTCGCGATCGCGCAGTGCACCGCCCACTCGTCCATTCCGACCCGCGTCGGCATGATCGGGCGCACGCGGTTGAGCCGGCGCTCGGCGTTGGTGAAGGTGCCGTCCTTCTCCAGGAAGCTCGTCCCCGGCAGGAAGACGTGGGCGAAGCGCGAGGTCTCGTTGAGGAAGAGGTCGTGGACGACGACCAGGTCCATCGCCCGCAGGGCGCCCTCGACGTGCGCCGTGTTGGGGTCGGACTGGGCGATGTCCTCACCGTGGACGAACAAGCCGCGGAAGCTGCCGCCGATGGCGGAGTCGAACATGTTCGGGATCCGCAGACCCGGCTCGGCCGGGATGGTGACCTGCCAGAGCCGCTCGTAGATGCCGCGCACCTCGTCGATGGAGACGTGGCGGTAGCCGGGCAGCTCGTGCGGGAAGGAGCCCATGTCACACGAGCCCTGCACGTTGTTCTGGCCGCGCAGCGGGTTGACACCGACACCCTCGCGACCGAGGTTGCCGGTGAGCATCGCGAGGTTGGCCATGCCCATGACCATCGTCGAGCCCTGGCTGTGCTCGGTCACGCCCAAGCCGTAGTAGATCGACCCGTTGGGCGCGTTGGCATACAGCCGCGCCGCTGCTCGCAGCTCCTCGGCCGGTATGCCGGTCACCTCGGCCGTGGCTTCGGGGCTGTGCTCGGGGAGGGAGATGAACTCGAGGTAGGAGTCGACGTTCTCGCAGCGCTCCCGCAGGAACGCCGCGTCGTGCAGGCCCTCGGTGACGATGACATGCGCCATCGCGTTGACGAAGGCGACGTTCGTGCCCGGTAGCAGGGGCAGGTGGTGGGCGGCCTCGACGTGCGGGCTGCGGACCAGGTCGATCCGCCGCGGGTCGGCGACGATGATCTGCGCTCCCCGTCGCAGCCGCTGCTTCATCCGGGAGCCGAAGACGGGGTGGGCATCGGTCGGGTTGGCGCCGATGAGCAGCATGACGTCGGTGACGTCGACGCTGGCGAAGTCCTGGGTGCCGGCACTGGTGCCGAAG
>WBZM01004057.1_pt1 | contig 10937 bp, 12 predicted proteins | sample 5204271 | NCBI WGS metagenome assembly WBZM01 (sample SAMN12344346, study PRJNA552823) | activated sludge metagenome | biome: Activated sludge suspended growth; feature: Nitrification reactor; material: Wastewater; isolation source: activated sludge from nitrification reactor of wastewater...
CTGATCATCCCGCCCGACACGACCGAGCTCAGCGCGGGGGACGTGGTCCATGCGATCCTGCTCGAGGACGACGACGGCGGTGTGACCGCTCGATGAGCCAACCCGAGCCCACGCTGACCCATGTCCGCGCCGACGGCAGCGCTCACATGGTCGACGTCTCGGGCAAGGCTGTCACTGCGCGGGAGGCGTCGGCCGCGGGCCGGGTGCTCGTCTCTGCAGCCGTGATCACTGCCCTGCGTGCAGGCACCGTGCCCAAGGGCGACGCCCTGGCGGTCGCCCGGATCGCGGGCTTGCAGGCGGTCAAGCGCACCCCCGATCTCATCCCGCTGGCACATCCCATCGCCGTGCATGGGGCCTCGGTCGACCTCGTCGTTACCGACACCGCGGTGGAGATCACGGCCACCGTGCGCACCGCCGACCGCACCGGGATCGAGATGGAAGCCCTCACGGCCGTCGCTGTCGCGGCCCTGGCCCTGGTCGACATGGTCAAGGCCGTCGACAAGCACGCGCGCATCACCGACATCCGGGTCACCGCGCAATCCGGCGGCAGAAGCGGAGATTGGGTCGAGGGATCGTGAATGCTGTTGGTGGGCAGGGCAGCCCACGACACACAGCATGGGTGATCGTCGCGTCGACTCGGGCGGCCGATGGCAGCTACGAGGACCGCACCGGGCCGCTGTTGGTCACCGCCCTGGCGGAGTGGGGGTATGCCGTGTCCGGCCCGGTGGTCGTGCCCGACGGACCTGCGGTCGGAGCAGCGATCGGGCGGGCGTTGGCAGACGGGGTGGCCGTCGTCATCACGACCGGGGGCACCGGGGTCAGCCCGAGCGACGTCACCCCGGAGCAGACCCGGCCGTTCCTGGAGCGGGAGCTGCCCGGCATACCCGAGCTGGTCCGTGGCGTGGGGCTCCGCCGCGGGCTGCCGCTGGCCGCGATCTCGCGCGGACTGGCCGGCGTCAACGGTCGCAGCGTCATCGTCAACCTGCCCGGATCCCGGGGCGGCGTGAGCGATGCACTCGGAGTGCTGGAGCCGGTCCTCGCGCACATCGTCGACCAACTCCGCGGGGGCGATCATGCCGACCCGACGACCGGGCTGGAGCCCACAGCCGACCACCCCGAGGCGCCCGCGTGACCGGTCTGGCGCGGTGGCCGGTGAGCCTGTCCGTCAACGACGGGCTCATGCCCCGCCTGGTGTTGCGTCCGCTGGGCCGCCGCGACCGCTCGGAGTGGGAGGCGCTGCGACGGGACAACACGGCATACCTGCAGCCGTGGGACCCCACCTCGCCGAGCGGGGCGACGACGCGGGTGGGGTATGCGCAGTACCTGCGCGGGATGGCGCGCGATGCCCGCGAAGGCACCCTCCTGCCGCTCGCCATCGAGGTGGAGGGGCGGCTGGCCGGTCAGATCCATGTCTTTGGCATCGGGCGCGGGTCGCTGCTGTCGGGATCGGTCGGTTACTGGGTGGGGCGAGCCGATGCCGGACGCGGGATCACGACCAGGGCTCTCGCTGCGGTCTGTGACTATGCGCTCGGTCCGGGAGGGCTGCACCGGGTCGAGGTCAATATCCGACCCGAGAACGCTGCCTCGCTCGCCGTCGTCGCCCATCTGCGCTTCCGCGAGGAGGGGGTGCGCGAACGCTATATGCATATCGCCGGGGCCTGGCGCGACCACCGCAGTTTCGCCCTCACCACCGAGGACACAGCCGGCCAACCGGTCATTCAGAGGTGGGCGGAGCGACCCCTTCCGGGATGATCGCGTCGCTCTCGACCGGGCCGATGTCGGCGACGGAGGGCATTTAACACCTGTCACAGCAGCCTCAGGCGCGACACACCGCAAGAGGTCCGCCGACCGCGCGAGCGGGGTCCTTACCTTAGAGCGGTGCAGCCTTCGTCCCTGATCTTCCTCGCCGTCATCGCGATCTGGGGCGCCTTCCTCGTGCAGTACTGGGTGCGTCGCCGCGAGGACGTCGCCACCGCCCGCTCCGCCGACCGGTTCAGCGAGGCGATGCACGTCCTGGAGCGCCGCCCGGTGCTCGCCGCCGCCGATCCTCGACCGCCCTTCGCCGTGTATGCCGCAGGGTCACCTCTCGTGGCCCGGGGCACCCGAGCAGCCGCTCCGGTTCTCGCCTCGCCGACTGTGTCTGCGCCTGCCCCGGCTACTGCGCCTGCCCCGGCTACTGCGCCTGCCCCGGCTACTGCGCCCGTCGCGGCGCGACAGCGCTCGGCTGTCGCCGGTCGGAGCAGCTTGCCGCGGGTGACCCCCCGAATCGGTCGGGCTGCGCGCGGCGTCGCTCTGGTCCTCACTCTCGTGGCCCTGCCGGTCATCGTCACCGCCGCAGCCCTTGGCCTGCTCTTGTGGACCAGTCTGCTGGTGTGGGCCGGGGTGCTCGCGACCCTCCTGGTCTCGCTGCGGGCCGCGGCCGTGCGGGAGCGGACGCGACGGCATACCGCAGCGCAGTTGCGGGCCACCGACCCGAGCCGACGACGCGAGGCAGCCACCCCGCGGTCTGCCCCTCGCTCCGCCCGGCCGGTGAGCCGCCCTCCCACAGACGCCGCGACGGCTGGTGTCGCCCCGGCGGCTGGCGTCGAGTCCCCGGTGGTTGCCGCTACGCCTGGTCTCAACGCGGGTGCGGTGCAGTCCGAGCTGGTGTCGGCACCTGCTACTGAGCCCGGTCCCGAACGGCAATCCGTCGTGCGGCCCGAGATCGTGGCATTCGCCGACTTCGGCGTCGACCCGACCAGCGTCACCCTGGGTCCGCCGGACGAGGACGCGTTGCACGGTCAATGGAGCCCTGTCGACGTGCCGCCGCCGACCTACACCCTCAAGGCGAAGGCCACCTATCCGCTCGGCGCGTCCGTCGCCGAGACGGGCGCCACGTCAACCGGCCCGACCGCCTTGGACGTCATCGACGTCGAGGACGACGACGTGCCCGCGCGGTGGGTCGTCGGCGGCTGAGCCGTCGTCCCTCCGGCCTCAGGCCGAGTCGTTCGGACCGTTTGAACCGTTCGGACCGTCGAGCTCGATCCGCTCGGTGACCGCTGCGCGGTGCGATTCGGCGTCGAGTTCTGCGGCGGCTTCGCGTACGGCGGGGTCCAGCGGCGGCAGCTCACCACTGGGGCCGACTGCCGCTTCCGCGACCGACGCGCCGTGCAGGTGTTTGAAGACACCATTGAGCACGGCAGCGACCGGCACGGCCACGAGCGCTCCGACGATGCCGGCGACCACGACCCCGGCGGTGATCGCCAGGACCACCGCGAGGGGGTGGACGCTGACCGCGCGCCCGAGCAGGAACGGTTGCAGCACATGGGATTCCAGCTGCTGAACGGCGATGACTCCGGCCAGCATGAGCAGGGCGACGATGGGCCCGTGCGCGACGAGGGCGATGAGCACGGCCACCAGGCCAGACATCAGCGCACCGACGATGGGGATGAACGCGCCGAGGAAGACCAGCGCGCCGATGGCCAAGGCAAACGGCACCCGCAGGATGAGGGCCACCAGGGTGATGCCGGCAGCGTCGACCAGCGCGACGAGCAGGGTGGCTCGGGTGAAGGCGGTGAGCTGTCCCCACGCCACCTCACCGGATGACGCCACCCGTTCGCGCGCGGCTGTGGGGAACAGCCGGACCACCCAGGACCAGATGCGATCGCCCTCGTAGAGGAAGAAGAACAGCGCGAAGAGGCTGATGAAGGTGCCGGCCAGCACATGGGTGGCGCCGAGACCGGCCTTGGTGAGCGACCCGCGCAGGCCCTCACTGGAGGACAGCGCCTGCTTGGCCTCCTCCAGATAGGTCGCGAACTGGCTGTCGCTGATGTGCAGGGTGTCGCGGATCCACGTGCGGATCTGGTCGAGACCCTGACCGACCTGCCCGGCCATCTCGGAGAATCCGCCGGTGATCTGGCTGCCGATGAGGAAGAGCAGCAGCCCGATGGCGGCCATCGTCCCGAGCACGGTGACGCCCGCAGCCGCGGCCGGCTTGAGCCGCCGCCCCAGCGCCCGCTTGACGGGGTCGAGCAGGGCGGCCAGCAGGGTCGCGACGACGACGGGGATGACCGCTTCGGAGACAAACCCCAACAGGTATGCCGTGGCCACCAGTGCCGCGGCGATGGCCAGCAGGCGCCAGGCCCACTCGCTGGCGGCACGGATGGTGGGCGGCACGGTGGAGGTGTGGGACGGCATACGGGCCAGCGTATTGCCGTGGTCGCGAACTCGCCTGCGCTCCTCAGGAGCGCAGCGCCGCCGCCAGGGTCTGGAGCGCAGCCGTGGCGGCGACCTCGTTGATCGCCCCGAAGCTCATCCGCACGTGCTGGGTGGGCGGCTCGTCGGCAAAGGCGAGCGCGCCGTCGAGGACGACAATCCCCGCGGCCCGGGCCCGTTGGGTCACCTCACCCGACGTGAGCGAGTCGGGGCAGCGGACCCAGAGGTGGTAGCCGGCGGTGGGCCGGGTGGTGGAAGGGTCGGGGCTCGGCCAGGTGCGGGCCACCTCGGCCAGGAGGTGGTCGCGGCGGGCGACCAGCACGCGGCGCATCCGTTTGAGGTGCTGCGGCCACTGCGGTGAGGTGAGCAGTTCGAGGGCGATCTCCTGCATCGGCCGGGCGACGAAGAGGGCGTCGGTGATCGTCGCCGTCCGCAGCCGGACCAGCGCCGGTCCAGTGGCAGCGAGGAAGCCGATCCGCAGGCTGGGTGCCACTGGCTTGGCCAGCGAGGAGAGGTGGACGACGTGACCGCCGAGGTCATCGGCGATCAGTGGTGGAGCCACCGGCCGGTCCAGCGGTAGGAAGCGAGCCCAGTCGTCATCGATGAGCAACACCTGGTGGTCTGCCGCGACCGCGAGGATCTCCTGCCGTCGATCGGGGGAGAGGGTGACGCCGGCCGGGTTGTTGACTGCGGTCTGGAGGTAGACCAGGCGGGCCTGCGAGCGGGCGAGCACGCGGTCGAGGTCGTCGGGGCGGATGCCGTGGCGATCCATCGGCACCGCGACCGGACGAAGGCCCGCGGCGCGTGCGGCCGCGAGGGCGCCGGGATAGGTCGGGTTCTCGACCGCGATGGCGTCCCCGGGCGTGCCAAGGGCCCGCAAGGCGAGAGCCAGCCCGGATTGCGAGCCCTGAGTGACGATGACCTGGTCGGAGTCGGCGCCGATCTGGGCGGCGAAAACGGCCCGCAACTCGGTGAGCCCGGCCGCGGGCGCTGGCGACCAGATCTCTTGGCGGCGCACCGTGCGCGAGGCCGCCGCCTGCAGCGCCTGCCGAGGTTGCAGGTCGGCGCCGAGGTAGCCGCTGGACAGCGGCACCAGTCCGGGATCGCCGTGCGCCGGGTCCAGGGGTTCGACGCTGCCGAGGGCAACCGAGGCGGGAGGCAGGGCCATGGGCTGCCAGCCGACATCCGCCGAGCGGGTCTGGGTGGCTCGGGTGACGAACGTGCCGCGGCCGGGTTCGGTGTGCACCAGGCCTCGGGAGGCCAGCGCGCTGATCGCCCGGCCGATGGTCACCGGGCTGGCGCCCAGGGTGCGAGAGAGCGAACGGGTCGACGGCAGCGGCGCCCCGGGGGTGGCGGCCTCGACGAGGTGGGTGAGATGACGGAGGACGACCTCGTATCTGCTACCGTCATTCATGAAGAATCACTATAGCGTTACATTCGGCCGATTGAGAGCGTTACACCGAGAGTGGTCGCTCACCGCCACCGCCGCGGGTCTGGTCGCCGCGATCGTCTCGTATGCCGGTCCGTTCGCGGTCGTGCTGCAGGCCACTCATGCAGCCGGCCTCGACGCTGGCCACACGGCATCCTGGGTCTGGGCCCTCGCCATCGGCAGCGGCGTCAGCGGCATCGTCCTCAGCCTGGCGACCCGCATGCCGGTCATCGTCGCCTGGTCGACGCCCGGTGCGGCGCTCTTGCTGGCCTCGATCGGTGGCTACCGCTTCTCGGACGCGGTCGGCGCCTTCCTCCTCGCGAGCCTGGCGGCGACCGTGCTCGGGGTGACCGGGTGGTTCGGGAAGATCATTGCGGTGGTCCCCGGCGCCATCACGTCGGCGCTGCTGGCCGGCATACTCCTGCCGTTTGTCATCGCCGGAAGCGCGGCCGTCACCCGTGCGCCGCTCGTGGCCGGGACCGTCGTGGTCGCCTTCGTCGCCGCGCGCCGCTTCGCCGAGCGGTATGCCGTGGTGCTCGCGCTCGTCGCGGGTGCTGTGGTCACGGCACTGACCGGCTCAGCGACGACCGCTGGCCTGTCCCTCACCGTGACTGCGCCGATCCTCACCCTGCCGACCTTCGACCCGCAAGCGGTGCTCTCGATCGGCGTGCCGCTGCTGCTCATCACCATGGCCGGGCAGAACGCGCCCGGCCTCACCGTGCTGCGCCAGGCGGGCTATCAGCCGGACGACCGGGTCCTCGTCGGTGGTGTCTCGGCCGTGTCGGCGCTGCTCACGCCGTTCGGTGGGCACGCCATCAACCTGGCCGCAATCACCGCGGCGATCTGCACCGGCTCGGACAGTCACCCAGATCGGCGTCGCCGCTATGTCGCGGGGGTCGTATGCGGGGTCGCCAATGTCGTCGCCGGGGTATTCGCCGCGTCCCTGGTCAGCGCGTATGCCGTGCTGCCGGCGGCGATGATCGCCGCGCTTGCTGCGGTTGCTCTCCTGCCGTCGGTCGTCGGGGCGCTGACGGCCACGATCAGTGGGCCTGCGCAGGCACACATCCCCGCCGTCGCCACGCTCGCCATCACGGCGTCAGGCATCGTGGTCCACGGCGTGGGGAGTGCCTTCTGGGCCCTGGTCGTCGGCGGTGCGCTGTGGCTCAGTTCGCAGCCGCGGAAGACTGAGAGGACTCGTGCGCCTCTCGCGACTCGTGCAACCCCCGCTGCCGCTGGCGTCGCGCGGTCAGCAGACTTGTCACCGTGACCGTCGCGAGGATGCCGACGATCACGCCCAGGCTCGCCAGAGTGGGCACGGTCGGCACTCCCGGCCACACGTCGTGGGCCCAGTGCAGCACCAACTTGACCCCGATGAAGGCCAGGATCAGCGCCAGCCCGTGACCGAGGTGAGCTAGCGATGCCAAGGCCCCGGCCAGCACGAAGTAGAGCGCACGCAGGCCGAGCAGAGCGAAGGCGTTGGTCGCGAAGACCAGGTAAGGATCCCCAGTGATGCCGTAGACGGCGGGGACCGAGTCGACGGCGAAGACGATGTCGGTGGCGAGGATGGCGACGATGACCAGTGCCATGGGGGTGAGGACCCGCGTGCCAACGCGGCGGACCGAAAGACGCGTCCCGGCATACTCGCTCTGCACTGGCCAGAAGCGGCGCAGCAGCCGCACCGTACGGAGCGAATCGATGTCGACCGCGTGGTCGGCGCCGCGTACCGCGTCGCGACCGACCTTGATCGCTGTGGCGAGCAGGATGACGCCGAAGAGCAGGAAGGTCCACGAGAAGGTCGCGATGAGTCCGGCCCCGAGGGCGATGAAGATTCCCCGCAGCACGAGCGCGCCCGCGACGCCGATGAGCAGAACGCGTTGCTGCAGCTCGCGAGGCACCGCGAAGGCGCCGAGCAGCAGGAGGAAGACAAAGAGGTTGTCGACCGAGAGCGACTTCTCGACGAGATAGCCGGTGAAGAACTCCAGTCCCTGGTCGCCGCCGAAGCGCTGCCAGAGCCACATCCCGAAGGCCGTGGGGATGGCGATGTAGAAGGCGGACCAGCGCCACGCCTCGGCCATGGTGACCTCGTGGGGGCGGCGGGTGATGAGGAAGTCGAGGATGAAGAGCGCGACGATGCCGCCGATGGTGACCCACCACAGGGTGGGTGAGGCGAGGGATGTCGTCGCCGCAGCGGGCGGCTGGGCAGCCAGGGAGGCAAGGGACGCGAGGGGCACAGGAGACACTTTCGGTCGGCCTGAGGTCTCCTTCACCGGCTACGCCGGCCCTGCCCGAGAGCGCCACTGGACGCTCGTATTGACCGGGTCAGGTCTGGGAAGTACTCCCCTCGTGGCGAGGATGCTAGAGGACGTTCCGGCGGCTCTGCAACATTTACGCAAAGCCGGTATGCCGTTAATGTGCGCTCCCGTCGTCGCTCTTACGCTCGGCTGCGCGAGGGTCAGGCGCCCGATTGGCGCCCCTGCGGGGCAGCGGTGTTAGAGTGTCCGTCGCATCCTGGGGCTGTGGCGCAGTTGGTAGCGCGTCTCGTTCGCAATGAGAAGGTCAGGGGTTCGAATCCCCTCAGCTCCACCGAAACACGAAGGCCGGCGAAAGCCGGCCTTTGTGCTCCCTGGAGCCCGCTTAGTCCTAGCCCGCGCTTCTGCCTCAGTACGCGGGACGCGCGGGGGCTGAGGGGGGCTCCCCGAGACTGCGCGTCAAGCAAAACTTGACAGGGCTCCGTGTCAAGGTAGTCTTGACATGTGGAGGTGGCGACCTCGGCACGCAAGCATGGCGTGCTTGATGCCGACATCCAACACGCCTGGGATCAGGCCATCCGCCTGGTGGAGTACGAGTACCAGGGTGAGGACCGGTTGTTGGTCATCGGACCAGATCGCCACGGTCGGTTGCTCGAATTGGTTGCAGTCCCGGCGAGGACGCCAACCACGATCATTCATGCAGACCAACTTCGGCCGAAGTTCTACGACTACCTGAGATGAGGTGACACGCCATGGCCACGCTGAAGGCACAGCACGACCGGACCGGCCTTGATGGCCTCGATGTCGCCGCCCATCCGGCGCGCGACGCTGCACACTTCCGGCGCATTCTCGCGGCGAGGCGACACCTCGCCGCGGCGGAGCAGGAACTGCATGACGCGGTGCGCGCGGCGCGCGCGGCCGGCGACTCATGGACGATCATTGGAGCCGCGTTGGACACGACGCGGCAGGCAGCGCAGCAGCGCTTCGGCGAGGGCTCCCGCTGACGCTGACGTCGGCTACTCGTCAACGGTGCGCAACGTCCTCAGGGGTGGTGCTCGTTGACCCACGAGGTGAGTCGTTCGGTGAATCGCTCGGGCCTCTCCAGTGACAGGAGGTGGGCCACGTCCTCCCACCGTTCCAGGTCGGCGTGGGGGAGGGCGTCCGCCCATCGCGTCGCAGCGTCAAGGCTCGCGTCCAGATCGTGCGCCCCGACGATGATCAGCGTGGGCGCGGTCACCTGTGACACCCGGTCGAACGGCTCGTCCTCTTCGTCGGCAGGTGCGCTGATTCGGTCAGCCAGCTCGAAGGCCCGTCGCTGCATCGTGCGCACCAGGTCGCACACCCCTGCCGGGACATCGGACTCGGTCCGGTCGGCGCCGACCACCCACGCCGAGATGTTCGCTTCCATGGCGGAGTCCAGGCCGCCAACGGCCAGCGCCGCCTCCTCCGTTTCGATGAACGCGCTCAGGCTGGGCGTCATGGTCAACAGCATCGCCCCGCCGACCGGGGCCAGGACCATCGAAAGCACGCGGTCCGGATGTGCGATCGCCAGTTGCGTCGCCACCCCAGAACCGAACGAGGCGGCCACCACATGGACCGCAGGCACGCCCACGGCGTCGAGGACATCGACCACGTCCTCGACATGAGTCCAGTGGTCGGCGTCGCGGTCGCTGTCACCAAAGCCGCGCAAGTCGATCCGCAGCAGCCCGTACCGCGGTGTCAACGCCACGACCTGGTCGTCCCACATGCGCCGATCGGCAATCCCGGCATGCAGGAACAGCAGCACCGGCCCGCTGGTCGGCCCAGGGGTGTAGTCGTACGCAATGCCACCGGAGGTCCTGCCCGGCGTCCGGGACGTGACTCGTGGTGCCATGACAGCGAGTCAACCCAGCCAGGTCGGCTCTGTCACCTCATTTCTCAAGTTGCCCATGCGTTGACGGAGAACGGGGTGGCTTCTCGGGTCGTGGGTCATGCACCAGTTCAGGCCACCCGGCGTGCCATTCTCAGCGCCGGCGTCACGGCCGTAGTGGGGGTGCTCACTGACTGCAGCGGCTCTGAACCGCCGGTGGCCGTGCCCACGAGCCCGCCACGATCGTCATCGGCTTCGGGATTGTCCTCCCCCTCCACAAGCTTCGTCTCCACGCCGGCCCAGCCCAGCGCGACGTCTGCCCCCACGGCCACCGGCACGACGGCGACCCAGCCCAGCGCCGGCCCCACGAAGGTGAGTGGCACGGCATACGGGCCGTCCGAGCTCGCCAACGGACGCCCCACCCGCGCCGCCGTCATCGCACGGTATGCCGGGCAGACCCCGAGCGAGTGGGGGCTCACCACCACTGGGGTCATCCAGCGCCTGGGCACCACCGACAAGGTCGTGGCGCTGACCTTCGACGCGTGCGGGGGCCCGACGCCGACCAGTGGCGGCTGCGGCTACGACCGCGACCTCATCGAGTTGCTGCGCAAGCATCGGGCCAAGGCCACGCTCTTCCTCAACGCCCGCTGGATCGACGCCAACCCGGCCGTCACGGCCGAACTCATCGCCGACCCGCTCTTCGAGATCGGCAACCACGGGCTGCATCACCTGCCGCTGTCGGTCAACGGCCGCAAGGGGTATGCCGAGCAGGGCACCCACGATGTCGGCGAGGTCTACGACGAGGTCGCCGGCAATCACGACAAGCTCACCCGCCTTGTGGGCAAACCGCCGCGCTTCTTCCGCTCGGGCACGGCGCACTGCGACGAGATCGCCGTCAGGATCGTCGCCGACCTGGGCGAGTCCGTGGTCAACTTCTCGGTCAACGGCGACGCCGGCACCACCTTCACCGCCCCGCAGGTCGCCGCGTCGCTGCGCACGGCCAAGGCCGGCGACATCGTCATCAGTCACTTCAACCGGCCCCCGCGGGAAACCGCCGAGGGGTATGCCGTGGGGCTGCCGGCCCTGCTCGGCCGCGGCCTGCGGACAGTCACCTTGTCGGAATTCCTGCACTGAAGCCCGGCCGAACGGTCGTCCCGCGCTGACGTCCGGGCGGGTGTCGCTTCCCGAGGTGTTGGCCTTCTTCGACCGGTGCGTC
>WBZM01001584.1_pt2 | contig 10935 bp, 9 predicted proteins | sample 5204271 | NCBI WGS metagenome assembly WBZM01 (sample SAMN12344346, study PRJNA552823) | activated sludge metagenome | biome: Activated sludge suspended growth; feature: Nitrification reactor; material: Wastewater; isolation source: activated sludge from nitrification reactor of wastewater treatment...
CACCGAGATGCCGTTTGACGAAAACCAGAAGTGCGACACGCAAATGTCCTTCTACGCCGCCACCAAGAAGGCCAACGAGGCCATGGCGCACAGTTGGGCCCACATCCACGGCGTGCCCATCACCCTGTTTCGCTTCTTTACCGTGTACGGCCCCTGGGGCCGGCCCGACATGGCGCTGTTCAAGTTCACCAAAGCCATTCTGGCCGGCCAGCCCATCGACATCTACAACCACGGTGACATGTGGCGCGACTTCACTTATGTGGAGGACCTGGTGCGCGCCATCGCCCTGCTGGTGGGCGCCGTACCGCCGCCAGTCGAAAGCCGCAACGCCGCCCAAGCCATCGAAGGCGATAGCCTGTCGCCCGTTGCCCCCTGGCGCGTCGTCAACATCGGCAACAGCGACAAGGTGCGCCTGCTCGACTTCATCGAGGCCATCGAACAGTGCCTGGGCCAAAAGGCCATCCGCCACTACATGCCCATCCAGCCCGGCGACGTGCCCGCCACCTGGGCCGACGCCAGCCTGCTGCAGCGGCTGACGGGGTATCGGCCGCGGACCGAGTTCCGCGAAGGCGTGCGACGCTTTGTGGACTGGTACCAAGCGTTCTACCAGTAAAGGTCCCATCACCGACAGCGTCGGTTAAATGCAAAATTCGTATGCATAATCGGAAAAAAACCGATTATCAAAGCATAATTAACAAATGGCCGAGCCCAGTCTCCAGCATCTTGGAGCCGCCCCGTTCCAGCACGGCGCATTGCTGCCTGTACTGAAGGACTACCGACGCCCGAACGACAAGATTGCCGAATGGCTGCGGCAGGGCGTGCTGGTGCCGATCAAGCGCGGCCTCTACATCCGCAGCGAAGCCGGGCGTGTGCCGTGCCTGCCGCTGGTGGCCAACCATCTGTACGGCCCCTCCTGCGTCTCGCTGGACTACGCGCTGGCCTGGCACGGCCTGATCCCCGAGCGCGTGCACGAAATCACCTCCGTCTGCACCCGCCGCGGCCGCATCATCGACAACGCACTGGGTCGGTTTTCCTACGTTCGCCTGCCCGCGCAGGTGTACCCGTGCGGGATCGTGCAGGCCAGCGCCTCGGCGCAGGAAACCTTCCTGATCGCGTCTCCCGCCAAGGCGCTGTGCGACAAGGTTCTGCTGACGCCGCGCCTGCGCGCCACCACCCATGCCGCCATGCAGCGCTTCCTGTTCGAGGACCTGCGGATCGATGCCGGCGCCCTTCGCGGCCTGGACCTGGACACCGTCCGCGCCTATGCCGCCGGCGGCAGCAAGACCGCGCAACTGCACGCCTTGCTGAACTGCGTGGAGGCGCTCCAGTGAGCGCCGCGCCGGGCTGCCCCAAGCAAGCTCGCTCCCGCCTGGCGGGGCAGGCCGCAGGCCGAAGGGTGCCCCAATGACCATCATCGAGCAGATGCTGGCGCGCTACCCCGTGCAAGAGCGCGAGCACGCCCTGCGCGAGGTCATGCAGGAAATCGCGCTGGCCGGCCTGCAGCGCGGCGGCTTCTTCGACAAGGCGGCCTTTTACGGCGGCACCTGCCTGCGCATCTTTCACGGCCTGCCGCGATTTTCTGAAGACCTGGATTTCTCGCTGCTCGCCGCAAACAACCGGTTCAGGCTGGAGCCCTATTTCGCCGCCCTGCGCAGCGAATTCGCCGCCTTCGGTTTTGAGGTCGAGATTGCCGCCCGCACGAAATCGGTTGACTCGGCCATCGTCTCCGCATTCGTCAAGCAAGGCACCTCGATCCATGACGTGCTGGTGCGCGGCCAGCGCATTCTCAAGATCAAGCTCGAAGTGGACACCGACCCGCCCCCCGGTTTTGCCACCGAAGAGCGCCTGCTGGTGCAGCCCTATTCGTTCTATGCCAAGTGCTATGCGCTGCCCGACCTGCACGCCGGCAAGATGCACGCCCTGCTGTTTCGCAAGTGGAAGAACCGGGTCAAGGGCCGCGACTGGTTCGACTTTGAGTGGTACGTGCGCAACGCGGTGCCGCTGCATCTGGCGCACCTGGAGCAACGCGCCCGCCAAAGCGGCCACTGGGACGGTGCGGCGCTGGCCCCGGCTGACCTGAGGCACCTGCTGCAACAACGCATCGAATCCCTGGACATCGACCAGGCCCGCGCCGACGTGCGCCCGTTTTTGCGCGAAGCCCGCGGGCTGGAGATCTGGTCCACCCGCTACTTCCATGACCTGGCCGAAAGACTGGTGAGCGCATGAACCTCCTCGACGCGCCCATCACCCCAAGCCCCCCTGGATCGCCACGGCCTGCGGCCTCGCGATGACAGGAGCCCGTCATTGCGAGGAGGCCGCAGGCCGACGTGGCAATCCAGCAGCGGCGCATCCAGACGCGCCACCACCATTTCGCCCTACACCAGAATTGCCACCAATTTCTTATAAAATCAGCCCAACACGCCCGATGGGCAAGCGCCGCCAGCTATCAAAACTAAAGCAGCAAAACCCCAATCGTTGCCACCCGCAACCCCCGCAGCGTCTCCCGCAGTCATGAACCTCCTCGCATCGCCCTTGGCCATCGTCGGCCTGGGCTACGTCGGCCTGCCGCTGGCGGTCGAATTCGGCAAGCAGCGGCCCGTGCTGGGCTTTGACATCAACGCCGCCCGCGTGGCCGAGCTGCAGGGCGGGCACGACCACACGCTGGAGTGCAGCCCCGAGCAACTGCGTGCCGCCAGCCAGCTGCGCTTCAGCCACCAGATGCAGGACCTGCGCGACTGCCGGGTCTTCATCGTCACCGTCCCCACCCCGGTCGACCAGGCCAACCGCCCCGACCTGACGCCGCTGGTCAAGGCCAGCCAGACCGTCGGCGCCGCGCTCAAGCCCGGCGACGTCGTCATCTACGAATCCACCGTCTACCCCGGCGCCACCGAAGAAGTCTGCGTGCCCGAACTCGAACGGGCCAGCGGCCTGCAGTTCAACCACGACTTCTTCTGCGGCTACAGCCCCGAGCGCATCAACCCCGGCGACAAGGACCACCGCCTGCCCAGCATCAAGAAGGTGACCAGCGGCAGCACGCCAGAAGTCGCCGACGCGGTGGATGCCCTGTACGCGCAGATCATCACCGCCGGCACCCACAAGGCCAGTTCTATCCGCGTGGCCGAAGCCGCCAAGGTGATCGAGAACACCCAGCGCGACATCAACATCGCCCTGATGAACGAGCTCAGCCTGATCTTCCACCGGCTGGGCATCGACACCCTGGAGGTGCTGCAGGCCGCCGGCACCAAGTGGAACTTCCTGCCCTTTCGCCCCGGCCTGGTGGGCGGCCACTGCATCGGGGTCGACCCGTACTACCTCACCCACAAGGCGGTCGAAGTCGGCTACCACCCCGAAGTCATCCTGGCCGGCCGCCGCGTCAACGACAACATGGGCCAGCACGTGGCCGACGAAACCGTCAAGCTCATGCTGCGCAAGGGCCTGCCCGTGCTGGGCAGCCGCGTGCTGGTGCTGGGCCTCACCTTCAAGGAGAACTGCCCCGACGTGCGCAACACCAAGGTGGTCGACATCGTGCGCACCCTGCGCCGCTACAACACCCAGGTCGATGTGTACGACCCCTGGATCGACCGTGCCGAGGCCCAGCATGAATACGGCCTGCCCTGCCTGGCCGACCTGCCCGCGCCCGGCCAGTACGCCGCCATCGTGCTGGCCGTCGGCCATCGCCAGTTCATCGAGCTGGGCGAGGCCGGCATCAAGGCCCTGGGCCAGCCCGGCGCCGTGCTGTTCGACGTGAAAAGCATGCTGCCGCTGGGCGCGGCCGACGCCCGGTTGTGAAGTCCAGCGTCGCACGGCCCGATCCGCAGCAGACTGAAATGAATAGTTGTAATATCTCAGTGTGATATGACAACCGGAACCAAACCATGAATACCACCATCGCCAAGCTCTTCATGAGTGGCCGCAGCCAGGCCATTCGGCTGCCGGCCAAGCTGCGCCTGGCCGCCAGCGAGGTACGCATAGAACAAATCGGCAACGCCCTGTGGGTACAACCGCAGGCGGACGCGCCGGGCGACATGGGTGCCTGGCTGCGCGACTTCTACGCCAGCACCGAGCGCCTGCCTGACGACTTCCTGGCCGAGCGCAACGACGTCCCGCCCCAGGAGCGCGACTGGACCTGAGCAACAACAAGCCCCATGCACCGTACCCTGGACACCAACATCTGTAGCTATATCCTGCGCCGGCACCCGCAGGCCATGCTGCAGCGCTTTGCCGGGCTGAACTCGTCCGAGCTTTGGCTCTCCGCCATCGTTGCGGCCGAACTGCGCTTCGGCGCCGTCAAGCTGGGCACGCCACGCCTGCTGGCCGCGGTCGAGCAGTGGCTGTCCGGCTTTGACTTGCGCCCATGGCCGCTGGCCGCCACCCATGAATACGCTCGCATCCGTGCCGCGTTGCAACAGGCGGGCCAGCCCATCGGGGGCATGGACCTGTTGATTGCCGCGCACGCCCTGGCCGAAGACAGCGTGCTCGTCACCAACAATGCGCGTGAATTCGAGCGCGTGCCGGGGCTGGCCATCGAGGTCTGGCCCCTTGAATGATGCCGCTTCTCCATCAACCGCCCCTGCTGGATCGCCACGGCCTGCGGCCTCGCGATGACGGAGAAGCCCGTCATTGCGAGGCGGCCGCAGGCCGACGCGGCAATCCAGTGCAGCGCCTCCCACACCCCTGACGCCTGACCATTGACCCAAGCCCCACCCATGACGATTTTCATCACCGGCACCGCCGGCTTCATCGGCTTTCACCTGGCCAAGCTGCTGCTCGAACAAGGCCACACCGTCCACGGCTACGACGGCATGACCGACTACTACGACGTGCGCCTCAAGCAAGCCCGCCACGCCCAGCTGCGCCAGCACCCCCAATTCACCGCCACCGAGGCCCTGCTGGAAGACGACGCCACCCTGCAGGCCGCCGTCGCCGCCGCCCGGCCCAGCGCCATCGTGCACCTGGCCGCCCAGGCCGGCGTGCGCTACAGCATCGAGCACCCGCGCGCCTACATCGACGCCAACATCATCGGCAGCTTCAACGTCATGGAGGCCGCGCGCCGCCAGCAGGTGCAGCACCTGCTGATGGCCTCCACCTCGTCCGTGTACGGCGCCAACACCGCGATGCCATTCGACGAAAACCAGAAGTGCGACACCCAGATGTCCTTCTACGCCGCCACCAAGAAGGCCAACGAGGCCATGGCCCACAGCTGGGCCCACATCCACGGCGTGCCCATCACCTTGTTCCGCTTCTTCACCGTCTACGGGCCCTGGGGCCGGCCCGACATGGCGCTGTTCAAGTTCACCAAGGCCATCCTGGCGGGCGAGGCGATCGACATCTACAACCACGGCGACATGTGGCGCGACTTCACCTACGTCGAAGACCTGGTGCGCGCCATTGGCCTGCTGATCGACGCCGTGCCCCCCGCCACCCAAGGCCGCAACCCCGCCCAAGCCATCAAGGGCGACAGCCTCTCCCCCGTCGCCCCCTGGCGCGTCGTCAACATCGGCAACAGCGACAAGGTGCGCCTGCTCGACTACATCGACGCCATCGAGCAATGCCTGGGCAAGCCCGCCATCCGCAACTACATGGACATGCAGCCCGGCGACGTGCCCGCCACCTGGGCCGACGCCGGCCTGCTGCAGCGCCTGACCGGCTACCGCCCGCAGACCGAGTTCCGCGAAGGCGTGCGGCGCTTTGTGGACTGGTACCAGCAGCACTACGCCCCTGCCCGTTGAGCCGGGCGCTGGTGCCCTGACCCAGCGCCCCCACTGGATCGCCCGCTTTGCTCGCGATGACGTGCCTGGGCGGCGCCGCGCACTTGTTGCACCCCCGCCGTCATTGCGAGGCGCCGCAGGCGCCGTGGCAATCCAGCAACTGCGCATCCACCACCACCGCCGTGCCCAAGATTCAGCGCCCTCACTGGATCGCCACGCCCCTGCGGGCCTCGCGATGACGGCACTTGGGCGCCGCCGCGCCCCCACCCCAACCCCCTGTCATTGCGAGGCGCCGCAGGCGCCGTGGCAATCCAGATCGGCGTATCCACCGCCCCTGCCGCAATCAAGGGCAACATACTGCATTGCAACAAATTTCTTATAAAATCCGCCTTCTGCGCAGACTGGAAAAGCGCAAGCAGCTATCAAAACAGAAGTATCGAAGCGCCGATTGTCCCGCTCTGTCCATCTCGCCATCTCTCTCGCGCCATGATCTTCGTTGCATCACCCCCGACCGACAGCAGCCTGTGCCAATGCGCCATCCGCAGCACCGCGTACAGCCAGCGAGGCGACGTGCCCGCCTCCTCGGTCGCCCACGCTGAACAGCCATCATGACTGCGCGCGTCCTGGCCACCAGCGCGGCCTGGGCGCTGGCCAGTCACGTGCTGCACCGCGGCAGCTTGATGCTCGGGGCTATCTTGCTGGCCCGCAGCCTGCCCGCCGCAGACTTTGCCGGCTACAGCTATTTCCAGATGACGGTGTCCATGCTGTCCACCTATGCCGCCATGGGCTTGGGCGTGACCGCATCGCGTTTTTTTGCGGAATTTGGGCAACAGCGCGAATTGGCTGCGGCGCCCATTGGCACCCTGCTCGCGTTGTCCTTCGGGCTCGCCGCAACGGCTTTCCTACTAATCCTACTGTTACCTGGCGCATGGCTGAACGCCGGCGTGAACGTACCCCAGTGGCTGATTGCCTTGGGCGTGGCCGCCACAGTGGCCGGTGTGGTTCCGGGCGGAGGCATTCTTGGGCTGGAGAAATACCGACAGGCCAGCCTGGTATCGCTGTTGTCCGCCACCTGCATGCTGGGCATGACCGGCGTCGCGGCCATGCGTCAGTCACCCCTGCTGGGCATGTGGGGCATCGTGGCCAGCCTGGCCGTCCAGAACTTGGGCCAGTTGATCGTCATCGTGCGCACGGTCGGCTGGCAGGCCATTGCGGGCAGCTTTGGCTGGTCGGCGCAAATTCTGCGCAAGCTGGCCAGCTTTGCCGGGCCGATGTTTCTCGTTTCCATTCTGGCGGGATCGGGCACATGGATCGTGGGGCGCATGATTCTTGCGAGCACGGGCGCGTTGGAGTTTTCCGCATATTCCATCGGGTTGCAATGGTTTGCGCTGGGCTCCTTGCTGCCGGGCATGGTGTCCCGCGTGGTTCTGCCGCGCCTGGTGCGCAATCGGGGACAGGACAGTCGACACCTTGTTCATATGGCCGTGCTGCTGGCATTGGTGCCTGCTTGTGCGATGGCAGTAGGCGCCTTTGTTCTGTCTCCATGGTTGATCAAGATTTACGGGACTCTGTACCAGAATTTCTTGTTGATCATCCCCGTATTCCTGGTTGTTTCAATATTGAATGCGCCGATAAACACCATCGGGAACGGCATTGTCGCGCACGACGGCCAATTTCAATGGCTCATCATTACTGCCGCCGCTCTTCTGGTTTTGATTGTTTCTCTGGCACTGTTCTCAACCAAGAATTCATGGTCAGCCGTCACGTCGCATGCATTGTCTACGGTTGCAATGCTGCTGATGGTTTTAAGAGTTGGTCGCAAAAGACGTTTGATTTGAGCAATGAAAAGTTACCGACTTCATATTTACCATTTATTGATCTTACTAATGCCTGCAACGCGGCTGTTTCATGTCAAGAGCGCATTGCTGCGTTGGGCCGGCGCGACAATAGGCGACAATGTCCGTATCGTTTCATCTGCAAAATTTTACTTGACCGGTCAACTGACAATTGGCGACAACACATGGATTGATCATGAAGTATTGATTGTTGGTGGCGATGCTCCGGTTTGTATCGGTAAAAATGTCGATATCGCGCCGCGCGTCAATATCATCACAGGTGGTCATCAGCCTTTTGGTATTCCGGGAAAGGCTGCGGGCGAAGGATATTCCAAGTCAATTAAGATTGCAGATGGAGCTTGGATTGGGGCTGCTTCAACGATTCTTGGTGGGGTGAGCATCGGCGATCAATCTATTGTGGCGGCCGGGGCTCTTGTTCGTGCTGATGTTCCGGGCAAGGGGATTGTTGCAGGCGTCCCGGCGCGTCCAATCAGAAACTCTAAAACGGACCTGTCTGGACAATGAGAAGCGGGATCATTGTCCAAGTGACGTTTTTGATCGCAGCCCTGGCGATGCGGGTTATTTCTATACCCACTGCAAATCTGAGTTATTGGATGTTGGCTGGATATGCATTGCTCGGTCGTTCAAACGCTATTCAGGCGTTGGCCTTGTCGTGGCTGTTCACGATGCTTAACCCTGGGATCGGGCCGGAAGGATCACTGTCGGCCGTGGGGCGACACGGCGTGATCGCTGCTGCGGCAGCATCGGTCTGGTGGCGCAGCTGGGGCGCGCGCAAGGGGCCGACTTTCGGGATCAGTCGGCTGGTGTTGGTCACGCTGCTCTTGGGTGCTGGGTTTGTTCTCCACACGCTCTTCGTCAGTCCGATTCGAGACGTGTCCTTGTTGAAGGCCGTGTCGTGGACGGTGACGTTCGCCACGCTTCTTTCGGCTTGGTCGGGCTTGGCGCCCGAGGCAAGGCAGCGGCTCGAATATCAATTGTTTGGGGGTTTGACCTTTCTGATGCTGGCCAGCCTGCCCCTGCTGGGCACCAATCTGGGGTTCCGGGTCAATGGAACGGGTTTTCAGGGCGTGCTGAACCATCCACAGGCTTTTGGCCCCGTGATGGCGTTGCTGGCCGCGTGGCTCGGCAGTCGCATCCTGGCGGAATGGCGGCCGCCTTGGTATCTGGTGGGGTTGTTCGGCTTGGCACTGGTGCTGGTCGTGATGTCCGAGGCACGCACAGCGGGGCTGGGCCTGGTTCTGGGGCTCGGCACGGCCATGGTCGTTGGCCGGCGCCTGGCGCGGCGCCGGTGGCGCGACTTTCTGCCCGGTTTGCGCAGCACACGAGTGCGCGTGACTCTGGCTCTGGCGCTGGTGGGTGCGGTGGCGAGCGGCCCCTTTCTTGCCGGGTACATCGAGACTTATCTCACCAAGCGGACTGACAACGTTGCGCTGGCCGATATATATGAGACGTCGCGCGGCGCGTTGATTGATCGAATGCTGGAAAACGTGCGTGACCACCCGTGGGCTGGCATAGGCTTTGGAATTGCCTCGCATCCCGAAGAGATGGAGGTGGCGCGCGACCCGGTGCTGGGCCTGCCCACCGGGGCTTCTGTTGAAAAAGGCGTTGTGTTCTTGGCGGTGCTGGAAGAGTTGGGCATTTTCGGCCTACTCGCTGTATTGGCCTGGCTGTGGGTTCTAGTAAGCCGCGCGGCGCGCAATGCGGGCATGACGGCGCTGGCCGTCTGCCTGACGGCCTTGTTCATGAATTTCGGCGAGTCGGTGCTGTTTTCTCCGGGTGGTCTGGGCATGCTGCCACTCATCCTGATCGCGTGGGCAGCCAGCGGGCGACGCGCACCGGCAACGAAGGCCGTCCATGCGTGAGGTCTGGTTCTGGCAACGCATCATCAGCCCCCACATGGCCGTGCTGGCCGTGGCGCTGGCACGCACGGGCTGCCGCGTGACCTATGTGGCTGAAGAAGTCATGAGCAGCGATCGCGCAGCGCTGGGCTGGCAAGCGCCCAAACTGCCGGGGGTCGAGCTGCGCCGCGCCGCCACTGCGAAGCAGGCTGCCGCGCTGGCGGCGGATGCGCCCGCCCAATCGGTTCATCTGTGCCAGGGCATTCGCGCCAACGGCGTCGTGGCGGTAGCGCAGCACGCCCTGGCGCGGCGTGGGCTGGGCTTCTGGGTGATGATGGAAACGGTGGAGGATGCCGGGCTGGCCGGCAGGGCCAAGCGATTGCTCTACCGCGCCCAGTTTCTGCGCTGGCGCCGTCACATGCACGGCGTGCTGGCGATCGGGCGCCAGACGGCCCAGTGGGTGCGGGCGCGCGGCGTGCCGGATGGGCGGGTGGTGCCCTTCGCCTACTTTCTGCAAGACGACGAAGGTTTGACTGCCCCGCAGGCGGTGCAGCTTGAGGATGCGTTTCGTATCCTGTTCGTGGGCAGATGCATCGAGCTCAAACGCCTGGACTTGCTGATGGACGCGCTGGCGAGCGTTGCCGACCGCGTGCCCGAGTTTCGATTGCAGGTGATTGGCTCTGGCCCGCTGGAAGGTGCGTTGCGATCAAAAGCCGAATGCCTGTTCGGGCAGCGCCTGGAGTGGCTGGGGCAGTTGCCCATGCACGAGGCGCGCCAGCGCATGGCCTTGGCGGATTGCCTGGTGCTGCCCAGCCGTTATGACGGCTGGGGCGCTGTCGTTTCCGAAGCGCTCATGGCCGGTACGCCAGCGATTTGTAGCGATGCCTGTGGTGCTGCCGATGCGGTACTTGCCAGCGGTGTTGGAGGGGTCTTTGCTGCCGGTGATCGCAGGGAACTCGAGCTGCTGCTTTCGAAGCAGATCGTGAAGGGACGGCCAGGCTCGGTTGAGCGATCATGTTTAGCTCAATGGGCGCAATCTCTAGGAGCTGGAGCAGGTGCCGCCTACCTGCTGAGCATATTGGCTTTTTCCCATGATGATGAAATTCGCCCACTCCCGCCTTGGCGTCGATCGCCGAAAATGGTTAAAGAAGGCGCCGAATGATCTTGGCGTTATGATTCAGCAGGAAAAATCTCCCATAATATATCGAAAACAATTTGTAGTTTGGGGTTCACATATTTAATAAATTATAAATGAATCCGATTTTTTAAATCCTTTGAGCGTTGGATGTCCATGTGGTTTTGATTAATGGAGTTTCAGCCAGATTTGGCGGCGCTCGTGAAATATTGCATAGCGCAACAATGGCTGCACGGGAACGTGGGTCGGTTAACTATGTGATAATATGCCCCGCTCCGGATAAATTGCCTCAGGCAGAAAACATAAGATATATCACCCTGTCGTTGAACGGTATTTTTGCATTTATTTTCAATATTCTAGCTATTGGTTTTTTTGCTTGGCTATTGCGCGCGAGAACA
>WBZM01004060.1_pt1 | contig 10932 bp, 9 predicted proteins | sample 5204271 | NCBI WGS metagenome assembly WBZM01 (sample SAMN12344346, study PRJNA552823) | activated sludge metagenome | biome: Activated sludge suspended growth; feature: Nitrification reactor; material: Wastewater; isolation source: activated sludge from nitrification reactor of wastewater treatment...
GTACCTGCCGCAAAGACAACGCCCCGGAAAATCTTTCGCTGCTCAAGAAAATCGTCCTCAACCTCTTGCGTATGGATACGATGGACGAGGTCAAATCCAGCCTGCGACTGAAGCGCAAAAGAGCGGCCTGGGATGATGATCTGCGCAGGCGTTTCCTTGGACTGACACCGTGATGATGTTCGAGTGCGGTGACCCTGATAAAGTCTGCCAGACCGATTTACCGGGGCGAACAATCTCGTTATAATTTATCAGTTTGTTCCTCTCGTCGTTTCCGGCGGGGCATCTTTTCAGTGAGATGGGCGTTTCGCCCATTTTTTATTTGTGGCCATGGATTTAAACGCACTGCTTGAAACGACCGTGGTCGGTCTCGGTTACGAACTCGTCGATATCGAGTTGTCACCCCGTGGCCGGACCATTCGCGTCTTCATCGACCTGCCCGACAAGGAGAACGGGGTCGACGTCGACGATTGCGCACGCGTGTCCAATCAGCTTTCGCGCCTGCTCGATGTGGAGAACGTCGATTACGACCGGCTCGAAGTCTCTTCGCCGGGCCTTGATCGCGTGGTCAAGAAGCCCGAGGATTTCCAGCGCTTTGCCGGGCACGACATCCAGATCAAACTGCGCATCCCGCAGGGCGGCCGCCGCAACTTCCAGGGCGAACTGATCGGCCTTGCCGACGGCAAGGTCGGCCTGCGCCTCGAGACGGATGCCGTGGAACTCGAATTCAACAATATCGAGAGGGCACGTCTGGTGCCGCGATTCGACTGAAGGACTAGGAGGTTTTGGCCCATGAGCCGTGAAATTTTGCTGTTGGTCGATGCGCTGGCCCGCGAGAAGAACGTCGGCAAGGAAATCGTCTTTGGCGCCCTCGAACTGGCGCTGGCTTCGGCGACCAAGAAGCGTATCCACGACGAAGCCGATGTGCGGGTGTCGATCGACCGCGAAAGCGGCAATTACGAGTCTTTCCGTCGCTGGCAGGTTGTTCCCGATGACGAGTACGTCAATGAATACCTCGAGGTGCCGCTGTCCGAGGCGCGCAAGGAGGATCCGGAAATCGAGGCTGGCGATTCGCTCGAGGAGCCGCTCGAGCCCATCGACTTCGGTCGCATCGGCGCGCAGGCAGCCAAGCAGGTCATCCTGCAGAAGATTCGCGATGCCGAGCGCGAACAGATCCTGGCCGACTTCCTCGAGCGCGGCGAGCATATCGTCTATGGCACCATCAAGCGCATGGAGCGCGGTAGCGCGATCATCGAAGCGGGCAAGATCGAGGCGGTGCTGCCGCGTGACCAGATGATCCCCAAGGAGAACCTGCGCATCGGCGATCGCGTCCGTGCCTACCTGTTGCGCATCGACCGCAATGCGCGGGGCCCGCAGATCATCCTGTCGCGCACCGCGCCGGAATTTGTCATCAAGCTGTTCGACCTGGAAGTACCGGAGATTTCGGACGGCCTCATGGAAATCAAGGCGTGTGCCCGTGATCCCGGTTTGCGTGCCAAGATTGCCGTCAAGTCGAACGACCCGCGCGTTGACCCGATCGGCACCTGCGTCGGCTTGCGCGGTTCGCGCGTGACTGCGGTGCGCAACGAAATCGGCGGCGAGAACATCGATATCGTCCTGTGGTCGGCGGATCCGGCGCAGTTCGTCGTCGGCGCGCTGTCGCCGGCGGAGGTTTCCTCGATCGTCGTCGATGAAGAAAAGCACGCCATGGATGTCGTGGTCGACGAGGACAACCTCGCGATCGCGATCGGCCGCAACGGGCAGAATGTCCGCCTCGCCTCGGAACTGACCGGGTGGACGATCAATCTGATGACCCAGGATGAGTCGGTCAAGCGCTCGGAAGCGGAATACGCGGTGACCCGCGTCACCTTCATGGAAAAGCTGGATATCGACGAGGAACTCGCAGATCTGCTGATCGGGGAGGGCTTCTCGACGCTCGAGGAAGTGGCCTACGTTCCGCTCGCCGAAATGCTCGAGATCGAGGGGCTGGATGAAGACATCGTCAATGAGTTGCGCAATCGGGCGCGCAATGTCCTGCTGACCGAGGCCATCGTGAACGAGGAGCAGATCGAAGGCGTGGCCGACGACCTGTTGACGCTCGAGGGCATGACCAGGGAACTGGCGGCGAAGCTGGCGGGCAAGGGGGTCAAGAGTCGCGATGACCTCGCCGAACTGGCGGTCGATGAACTCGTTGAATTGACCGGCATCGACGAGCAGCGTGCCAAGGAAATCATTTTGAAGGCGCGTGCTCACTGGTTTGAGTGAGCGGGAGGGTAGCAATCATGACCGCAACAACTGTTTCGCAATTTGCCGCAGAACTCAAGATGCCGGTCTCGGCGCTGCTTGAGCAACTGGGCAGGGCCGGTGTCGCCAAGAAGGAGAGCGCCGATGCCTTGACCGATCAGGACAAGGCAAGGCTGCTCGATTACCTGCGCCGCGCCCATGGTGACGATTCGAAGACCAAGATTACGCTGACCCGCAAGCAGACGTCGGAATTCAAGGCGACCGATTCCCACGGCCGCGCCCGGACGGTTCAGGTAGAGGTGCGCAAGAAACGCGTCCTGATCAAGCGCGAAGCGGGCGATCATGGCGTCGAGCAAGTTGCCGAGGGAGTTGCCGGAGTGGTCGAAATGCCGGCGGAGCTGGCGGTCGTCGAGCCGGTTCTGGAGGTCGCACCGGTCGTCGAGAACGTGCCGGTAGTCGAGCCGAAGCCTGAAGCGGCGGCGCAGCCGACGGTCCCGCTTGCTTCGGTGATTGGCCAGGGCGAGTTGCGTTCCCGCGAGGAACAGGATCGCCGCTATGGCCAGTTGCGCGAAATCCAGGAACAGGAGTTGAAGGCGAAGCTCGCCCGCGAAGCAGAACTGGCTCGCATGCGCCAGCAGGCCGAGGCAGCGGCCGAAGCCGCCAGACTGGCGGGTCAGGCGACACAGCAGGCGGCAGCTCAGGCGAAGGCGCAGGAAGGCGCGCCGGAGAAGGGGACCCTGCACAAGAAGCCCGAAGCGCCGGGCAAGGATGCCAAGAAGGGCGGCAACGGTCGTGCCGACGACAGCCGCAAGAAGCCGGGCATCAAGACGCGCTCGGCCGATCCCGGCAGTTCGTGGAAGAGCGGCCGGCATGGCCACCGCAAGCATGGCCACGCGGTTGACGAAGGCCAGGGCAGCTTCCAGGCGCCGACCGAACTCATCGTTCGTGAGATTCATGTTCCCGAAACCATTTCGGTGGCCGATCTGGCGCACAAGATGGCGGTGAAGGCCATCGAAGTCATCAAGGTGATGATGAAGATGGGTTCGATGGTCACCATCAACCAGGTGCTGGACCAGGAAACGGCCATGATCGTGGTCGAGGAGATGGGCCACAAGGCGCTTGCCGCCAAGCTCGACGATCCCGATGCTTTCATCGAGGAGTCCGCCGCGCACAAGGACGTGCCAATGGAGCCGCGGGCGCCGGTGGTTACCGTCATGGGCCACGTCGACCACGGCAAGACCTCGCTGCTGGACCACATCCGCCGCGCCAAGGTGGCGGCCGGCGAGGCCGGCGGCATCACCCAGCATATCGGTGCCTACCATGTGCAGACCGACCGCGGCATGGTCACCTTCCTCGATACTCCCGGCCACGAGGCGTTCACGGCCATGCGCGCACGCGGCGCCAAGGCGACCGACATCGTCATCCTGGTCGTCGCAGCCGATGACGGCGTGATGCCGCAGACCCGGGAGGCGATTCACCACGCCAAGGCGGCCGGCGTGCCGCTGGTCGTCGCGGTCAACAAGATCGACAAGCCTGAAGCCAACCCGGACCGGGTCAAGCAGGAATTGGTGGCCGAAGGCGTCATTCCCGAGGAATACGGGGGCGATTCGCCGTTCGTTGCGGTTTCGGCGAAGAAGGGCATCGGTATCGACGAACTGCTCGAGCAGGTGCTGCTGCAGGCTGAAGTCCTCGAACTGAAGGCGCAGCGGGATGCCCCGGCCAAGGGCCTGATCATTGAAGCGCGTCTCGACAAGGGCCGCGGTGCCGTGGCGACGATGCTGGTTCTGGCGGGAACCCTGAAGCGCGGCGATGTCGTGCTTGCCGGTCAGGTTTCCGGGCGGGTCCGGGCCATGCTCGACGAGAACGGCAAGGCGATCAATCAGGCCGGTCCGTCGATCCCGGTCGAGATTCTCGGTCTGTCGGATGTGCCGGCGGCGGGAGAGGAAGCCATTGTTCTCTCCGATGAGAAGAAGGCGCGCGAAATCGCCTTGTTCCGTCAGGGCAAGTTCCGGGACGTCAAGCTGGCGAAGCAGCAGGCAGCCAAGCTCGAGAACATGTTCGAGCAGATGAAGGAAGGCGAGGTCAAGACCCTGCCGCTGATCGTCAAGGCCGACGTGCAGGGTTCGCAGGAAGCGCTGGTGCAGACGCTGGCCAAGCTGTCGAACGACGAAGTCCGGGTGCAGATCATCCACAGCGCCGTCGGCGGGATCAGCGAGTCCGACGTCAACCTGGCGCAGGCTTCCAATGCGGTCATCATCGGCTTCAACACCCGGGCCGATGCCAATTCGCGTAAGCTGGCCGAGACTTTCGGTGTCGACATCCGCTACTACAACGTGATCTACGACGCGGTCGACGAGGTCAAGGCCGCGCTTTCCGGGATGCTGGCACCGGAGCGGCGCGAGCAGATCATCGGTCTGGTCGAGATCCGCCAGGTCTTCCATGTTTCCAAGGTTGGCGCCATTGCCGGCTGCTATGTCCTGGAAGGCCTGGTCAAGCGCAATTCCCGCATCCGCCTCCTGCGCAACAATGTCGTGCAGTGGGACGGCGAGCTTGAGTCGCTGAAGCGCTTCAAGGACGATGTCAAGGAAGTGCGCAGCAACTTCGAATGCGGTCTTTCGCTCAGGAACAACAATGACATCCAGGAAGGCGACCACCTCGAAGTGTACGAGATCCAGGAAGTGGCCCGCACCCTGAAATGAAGAAGGCTGGTTTTCAGCGCAGCGATCGGGTCGCGGAGCAGGTGCGCCGCGACCTTGCCGACCTGATTCGCAGCGAACTGAAGGATCCGCGGGTCGGCATGATCAGCCTGACGGCGGTGGAGCTGACACCCGATTACGCCCACGCCAAGATTTTCTTCACGACGCTCGCCGTCGAGCATCTGTACGAAGTCGAACGTGGCCTGAAGCGCGCGTCGGGCTTCCTGCGCCGCGAACTTGGGCGGCGGATTCACATTCACACACTGCCCGAACTGCATTTCGTCTACGACAATTCCATTGCCCACGGCATCAGTCTCTCCCACCTGATCGATCAGGCCAGCGAGTTGAGCGACCAGACGCCTGACGAGTAGGGTTCGCATGCAGGTCAGGAAGGCCTGGAAACAGGTCGACGGTGTTCTCTTACTCGACAAGCCGCTCGGTCTCACTTCCAACGATGCCCTGCAGAAAGCGCGCCGCCTCTTCTCTGCGGCCAAGGGTGGGCACACCGGGACCCTCGATCCGCTGGCCACCGGCTTGCTGCCGCTGTGCTTCGGTGAAGCGACCAAGTTTTCGGCTGACCTGCTCGACGCCGACAAGACCTATGAGGCCGTGGTCAGGCTCGGCGTCTGTACCGATACCGGCGATACCGAAGGCACGGTGACCGCGACGGCTGCGGTCGACGTCTCGGAGGACGTAGTTTTCAGGGTCCTGCGGCAATTCACCGGGGTCATCCGGCAGGTTCCGCCGATGTACTCGGCGCTCAAGCGCAATGGCCGTCCATTGTACGAATTGGCGCGCCAGGGAATCGGTGTCGAGCGTGAGGCGCGGATGATCACCATCCATGCCATCGACTGCCTGAGCTTTGGTGGCGACAAGCTGACCTTGCGGGTTGCATGCAGCAAGGGTACCTACATTCGCGTGCTGGCCACCGACATCGGACAGGCGCTCGGCTGTGGTGCTCACCTGGCAGGCCTGCGCCGGACCAGGGTAGGGCATCTCGATCTGGGCACTGCCGTGACGCTGCCGCAACTCGCGGCTCTCGACGAAGTAGGGCGCGCCGGTTGCCTGGGCCCGGTCGATGCCTTGCTGCGCAGCCTGGCGGTGGCGACACTGCAAGGCGAGGTGGCCGAGCGCTTTCGCCACGGGAACCCAGTCGATCTCCCCGCCGGCCTGAGCGGAAAGATTCGCGTCTATGTCGACGGCACGCTGATCGGCGTTGGCGAATCGGCAGCGGACGGCCGTCTGTGGCCGAAAAGACTGGTGCACCTGACGCATTGATCTGTTAAAATGCTTCGCCTTCCTCTGCCAAAGGGAAGGAGTGTCCTGATCTGACGCCCGCTCTATCAAACTGGGGCTGCGTTGCAACCAAGAAAGAGAGTTTGAAATGGCAATGACCACTGAATCCAAGGCCGGCATCGTCGCCGATTTTCAGCGCGCCAAAGGCGACACCGGTTCTCCGGAAGTCCAGATTGCGCTCCTCACCGCCCGTATCAATGATCTGACCCCGCACTTCAAGGAGCACAAGAAGGATCACCACTCTCGTCGTGGTCTCCTGCGTCTGGTCAGCCAGCGCCGCAAGCTCCTGGATTACCTCAAGGGCAAGAATATCGATACTTACCGTACCCTGATTACCCGCCTCGGTCTGCGGAAATAAGCCCGACCGAAGCGTTCGAGAGAGCGGCCCGGATTAGTCCCGGCCGCTTTTTTCATTTGTTGTCGTTGTTGGCTGTTCAATGTGATGAGAGTGAAAGGAAAACATGTTCAATGTCGTGAAAAAGACCTTCGCCTACGGGGACCATCAGGTCACCCTGGAAACCGGCGAAGTTGCCCGCCAGGCTGGCGGTGCCGTGCTGGTGTCGATGGAGGAAACCGTGGTGCTGGTGACTGTTGTCGCCGCCAAGAATGCCAAGCCCGGCCAGGATTTCTTCCCGCTGACCGTCGATTACCAGGAAAAGACTTACGCTGCAGGCCGCATCCCCGGCGGCTTCTTCAAACGCGAGGGCCGTCCCTCGGAAAAGGAGATACTGACCTGCCGCCTGATCGACCGTCCGATTCGCCCGCTGTTCCCGGACGGCTTCTACAACGAAGTCCAGATCATCGCCACGGTGATGTCCCTGAATCCGGAAGTCGATTCCGACATCCCGGCGATGATCGGTGCCTCGGCCGCGCTGGCGATTTCCGGCGTGCCGTTCAACGGCCCGATCGGTGCCGCTCGCGTCGGTTACATCAACGGCCAGTACGTGCTGTGCCCGACCCTGAGCCAGCTCAAGGACAGCCAGCTCGACCTCGTCGTCGCCGGCACCGAATCAGCCGTCCTGATGGTCGAGTCCGAATGCGATCAACTGTCCGAGGAAGTCATGCTGGGCGCCGTCGTTTTCGGTCACACCGAATCGCGGAAGGCGATCGATGCCATCAACGAACTCGTCGAAGAAGCCGGCAAGCCCGAGTGGGACTGGGCTCCGGCAGCGAAGAACGAGCCGCTGATCGCCCGGGTGCATGAACTCGCCAGGCCCGAGTTCGAGGCGGCCTACAACATCACCGTTAAGCAGACGCGGACCCAGGCGATAAAGGACATCTACGCCCGGGTCATCGCCGCCGTCAGCGAAGGTGTCGACAACCCGCCGTCGGGCGGCGAGGTCATGGACATCATGTTCGCCCTTGAAGGCGATATCGTGCGCGGTCGCATCCTGTCGGGCGCGCCGCGCATCGACGGTCGCGACACGCGCACCGTGCGTCCGATCACCATGCGCTCCGGTGTCCTGCCGCGCACCCACGGTTCCGCCCTGTTCACTCGGGGTGAAACCCAGGCGCTGGCGGTGGCGACGCTCGGCACCAACCGCGACGAGCAGATCATCGACGCGCTGGCCGGCGAATACCGCGACCGCTTCATGCTCCACTACAACATGCCCCCGTTCGCCACCGGCGAATGCGGCCGCGTCGGGTCGCCGAAGCGGCGCGAGATCGGTCACGGCCGTCTCGCCAAACGCGCGCTGCTCGCCGTGCTGCCGAAGCCCGAAGACTTCTCCTACTCGATGCGCGTGGTTTCGGAAATCACCGAGTCCAACGGCTCCTCGTCGATGGCTTCCGTCTGCGGTGGCTGTCTGGCGCTGCTCGATGCCGGCGTGCCGCTCAAGGCGCACGTCGCCGGCATCGCCATGGGCCTGATCAAGGAAGGCAACCGTTTCGCCGTGCTCACCGACATCCTCGGCGACGAGGATCATCTTGGCGACATGGACTTCAAGGTGGCCGGCACGACCGCCGGCATTACCGCGCTGCAGATGGACATCAAGATCCAGGGCATCACCAAGGAGATCATGAAGGTTGCCTTGGCGCAGGCGCAGGAAGCCCGTTTGCACATACTCGGCCTGATGCAGCAGGCTGCTGCCGGCCCGCGCGAAGAAATGTCGGCCTATGCACCGCGTCTCTACACCTTCAAGATCAATCCGGAAAAGATCCGTGACGTGATCGGCAAGGGCGGTGCCGTCATCCGTGCTCTGACCGAGGAAACCGGCACCACCATCGATATCCAGGACGACGGTACGATCACCATCGCTGCCACCTCTGGCGATGCCGCCGCCGCGGCCCGTTCGCGCATCGATGCGATCACCGCGGAAGTCGAGATCGGGAAGATCTACGAAGGCACCGTGCTGAAGATCCTCGATTTCGGTGCGATCGTTTCCGTGCTCCCGGGCAAGGATGGTCTGCTGCACATCTCCCAGATCGCCCAGGAGCGCGTCAACAAGGTCGAGGACTACGTCAAGGAAGGCCAGGTCGTGCGCGTCAAGGTCCTCGAGACCGACGACCGCGGTCGCGTCAAGCTGTCGATGAAGGCTGCCGCAGCCGAGGAGGGCACGTCTCAGTCGGGCGCCGCAGTGCAGCCGCAGTGATCCGCTAGCTCGGCTAGAAACGCAAAAGGGCACCGCGAGGTGCCCTTTCCATTTTGCGCTTTCCGGAGCAACTACCGGCGCCCTGAAGAAAGTCCCCGGGGGCGCCAGGCGAAATCGACGCCTATTTCGCCATCTGCCTTTCCTTCATTTCGTCGAGCGTCTTGCAGTCGATGCACAGTCTGGCGGTCGGACGGGCTTCCAGGCGCTTGATGCCGATCTCTACACCGCACTTGTCGCAAAAGCCATAGTCGCCGCTTTCGATGCGCGCCAGGGTCTCGTTGATCTTCTTGATCAGTTTGCGCTCGCGGTCCCGGTTGCGCAATTCGATGGCGATATCCGTTTCCTGGCTGGCACGGTCATTGGGATCCGCAAACACGGTGGCTTCGTCCTGCATGGTGTGCACCGTGCGGTCGATATCCTCGCTCAATTCCTTCTTGAGCGTCTCGAGGATCTTGCGAAAATGCGCAAGCTGCTTTCCGCTCATGTACTCTTCCCCGGCCTTCGGTTCGTACGGCGGGAAATGCTTGTGTAATAGATCTTCAGCCATGATGCTTGTGCGTCCCAGTGACGAAAAAGACGATTAAATATCAGAAAGCCGGGCACGGTGCAAGGAAACTTTGTTATTGGAATATAGGCCTTTGATCTGGTGCGTGTTTACGCGGGATGTTAGAATCCGCTGCCTCTTGTCGGGGCGTAGCGCAGCCTGGTAGCGCATCTGCTTTGGGAGCAGAGGGTCGTGAGTTCGAATCCCACCGCCCCGACCAATTCCTCCGTGCTTCACCAGCAAGTGCCCGTAGCTCAACTGGATAGAGCAGCTGCCTTCTAAGCAGCAGGTCGGGGGTTCGAGTCCCTCCGGGCACGCCACTTTCGATCGACTTGCGTTGTCATGCGTCAAACAGGATTGCGGGAACACAGATGATTCTTGTGACAGGCGGTGCAGGGTATATCGGTTCGCACACCGTGGTCGAAATGCTGACCGCGAACCTTGACCTGCTCATACTCGACAACTTTTCCAACAGTTCGCCTAAGGCGGTCGACGCGATCGAGCGTATTGTCGGCAGGCGACCGCTCGTGGTTGACAGCGATATCCGGGACAAGGCCGGGCTGCGCCGGATATTCGACGAATATCCGATTCTTGGCGTCGTTCACTTCGCGGGACTGAAGGCCGTTGGCGAGTCGGTTGAGCGTCCCTTGCGCTATTACGACAACAATGTCGCCGGCTCACTCGCCCTGTTCGAGGCGATGGCAGAGGCGGGCATCTTCCGGCTGGTCTTCAGTTCCTCGGCAACGGTCTACGGCGATCCGCACAGCGTGCCGATCCGCGAGGACTTTCCGCTGCAGGCGACCAATCCCTACGGCCGCACGAAACTGATGATCGAGGACATCTTGCGCGATCTGGCGGCTGCTGACCCGCGCTGGCGGGTGGCGCTGCTGCGCTATTTCAACCCGGTTGGGGCGCATCCGAGCGGACTGATCGGGGAAGATCCGCAGGGCATCCCCAACAATCTGATGCCTTATGTGGCCCAGGTCGCTATCGGCCGGCGCCCCGAACTGTCCGTTTTTGGTGGCGACTACCCGACGCGGGATGGAACCGGGGTGCGCGACTATATCCATGTGGTTGATCTCGCGCGCGGTCACCTTGCCGCTCTCAACGTTCTGGACAATCTGCCGGGAGCGGTGCCGATCAACCTCGGGACCGGTCGCGGCTATAGTGTGCTGGAGGTCGTGGCAGCTTTCGAGAATGCCAGCGGCAGAAAAGTGCCGTTTCGCATTGTTGACCGCAGGCCGGGTGATATCGCTGCCTGCTACGCTGATGCGTCGCTTGCACACGAATTGCTCGGCTGGTCGGCCGGGCGGGGGATGGCGACGATGTGTGAGGATTCCTGGCGCTGGCAGTCGACCAACCCACAGGGATTCGACAGCTGATTCGGCTACTGCCAATTCCAGACTACGGTCTGTGTCGAGCGTTCGTGAAGTATCTCCTTGTCAGGCAGGGCAATCGCATCAACTATCCCCAAGCCCCAACAGGCTAGCGCGATATGAATCTGAGGAAGCGGCGAGGATACGACGCGTGTAGATTCCGCCCTTTCGCGTGGACGTATCGAGGC
>WBZM01004061.1_pt1 | contig 10930 bp, 6 predicted proteins | sample 5204271 | NCBI WGS metagenome assembly WBZM01 (sample SAMN12344346, study PRJNA552823) | activated sludge metagenome | biome: Activated sludge suspended growth; feature: Nitrification reactor; material: Wastewater; isolation source: activated sludge from nitrification reactor of wastewater treatment...
GGATGAATTGGTCTCGACGGGGTGAAATGTTCTTGAGGGAGCGTGCCGAGCTACGCTGGTGGAGCTCGTAAATACAACCGGCGAATCAATACCTGGCAACTCTTATGAGTATGCTATGGCTGCCTACGAACTAGGTTTAGCCATCATCGGTCTCAGATGTGTTCGTTCATTTGAACACCGGTGTCGCTTCTAACGAAATAGTGTTATGGTATTTCGGTGTGCCATGACATGAGATTTTCACTGATGGCAATAATGCTCCTGTTGTTCGGATACCATTATTGTAAGATTTAAATGAGCAACTGCGCACGAAGAGCCCACGGCTCATGCATTTCGGACGCGGGTTCGACTCCCGCCATCTCCACTTGAACACTCGCATTGGAAAATGTGGGTGTTTTTTTTTGCAAGACCACTAATGCTCGGCTAAGAAACTACACAAAATATGGTAATGCAATGCCTACTTCGGCTTGTGAATTAAAGCCATGCACGCGCCTGCCGCTTTCTTCGACTAACTTCGCTCCCTGTTCTTCGCAGGCATAAAAGCATTTCCTTTTCTCGTATTTGGATGAACAAGCAAAGTTTTGTAGTTTTGGGGGAAGAAAAGGGCGTATTGGGTTAAGATAGGAAAGGAGTCAAGTCAAAAAGACAACCTAACATACACAATGGCTTGATAATGAAGCGACAAAAACAGAGAATAAGAAGAATAAATATTGTAAATTTGCCTAACTCAAAAAATTATATAATAAACTAATGACAGACAGAATAGCGAAACCGTTTTTAAAATGGGCAGGTGGGAAAACACAACTCATTAACGACATTGAAAAGGCTTTACCCAAAGACATTTCAAAGCACAAATTTACCTACATTGAACCCTTTATTGGAAGTGGTGCTGTTTTGTTTTGGGTACTAAACAGTTTTCCAAACCTAAAGAAAGCAGTTATAAACGACATTAACGAAGACTTAATCAATACCTACAAAACGATAGCTTCAAGACCCAAAGAACTGATTTCAATACTTCAAACCTTACAAAACGAATTTCACGAACTTGAAGGTCAAGACGAAGCGAAAAAAGAATATTACTACTCAAAAAGAGAGCTTTATAACACAAGAAAAGAAGAGCAAAGCGGACAAGCTGCTTTGTTTATTTTTCTCAATAGGACTTGTTTCAATGGGCTTTATAGAGTTAACCGTAGAAATGAATATAATGTGCCAATGGGAAGTTATAAGCGACCGACGATTTGCGACAAGGAAAATATTTTGGCAGTTAGTGAAGCACTGCAAAAAGTTGAAATACTGTGTGGTGACTATGAAGAAACTATTAAGTATGCAGATAATAATACATTATTTTATTTCGACCCTCCATACAAACCATTGAGCGAGACTTCCAGTTTCAACTCTTATGCAAAAGACGAGTTCAATGATGCCGAACAAATCAGACTTAGAGATTTCTGCAATAAACTTGATATATTGGGATACACTTGGATTTTGAGCAATTCAGACGTTAAGGGCAAAGATGAACATGATAATTTCTTTGATGACTTATATTCTGACTTCTACATACAAAGAGTGGATGCAAGACGCAGTATCAATGCCAATCCAGAGAAAAGAGGTTCATTGAAAGAGCTTCTAATTAACAACTATTCCAATAACTATATATTAGAAAAAACATATGGCAAATAATGAATCGTGGGCTAAGATATTTAGCGACTACAACATTTTAGAACACAATTTCGATGAAGCACCATTCGAATTATCTGCACAAAATATTAAAACGTCCTGCCAAAACTTTACAGAAGTAAATCAAAAGGAAGTTCGGGTTCTTTGTAAACAAGATACAAGAACAGACAGACCTAAAATTTTCATAGACAATGGATTGTTTTTATTGCCTATAAAAAACGGAAATTACATAATAGTAAAAGGCGAAGGTTATGTAGATATACCAGCAATTACGACTGATATTAAAGAGTACAATTCCAAACTTGATTTTAAACTCGATACATCAGAAATTGGAAACTCTGAAATGCAACATCTTGACTTTGCTTATGCATCAAGCTTGATAAGAACTTTTATGAATGATGAAAGCTTAGTTTTAACAATTCGAGGACGAAAATACACACCAGCATTTAGCTTCAATGTTGGGAATCAAACAATCGAAACTCAAAGTGTTCAAACAGAAGTTGATGCAGGTTACGAGGGAAGAGATAAAATTGTCTTAATTGAAGCCAAAAACTCTTCAACAAATAATACAATTATCCGTCAACTATTCTATCCATACAAACAGTGGAAACTTCATACTCAAAAAGATGTATTTCTTTTATTTTTCGAGAAAAGAGGAGATGTATTTAATATTTGGCAGTATGGCTTTACTGATGAATTCAACTACAACAGTATTCAATTGATCAAAGCAGATAGATACAGAATAATTGGACAGAACTAATGACAATGACACCTTTTTTCAAATCTGACGACAAAAACTTCTATCTGCTTCACGGAGATACAAGGGAGCTTTTGCCTCAATTTGACCACAAATTTGATAAGGTTTAAGTTGTTCGGACATTCCGAACAACTTAAAATTTCATCAAGTCAGAAAGAGATATTTCTATATCCTTTTGCAATAACTTCCAAGTTCAATAGCGAAGGGTTTCTTTCTCCTCTTTCTACCATCCCGATATAGTTTTTATGTAAACCACAATTTTTTGCAAATTCTTCTTGCGTTAGACCTTTTTCTTGCCTCAACTGCTTTAATCAAATACCAAAATGTTTTAAAATATCTACACTCATAAAATAAAAAACACTTATTGTGTGTTTTTTTATTATATTTGCAAATGCAATTAACCTATTTTAATTTAATTTATAACTATATGAAAATCGAACTAAAAAATTCAAGCCACACGCCGCAAGCCATTAAGCCACTTATTGAATATTTTGATTCTTTAATTGAGCTTCCTGTCTTTGAATTCCAAGGATTAACCGTTGAATTGGATCCCACAATTGATTGCAAAGGAAATGATGCGTTAATTCGTTGGACAGACATTCAGGAAGGTTTTAATGGCAAGTTAATAGTAAATTCACTTGAAGAATTTAAAAAAGAATTCAAGCTATTACATGCTTAAACCTTACTTCAAATCCGAAGACAAAACTTTCTATCTTCTTCACGGAGATACAATGAATCTTTTGTCTCAATTTGACCATAAGTTCGATATGGTTTTTGCTGACCCACCATACTTTTTATCCAACAATGGACTATCCATTCAAAGTGGACAGATCGTGAGTGTAAACAAAGGCAAATGGGATAAATCGGAAGGGTTTGAATTTGTGAATGAATTTAATAGAAAATGGCTTTCATTGATTCGTGATAAGATGAAAGATGATGCTACGATTTGGATTAGTGGAACAATGCACAATATTTTTTCGGTTGGACAACTATTGACTGAGTTAGGCTTCAAAATTTTGAACATAATCACTTGGGAAAAAAGTAATCCTCCACCAAATTTTTCTTGTCGTTATTTCACGTATTCAACAGAGCAGATTATTTGGGCAAGAAAATGTGAGAAAATTCCTCATTACTTCAATTATGAACTAATGAAACAGCTCAATGGCAACAAACAAATGAAAGATGTTTGGAAACTTCCTGCAATTGCGCCCTGGGAAAAATCTTGTGGTAAACACCCGACACAAAAACCTCTTTCAGTTTTGACAAGAGTTATATTAGCATCAACAAAGCCAAACGCTTGGATTTTAGACCCCTTTTCAGGTAGCTCGACAACAGGTATTGCAGCAAATTTGGCAAACAGACGTTTTTTAGGTATAGACCAAGAAGAAAAATTTTTGACAATAAGCAAAAACAGAAAAATAGAAATAGAGAACCCACGGACTGCTACGACATTCAGACAAAAAATTGGTGGTTTCAGCGACAAAAAAGAACTTGAATTATTTTTAGTTCAAGAACCACAAGAAGACTATACAACAGAACTAAATTTGACAACACATAATCACTACTGTCAACAACCATAACTCTTCCACCCCACATCATCATTTCTCCCACTAAGGGCAATAAAAAAAGCAATCGTTTTTTGCGATTGCTTTTTTTTGTGAGTATCGGATAGTGTGCTGCTTATTCGCCTTGTGCTTTTGAATAGAGGGCAGCGCCATTTTCTTCATGGAGTTTTTCAATGTGCATCCACGGAAGTTCCGCAGGGAAATTATTGAGAAATTCCAAAATATCATCATCGGTGAGCGGATTTTGTGCTGTGTAGCGGCAACGCTGACAATCCACAATAACAATATCGGGAATATCGCCCGGATAAATTTTTGTGCCGCGATTGGATACCATAGTTAAAGTCAATTTTCCTACTGATTTCGGTAAAAGACTAATATCTGTGGTGCGAACAAATATATCAACGCCTTTGATAGTCCACGGTGCTTGTTCTTTGCGTAATTCCTCACGTGCAATGCGCACTCGCGATGCTATTGCTTCAGCCGACGGCGCAACAGCCGGTAAATCGGCAATTGCCGCACAAATAGCGTCGGTGTATTCTGTTGTTGTTGCCGAACCGCCAATATCACGTGTTTTGATGCCTGCTTCCAATGTTTTGGTTAAGGCATTTTCAATGAGGGCAGCATGGTCTGTTGCTCCCATATAGCGTAACATCTGAATACTTGAGAGGAGAAGTGCTGTCGGATTTGCAAGATTTTTTCCGGCAATGTCCGGCGCAGAACCGTGCACAGCTTCAAACACAGCAGCGTCCGTACCGATATTACCGCCGGGCGCTACGCCAAGACCGCCAATAAGACCTGCACAAAGATCACTGACAATATCGCCAAATAAATTAGGCAATACGAGTACATCGAATTGTTCCGGCTTGATAACAAGTTGCATACATAAATTGTCAATAAGGATATCGCTGTGTTCAATGGCAGGATAGCCGCCGGCAACATCCATAAAGGAACGAAGGAATAAGCCATCGGTCATTTTTTGAATATTGGCTTTATGGACACAGGTTACTTTTTTACGTCCCTCTATGCGTGCCATCTCGAAGGCATAACGCGCAGCAGCACGTGAGCCGACGCTTGTAATCAAACGCAGACATTGGGCAACTTCGGGTGTTTGTTGATGCTCAATACCGCCATAGGTATCTTCAACATTTTCACGGACAATAATCAAATCCACATTATCATAACGTGTTTTGATGCCGGGGAATGTTTTGCATGGGCGAACATTGGCAAAAAGTTCAAGCGTTTTGCGAATTGTCACATTGATGCTTTTATGACCGCCGCCTATGGGGGTTGTGGTGGGTGATTTTAATGCAATGCCATTGCGTGCAATAGAATCAAGAGTTTCTTTAGGTAAGCCATTGCCGTATTTTTCAATACAGTAAAGCCCCGCATCGGCTTCTTCCCATGCCACAGGAGCATTTGCTGCTGCGAAAATTGTTTTGATGGCTTCGGCGATTTCAGGACCAATGCCGTCGCCTTTAATTAATGTAACCGTTTGTTTTACCATAGAAATATTCTTTGATGAGTTTTGATGAGTAATAAGTATTGATACAAAATTAGGTATTACGACAAACATAAAATGGAAAAATTTTCTCGGGAATCATAAGCCCCAAGCCATAGAGTTAGCCGTATTATTTAGATAATCCCCTCTTGTTATTTCATAATCACACATTGAGTACTCATTTGCATTGTTGGTGTTTGCACAATTACTCTGTATGTGCCGTTCGATAGTTTATCCGTCGGATAGCTGAAAGTATAATCACCATGTTCTAATATTCCATCGCTAATGACAGCGACAGTTTCGCCGAGCGAGGAAATTATGCGCAAGGTATGATGACCCGTTTCTACGGTATGAATGTCAATATTCATGCCTTCATGCGGCGGATTCGGCATAATGGACACGGTAGGCATACCATAAGGATTGAAGAGCCGTTTACCGCCGGCTTCACATATACCCAATACGGTAAATTTTCCGGCTTGGGCAGATAAACCAACGGGCGCGCCACCGGCATCGAGGTTCTGTAATTGTAATGTGATTGTATCATCTGTTCCGAGCATAACTCTACATTCAATAGTCCCGAGAATATTGCTTGTTATGGGTTGTACCGGTAAAGTAAGATTGATGGTTCGGTCAAATCCGCTTATGGTTCCGCGCATGGCAGGATCGGTTGGTTCCAGAACCGTCGCATTCATGACTAATTGTGCATTAAATTGCTTTGCCCCTGAGATTGCAAGCTGATTGGCGGATGTCAGTTGAATCGGAATTGAGACAATATCGCCCGGATATCCTTGATTATTGCCCACAACAAGAACTGCCGAGGAACTTGCTCCCGCACCCGTGATTGTTGATGTTGTTTGCAGACCGCTTGCACTTGTTGCCGTGAGTGTTATTTGTTTAGCACCAATGCTCTGCGGCGTGAAGCGTACTTTTATGGATAAAGGTTGATTTTTATTGACTGCTTTTGGTACAAAACCGATAACAGCAAAATCACCCATATCACCATTGGTAGGAATAACTGATTGTATGATTTCATCAGTCGGGGAATTGGTTGTTACTTCTATGTCTTTATCCTTGGATGTATTAATACCAATAGTACCGAAATTATGATTTTCCAAAGCTAATGTGGGTATGAAAGTACTTGTGACAATACCTTTTATCGTGCATTCATCTGATATATCTGCGCCGGATTGATCTTGCCCTGTTACTTTAAGTATGCCTAATTTGACACCGTCGGGGGTTCCTGTTTGTGGTGCGAAGCGTATCGGAATAGTCATTTGATCATTGGTATTGGCAAGCACTTGCGGAGTAAATGGCAGCACACTGAACACTGCATCATCATTTGATTCGAACACAGCGGCAGCAGAAGAAATAGTGACCGGTCCTTTGCCATTATTGATGACAGTGACTGTTCCATTATCTATTTCGCCGATTTTGAGTGATATGGGAAATGCGAAGTCTAATGCCTCAATAGATGGTGCATTTACATCAATAACTTCACCGATAAGTTCCACGCCTACATATAATGCACATGGCGGCGGAGAAGTCACTTCTAATTTATCAGATTCTTCACCAATAACAGTTGCCGAAAAACCAATAGTCACTTCTAATCTTCCACCGGGTTGAATATCTATGGTTTGCGGTGGTGCGGGCAAAACGGGATTGGTGGAAAGTATGGAAAATTGCCCTGCCACATTTGCCAAGCTATTTGTATTTAATGGAATGGGTGTTGTACCCGTATTTGTTAATATTGTCATCAGACTTGTAGGAGAACCTATATTCACAATACCGAAATTTAATATAGGATTTGAGGCAGTCATTGTTGGCGGTGTTATTCTTTTTCCTTTAATCACTATCCGTTTTTGTAGCGCACATGGCTCTAATGAAATATCAATATAACCGAAAAACTCACCATTTGGTGTAGTCGTTTGTGCGGTTAATTGTGCGGTAAATGTTTGTGTCGAACCGCTGAATAGAGTAACATCCGTTGTTAAATTAGGCGATGAAGCACCATTGGTGGAATTTACAGTAATCGTAAAATTATCCGTACCTGTTGTGGTAATTGTAAATGTTGCGCTGCCCATCATAGTTTCGCAGACTATATCGCCCACATTGACAGTATCGGGAATTTGCGGAGCGGTAATGCCGCTTTTGCTACCATTAAGAATAATATCTTTGGTTTGATTGCATGGATTATAGACTAATCGCAGTGTTGCTTGTGAATTACCTTGATTTAGCGGTGCATAACGAATTTTGAGTTTTACACGAGCACCACCGGGTATGGAATTTAAGGGAATATCCGAACCGAGATAGGTAAAATCATTTCCGATAATTGTGGGAGGTGACATTACTATCGGATCTGTGCCCGTATTTTGAATTTCAATATCTTCAATTTTTTCATTTTCACAGCCCGATAAACTTGGAAACGTATAATCGGTGGGTGCTGTAAGAGAAGCAGCGCCGCCAACGGTAATAATTATCTCATCTTTTCCGGTGCAATTATCTTTTCCTGTGACGGTGAGTGTATATTTTGTTTGACCGGAGACCGAAGCGGTAAATTCCGGTGTGAGAATAGTGGCATCACTTAATCCTGTGGTCGGTTGCCATTGATATGAAAAAGGACCTATGCCTGCAACTTGTGGATTAAGTGTCTTTTTTTCACCAATACAAATCCCCATATCATCGCCGACATTAACTTTAATTTCAGGATTAACCGAAATAATAATGGTATCGCGTATCACACAATTATTGACATCGGACACCATAACAGTATATAACATATTCGATAAAGGTGTGACTTTTAATTCATTTGTTGTTGCCGATTGAATAAGGCTATCACCATTTTTTCGCCATTCAAAAATATACGGTGGGTCACCGCCTAAAATATTTGCTACAAGCCGAGCCTCATTACCATAACACAGAGTCAAATCATTACCAAGCGACACTTTCATTTCATTGCCCACATTGATAAAAACGCTGTCGGTGGCGCTGCATCCTTTGGTATCGGTGATTGTCACTTTATATTTTGTTGTTGTTGTGGGAGTGGCGACAGGAGCGGCAATAGTCGCCGAATTTAGTCCTGTGGCAGGTTCCCATCTATATGTAAATGTGGAAGCCGACCCCGTGCCTCCTGAGCCGACACTTTGTAATTGAACAGATTTGCCATAACAAACAAAAACACCTTCATCTTTGGGTTCAGTAATGGCAACGGTCATGGAAGGATTTACTCTTACGGTTAATTTCCCTTCAACGGTACAATTGCCCGGACCTGTGACCTTAGCAGTGAGAGTGCCCGTTCCTACTTGTGTCCATGTTACATTGACATCTTGCAGATCATCCGGACCATTTATGATACCGCCTGTAATATCCCATTTGAATATATGTCCCGGACCATAATTTCGTGGTAAACGATATATTTCGCCACTCCCCAAACATTTCTCCGGTAAAACAGAATCCGGCACAATAGGTTTGGGAAAAACAAATACCGTGACGGTATCGAGAATAGGACAATTCGCACCATTGCGCACCACAACGGTATAGCGTGTTTTTGTTGTCGGCGTTACGAGTGTTTTAGAAGCTGTCGTATTGGTAACACCTGTGGGAGGTGTCCATAAATATCCATTGCCGGCAATGGGATCTTTACCGATTTCCACTGATTCGCCCAAACATATATTTTTTGTTGTGCCGGCATATACTGTGGGTGAATATGCTGAATCAATGCAAATAAATGAAATAAAATTATCAATTGCTCCATTAGGTGTATTATCATAAACACCCGGAGTAGTAATCATACTCGGATGGGAAAATCCATTAATCCAAAAACGCTCTCCTGCATCAGAAACTTCAATATTACGAATATCATTTGTTGTATTATATGAGCCATATAATAATGAATTAAGCGAATTGTTAAATTTTGCAACAATACCCGTTTCTATATTGGATGCATGGGGTTTTACCACAAAAGCTGCAAATGTTGTCGGTCCGCCCGTCACACCGGAAATAAATACTTCTGTGGAAGTTTTGGCGATGGCAATATCAAAACATTTTGTATCCGTTGCACTGATAAATGTACCCGATAAAGGGGCAAGAGAAGGTGAATATTTTATAATAAAGCCATTGCTTCCCGTACCCGTAAAATTAGGTGCAAAACCACCGGAAGGAATTGGAAAATTAGAGCTATATGTTTCACCTGTAATAAAAATATTGTCATCTTTATCAAGAGCCATTCCATGAATAATATCATCACCGCTTCCTGCTACAAAGAATGAATTAATGACACTATTGCCATCCGATGATAATAATGCGACATAACAATCTCTGTTTGATGAATTGGAATATGACCCGCCACCCGAAAAAGCAATATTGCCATTACTGAGAACGGCAACATTGGTAATATGCACACCGCCGGATTGATTGCCATCTTCTTGTGCTCCGCCGAGAAAACGTGCCCAAGGGCGATTGGCGCCATTAGCTGTCATTTTCATCACAAAAAAATCATTATTACCACCCAAATAGCCATTAATTGTTGTTGGAATTCGTTTTGCCGTAGGTGTAATACCGCTGATAATAAAATCGCCATCATTGGCACGTGCCAAACCAAAAGGATATGCCACACCATTTGGACCACCGATAAATGTGGAAAAAAGTAAACCGCCGCCGGCACTGAATTTTGCAAAAAATCCATCACCTTCGCCCGGTGTAGTCACACCATCATTGGTATTATCATATAAACCTGTTGTTGTAGGAAAAGAAGCACTGCCACCCACGCCGACAAGATAAATTTCATTATTATGAATGAATAAGCGTGAACCATAATTTTGTTGAGTATTAATAGTATTCTGTCCCAGATATGTTGACCACACAATATCTTTACCATCTTCTTGCATATAGGTCATATATGCTTCGCTTTTAGCAAGATTAAATGTATTATCATATCCGGCTTTTGTGGGGAAATTTGTGGATTGTGTGGTACCTGTTACAAGCGTAGCATTATTCAATATGACCATATCAAAAGGTAAATCATCAGCCCCGCCTCCAAGAAATGTTTGATAGACATACGGATCAATAATAAGCGGCGTATCGTGATGATATTCATCAAGATTAATACCGACACGCTGAGCAGAGAGCTTTTTGAAATGTCCATGAACAATAGTTTTTTTACCGTCAATATATTGAAAAGCCATTAAGCCATCATGCACTACTTTCCCCATGTGCGTACCCAGTTCCAAAGCAGATGATGGCGTGATATGCACATAATCGGCACCATCGAATTTGAGAACTATAGATTGCGGCATGGCATGTGGAGCGGTATGAAAATCATAGCGCAAATTATTATTCTCAAAATAGAGGCGTATATCAATGCCTGACCATACATTACGTAAAAGCACTTCGCCGTGCAGCGCCACATGTTCAGCCCATTGTGTGGGGTCATTGCCATAA
>WBZM01004064.1_pt1 | contig 10919 bp, 12 predicted proteins | sample 5204271 | NCBI WGS metagenome assembly WBZM01 (sample SAMN12344346, study PRJNA552823) | activated sludge metagenome | biome: Activated sludge suspended growth; feature: Nitrification reactor; material: Wastewater; isolation source: activated sludge from nitrification reactor of wastewater...
CCGGCGCGGGGTCAGCGGGCCACCAGGACGAAGACCACCGCCGTGAGGAGCGCGGCGGCGGCGGGCACCACCACGTCGAGGATCGCCTCGTGCCAGCGGCGGGCGGGGAGCGTGTCGAAGGGGTCGCGGTCCGTCATGGTGGGCCTCCACCCCGGGGACAGCGGCGGGCGGCGGGTGTGACGGGGGCTCAGCGGCGGCCGGCGGCGTCGTCGATCAGCTCTCGCACGCGGCGCCCCAGGGTCGCGCCGGTGAAGGGCTTGGAGAGCACGCCCTCCAGCGCCTCGGCCCCCTCGGCGTAGCCCGAGACCAGCAGCACCGGCAGCCCCGGCGCCAGGGCGGCCAGGCGGCGGGCCGCCTCCGGGCCCGAGAGGATGGGCATGCGCACGTCGAAGACGGCGGCGGCGTAGGTGGCGGGGGCGGCGGCGGCGATGCGCACCAGCGCCTCCTGCCCGTCGCGCGCCTCGTCCACCTCCCAGCCGGCGCGGAGCAGCATGCGGCGCACCGTGCCGCGCACCTGGTCGTCGTCGTCGGCCAGGAGCAGCCGCTCGCCCGGGCGGGCCGTGGCGGCGGCGGACGGGGCGGGGGCGCGCAGCGGGGCGTCGGCCGGCGGGGCGGCCAGCGGCAGGCGCACCTCGGCGGTGGTGCCCTGGCCGGGGCGGCTCTCGAGCCGGATGGTCCCGCCGGCCTGGGTGACGATGCCGTGGCTCACCGCCAGCCCCAGGCCCGAGCCGCGGCCCACCGGCTTGGTGGTGAAGAAGGGCTCGAAGACCCGCGCCAGGTGCTCGGGGGCGATGCCGGTGCCGTCGTCGCGGGCGGTGAGCACCGCGGCCCCGGCCGGCTCCCCGGGGCCGGGCGCCGCCACCGCCAGCGCCAGGTCCAGCCGGCCGCCCTCCGGCAGGGCGTCGCGGGCGTTGGTGGCCAGGTTCACCACCACCTGCTCGAGCTGCGCCGGATCGGCCGAGACCCAGACCGGCGCGGCCGGGGCGGCGAGCCCGACGCGGATGCGGCCGCCCAGGATCCGCTCCAGCAGCGGCCGCAGCCGCTCCAGCAGCTGGCCGAGGTCGTGCACCACGGCGCGGGCCGGCTGGCGGCGGGCGAAGCCGAGGAGCTGGCGGGTCAGCTCGGTGGCCCGGTCCACCGCCGTGAGGGCCGCGTCCAGCTCGGCCCGCACCGCCGGCTCGGCGGTCAGGTCGCGGGCCAGCTCGACGTGCCCCAGCAGCGCGCCCAGCAGGTTGTTGAAGTCGTGGGCCACGCCGCCGGCCAGCGTCCCCAGCCCCTCCAGCCGCTGCTTGTGGGCCAGCTGGGCCTCCAGCGCCGCCCGCGCCTCCTCGGCGCGGACGCGCTCGGTGATGTCGCGGGAGGTGGCCAGGATGCCCCGCACCTCGGGGTTGTCGAGCTGGTTGAGCGCCACCGCCTCCATCCAGGTCCAGCCGCCGCCCTTGCGGGCGTAGCGGTAGCGCACGGTGGTGGAGGCGCCCGGCTCGGCCACCACCCGCGAGAAGGCGGCGGCCACCGCCTCCCGATCGTCCGGGTGCATCAGCTGGAAGGTGTCGGCGCCGGCCAGCTCCTGCTCGCTGAACCCGCTGATGCGCTCGGCGGCCGGCGAGTTGTAGAGGAGCCGCCCCGCGGCGTCGAGGAGCGAGACGATGTCGCCCGAGTGGAGCGTCAGCGCGCGGAAGCGCGCCTCGGTCCAGCTGCCCGGCGTGCCCGGGTCGTGCTTGGGGTCGTCGGCCATGGTCGCATCCCCCCTCGGCGGGAGACGGTGGCGATCATACGGTCGGACCTCCCACGAGGTCGACCGACCGTCCGTGCCGGGACGGGGCGTCCTACTCGCCGCCCCCCTGGCGCCAGCGCTTCTCCAGCTCCCGGTAGGTGGCCGGGTACTCCGCGGTGAAGCGCTGGTAGAGCGGGATGGGGTAGCGGATGCCGCCGGCGTGCGTCCCCTCCAGCCCCTTCACCATCCGCTCGGCCTGGGCGAAGGGGAAGGTGAAGGCCATCTCGTCGTCGGCCGCCAGGCCGAAGATGCGGTCGCCGTAGCAGGGGAGGATGAGCTGCGGCTCCTGCGACTGGCGGGTGCGGATGACGATGTCGGCGCAGTCGCCGCGGCCGGTGAACTCGGTCCGGAAGGCGCCCCCCTTCTCGAAGAGGGCGGCGTTGACCAGGCGCAGCACCTGGGCCGAGTTGCCGTAGACCACCACCGTCTCCGGCTCGTAGGTGATGCGCGCCAGCGGGCCGGCCACCACCGCGCCGACCTCGTTGCGGGCGAAGCGGGGCAGGGCGTCCTCGAAGGCCTTCCCGGCCTCGGCGCAGGAGGCGTACATGCCCTCGGCCAGCGACCCCTTGGCGTAGTAGTCGATGCGGTCCTCGAAGCCGAAGGCCGCCTTGGCGATGGGGCAGGAGAGGTCCTCGCCGGCGAAGGCCAGCGTCCAGCCGTAGCGGCGGGCGAAGGAGATGGCCTGGCAGATGGCCACCTGCACGTGCAGGTCCTTCTTCGGCCGCTTCGCCTTGGCCGGGAGGGGCTCGCCGGGCGCCAGCGACCGGATGCCGACGGGGAAGGTGGCGACGCGGAGGTGGGTCTCGAGGTGCTTGGCGAGGGTGGCGGCGTCCATGGGGCCTCCGGGGGAGGGGAGCGGGGAGCGAGAATCATGGCGAGCCGCGCGGGCCGAGGCAAACCCGGGGCGCGCCTCACCCCGCCAGCGTCACCGGGTCCCCCTCGCGCAGCGTCCCGCCGCGCACCACCTCGGCGTCGAGCGCCAGCGTGCCGTCGAAGCGCGCCGCGATGTCCCGCAGCACCCCGGGATCCCTCGCCTGGGTGTCCGGGTCGAAGGTGGTCATGACGCAGCGGCCGCGCAGGCTCACCGCCCGCACCAGGCACGCGCCGATGCGGAGCACCCGCCCCTCCCAGGTGCGCTCCGCCAGCCCTTCCACGCCGCCGATGACGAGGTTGGGCCGGAGCCGGCGGCCGTCGCGGCCGAAGGCGGCGATGGCGCCGTCGGTGGCGACGAGGAGCGGGAGGACGTCGAAGCGCTCCGGCCCCTCGAAGCGGACCAGCCGCGCCCCGGGCCCCGCGGCGCGCTCGACCCTGGCGGCCACCTCGGGGTGATCCCAGGGGAGGCCGTCCACCAGCGGCGCGCCGCCGGGGCCGAGGGTGGCGTGGAGGCCGAGCAGCCCGGGCCAGCGCCGGGCCGTGCGGACCTGTCCGTCGGGGCCGACGGCGAGGACGCCCCGGTCGCCGAGGAGGCCGTCGGGGCGGAGCACGGCCTCGCGCAGCCGCTCGCCGGCCATCGACTTCACGGGGTACCGCCAGAGCTCGGAGAGGACCATGGGGTCGGTCAGTCCCGGCCGCGGCGCGGGCGTTTCACCGGCACCCCACCCGGGGCCGTCGCGCTGGACGCTGCGCCGGAGGTGCGCCACCATCGGGGCTCCACGGGGAGGGGAGCCCATGCACCTCGCCGCACCGCTGCTCGCCGTCCTGCTCCAGGCGCCGCCGGAGGGGCTGCTGGTGGCCCGGCTCCAGCTCGACCTGCCGCCGCCCGCGTCCGAACCCGCGCCCGCGCCCGGGCCCGCATCCGCCCCCAACCTCGCCCCGCCGAACCCGCCGCCGCAGCCGCGCGTCCAGGTCGATCGCGGCGCGCCGCCAGGTGCGGTGCTGGCCGGCGCCGGGATGGCGCTGGCGAGCGACTTCGCCTTCACCCTGATGGCCATCCAGGGCTTCGCGAGCACCTGGAACTCCGGCGGCGGCGATGCGGGCGGGGCGGTCTTCCTCCTCGGCGGGGTGGGGCTGCTCTTCGTCACGCCGCTGGCGGCGGTGAAGGGGGCGGCCTGGACCGGCCTGGAGGGCAACGAGCTGCGCGCCTACTGGATCACCTTCGGCGTGCGACTGGGCGCGCTGGCCGTGATCGGCATGGTGAACCAGGCCAACCGCGGGACCACGGCCGGCGACGCCCTCGGCATCGCCTACGCGGTCACCGAGTTCTGGCTCCAGCCCTGGGTGGCCGCCCGCGTGCTCGGCGCCACCAGCACCGGCCCGGCGCCCGCCCCGGCCGCCCTCTCGCCGGTCAGCGCGGCGCGGCCGGTGGCCGATCCGGCCCTGGCGAGGTGAGCCGGGCGGCAGGGGCCCGAGGTGTCGAGCAGGTGGTCCCGGGCGCGCCCGGCCGTGGACACTGCACGCTCGGTGCGGGATAGTGCGGCCACGGAGGGGAACCCGATGAGACACCATGGACTGGCCCTGGCCGGCCTGCTGGCCCTGGCCGCCTGCACGGACTCGAAGGGCGCCGCCGTGCGGCCGCCGGACGACACGCCGCTCACCGGCCACGCCGCCCGCAGCCTCGAGCCGGCCCCCGTCGTCAGCGCCTGCGGTGCGCCGACGGCGGACGGGGTGCTCTCGCCGGGGGAGTGGGACGACGCCGTCTCCACCCGCTTCCTGGTGGTGCGCCCGGAGAGCGCCGGGGGCGGGATGGTGCCGGCGGTGCTCCGCGCCATGAGCGACGACCACCGGCTCTACTTCTCGGTGGAGATCGAGGCCGACACCTCGGGCTTCAGCCAGTCCCACTTCCTCATGCTCGACGTGGACCGCGACGGCGCCATCAGCGCCGGCGACGACGTCTTCGGCTTCACCTACTGGCCCCCGGCCCCCGTGGGCGGGGTGCCGGGAGAGAACACCGCCTTCTTCGACGACTTCTACGGCCCCTGCGTGCTGAACGGCGTGCCGACGCTCTGCGGGCCGGAGGACGTGGATCCGCCGCCGGGGATGGGGCCGGCCGGGACGGCGGACGGGGCGGCGGCCCTCTCCTTCGGCGCCGCCTCGGTGGTGGAGGAGTGGCACCCCTACGACGGGACCGACCTGCGCGACCTGCAGGCCGCCCCGGGCGACACCATCGCCATGCAGATCGACATCCGGCTCCTCGACACCTGCGGCGACTACCCGCGCTGCTACGGCGACACCGGCTTCCCCAGCGAGTCCACCTACCGGGACTTCGTGGTCGGCTGCGGCGGGGCGCGGGAGGAGGAGGTGATCACGGTCCGCATCGACGTGAAGCCGGGCGACGCCGTGCCCACCATCCACCTCGGCTCCGGCGGGACCACCGCGGTGGCCATCCTCGGCAGCCGGACCTTCGACGTGGCGACGGTGGACCTCGCCACGGTCTTCTTCGCCGGGGCGCCGGTGGCCCGCCGCCAGGACGGCTCCCCCATGGTGGCGCTGGAGGACTCGAACGGCGACGGCCGGACGGACCTGCTGTGCCACTTCGAGACCGCGGCCCTGCGCCTCACCACCGAGTCCACCGAGGCCACGCTGGCCGGGGCGACCACCACGGGCGCGCTCCTCCGCGGGACCGACGCGGTGCGGGTGACGCGCTAGCGGGCGGCCGCCGGCCCGTCAGAAGCCCAGGACGATCTTCCCGAAGGAGTCGTTCTTCTCCATCTTCTCGTGGGCCTCGCGGGCCTGGGCGGCCGGCAGGAACGCGTCCACCACCGGCCTCACCTTCCCGCTCGCCACCAGCGGCAGCACGTCCTTCGCGAAGGCCTGCGTGGCGGCGATCTTCTCCTCCAGCGGCCGCGGCCGGAGCACCGTGCCGGTGATCGAGCCGCGCGCCCGCATGAGGAGGCCGAGGTCCACGGTGGCCTTGGGGCCGCCCATGGTGCCGATCACCACGATGCGCCCGCCCGGCGCCAGGCAGGCCAGGTTCTCGGCCATGTAGGGGGCGCCGATGAAGTCGAGGATCACCGGCGCGCCGCGGCGGCCGGTGGCCTTCTTCACCTCGTCGGCGAACTTCGGGTCGTCCTTGCCCACCAGGATGCCGCAGTCGAGGCCGAGGGCCCTGGCCTTCTCCAGCTTGTCGGCGGTGCGCGAGGTGCCGATGGTGAAGGCGCCCGCCGCCCTGGCGATCTGCAGCGCCGCGGTGGCCACGCCCGAGCCGACGGCGTGGATCAGCACCGGCCAGCCCGGCCGCAGGCCGCCGATGGTGAACATGGCGTCGTGGGCCGTCATGCCGGCCTCGGGGATGGCGCCGGCGTCCTCGAGGGACATCCCCTCGGGGACGCGGAGCAGCATCCGCTCGTGGGCCAGCGTGTACTCGGCCTGGGCCTCGCCGGAGGCGATGGCCATGACCCGGTCGCCGACCTTCCAGGCGGTGACGCCGGCGCCGAGCGCGGCCACCTCGCCGGAGAGCTCCAGCCCCGGGATGTCCTCGCGGAAGCCCGGGGGCGGCGGGTAGAGGCCGCGGCGCTGCAGCAGGTCGGCGCGGTTCATGGCCGCGGCCTTCACCTTCACCAGCACCTCGCCGCGCTGCGGGACCGGCTGCTCCACCTCCGCCAGCTCCACCACCTCGGGACCGCCCTTGCCGGTGAACCGCACCGCCTTCATGGAGAGACTCCTCGCGAGAGAGTGGGCGCCGAGGTCGGCCCGGGCGGCCGCGCGGCGTGGGCGGCAGGATAGCGGGCCGGCGGCGGGGGCGCGACCCCGGACCGCCGGCCCGGCCGGGCCTCCGCGCCCCGCCGGCGCGGCCGCTACGCCGCCGAGGGATAGTCGGTGTACCCCTTGGCCCCCGGCGTGTAGAGCGTCGCGAAGTCCACCGCGTTGAGCGGCAGGGCCCGCTCGAGCCGGGTCACCAGGTCGGGGTTGGCCAGGAAGGGCCGGCCGAAGGCCACCAGGTCGGCGCGCCCCTCGGCGACCGCCGCCTCGGCGCCGCCGCGGTCGAAGCCACCCGCCAGGACGAAGGTCCGCGGCCAGGCGGCCCGGAGCGCCGCCTTGAGGGCGGCCGGCACCGCCGGGGCGCCCATGGCGGAGTGGTCCACCAGGTGGACGTACTGGATCCCGGTGGGGATGAGCGCCTTCACCAGCGCCAGGTAGGCCTCGTCGATGCCCGGGTAGGCGACCATGCCGGCGTTGACGCCGTACGGCGAGAGCCGGATGCCGACCCGCTCGCCGCCGATGGCCGCGGCCACCGCCCGCGCCACCTCCACCGGGAAGCGGAGCCGCTTCTCCAGCGTGCCGCCCCAGGCGTCGTCGCGGCGGTTGGTGTCGGGGCTGATGAACTGCTCCACCAGGTAGCCGTTGGCCCCGTGGATCTCGACGCCGTCGAAGCCGGCGGCGATGGCGTTCCGCGCCGCGGCCACGTGCTCGTCGAGGGCCGCCTGCACCTCGGCGGCGGTCATGGCGCGGGGCACCGGGTGCGGCTGGTTGCCCTTCGCGTCGGTGTACATCTCGCCAGGCGCCTGGACGGCGCTCGGCGCCAGCACCTCGGCGCCGGCCGGCAGGTTGAGCGGGTGGCCGACGCGGCCGGTGTGCATCAGCTGCACGTAGATGGCGCCGCCGCCGCGGTGCACGGCCGCGGTGACCGGCTTCCAGGCCTCCACCTGCGCCGCCGACCAGAGGCCGGGGATGCGCGGATAGCCGGCGCCGTTGGGCGAGGGCGAGGTCCCCTCGGTGACGATCAGGCCGGCGGCGGCGCGCTGGCCGTAGTACTCGGCCATGAGGGCGGTCGGCACGTGGTCGGCGCCGGCGCGGCTCCGCGTCATGGGGGCCATGACCAGGCGGTTGCGCAGCGTCCGGGGGCCGAGGTGGGCGGGGGAGAAGATCGAGGGGGTCGACATGGTGAGGCTCCTTCGGTGGGACGTGGGGGTGGGGCGGAGGTCGAGGGTGGTCAGCGCCGGGTCGGGTCGGGCGGGGCGCGCCGGAGCCGGTCCGTCCCGGGGGCGCGCCGGAGCCGCGCCACCAGCACCGGCGCGGCGACCGGCGAGGGGAGGAGCAGGGCGATGAGGACGGTGACGGCCCAGAAGGCCGGCCCGCGCCCCGAAAGAGAACCGGCATTGTTACGAATCCAGGTCAGCAGCGGCTGGAGCATCGGCATGGCGGCGATCTCGGTCAGCGGACGGGGTCGGGGGCGGCCGCCAGGCGGGCGGCGATGTCGCGCTGGAGCTGGGCCAGCGTCACCTTGCCGAGGGAGGCCTTCAGCGCCTCCTCGGCGTGGCCGTAGAGATCCTCGAGGTAGTCGGCCACGGCCAGGCCCACCTGGCACCGCGGGTTGGGGCCGGCCGGGTGGCGGCCGAACAGCGCCTCGCCGCCCTCCAGCGCCTCCCAGATGCAGCGCAGCGTGATCCTGGAGGGCGCCCGGGCCAGCGCCACGCCGCCGCCGACGCCCCGCCGCGTCTCCACCAGGCCGGCGCGCCGCAGGTCGGCCAGCACGCGGCGCACCACCACCGGGTTGGTGCGGATGCTCTCCGCGATGGCCTCGGAGGTGAGGACCTTCCCGCGCGGCGCGCCGGCGGGACAGCTCCCGTCGCAGGCGAGCATCCCGAGGGCGTGGACGGCCATGGTGAACCGGCTGGTCATGATAGCGAACTCTCGCGGTTACATATAAGCGCGGTCGGCGGGGCGTCAAGCCGAAGGGCCGGCGCGCCCGCCCGGCGCCCCGCCTGAAGCCCGCTGCCCGGCAGGACGCCCCCGCTCAGGGCCGGCGCCGCACCGTCCAGACCTGCTCGGCCGGCCAGCGGCGCGCCCACCCGGGCGTGGCGTAGGTCTCGAAGGTGGTCTCCGCCCCCTCGGGCGGCCGCAGCTCGGCGAGGTCCAGCACCTCCAGCCCGGCGCGGCGGAAGAGCCGGATCCACTCGCCGTGCCCCAGCGTCCACTCGACCACGTCCTCCGCCTCGATGCGGCCGAGGCCGAAGTAGTCGCGCTGGAGCCGATCGCCCGGCAGCTCGTCGGCGAGGACGCAGGCGTGGAGCCAGGGCGTGGCGGCGTTGAAGACGAAGCGGCCGCCAGGCCGGAGCAAGCGCGCCACCTCCGGCACCAGCCGGTGCGGATCGGTGAAGGAGGGGGCGCCGTGGTCGGCGAAGACCAGGTCGAAGGCGGCGTCGGGGAGGCCGGTGGCGTGGGCGCTGGCCTCCACCAGCCGCACCGCGACGCCGGCCGCCGCCACCAGCCGTCGCGCGTGGGCCAGCTGGGCGGCTGAGGCGTCGAGGCCGGTGACGCGCGCGCCGCGGCGGGCCAGGGCGATGGACCACTGGGCCCCGCCGCAGCCGAGCTCCAGCACGTCGAGGCCGCCCACGTCGCCGAGCAGCCGGAGCTCGTCCTCCGGCAACCCCCAGGCGCCCCAGGTCGGTGCGTCGGTGGGGAGCTGGGCGGCGTGGCGCCGCTGGTACTCCGCCGAGTGCCGGTCCCAGGCGGCGCGGTTGCGCGCCACGTCGTCCTCGATGGCCATGCGCTCCTCCTCCGGCGACGTCCCCGTCAGGAGACCCGCCGCACCCCCGGCGCGCCGAAGTGGCCGGTCGCGACGCCGAAGGGGGCCTCGTCGAGCGTGCCGTCGTCGTTGTAGGCCAGCTCCGAGAAGCCCGGCATCACCACCGCCATGGCCGAGCGCCCGGCCGGCGGCGGGGCCACCCGCTCGTCCTCCAGCGGGCAGACCTCCTCGAGGTCGAGGCGGGCCAGCGCCTCCGGCGGCCGCACGCCCACCGCCAGGCAGTAGCCGTTGAACGAGCCCTCCCACCAGAAGGAGAGGTCGCAGGGCTCCTGCGCCCCGCGCCGCACCGCCTCGAGGAGCGAGGCGCGGAAGGCGCGGAACGGCGTGGTGTCGGCGCGCGGGTCGGCCTCCGGCGGCACCAGGTGGCCGTAGCGGCGGCGCAGCTCGTCGAGGGCGAACAGGAGGACGCGGGCGGGCACGGGCGGGGTGTAACGTCGCGCCGCGGCGCGCGCCCTGCCCTCGGCGGCGCCCGGCGGGGCGTCCCGCCTACGGCCCGCAGCCCGCCTCGGCCGCCCGCCGGCGCCCGTCGGGGGAGCCGGGGTGGCCGGCGCCCCGCAGCGCGCGCCAGGCGGCGCAGGCCTCGGCGGTGCGTCCGAGGTGGAACAGGGCCAGGAAGTGGTGCTCCCGGTAGCTCGGCTCGGCCGGGTCGATGCGCGCCGCCTCGCGGAAGGCCGGCTCGGCCTCGGCCAGCCGGCCGGTGGTCACCAGGATCATGCCGAGGAGGTCGTGCAGCTCCGGCGCGTCCGGCGCCCGGGCCAGCGCCGCCCGCGCGTCGCGCCAGGCCTCGTCGTACCGGCCGAGGGTGTAGAGCGCCTCGGCGCGGTTGCGCAGCAGCTCCGGGTGGCCGGGGACCAGGGCCAGCGCCGGCTCGAGGACCGCCAGCGCGCCGGGGGCGTCGCCGAGGTCGTGGGTGAGGAGCGCCGCGCGGTTGCGGGCCAGCGCCACGCGCTCCTCGGCGGAGGCCGGGAGCGCCGCGGCGCGGGCGGATGTGGCCTCGGCCTCGCGGGCCTGCCCCGCCTCCTGCTGCGCGTAGGCGAGGTTGAGGAGCACGCGCACCTTGCGCGGGCTCCTCGCCGCGGCGTCGGCCCAGATGGAGACGGGCGACGACCAGTCGCCGGCGCGGGCGTGGAGCGCCAGGGCGAGCGCGGCGCAGCCGAGCGTCCCGGCCGCGAGGACGGCGCGCGGCGGCGCGGCGGCCGGCCACCGCCGGGCCAGGAGGGCGTGGAGGGCGGCGTCGAGGCCGGCCACGGCGGCGAGGAGCAGGCCGGCCAGCGCCAGGTAGGTGCGGTGCTCGGCGGCGAGGTCGAGGAGCGGGAGCACGCTGCCGCTGGGCAGGAGCCAGAGCCACCACCAGAGCAGGCCGAAGGCCGCGGCGCGCGCGGCCGGCCCGGCCCGGCCGGCCTCGGCCTGCCGCCAGAGCCAGAGGGCGCCGCCCAGGGCGGCGAGGAGCGCCACGCCCGCGGCCAGGGCGGCCGGGTCCGACGGCCCGGCCGACGGTGCCACGTCGTGGTCGAGGGTGAGGCCGGCCGGCCAGGCGGCGAGGCGCGCATAGACCCAGCCGACGCGCCACTGCGTCGCCAGGTAGGCGAGCGGCGGGAGGCCCCCCGCCCCGCTGCCGGCGTGGGCGCCGGGGGTGAGGGCGCCGAGCGCCCGCGCGGCGGCCGCGGCGGAGAGGGCCCA
>WBZM01004065.1_pt1 | contig 10919 bp, 9 predicted proteins | sample 5204271 | NCBI WGS metagenome assembly WBZM01 (sample SAMN12344346, study PRJNA552823) | activated sludge metagenome | biome: Activated sludge suspended growth; feature: Nitrification reactor; material: Wastewater; isolation source: activated sludge from nitrification reactor of wastewater treatment...
GACACCATCTTCCACCGCGTGATCAAGAACTTCATGATCCAGGGCGGCTGCCCGCAGGGCACGGGCCGCGGCGGCCCCGGCTACGTGTTCGGCGACGAGATCAACGACCAGCCCCTCGTGCGCGGCACGCTGGCGATGGCCAACGCCGGGCCCGGCACGAACGGCAGCCAGTTCTTCATCGTCACGGCCGACGCCACCCCGTGGCTCGACGGCAACCACACCGGCTTCGGCAAGGTCACGTCCGGCATGGACGTGGTGGACGCCATCGAGGCGACCCCCACCGGCGCCGGCGACCGGCCCGACACGCCCCAGACGGTGCGGAGCGTCACGATCGAGGAGTCGTAGGGCCCCCCTGGGCCCAGTGGACGCGCTTCGCCCACACCAGTTGCTCGAGCTTCGGCCGCGCGCCGGCCAGGCCGCTGTCGCCCACGCCCCCCACCACCAGGTGGGGGTCCTGGTAGAGCGGCCCCTCGTCGACGACGACGCGCGCGGCCCGCACACCCCGGGTAAACGACTCGCGCTCCGCGTCCGTGCCGCCGAACAGGGCGGCCCCCAGCCCGTAGCGCGACGCGTTCGCCAGGCGCACCGCGTCGTCCACCCCGTCGCACGCCACGACCGACCGGACCGGCGCGAACACCTCGTCGCGCCACAGCACGGTGGCCGGTGCGTGGGCGGCGTCCAGCGCGATCAGCGCCGGCACCACGTCCGCACCGGCGGGGGGCCCGCCGACGAGGAACGTCCCGCCCGCCGCCCGCGCGTCGTCGATCGCGGCGACGGCCTGACGCCCCGCGGGCGTACCGGTCTGTATGCGCCGCGGGCGCCCTTCCCCCTCCACCATCCGCGTGACCGCCTCGACGACGAGCGGGACGAACGCGTCCCACAGCCGGGCGTCGACGATCACCCGTTTCGCGGCCATGCACAGCTGCCCCGCGTGGGTGAAGCCGCCGAGCGCGATGGCGCGGGCGGCGGCCGGCAGGTCGGCGCCCGGCAGCACGACGGCGGCGTCGTTGCCCGAGGCCTCCGGGATGTACGGCCGCAGCGGTACGCCGGCGGCGTACGCGTCGGCCAGGAGCCGCAGGTGCCGCCGGCACGTCTCGGTGGACGCGTGCGCCACCACGGCGCCGACGCCGGGGTGCGTGATGAGGGCCTCGCCGCCCGCGGGATCGACGTGTGCGGCGGTGACGGCGCCGTCCGGCCAGGCGGTCGCGATCGCGTCGAGCACGGCGCCGGTGGTGGCGGACGCCCGCCGGGAGGGCCGGCCGATCATCGCGTTGCCGGCGACGAGCGCCGACAGGGCCACCAGCGTCGGCACCCAGATCGGCGAGTTCGCGGCGTGCCAGCCCGCGACGACCCCGTACGGCTCCCACGACACGACGGTGCGCCCGCCGCGGGAGGGCACGTCGTGGGGACGCAGGGCGTCGGCCATGCCGGGCAGGGCGTCACCGAACAGGAGCGCGGAGCGGAGCTCACGCGCGGCGAACGATTCCGCGGCGCCGGTCTCCGCCACGGCCGTGGCCACGATGGTGCCTGCGCGCTCCTCGAGGGCCCGGCACGCCGCCGCGGCACGCGCCAGGCGCGCGTCGAGGTCGTCGGCGGCCACGCGGGCCTGCGCGTCCCGCGCCCCGGCGACGTACTCATCGATGTCTGACACGTCCCCTCCCCCTCCCGGCGTCCGGCTGCGGGCCACCCCCGCCCGCCTGGCGGGGATCTTCGCCGACGTCGCACCACTTCAGCCCGTGGCGTGGGAGCCCGCGGGGCTCGTGTGCGCGCCCCGGGCCGGTGCCGGCGTCACCGCGGCCGACGTGGCGCGTCTGCCGGTACCCGTCGACGTGCTGCCCGCCGTGCCGGCGTGGCCCGCACCGCCGTCGGGATGGGTCGGCGGCTGGTACCACCGCACGCCTGCCCACGCCGCCGCTCCGCCCGGCGTCCGGGAGATCGTCGTCGCCGCGGGCGACGCGTTCGGAGCCGTCCCGCACGCCACGACCGGCCTGTGCCTGGCCGCGCTCGACGCGCTGCCCCCGGCCCCCGCGTGGGACCTGGGCTGCGGCGCCGGCGTCCTCACCCAGGCCTGGGCCGCCCTCCACGGCATGCCCGTCGACGCGGTGGACATCGACGTGGCCGCCGCCCGCCAGGCGTCCGCCGGTGCCGAGGCCGCCGGCCTCGACGCCGTCGTGCGGGTCCACACCGCGCCCGCCGAGCGCCTGGCCCCGGATGTCACGGGCCGGGTGGTCGTGGCGAACCTGCCGCCCGTCGCGCATCGGGCCGTCGCGCCGCACGTCTCGGGTGCGCCCGCGGCGTGCGTCGTCTCGGGTTTCCGCGACGCCGACACCGGCGACGTGTGCGGCCTCTACGCCCACCTGGGTGTCCGCCCCGTGGCCGTCACGCGGGCCGGCGCATGGGCGTGCGCCGTGCTGACGCCACCGCCCCGGTGACGCTCGGCCGGCCTCCCCGCGCGGCCCGGCACGGCCCCGGGCGGGGTGAGCGCCGGCCGTCGGGCCGCGCTCACGCCCACCGTGTGGGTGCTACTTACCGGCCTCGTCGACGACGAACTTCTGGGAGTAGTACACGTCGCCCTCGTGCCCCAGCTTCATGCGGCGCAGCGTGGCCTTCACGCGGGTGCCGATGGACACGTCCTCGAGCGCCGTGTCGACCACCGGCGCGGGCATCAGCACGCCCTCGTCGGTGGTGATGTGGCCGACGACGTACGGCTCCTGCCCCAGGAAGTCGCGGGGCGGGTAGTACACCACCGTGTAGTTCGTCAGCTCGCCGGTGCCCTTCAGCGGCTCCTTCACCAGCTTGCCGCCCACGCCGCACGCGTAGCAGTGGTACTTCTCCCACCACGGGTGCAGCGTGCCGCAGTTCTCGCACTTCATGGCGTAGATGCGCAGCTTGTCGCCGCCCATCCGGGCGAACTCGATCGCGGAAACGACGCTCATGTCAGTCGCCCTCCAGCCGCTGGTAGATGTGGATGGCGCCCACCGAGCCCGGGCCGCCGCGGCACGCCGAGATGCCGATCCCGGCGTCCTTGCGCTGCATGTCCGGGGGGGCCGTGCCCCGCAGCTGCTCGATGATGTCGACGGCCTGCGTCGCACCGGTGGCCCCCAGGGGGTGGCCCTTGCACAGGAGGCCGCCGGAGAGGTTCACGCCGACCTTGCCGTCGATCCAGGTGGAGCCGTCCTTGGCGCCCTCCCAGCCCTTGCCCTGGGGGGCGAAGCCGAGGCCCTCGATGCCCATCGGCTCCTGGATGGCGAACGAGTTGTAGATCTCGGCGACGTCGATGTCGTCGGCCGTGACGCCCGCCATCTCGTACGCCTTCGACGACGGCTTGTGGAACAGGTCGTAGCCGTCCTGGAGGCTGTCCGTGGCGGCGTACCACGTGCCGGACGCGATCGACGTGGCCGTGACGTACACCTGCGGCTTGTCGGGCTGGTCGCGCAGGATCTCCTCGCGGCACAGGATGATCGCCGACGCCGCGTCGGTCATGGGGCAGACCTCGTACAGCTTGAGGGGGTCCGCGACCTTCGCCGACTTCATGACCTCCTCCACCGTGCACTCGAAGCGCAGGTGGGCGTACGGGTTGCGGGCCCCGTAGTGGTGGTTCTTGACCGACGTGTGGGCCAGGTCCTCCTCGGTGAGGCCGTACTTCTGCATGTAGCTGCGGGCGGTGAGCGCGACGCCCGACGGGAACGTCAGGCCCGAGAAGTACTCCTCCTTGGAGTCGGCCGCCTGGGCGATGATCGACGTGGCCTCGACCGTCGCCAGGTCGTTCATCTTCTCCGCACCGACCACCATCACGGTGTCGTACAGGCCGGACGCGATCGCGACCGTCCCGAGGTGCAGGGCCCACGACCCGGTGCCGCACGCCGCCTCCACGCGGACCGCCCCGGCGGGGACGGTGCCGAGGTGGCTCGAGGCCATGAGGCCGGTGGAGTTCTCGTAGTTGAAGCCCACCGAGCCGACGTTGCCGACGTACAGCATCTGGATGTCGGCCGGCGTGACGCCGGCGTCCGCGAACGCCAGGGCGCCCGCGTCGGTGATGAGGTCCCGCAGGGACTTGTGGTGCTGGATCTTGTGGGGGGTCTTGCCGATCCCCAGAACGCCTACGCGCATATCGGGTCTCCTAGTGGGGTTCGACGTGACGGCCGCGGGTCCAGCGGTAGTACGTGCTGACGCTGATCGGCTCCCCCGCGACCCGGTCGGCGATGCCGCTCGGGGCGCTCCCGGTCACCTCGAGGGCCTGGGCGATGCCCTCGCCGGCGCCGTACCCGAAGGCCAGCACCGTCTCCCCCGCCTTCGCGGCGTCGAGCGCCATCGCCAGCGTGATGCCGAGCGACGCGGCCCCGAGGTTGCCGATGTCACCCACGATGCTCGTGGCGGCGAGCTGCTCGGCGCCGACCCCGGCCTTCGCGAGGGCCTTCAGGCACTGCGGGTGGGGCTGGCTGGCCGCGACGTGGGCGTACGTGCCGGTCTCCGCGCCGCTCGCCTTCGCGAGGCCCGCGATCGCCGCCTTGGCGGCGTCCGCGTACGCGTTGAACAGCACCTCCATGCGGTAGCGCGGCTCGCCCTCCGTGCCGAGCACCCACACGTCGTAGATCTCCTGGTTCGTCCGCGCCTGCGCGCCGAGCGTCGCGATGCCGCCGGAGGCGCCGACGACGAACGCCGCGGCGCCGCCGGCGCTCAGCATGTCGCAGACCTTGTCCTCGTACGACACCTGGTGGTCGCTGACCACCACCAGCACGGTCTCGCCGGCGTCCGCCAGCGCACCGGCGAGCCGGAACCCGTCGAGGAGCGCCCCGGGATGACCGCCCACGTCGAACGTGGCGGCCGCCTCCAGGTCGAGCGCGCGCGCCAGCGTCACGCCCATCTTGCGCAGCCCGAACGGGGGTGACAGGCACACGTTCACGATGGCCGTCGGGGCGGGCCCGTCGCCGACGGCGCGGCTCCCGGCCTCGTAGGCCATCGTGAGGGTGTCCTCGTCGAGCGCAGGCGTCGCCAGCGCCTTCGCCCGCGGGCGGCCGGGCCGCCCGAAGAACGCTTGGATCTCGCCGAGGGGCGCCCGGTACTTCGGCAGGTACGCCCCGTAGCTCAGGATCTCCGCCATCTGCGTTGTCCTATCGCTTGATCTGGATGCCGGCGGCTTCGCGGTCGAAGGTGTCGGTGGTGATGCCTTGTTCGCGGAGCTTGACTTTCTGGACGCGTTCGGTGGGGGTCTTGGGCAGCTGGTCGATGTACCGGATGTAGCGGGGCACCATGAAGTACGGCATCTTCTCCGCCATCCAGTGGGTCAGCTCCTCCGGGGTGGGGGCGTCCTTTTGCTCGGGGATGCACACCACCATGATCTCGTCCTCGGAGGAGGCCCCCTCCCCGGCCTTCACGCCGATCACCGCGGCTTCCTTGATGCCGGGGTGGTCCATGATCTGGCGTTCCACCTCCATCGAGGACACGTTCTCACCGCGACGCCGGATGTAGTCCTTGACGCGGTCCATGAAGTAGAAGTACCCGTCGGCGTCCATCCGCCCCAGGTCCCCCGTGTGCAGCTTCAGGTTCCGGAAGTCCTCCGCGGTCTTCTCCGGCATCCCGTAGTAGGCGCGCATCACGATGTTCGGGATCTTCATGTCCACCACGATCTCCCCCGGCGTGTCCGGCGGCAGCGGCCGGTCCGTGCCAGGCTCCACGATCATCACCTCATACCCCGGGTTCGCCTTACCCATCGAGCCCGCCACCGGCGGACGGGTCGGGTCCATGTACGTCGCCATCCCCGTCTCGGTCAGGCCGTACCCCTCGATGAACTTCACCCCGAACCGGTCCTGGAACTCGAAATAGATGTCCTTCGGCGCCGGCGCCGCGAACACCGTGTGCACCGAATGCTTCCGGTCAAGCTCCGACGGCGGGATGTTGTAGATGAAATACGACACCGCCCCGATCGAGTTGAAGATCGTGGCCTCCGCATCGATCACCTGCTGCCAGAACCGCGACGAGGAGAACCGCTCCACGAACGCGACCCGCCCCCCCGCCACCAACGCCGGGTACGCCGACAACACCTGCGCGTTCGAATGGAACAACGGCAAACACGAAAAGAACGTGTCCTGCGCCAACTCCTCGATCGACCGGCCCGAGGTCCCCGACACCACCTCCAAAAGCCCACGCGCCGAGAAGTAATCCGCCGCGTTCTGCTTGATCACACCCTTCGACCGGCCCGTCGTACCCGACGTGAACATGATCCGCGCATCATCCGTCCACGAATACTCCACCCCATCCGGCTCTCCCTCCGAACCGGACTCCATCAACTCCTCAAGCGACTCCCACCGCCACGACACCGGATCCGGACCCTCCTGAGCCCCCGTCCGCATCACAATCACATGCTCAAGCTTCGGCAACTCACCCTTGATGTAATCCAACCGGTCAAGAAAAGTATCCGAAATCACGAGGAACCTGGCCTCCACCAGATTCACCGTCCACGACAAGAAATCACCCTTATACGCCGTATTAATCGACGACATCACCGCGCCAGCCTTCAACACCCCAAACCACACCGGCATAAACTCAGCGCAATTCGGCAACATCACCGACACCGACTCACCACGACCCACACCACGCGCCAACAAGGCATTCGCCACCCTGTTCGACAACGCATTCACCCGCCCATACGACAACCACCCATCACCCGCAAACTTCAAAAACTCACGATCCGGAGACACCTCCGCCCGCTCCCGCAACACCCGCGCCAACACCCACGACGACGGATCCTCCTTCGAATACCAATCACTCCACTCAGACATGCGCGCTGGTCCCCTGGTGGTCGTTTGTTCGTTCAGGATGCTTGGTGTGTCATGAAACACGGCGGAGGCCACGGATGCCCGTGACCCCCGCCGTCTCCCGCGTTGTCGCCGGTCGCCGGATGGGCGATCAGGCGGGCGTGACCCGCGGCAACGTGACGTCGTCGGTGACGTCGTCGAAGACGATGCGCACCTTCATGCCGATCGCGACGTCCTCGGGGGCGACGGAGGGGTACCCCTCCTCGTCCTTGACGAGGTTGCTCATGATCCGCACGCCCTCGTCGAGGTCGACGAGCACGACGGTGTGGGGCGGGTCGCCCTTGTAGGCCTTGCTCGGGCCGATGTAGTGCACGGAGTACGTGTAGACCGTGCCCGTGCCCTTCGCCTCGATCCAGTCCACCGGGTTCAGCGTCATGGGGGCCAGTGCCCGGGGGTACCAGAACGGCTTGCCCGTCTCGGCGTCGATCGGCAGAAGGAACTTGTGCTCCTTCGTGCCCTCCCAGAAACGCGCACCCTCGGGGCGCATGTCCGGCAGTGGCTTCGTGTACTGCGGCTTGTCAGACATCGTGTGTGTGTAGCTCCTTGCCGAGGGTGGTCAGGCGGCCGACGGCGGCTCGTTGGACAGGACCAGCGCGGACGTCGCCGCGAGGATGCCGCCGGAGCCGTTCGTGATCCCCACCTTGGCGTCGGGCACCTGGTGGTTGCCGCCGCCGCGGTCCGTGTCGTCCGCCTCGCCGCGCAGCTGCAGGGTCGCCTCGACGATGTGGTGCATCGCGCCCAGGTGCGCCTGGCGGATGAGGCCGCCGTGCGTGTTGATGGGCAGCTTGGAGCCGAGCTTGCCGTTGCCCTCCAGCATCCAGTTGCCGGCCTCGCCCTTCTCGCAGATGCCGAAGCCCTCGAGGGCGATCAGCGGGGTGAAGGAGAACGAGTCGTAGATCTCCGCGAAGTCGAGGTCCTGCGGCGTGATGCCGGCGACCTCCATCGCGCGGCGGCCGGCGCGGCCGAGGCCGTCGCGGACGCCCTCCACCGACGAGGCCTGGCTGATGTACTGGTGCGAGTAGCCTTCGCCGATGCCGGTGATGTACACGGGCTTCGGGCGCATGTTCTTGGCGCGCTCGGCCGTGGTGACCAGGAACGCGCAGGCGCCGTCGGACACCAGCGAGCAGTCCGCGGCGTGGAACGGCGTGGCGATCATGCGGCTGGCCAGCACGTCCTCCACCGTCACGATGTCGCGCAGCATCGCGTTCCACTTCAGGTGGGCGTGCTCGGACTGGGTCGCGACGACCTGGGCGAGCGCCTCCTGCGGCACGTTGTGCTCGTGCATGTAGCGCTGGGCCAGCAGGCCGTATCCACCGATGGTGGTGAGGCCGTACGGGGCCTCGAACGCGCCGTGGCTCATCTCGCGGGCCATGGCGATCATGCCGGAGGACGAGATGCCGGAGCGGGTGTTGTCACCGCGCACGCACAGCACCACCTCGGCCAGGCCGGCGTCGATCGCCTGGGCCGCCTCGACCGCCATCAGCGGGGCGGTGGCCCCACCCACGGCGACGCCCCCGAAGTAGCCCGGGGCCATGCCGAGATAGTCCGCGAAGGTCGTCGAGTGCATCAGCGTCTGCTCGACGAAGCTGAACGCGGTGACCAGCCCGTCGACCTCGTCCAGGCCGATGCCGGCGTCATCGAGCGTGATCTTGCTCACCTCGGCCAGCAGCTGGAACGAACCGCGGCCCTCCAGGATCCCCTGCTCCGTCTCGCCGACACCGGCGATGCAAATGCCCTTGCTGAGCATTCGACGGGTTTCGGCAAGGTTGGGCGTCGCCTCGCGCATCCACTCTCCTTTTCACTCGGCTCACATGGCCGTCGCAAGGCATGCGTGATGCACACCCGGGAACGCCGCACGCGGCGCGGGAGGGTGATCGCACACAGTGCGGCCAGGCCGGGGTACCGACCCCGAAACCACGTTCACGCTACAGGCCGCACAAGTGAACCGCAACCGCGCTGCCGGGACATTCCACCTGCAAATAGGCAATTTGCGTCGACGCTCCCCCGCGGGGGCCGTGGCCGGGTGCGGGGGGCGTCCACACTGTTAGCATCCATGGGTACTTTGGACCCATCCAAGGAGCACGGCGTGAGCAGCGAGCCCCAGTACGACAAGGCGACGGACACGTACCGCCACATCTACCGCGGCCACGACAATGCGTCGGCCGTCACCGATCCGCAGGGCGTCACCGTGTTCTTCGATCCGGACACCAACCAGGTGCTCGGCTTCCAGATCGTGAACTTCTCGGAGTACTACGAGAAGAACAAGACCCCGGACGGCGAGTTCGAGCTCACGCTGCCGGCGCGTGTGCCCGTGAACCTGGAGGAGGAGATGGACTTCGACGCCGAGTCGCTGCGCTCCGGCGTCCGGATCGCGGAGTTCTACTAGCCCGGTCGCGGGGGAGCGGCGCCGCCCGGCGCCGCTCCCCCGCCTCCTAGCGGCCGGTGATGGTCTCCCCGACGATCACGGCGTCGGGCCCCTTGCCCTGCGGCACCATCGGGAAGACCTTGGCCGTCGGGTTCACGTGCACGTCGAGCAGCGCCGGCCCGTCGGTCGCGATCATCCCGGCGACGGCCTCGTCGAGGTCCGCGGGGTCCGTGACCTTCGCGCCCGGGATGTTGAACGCCGACGCCATCCGCACGAAGTCCGGCTGGAACGGCTCGAAGCTGGTGCCCGAGTACCGCTTGTCCCAGAACATCTCCTGCCACTGGCGCACCATGCCCAGGTAACCGTTGTTGATGATCACGACCTTCACGGGCAGGCCGTACATCATCGCGGTCGACAGCTCCTGCGAGGTCATCTCGAACGAGCCGTCGCCGGCGATGTCGATGACCAGCTCGTCCGGGAGCGCCACCTGAGCGCCGAGCGCGGACGGCAGCCCGAAGCCCATGGTGCCGAGGCCCCCCGACGTGAGCCACCGGCGGGGGCGGTCGAACAGGTAGTGCTGGGCGGCGAACATCTGGTGCTGGCCGACGTCGGTGCAGATGATGGCGTCGCCCTGCGTGGCGCGGTACACGCTCTGCACGACGTGCTGCGGCTGGATGACGCCGTCGGCGTCCTCGACCTCGTACGGGTACAGGCGCTTCCACTCGTGGATGCGCTCGAGCCACGTGGAGCGGGCGACCGTGTCGTGGCGCACGGGCAGCGCCTGGTACGCGCGGGCCAGGTGCTGCAGCACCGGGGCCGCCTCCCCCGCCACGCCGATGTGGGCGGAGCGGTTCTTCGAGATCTCGGCCGGGTCGACGTCGACGTGGATGATCTTCGCGTGCGGGGCCCACTCGCTCATGACGGTGGACAGCACCCGCTCGTCGAAGCGCACGCCGACGGCGAGGATGACGTCGGCGTCCTGGAACGCGTACGTGCCGGCGGCGATGCCGTGCATCCCGGGCATGCCGATCCACAGGGGGCTGGAGGCGGGGAAGCCACCGAGGCCCATCAGCGTGGTGTTGACCGGCACCTGCGACAGCTCGGCGAACGCCCGCAGCGCGTCGGAGGCCTCGCCGTGGATGACGCCGCCCCCCGCGTAGATCACGGGGCGCTCGGCCCGGGCGATCGCCTCGGCGGCCGCGGCCACCTGCCGGGGGTGGCCCGCGCCGGACGGCGGGGAGTACCCCGGCAGCTCCGGCGGCACCGGGCCGTCGTAGTCGGTGACCTCCTGGCCCCACACGTCGACGCAGACGTCCACCAGCACGGGGCCGGGGCGGCCCGACTCGGCGATGTGGATGGCCTCCGTGAACGCCTGCGGCAGCTCCGCCGGGTCCTTGATGAGGTACGAGTGCTTCACGATCGGCAGCGTGATGCCGACGATGTCGGCCTCCTGGAACGCGTCCGTCCCGACGCGGGTCGAGCCCACCTGCCCCGTGATCGCCAGCATCGGGACGGAGTCCATGTACGCGTCCGCGATCGGGGTGACCAGGTTCGTGGCCCCGGGACCGGACGTGCCCATGCACACGCCCACCCGGCCCGTGACCTTGGCGTACCCTTCCGCCATGTGACCCGCCCCCTGCTCGTGGCGCACGAGGAAGGTCCGGATATCGCGGTCGTCGTGCAACGCATCGAACAACGGGATCAGCGGCCCGCCCGGCAGGCCGAAGATCGCGTCCACG
>WBZM01004067.1_pt1 | contig 10917 bp, 13 predicted proteins | sample 5204271 | NCBI WGS metagenome assembly WBZM01 (sample SAMN12344346, study PRJNA552823) | activated sludge metagenome | biome: Activated sludge suspended growth; feature: Nitrification reactor; material: Wastewater; isolation source: activated sludge from nitrification reactor of wastewater...
GTCTCCCCCAACACCTTGGCCATCAAGGGGCTGGGTCAGTTCGAGCGTTTCAAGGCCGCGAATGCCTTTCGCCAGCTGATCGAGAACTGGCACGTCTCCGATTTCTACATCAGCGCCGCCCGCGGGCGCAAGGATGCGGCCGGGGAAACCGAACATCTGTCCGAGACCGGCGAAAACCTGCCCCTGGTGGCCCGGTATCTGCACGAGCAATACCCGCCGATTTTCCAACGAATCCTTAGGATCATGGCCAGGCGCGTACCGGGGGTGACTTCGGTCGAACCAAAACTAATGGACGACGGCTACCTGACGCTTCGATTCCAGGATGGGTCGTTCAAGACGCCGTTTCTGGATCGGTATGTTTCCGACGGCACCATCAAGATGTTCGCCTACCTGGTCCTTCTCCACGATCCCAAACCGCACCCATTGCTTTGCGTGGAGGAGCCGGAAAACCAACTCTATCCCCAGCTCATGGCGGAACTGGCTGAAGAGTTCCGGGGTTATGCCCGCCGGGGTGGGCAGGTCTTCGTTTCGACGCATTCGCCGGATTTCCTGAATGCGCTTGAGTTGGAAGAGGCATGCTGGCTCGTGAAGGTGGATGGGTACACGTCGATTCACCGGGCCAAGGATAACGCTCAGATTGCCACCTATGTCGCGGACGGGGATCAACTCGGCTATCTGTGGAAGCAGGGATTCTTCGACGGGGTCGATCCGCAATGAAGGAGCTGGTTTTTCTTCTCGAAGAGCCATCGGCTCGTGCCATGCTGGAATCGCTACTCCCAAGGCTATTGAGGAATGCGGTTTCCTTCCGGCTTATTCCCTTTGAAGGCAAGCAGGATTTGGAAAAGCAAATCGCCCGCAAGATTCGCGGCTATCGGAATCGCGAAGCGCGCTTTATGGTTTTGCGAGATCAGGACAGTTATCCCGACTGTTGGGAGCTGAAACAGCGTTTGCTGGACCTGTGCCGTGAAGCGGGAAGGGAGCATGAATGCCTCGTCCGTATTGCTTGCACGGAGTTGGAGACGTTTTATCTGGCTGACCTGCAAGCCGTGGAGCAGGCGCTCGGCCTCGCTGGGCTGGCTTCGCATCAACAATCGAGGAAGTTTCGCAACCCCGACCGCCTCGGCAGCCCGAGCCGCGAACTCAAGGCGCTGACCCGCAACGCTTATGAAAAAGTGGCGGGATCACGCGCCATGGGTCAACACCTTCTGCTCGACAATGAGCGCTCGCCGAGCTTTCGCAACCTGATCGCGGGTATCCGGCGCATGGAAAATGAGCTTATGGGACTGGAGGCATGAACACCTCCGCCCTGGTCCAGAAGGTCTGGAACTTCTGCCACACTCTGCGCGACGACGGCGTGGGCTATGGCGACTACCTGGAGCAGCTCACCTACCTGCTGTTCTTGAAGCTGGCGCACGAATACGCACAGGAACCGTACAACCGTGACACCCACATCCCCAAGGGTTACGACTGGGCCAGCCTGACCTCCAAGGTGGGCGAGCCGCTGGAGTCGCATTACCTGGCCACTCTGCACAAGCTGGGGCAGGAGCCGGGCATGCTGGGCGCCATCTTCTTCAAGGCGCAGAACAAGATCCAGGACCCGGCCAAGCTCTCGCGCCTGGTGCAGCTGATTGATGCGGAGCGCTGGATCAGCCTCGATGCCGACACCAAGGGCGATCTGTACGAAGGCCTGCTGCAGAAGAACGCCGAAGACACCAAGAGCGGCGCCGGCCAGTACTTCACGCCGCGCGCGCTGATCGAAGCGATGGTGTGGCCTGCGTTCGGCCCGAGCCGATGAAGTCGATTGCGGACCCGGCGTGCGGCACCGGCGGCTTCTTCCTGGGCGCCTACAACTGGCTGACTCGCCCCGGCGCCAAGCTGGACAAGCGCCAGAAAGAGTTCTTGCGCGACCGGACCTTCCACGGCAACGAGATCGTGCCGAACACCCGTCGCATGTGCCTGATGAACCTCTTCCTGCACAACATCGGCGAGCTGGACGGTGAGCCTTCGGTCGAGCGCTCCGATGCCTTGATCACCGAGCCCAAGCGCAAGGTGGACTACGTGCTGGCCAACCCACCCTTCGGCAAGAAGAGCAGCATGACCATCACCAACGAAGAGGGTGAGGAAGACAAGGAAGCGCTGACTTACGAGCGGCAGGACTTTTGGGAAAGCACGTCGAACAAGCAGCTCAACTTTCTGCAGCACATCGTCAGCATGTTGAAGGTGGATGGCAAAGCAGCAGTGGTCTTGCCGGACAACGTGCATTTTGAAGGGGGTGCCGGCGAGAAGATCCGCCGCAAGCTGCTGGAGAACTGCGATGTGCACACCGTGCTGCGGCTGCCGACAGGCATCTTCTACGCGCAGGGCGTGAAGGCGAACGTGGTGTTCTTCGATGCCAAGCCGAAAGACGGCCGCATCCACACCAGGGGGGTCTGGTTCTACGACCTGCGCACCAACAAGCATTTCACGCTGAAGACGCGCACGCTCAAGCTGGACGACTTGCAGAATTTCATCACCTGCTACAACCCGGAAAACCGCCACGAGCGCGTCGCCAGCGAACGTTTCAAGTTCTTCAGCTACGAAGAACTGATGGCCCGCGACAAGGCCAGTCTGGACATCTTCTGGCTCAAGGACGACAGCCTGGACAATCTCGACGATCTGCCGCCGCCGGATGTCTTGCAGCAGGAGATCATTGAGCACCTGGAAGCCGCCTTGGCCTCATTCCGGGACGTCGCTGTCGGATTGCGGGGTAAGTGATCCACGGCGCTGGCGAACTTCCACGTGAGGGGGCGTTGCATAACGAGCAATACACGGCCAACCAAAGCTCCGCCGTGACAGCGCGAATTCCACCTCACGCCGGCGGCTCATCGCCCGCCTCGTGCAACCAGCCGGCGACGGCCTCCCGCCACGCATCCCGGCCCGCAGCCAGCCCGGGACCCCCTGCCGCCGCCTTGTGCAGCAGTCTCGCCAGCCGTGCCTGGACCGCCGCACCCGCCAGGGCGTCGAATGCTCCCTCGTTGTAGGCGACCAGCCAGGCCAGCTGCTGTTCCGGCGACAGCGGTGCCAGGCGTTCCTGCTTGAGCAGTTCCCGCAGCAAGCAGCCGCGCCGGATCTTGGCGTCGACCCCGGCCTCCAGACGCGAGCCAAAGCGGGTGAATACTTCCAACTCGAGAAACTGCAGGAAATCCAGCTTCATCCGCCCGGCCTCGCCCTTGATAGCCGGCAACTGCGCCTTGCCGCCGATCCGCGACACCGAGCGGGTGATGTCGATGGCGGGCAGAAAACCGCGTGCGTAGAACGCCGGGTCGAGGTAGATCTGGCCGTCGGTGATCGAGATCAGGTTGGTGGGAATGTAGGCGGCGATCTCGCCCTGCTCGGTTTCGACGATCGGCAGGGCGGTCATGCTACCGCTACCGTAACGGGCCGCCAGACAGGTGGAGCGTTCGAGCAGGCGGGCGTGCAGGTAGAAGATATCGCCGGGGTAGGCTTCTCGCCCGGGCGGGCGACGCAGCAGCAGCGAAAGCTCGCGATAGGCTCGCGCATGCGTGGTGAGGTCGTCGTACACCACCAGCACGTCGCGGCCGCTCCACATCCATTCTTCGGCCAGGGCGCAGCCGGCGAAGGGCGCGAGGAACTTGAGCCCGGGGGTAGTGGTGGCTTCAGCGACGACGACGCAGCTGATGTCGAGAACGCTGGCCCGGCGCAGGGTCTCGATGGTGGCGACCACCGCCGAGCGCTTCTGGCTGATCAGCACATAGACGCAGAGGACATCTCTCCCTTTCTGGGCGATGATCGTGTCCATGGCCAGCGAACTCTTGCCGGTGCCTGCGTCGCCGATGATCAGTTGCCGCTGGCCTTTGCCGATCGGGATCATGGTATCGACCATCTTGCTGCCACTCAGCAGAGGGCGCCTGACGAAATCGCGGGCGGTGATCGGTGGCGAGGAGACTTCGAGGGAGCGCCGGCGGCTGAATTGCGGTTGCGGACCGCCATCGAGGGGATTCCCCAGCGGGTCCACCACGCGGCCGAGAAAGCCGTCACCGACGCCGATATCCAGTCGCCGTCCGGTCAGGTGGGCCGCCGCGCCGGCGGCGAGGCCGTCCTCCTGACCGAGCAGGATGGCTCCGATGCGCTTGCTACCGAGATGGAACACCAGCGCCTCGCTGCCATTCTCGAAACGCAGGATCTGGTCCATCGCTGCCGAGGGCAGCCCTTCGATCCAGGCGATGCCGTCGCCGATCGCCGCCAGCTTGCCGATTTCACTGATCCGCAATTGCGGCTGGTAGTCGGCCAGCCACTGGCTGCGCAGGTCGCCCGTGTTCAGGGCAGGATGGTCACTGCTCAAGCCTGCTTGCCTCCGCGAAAACGCCCAGCTCGCCGGCCAGGCTGAGATCCAGTTGCCAGGCCCCCAGCGACATCCTGACGCCGGCCAGCAACTCGCTGTCCTCGACGAACTCGAGTTGGACGAGCTTCCCCAGACGCGCCTCGACGGTGTCGGAGATCTGCCGCCGCTGGTCTTCGGAAAGCGGATGGGCGCTGCTCAACACCGCTGGCGCATGGCCGTTCTGGCTCGCCCGCAAGGGCTCCAGGCGTTCCTCGGGTAAGGTCGACAGCTCCTCGACGAAGATTGTCACCAGCCGCGCTTCGATCTCGGGGCCGGCAAGCCGGGTTAGAAGTGCGCTGGCGAACTGGCGGGCGAGGGTGCCGGACTGGGTAACGAGTTCGCGCTGCAGCGTCTCCTGACGGTGTGCGTCGCGGGCGGCGCCACGTTGCCGCTCGGCGGCCAGAGCCCGGTCCAGCGCCTCCATCTGTCGCGCGTGCTCTGCCGCCATCTGAGCATCGAACTGGCTGCGGGCTGCCGCCTTCTCTCGCTCCCAGTCCGCCAGACGGCTTTCAAACTGGCGCTGCAGGGCCGCGGCCCGTGCTTCCGTCGCGCGTGCTTCGTTGAGAGAGCCCTCGATGCCAGCTCGACGCTCAGCCAGGGTCGCCAGCACCGGGCGGTAGAGAAAACGCTTGAGGATCCAGATCAGCACCAGGAAATTGATGATTTCGAGGGCAAAGGTGGTCCAGTCCAGATCCATCGCCGCCTCCTACTTCAAGAGGTATTCGAGCAGCGGATTGCGGAAGAGGATGATCAGCACGATCACCAGGACGTAGATGGCCAGCGATTCGATCATCGCCAGGCCGATGAACAGGGTGCGGGTGATCGACTTCTCTGCCTCAGGCTGCCGCGACAGCGCTTCGAGCGCCTGCGTGATCGCTCGGCCCATGGCAATGGCCGGGAAGATGATGCCGATCGCGATGGCCAGCGCTGCTGCCACGGTGGAGACCAGGACAAACCAGTGCATGTCGCTCATGGGGTGCTTCCTTTCGTGTCGTTCGATGAGGGCGCTTCAGAGTGCTCCGCAGCGGCGTGGGATTGCATGCCGCCGGCGATGTAGATCAGGGCCAGCGTGCCGAAGATATAGGCCTGGACCAGGGCTTCGACGATGTGCAGCATGAGCACCGGTACCGGCACCAGCAGCCCCGCAACCAGGAGGACCAGCAGCGCGGCCATTTCGAGGCTCATGATGTTGCCGAACAGGCGCATGGCCAGCGCGATGGTGCGGGAAAACTCGCCGAGCAGATGGAACGGCAGGAGGATCGGGCTGGGGACCAGGTAGTGGCGCAGATAATTCTTCAGGCCTTCGCTCCGGATGCCGAACCAGTGCACCGAGACAAAAACCAGACAGGCCAGCGCGGCGGCGGTCGACAGGTTGCCGGTAGGCGCATGCAGACCGGGCACGATTCCCGTCAGATTGGCGACGGCGACGAACAGCCAGAGAGTGCCGACGAAAGGCAGCAGCAGGCCGGCGCGGCCCGGTAGCACACCTTCGATGGCCGCTTCGATCGACTGGACGATACCTTCCAGCGCCGTTTGCACAAGACCGGGGTTGTCGACCGAAAGTCGTCGGGTGGCCAGCCAGCAGGACATTCCGAAGGCCAGCAGGATGCCCCAGGTGGTGACCACCGTCGAGGTGATCCGCAAGCCTCCCAGACTGAAAACAACGCTTGCCGCCTCCATTACCAGTGCTTTCGGATGAAGAGATAGACGTTGAAGACGCCCAGCGCGAGGCCGAGGAGGATCAGATTCACCGTCCACCGCACCGTGTACCCCTCACCCAGGCTGTCGAGCCAGCGCCCGAGATAAGCGCCTGCCAGCAATGGCGCCAGGAAAAGGACCGATAGACTGCCGAGGAAGACCGTCTGCGCGAGAAGTGAGCGGCGACTCCGTTCGGCTTCCTTGAGCCTTTCGCTGTCGCGGGAAACCTCGCGACGCCATCTTTCGTCGTTCATAACGACTTGCAACAGTGGTCGTTCATAATGACTTGTGATAATGGTCGTTCATGATGATTTACCATGATCGTCGTTCATGACGGCCACCGATCCAGGGTGCGCAAGCGCCGGAAAAGCTCCTGCTCCAGCTTCTGCAGATTGTCCTTGACGCTCTTGAGTTCTTCTTCTTCCTGCGCCAGTTGCCCCGCCAGCAGTTCCGAGATCCTTTCGTAGTCGTCGTCACAAAGGTAGCGCCGGGTGCTGATGGTCAGTTGATCGTCGGCAAAGCGCAATACGGCGCCGGGGCAGGCGAGATACTGCCACGCAACCTGCGTGGTGCGAAAACGCGACAGCCCATAGTCGAGGACCGTCATGAAGCGGGCGCGTCCCGGCTGAATGCCGAAGCTGCCGCTCGCATCGCTGCCGACAAAGCTCTGCACCTTTTCGATGCGCTCACAGCGCAGCGCGCTCTGCAGGTTCAGGGTGATCCCGCCGCTCATCGCACGTCCTCCATGCCGGCGCGCATGTAGCAGCGATCCTCGGGCAGGTCGTCGTAGGTTCCGTGGATGAAGTCCTCGCAATCGGTGAGGGTCGTTGCCAGAGGTACCGAGGCGCCGGCGATGCCGGTGTGGTCGGCAACGACAAAGAACGGCTGGGTGAGATAGCGTTCGAGCAGGCGCGCCCGCAGCACGGTACGTCGGTCGGCTTCCGACAGGGCCTCGATGCCCAGCATGGCGATGATGTCTTCCAGTTCGCGGTAGCGGGCGAGATGCTCGCGCACCGTTTGCGCCACCCGATAGTGACGGTCGCCGAGGGTGACGCGATCCATCATGCGGCTGCCCGAAGCCAGGGGGTCGACGGCCGGGTAGATTCCCTTGGCCGCCTGGTTGCGCGAGAGGATGACGGTGGTGTCAAGGTGAGCGAGGATCGCCCCCACGGCCGGGTCGGTCATGTCGTCAGCCGGCACATAGACGGCCTCGACGGCGGTGATGTTGCCGCTGCGCGTGGAGGAAATGCGCTCCTGCAATTCCGCCACTTCGGAGAGCAGTGTCGGCTGATAGCCTACCGTCGCCGGCATGCGCCCGAGCAGCCCGGAGAGCTCGCTGCCCGCCTGCACGAAGCGGAAAGCGTTGTCCATCAGGAACAACACTTCCTTGGCGACGTGGTCGCGCAGGTATTCGGCGTAAGTCAGCGCCGACAGCCCGATGCGGAAGCGCACGCCCGGCGACTCGTCCATCTGGCCGAATACCATCAGCGAACGCGGCATGACGCCGGCGTCCTGCATGTCGTGCCAGAGCTCGTGTCCCTCGCGAATTCGCTCACCGACCCCGGCGAAGACCGATACCCCCTGGTGCAGGCGGACGATGGCGTTCATGAATTCCATGATCAGCACGGTCTTGCCGACGCCTGCACCACCGAACAGGCCGGTCTTGCCGCCGCGCACGAACGGGCACAGCAGGTCGATCACCTTGATGCCGGTCGGCAGGATTTCGCCCATGCCGAGCGCTTCCGCGAGTGGTGCCGGGGCAGCGACGATGGGGCGAAATTCCGTTGCCTCGAGTGCCGGGCCACCATCCAGCGGCTGGCCGAAGAGGTCGAGCAGCCGGCCGAGACAATCCGGGGTCACCGGTATCTGCAGCGGCCCGCCGCTGTCGAAGACCGGCAGCAGCCGGCGCAGGCCCGCCGTGCGATGCAGGGCGATTGCCCGCGCCCGCGATTCGTCCAGGTGGCGATGCACCTCGAAGGTGTAGCGCTCGCCATCGAGGCAGACGTACACGGCCTGATGCAGCGGTGGCAGGCGGCTGCACAGGATGTCGATGACCGGCCCGTGCACTTCCTCGATCACCCCGAGTGGCGGCGCTGCAGGTGCCGGGCACGGTAGCTCTGGCCCTGCGAGGCCTGTCGGTTGGGGTGAGGAACGAACCCCAACGTCCCATGTTGAGGATTGCGTTGGGGTTCGTTCCTCACCCCAACCTACACGTCCTGCCGGCTCGGCCGTCATTGTTTGTCGGTAGCCAGGCTACCGATCCGGTACGTGGCGAGTAGCTCATCAGCATAGGCGGAATGCGGACGTCCCTTGGTCTTGGTGTCATACGCCTCGGTGGCTTCCTTGCCGCACCAGGGCAGAACGAGATCTGGCCGCGAGGGATGCTCGGGCAGATAAGCGCTGACATCATGGACCTTGCCGCGAATCGCCATCCAGCAGTTGTCCGGCAATGCGTGCTTGGCCAGTTCGCTCCTGGCGATGACCTTTTCGGCCGCTACTGCGACGCTTTCCTCGGCCGGCGGCAACCACAGGCTGCCAGCCCAGAAGGCTGACACCAGCAGCCAGAACATGAGGGTGGTGGCTAGGTAGACTCGGCGCATCAGCGGAATCCGAAGTTCTCAAAATGGATATGGCGGGGCGTGATGCCCCGCTTGTGGAGGGACTGCCTGACCGCGGCCAGCATGCACGGCGGCCCGCACAGATAGCACTCGTGCTGGGCGAGCTCGCCTGCGGTGGGCAGGAGTAAGTCGAGATTCGGCGGCTCGTTGCCCGTGGCCACCGCCTGCAGGGAAAGTTGTGGATCGCGTGCAGCGAGCGCGCGCAACTCCTGCAGAAAGGCGGCGTCGGCTTCGGCGCGATAGAGATAGACGAGCGTCGTCTCCTGACTGACCGGGCCCGTCCGCAGCAGCGCCAGGAAAGGCGTGATACCGATGCCGCCGGCCAGCCACAGTTGGGGCGCCGCGGGCCGTTCGGCCAGGAAAGTGCCGAAGGCACCATGCACCCGCGCCAGGACGCCCGGTTCGATCGATTGGATGCGCCGGGTGCAGTCGCCCAAGGCCTTGACGCCGACGCGGATTTCCCGGTCGGCACCAATCGAACTGACGGTAAAGGGGTGAAATTCGCCGCAACCCCGGAAGGTCGGCCCGGCAAAGAAGGCGACCAGGACGAACTGCCCTGCGGTCGCGGCAATCGGCTCTGCCAGGGGCTTGAGAGCGATCTCGACCATGCCGTCGGCAACCGGAGTGGCCGATTGCACGATATACGGCCGGGCGGCCAAGCCGCTGTCCTCCCGGAGGATTCGCCAGCCGAGGAACAGGGCGGCCAGCGCGAGGATCGGCAGTACCGGTTCCTCGATACCGAGTTGCAACAGATGCCACAGGCCGACCAGTACACCGACCCCCAGCGAGACATGCAGCCAACGCCAGCTTCGATAGGGTAGGCGCGTCGCGAAAGTGGCGGCGAGTCCGAGCATCAGCAGCAGCAGCGATAGCCAGCCCAGCCTGACCGGCCAGCCCTGGCTGAATGGTGAAAGCGTCTGCCAGGCGAGAACTGGGGAAGCGGGCCAGGCATCAGCAGCAAGCGCCAGGGGATGTGCCAGCAGCAGGACGTAAGCGGCCATGCCCACGTGGTGATGCCATTGGTACATCCTCTCCAGTCCCCCCAGCCAGCGGGACAGCCAGGTTTCCCGCAGCATCAGCAGCAGGCTGGCGAGCAGCAGACCACAGCCCGCCCAGCCGAGGACAATGCCCAGAGTGCGTGCGGGCGACAGACCCTCCGGAAAGGCCCAGTAGACGGGGCCTGCGGTAGCAGCCAGGACGAGTAGCGGAATCGATAGCCAGCGAAGGAGGAACATGGTGGGCTCGCGCAGGGATCAACCGGAGGGCTGGCGAGAACCGCTAGCCGGCTGCAGGTGCTCACAGATGTCACGGCCTCCCTGCGGCAACGCCATGCCGCGCGCTGTGGCGCGTTCTTCCATGAGTTGGTGATGCGCGACCTGGTAGCCGCGGCACTCCTCGTACGTCTTGAAGCCACGAATCCGCGATTGATGTTCGATCCGCTCCTCGGGCGTCATCAACTGCCAGCCGCGGGTATTTCCCTCGCTGGCGCGCACGGGGCCGCGTGCCTGCGCGGCTGCGGCGACGGAGAGCAGCAGCGTGATGATCAAGGCCTTGTCTATTCGTGTTCGCATCTCAACTTCCGTGTCCATCGCCTGTTGGGCAAAGTACCGCTGAGGGAGTCGAGAACCGTTTTGATTATGTTCATGATGATCCCCGATCATTGAGTGAGAAGTGAAGCAAAGCTGTCCATCCGTTCAGTCCAGTCGACCTTTCTCCGCCTACCTCGGCTTCCTAAGCCAATGGACCAGCCCGGAAAGGCCGATCGAACCAACCAGCAGGACCAGCGCCACGCGAAGGTCGTTGAGTGCCGCCGGGGCGGCAATCAGCAGAATGCCGAGCCCCAGCATCATGGTCCCCGAAAGCAGTTTGAGCAATCGTCCCTCGGGCTCCGACAGCTTTCGCGAGCCGAGGGTGTAGGTGAAGACCACGGTGATGACCAGCAGCGGGATGACGTAGACAACGTTGTAGAAGGCCAGATAGGCGTAGTGTTGCCACGGCGGCAGCTGAGAAAGGGTCAGCAGTCGGGTATAGACCATGGGGAATCCGGCCGTGCACAAGAGTTCGTAGGAATTGGCGGCGATCGCTAGGGCGATGGTTCCCATCGTCAGCGCCGGCAAGCTGTCCGCTCGCAGAAGGCCGCGCACACGCTGGTAGAGTCCGGGCTTGGCGGTATCCGGGATACTCAGGGAGATCCCCTTCTTGAACCAAAAGTAGTCCTTG